>Ga0209589_1000827_pt1 | contig 46838 bp, 45 predicted proteins | sample CowpeawhiteBW_FD_187525 | JGI IMG/M metagenome (GOLD analysis project Ga0209589, IMG submission 187525) | Root nodule microbial communities of legume samples collected from California USA - Cow pea white BW (SPAdes) (version 2) | ecosystem: Host-associated > Plants > Roots > Nodule | place: USA...
GTTGCATGCAGGCCCTCTTCCGCTTGCATGCGACGTTTTAATCATCAGTATGAGTCTCTGCTGATCAGTGATCATAACGGTATGTCCTGATCGTTCTTGTGATGTTTCTATGTGTAGATAGAGCATCATGTGGAGTTAGAGGTGTTGACGTTTTTAAGGCGTTGACGTTTATAAAGTTATCTAAACAGGATAACAGGTAAGGGAAGCTAACTGTTTTACTTGAATTTCGTATAGAAATCATTCTGATGACTTTGAATTGCACGATTGATTGTTGTATGAGTGCTTGAAATGTGTAAATGAGTGTATGCTTGGATTGTGCTAGATTTCTTTACTGTTGCATGTGAGAACAGATTGGGAATCTGGTATTTTCGCCTAAGCGAGCAGCTCTCGCCTGAGCGAAAACACCAGAAACTCATCTCCTGTTTCTGCGCGAGATCTCGCCTAGGCGAGCTAGTCTCGCTTGAGCGAGAGTCACTCTCGTCTAAGCGAGACAGCTTAGCTTGAGTGAGAATTCGCCCAGAGTTTGGGTTGTTCTTTGTTTCGAGCCTCGCTTAGGCGAGAATGACTCGCCTAAGCGAGAGAGCCCTTTTCGCCTGGGCGAGACCTTCTAGCTTGGGCGAGAACCTCTGCAACTGAGTGTTATTTCTCTGTTTCTAATGGATGAAGCTATGTTTAAATGTTAAAATGTGAACTTAGTTATGATATGCATGAATTGTTATGACTGGTAATATGTGGAGTGAAATTGCATGAAGTTGGAATATGAGAAGATGTGGTTGAATTAGGATTTCAAGGGAAATTCTAAGAGGAATGTTTTAGTGTATGTAAGGACATAAGGACTCCGTATGGGTTGGTATCCTGAAACTCCAATAATCATTCACGCTCAGATAGAGCATAATGGATTATGTCGTGAGGAGTAGCAGGAGGTCCTCGTCGTTGGACTTGATCCAGTCTAGACGTGGAGGGGACTTACCCTGGGAACGGTCGGGTGAATACTCCATGTGTCCAAACTCTGCAGAGTTTGGGAACCGTCACAGGTGCAAGCCACCAAGAGATCCGATGTCGCTTACATAATCCGGATATTGAGTCTAGAGTCATGTATATGTGTTGTGGTGGTCTATATGATTCTGGTGATAATGAGAAAGATTGCATGGTCTCTGTTTATAAATGAACTGCATGATTCCTTAATCAGATTAACTTACCCTTGCTTTTTGTGTTCCTGTCTTGTGTTGTATGTTTCCTTTTGCGATGATCACCTATTTCGGTGGGAGCAGATGTGGTTGCAGTGTCAAAGGCACTTCTGGAGGATGAAGAGCCATCGTGTTAGTGTTGAAGAGGAGGTTTCCAGTGGGAGCTTTAGCAGTGGTCAGTAGTACAGAGTTTATTAGTTTAGTTTAAGTGTATAAGTGATATATTTTTATAGTCATACCTTTTGTAAGACTGTATTAATATATTGGGTACACTGGATTATCTGTTTTGGAACTATGATGAAACTTCCTATTTTTATTAGTTTTAAGCTGCTGAAATTGGGATGTTACAAATATTAACATTACTACTAACAATAATATTAATATTAATATTAGTATTTTATTATTATTATTAGTAATATTATTATTATTAGTAATATTATTATTGTCTACTATCTGCTATCTACTATAGATATAAAGAAAACTACAAAAGAAAATTTTTAAATACTTCTTATTATTTTTGTGAGAGCTGTTTACTCTTTAAGTTTTTTTGTCATTTCATATTATTTCTTTCTCTTAAATACCCCTTTATTCATTTATTAGCCTTTCCTTTAAATATCAGATGCATTAATGGACAGAGTTCAAATTCTAGTACTGTTAATGTGCTTTAACTATTTCATTTCTTCCATGCAGGCTCCAATCGCAGGCATATGTTGTCATGCTGGCTGACAAAATTGAAGGATACAAAAAACAGGAGGCTCATTTGACCAAATCGTAAATAGAGAAGATGTAGGGATTGTGAATTGGGCGGAGCGTGGTCATCCAAGAAAGTAATATAATTTATGTGTCATGACTTAGGGACTTAGATAATTTGATGAAGGCCTGTTGAAACCATTTGCATCATGTTATTTCTCTTGCGTACCTTAGTACTTTTTTAGTGTTACTTATTGTACTTTAATGTTGTGTGGTTTTCCATTACAAGTCCTCCAACATGATTTTCTTGTTCTATCGGATATTAAATGGATGGATGTTATAACTCCAAAATGTCTTAATTGTGCAATCATTATTGTATTATACACTCACATACTCATTATTGGAAATATATTTCTCAAATTTTATAATAACTAGCATTTTTGTGCTTTTTGAAGCTGATAACCACAATATAATGATACATTATCCCAATTCAGCTAGTGGAGATATGAAGGAATTGTTTAGGAAGGTGAGCTTTATGTCGCCCTCTATACAACCCACGATGTCGTCTTTCGTAAAGCTTTCCTTCCATTCTCAAAGGTCTTGCCCTTGAATGATTCACTACTCTCCCATCATACTCCATCGACTGTTTTGACACCCTCTCACACATGTTTACCACTCACTTCGCTGGCAGCCGCCCACATCAAACTACAACCCTATCCCTTCTCAACGTCAGACAAGAACAAGACGCCACACTGCGTGCTTTCATCGACCGCTTCAACAAAGCTGCCCTTCGCACACCCAACCTCAATCAAGAAATGATCGTGCAATGTATGGCTCTCACCCTCAAACCAGGACCATTCGCTAATAATGTCTACCTGCACCCCCGCCTCCATGCATGAACTCAAGCTCTAAGCTGCAAACTGCATCGACATAGAAGAGATGCAGAACCTCCACACCAAGTTCTACAATGATTACACCCCCTCCACCATTGGCCATGATAAACCACCCCCACGACCTGATGCTAGGCCCAAAGAGCCTAGATAACCACATTTCACCAGATATGCACCGCTAAGTGTCCCCAAATCCCGACTTCTTGACGAAGCCATCCATGCCGACCTGATCCCACCACCTCGCAAAACATCCAATCCCCCAATGCAGACATGACTAAGTACTGTCACTACCACAGAAACAATGGCCACACTACAAATGAGTGCAAAGCGTTTCAAGATAAAATTGAAGAATTGGTTAGCGCTGGCCACTTCCGCCGCTTTGTCCGCAAAGATGAACACCCACATTAATCAAGATCCAACAACCGACACCCCCCTCGCAGTACCCGCTACGATCGCCACACCAATCAACCAACCCACCAGGACCCACAACCTACCCGCACTAACGTCAACCCGACTGATCCCCCACCACACGGCACAATTAACACCATCTTAGAAGGCTTTGCCAATGGCGAATCCACCTCCTCTGCTAGAAAGAAACACCTCTGTCACCTCCAATCTATTAACCACATAACCCACTCTTACCACAGACGCCGCATGCTTCCAATTACCTTTACGGACAATGATTTCTGCGGCGTCGACCACCAACAGGATGATCCCATGGTCATCACTATAGAGCTCGAGAACTACGCTGTAAAAAAGTTCCTCATCGACCAAGGCAGTTCAGTTGACATTCTTTACTGGACAACCTACTAGAAACTTCAACTTCCCCCACTACCATGGTGCCCTATGATGAACCTATCTACGGATTCTCCAGAGAGAAGGTCCCCACCCGTGGGTATATAGACCTGCACACTCTTTTTCGGGAAGGAACTTAAACCAAAACAATCCTCATCTGGTTCCTTATCGTCGACGCACCCACCTCCTACAATGTCCTCCTTGGCTGACCATCCCTCAACACTTTAGGTGCTGTCGTCTCTACACCCCACCTAGCCATGAAATTCCCCTCCCCATCTGGTGACATCCTTACCATTCACGATGACCAACGGATCGCACGAGAGTACTATATGGCTAGCCTTTGCCCTCAACTACCACTCATGCAAACAAACAACATTGAATGACCACCCGGCTCTGACATAGCCTTATTTGGCGATGACCTAGACCCCAAAGTAGGACGCGATGCACGAATCGAGCCAGTTGATGACACTATAAGTTTGGAGCTCCCTGACGACCGTACTCTCAAATTGGGTACTGACATCCAACAAGAACAACGCGATATCTTGACAGCCACTCTCATCACCAACACCGATCTTTTCGCCTGGTCAGCCGCAAACTTACCCGACGTCGACCCTCAGATCGCAGTTCCTAAGCTCTCCATCTATTAAAAAGCCAGATATGTCTCCCAGAAGAAGCGCAAGCTTGGAGAAGAACGCCGACTGGCAGCAAAAGTAGAAGCTGAAAAATTACTTAACACTGGCTTCATCGAGGAAGCCCACTACACCACTTAGATATCCAACATGGTTCTGGTCAAGAAAGCAAATGACAAATGGCGAATGTGTGTTGACTATACAGATCTCAATAAGGCCTGCTCCAGAGACGCATATCCCTTACCCAACATTGACCAACTAGTTGACAGTGCAGCCGGCATCAAAGTCCTCTGCTTCTTAGACGCATACTCCAGTTACAACCAAATTCCTGGGCTTTATGCTAACACAGCGTGACATCGAAGCAAACCGTGAAAAGTGTACCGCTATTATCGAAATGCGAAGCCCCAACAATATCAAAGAAGTCCAGCGCCTGATTGGCCACTTAACTGCCATCTCCAGATTCCTACCAAAACTAGCTGAACAAACCCAACCCATCATCCAACTACTCAAAAAATCTGCAAAGTTCTCTTGGAACGTCGAATGCGAGCAAGGTTTCCAAAATCTCAAAACCTCCCTTACATCTCCACCTATCCTCCACAAGCCAGATATCCACCAACCCCTCCTCGTCTACATCACCGCAACATATCACACTGTAAGTGCAACACTGGTCCAAGAAATCTCTAGCATCCAACACCCTGTATACTTTGTTAGCTGAACTTTGCAAGATCCGGAAACCAGGTACCAAATGGTGGAAAAACTAGCATTATCCTTAGTACATGCAGCAAGATGCCTACACCCTTACTTTCAAAACCACAACATAATCGTTAAAACGACTACCCCATCCAAAAAATACTTCAAAAACCTGACCTTGTTGGTCGTCATTCTAGGTCGTGGAACTCTCTGAATTCAATATTCGTTACGAACCACACGGCCCTAACAAAGCCTAGTGCCTGCTCTACTTCATCAACGAACTTCAACACACACTTGAGGAAGACCAATGAACGCTTTACTTAGACGGTTCCTCACATCCAAAAGGCGCAGGCGCCGACATCGTCTTGGAAGGCCCCAACGATATCCTCATTGAAAAATCTCTCCACTTCGCCTTCAAAACTTCTAATAATCAAGCCGAATACGAAGCCATCCTAGCCGGCTTATCTCTCGCACGCGAATTCGGCTTCAAAACACTCACATGCAAGACCGATTCCAAGCTCATTGTGGGCCATCTCAATGACGAATACCAAATCAAAGACGCCACTCTCCTGCAATACTATCATCTGGTTCGTAATGTCATCCAATCTGCTTTCGACCGTGTTTGCGTCCAACACTTCCCAATAAGTGAAAATGTCAGGGCCGATATCCTATCTAAACTAGCAAGCACTAAGCAAAAGACCAGGCATAAATCCCTCTTACAATAGACATTATTCGCACCATCTATAACAAACATCTGCCTCAACTTAGACCACCCTGAAAACTGGACAACTCCGTACATCCAATACCTCAAAACCGGTAATCCCCTACCCAATGCTAACAAGGGCTGGCTAGCTAAAGCCGCAAGGTATACGATGATAGGTGATGACTTATACAAGCGAGGATACGGCCAGCCACTACTCAAATGTGTTATAGTAGAATAAGCCCAATACGTAATAAGGGAGCTCCATGAAGGCATATGCGGATATCACTCCGGTGCACGAACCATGACCACAAGAATACTCAGAGGCTGCTACTTCTGGCCAACTATGGAAGCAAATTGCCACACTTTTGTCAAAAAATGCATACCATGTCAAAAGCATGGTAACCTCATCCATTAGAAACAAGAGCAACACCATGCCATACTTTCCTCGTGGCCTTTTGCAAAATGGGGAATGGACATCCTCGGCCCATTCACCCTAGGAAAAGGGCAAGTGAAGTTCCTCATAGTAGCCATCGACTACTTCACCAAATGGATAGAAGCTAAGCCTTTAGCCACTATCACAGCTCAACAGGTCCAACAATTCGTCTGGAAAGATATTATATGCCGATATGGCATGTCGCACACCATCATAACCAATAATGGCCGACAATTCATAGACAAGGTGCTTGCTAAATTCTACACCGACCTCGACATCAAACATATCACCAGCTCTGTAGAACATCCGCAGGCCAATGGTCAAGCTGAAGCTGCCAACAAAGTCATACTAGTAGAATTGCGAAAACGATTGGATGGCGCCAAGGGCCGATGGTCGAAAGATTTATTGGAAGCATTGTGGGCCTACAGATGCACCCTCTAGTTCACTACAAATGAATCCCCCTTCAACTTAGTATACGACGCAAAAGCCATGATATCGGTTGAGATTGGCGAACCATCTCTGTGCCGACAAATATACGATTCAGACTAGAACCACCAAAATATGTGTACCTACCTCGACCTATTACCCGAATTAAGAGACAAAGCACAAATCTTTAGCATGGCAATCAAACAAAGGGCAACCAGGAGATATAACACAAACCTATGCCCGCGATCATTTGTAAAAGGAGACCTAGTTTGGAGAATGGCTAGCAGTGCAAGAAAGAAGGATGGCAAATTCTTCGTCAATTGGGATGAACCATACTGAATACGTGATGATGCGGGAGGAGGCGCCTACAAGCTTGAGCAGCTTATAGGAGAAGAGATATCGAATACATGGAATGTATCTCACATAAAATTCTATTTTAGTTAACATGATGTACCGAACACTTGTAACCCTGTGTGTACTTTTTTTTCTCAACTAGCATTTTTCCCTAAGGAGGGTTTTGGCCAGCGAGTTTTTAACGAGGCACCCCAAAATTCATGAATAAAACAAAGGGTTTCTTTGCCATATGCCTACTCGTTCTCTACTTTAAAAATTGTTTAAGTTCCCCATCCTTACCACAAGTAAGCGGCCTGGGTCAAACACCTGTTGTTTAACTCTAATCTTTCAAGTTCCCCACCCTTACCATAAGTAAGCGGCTTGGGTCGAACACCCGCTGTTTAATTCTAATCGTTCATGTTCCCCACCCTTACCACAAGTAAGCAACCTGGGTTGAACACCTGTTGTTTACTCTAATCGTTTAATTTCCCCACCCTTACCACAAGTAAGCGACCTGGGTCAAACACCCGTTGTCTAATTCTAATCGTTCAAGTTCCCCACCCTTACCACAAGTAAGCAGCCTGAGTCAAACACTCGTTGTTTAATTCTAATCGGTCAAGGTCCCCACCCTTACCACAAGTAAGCGACCTGGGTCGAACACCTGTTGTTTAATTATAATCGTTCAAGTTTCCTACCCTTACCACAAGTAAGCGGCCTAGGTCGAACAACCGTTGTTTAAATCGTAATTAATATACTACAACGGTTACATAATATGATACAAATACCATCATCATTCATGTAAACACGTAGAGCCGTCCAAATGAGTTATAACCCGCGAGCCAACCCGGCTCATCACAGGTTTGAGTCGGGTTGGGTTGAAAAAAAATTACAAATTTCAGTACGGGTTAAAAATGAATCCAACCCACTAAGAACCCAGCTCATTCAGGTTGAACCCATGATGTGCCAGATTGGCTCACCAACCCAGCAATAAATTTTAAATATTAAATTAATATATATATATATATATAATATACTATATATATATATATATTATATATATATATATATATATATATATATATATATATATATATATATTTTGTAGATGGAATAGAGAAGATGTTTCAAGAGATGAAAATGTTGTGGATTTGTTCATTCAAGATTTTAATATTATAGTTTAATAAGTGACAATAATGATTTGATGTTAGATAGTAATTTATATTTTTGTGATTTTGGTTTGTATTTGGAGTTTAACATAATTTGGGATTTTATTTGGATTGTATTGAAGTTTATTTAGATTTTAATTGGAATTATAATTTAGTTTTTTTGAGATTGAAGAAAAAAAATTGTGTTTTTTTTAATTAAGTGAGCCAGTGAGCCAACCCGTTTAACCCGCCAACCCGTGGTGGGTCGGGTCGAGTTCTAATTTTGTTGGCTCGCTAATAAGTGAGCCGGGTTGGGTTGACCCACTAAGTAGCCAACCCGTCGCGAGCCGAGCCGGGTTAGGTCGGGTGACCCGTTTTGACAGCTCTATAAACACGCTCTTATAATATAAACTATCCGCATCAACACAACAACAAACATACCAAGAACATTAACTATATTAAACAAATAAATGTAACATTGTACGACAAGTGAACGTAAATGTATGTGCAGCAACAAGAAACAATGTACGAATTATTACAGACTTAAGATTCAAATCAAATACTAAAATATAGGTTAAAATACCTTTTTGGTCCCAATTTTTGTCAAGTTTTTTCAAATAAGTCCTAATTTTGGTTTTGTGTTCAAATAGGTCCTAATTTTCGTCAATTTTGTTCAATTGGGTCCTCTTTTGCTAACACCGTTTAAATCATTAATGACCATGAACAATGACTGCCATGTGTCACTTCGTGGTTTTTTTGAATTTTTTGAATTTTTTTATTTTTAAAAAATTTTTTTAAGTTTTTTTTTTAATTTTTTAAAAAATGTACACGTGTCAACCCAGTAGCGTGCCACGTGTCACTTCGTGGTTTTTTTGAATTTTTATTTATTTTTTAAAAAAAAATTTAAATGTCCACGTGTCAACCCAGTAGTGTGCCACGTGTCAAAGTCAATGTTCTATATTCAATTTGGTCCCTATATTTGTTATTTTTGTTCAATTTAGTCCCAATTTTTGTTAACATTAACCAATTTGGTCCCTCTCCAAATTGAAACTATCCGACTGACTACTCCTGCTCCCCCAGACCTCTCACTACTCGAACTCGACAAGGAAACCCTATCACTACTACTAGACATACCTGATTCTTTTTAGGATGACGGTGGAGATAAGGAAGATATCGGACAACTCTAACGCACACAAAGTAACTGATCTCAGATTTTTTACAAATGAAGCAACATGAACACATTTTCAACAATCTTCATTTATAAACATGAATCCCAAATGCTACAACTTCTTCCCGCCAAAAGTCACAACCTATATCAATTGTCACAAGGCTCACCAAAGGTCATGAACATAAAAAATGACAGCGCAAAACCCCTTTGGATTAGACTTCTAACACCCCTTCACCTGCCACAAACCTCTTCACATTTTAGGCCTTAACACTGTTCATCACATTTAAAGGCTGGGGGACTGGTGTACCACACCTAGCCGGCCTAGCCAAACATACCAACACTTCTCATCCTTTACCGTCATAGCTATACCGGCAAAGGCTGGGGGACTGGTGTACCACACCTAGTCGGCCTAGCCAAATTATAACCATAAAACTCATCTACGTAACCACCAAGGACACAAATAATCACCATGTATAAACGAATGATAGTACCCGGCCTAAACCGCCAAAGAAGTAATCGGCCTAAGCCGCTAACTGAGGATAATTAAACAAGAACTTGGCAACAACTTAGCATATTCAGGGCACTACCAACAAGGCCCTTGGGGCCCACGATATTTGAATTAAGGAGCCTGGATCATGACCCAGGCCCAGCTATGGCCGAAGTAGGAGCCCAACCCATGACGTGGCAAGACATAATTAATAAATCTATAAATAAGCATGGACCCCAGCAATTAAAGGTATGCATTCATTACTCCCCTAACTACGAGATTTGACTTTTCTAAGAGGTTTTGCTGACTTGAGCATCGGAGTCTCTTCTGCAGGTAACCCCTCCCGGCAAACCAATTCACACTGAGATATCCACAGACGACATATACCAGCCGGGAGGAAGCCTATTGAGGAGATTATGGACTAAAGTAAGGTAACGCTTGTGTCTGACATCTTATTTGTTCTATGCAGGAACATTTTTTATTTTAATTTTTCATAATATAAATTTAATATAAGTAATATAATAATATATAAATATAATTTTAAAAGATATATAAATATATGTAAAAATTAAAAAAAAAACCTTTGGATAGCTACGACTTTTCCTGTCATCACCAAGGTCCACTCGTGATTACATTATAAGATTTGTTTTGAAATTAATAAAAGCATTATCAGAAAAATAATGTATAGCAAATATATTGTTATTTTACTGTAAGAAATAAAAATTCATCTTAATTTAATATTTTAAGATTAGTCCCAATGACTTTAAGACAATTTTAAAAATAATACAATTAGTTACAAATTTAAAACTAATAACTAAATTAATTAATTATTTAAATTATTGTGAATTACTTAAATAATGTAGTATTGTATAATGACATAAAATTAATTATTCAAGAGGAATTTGATTTGAAATTAATTATTGTATATGTCTTTGGGAAAGTGTGTGAAATTTATTATGCATTCCTTTATAAGACTTATTTTAGAATTAATAGGAACATTATCATAATTAATAATATAATGAACATATGCATATCAAATATATTGTTATTTTATTTTAAGCAATAATAATTGAGATTAATTTATTACTTTATTATTAGTTCCATTATTAGTTCCATTGATTTTAAAGATAATTTAAAAAAATAATAAAATTATTAAAATTAAAATAATAATTATTTTAATTAATTTTTTAAATTCATGTGAATTACTTAAATATTGTAGTATTATATAAGGAAAAAAAGTAACTATTAAGTAGGAATTTGATTTTATTTAATTATTTATGTGTATGGGAAAAAATATGGAATTTATTAATGCATTACTTTTATAAGATTTATTTGGAAATTAGTAAGAACATTATAATGATATAATATTAAAGATAAGAATGAATAATATTGTTTCTTTTATTCCTGATGTATTTATTTACATAATTATGTATGTAATCAAAACTATATTTTTCTTTTCCTAATTTATATTATATTTCTAATTTATCACTATTAAATTCCGATTTAATTATGATTTCAAATGAAAAAAAAACTTAATGGAAACATTCAAATAGGTCTATAAATAATATCATATAGGATGTTATTCTTTGTATAACAATTTGAAGAAGTGAAACTTGTATCTGTGTTACAAGAAATGGAGAAGATTCTTGTTGCAACTCTGTTATTTGTCCTTGTCTCTCAAGGTGAGTTTTTCTCTCATGAGAGAAATATAACTTTTGTTTACAAAATGTTGTTGATGATCTGTGTTATGCATGATGTTTTCAGGTTATAGTCAATGCTCTTTGAGTAATATTGTTGTAACCCAATCTCCTACCGGAAGAAAAGTGCTTGGAAAGACAGAATGGACTGTGACTATCACAAATCGGTGTGCATGTTATCAAAAGAATGTGAAGTTGAATTGCAAAGGATTTCAAACTGTTGAAGCAGTTGAAGCTTCATATTTGAAAGTTTTAGGTGATGTTTGTCTTGTTAGTGACGGTCAACCTCTATTTAACGGTGTCATTGAATTCAATTACGCTTGGGACACTCAATTTCCATTCAATCCCATTTCCTCAGATATTGAATGTTAAGCGTACACCCAAAGTATTTTTTCTGCTATCTTATATACAAATATTATCATTTCGTAATAAAACATTGCTCTTGTGATGTTGAATTCCTTTTCATAATTTTTAATTTACTATTTACTAGTTCTTTGGAAAGTGTTTGCTATGCTAATAATATATTCTATTTTTATATTGACTTATTTAATGTTAATGAAGTTAAATTGTTAAATCATATAGTGTAATAAGTGTTTACTATTTCGTATAAAGTTTAATTGGACAATTGTCTATAAAGTTTAACTGGACAATTGTCTTTTTAAATACGTAACATTCGTCCATCCCTCTAGAAGAATCGTGTAATATTTTAGAAGTTACAATAATATTAAATTCAAAGATTAAATTATTGAGTAAGTTTGATATATAGTCACCCACAATTTATTGTGATAGAAGATAAATAATTGCATGAATAAAAGTTGATAGTTTTATAAATGGTGTGTTTCCTGTTTGACACTTATTAAACACCGATATACATATGATATTTAGTGAAGTGTCTAATATTAAAGACATGTGTTTTTTATTATTTTTGACATAATTTTAATATGATTCCAACATAATATTAATAATGACAAATACAATATTTTTTTTTTAAATTCATAAACTTATAAATTTATTGTATAAGTTTTTATTATGATCATAGAAATAAGGTACAAATCTCATATAATCATGACTTTATATTTTTGAGACGTTAGATTGATGGATTATATTCGTTTTAGTATTAGCTAATGTTTTTAGATTATTATATTTAAATAATCTTGTTTGTAGTTCTGAGTATCTAAACACATAATGATTAAATATATAGATTTGTGTCCATCCGTCCTGCATTTTGGAGCATACCAGATCAATTTTGGATTTAAACTTAAGTTTTTGATAGTAATTTAATGAAGTTAGATAGATGTTAATTAATTTCTACACAAGGATTATAATTTCAAAAAACTAAAAATTGATTAGTACCTTTCCATGGCGATGGCAAATATCATTATTGAAATATCATTAGGTATTAGCTATTTTATTGAATCATCTCTCCAAAAAGCAAATCAAATCTGGTTTCAAAATCGATTAGCCTTTTTTCTTATGGCAAGATTATCATCATTAATGACATACCTCTCCTCCGCAATACTGTCAGCATAAGATAATGTTTTCAAACAGAATATATCAGTGCTGAAGAAGGCCCATACAGGGAACAACAACATTTGTTGCTTGAATCATTAGGGTTTTAGTGAAAAAATAAGACAAATCAATGGAGCTAGAAATCATGATTCTAAATCAAAATAGTCAAGTTGAATAGAAAATTATCTTTGTTTTACTATGAAAGCAAACAATAGGTCATATTGAGAAATCTCACAACAATAACTCACACATTCAAATATACTTTGCACGTATTCTGCTTTCAAGAATCTTAACCTTACCTGTTGAAACACACAAAAACTAGGTGATAAGAGCAAACTAAAGAAGATAAAACATAAATAAATGAAAAAGTGGGAAAGGCGCAAGTGAATTAAGAGATCTTCCTTGAAGTTTAATACAATTAGAAAAATAATTATAATTGAATTCCATAGATCAGATGGCTTGGACTATGAGCTCGCATAGGAAATAGGGTGAATATTTGCCCCCTCTTTCAACTGGTGTAAAAAACTAAAAATATTAAATTAAAGTAAACATTTGTTACGGTTAACATAAAGTAACAAAAATTATAATTCTTTTAATCTTTTAATATAAAAATAAATAAATTGTTAATAAAAATTAGTTTTTTCATAGTGAATAAGTTACTTCACTAACAAGAAATAAGCTTATTATTATAAGTATTGAAATGGATAGTTTAGCCAAGAAAAAGGAGTTGAATAGGCTTTATAAAACTTTGTTTACTTTTTAAAAACTTAAAACCCTGTTTCACTAAATCAAACTAACCACGAAATCAGAAAGCAAGTATTGCATAACTGTACGCTTTCAAGTGATTAAAACCAAAAATAGCAAATTAATTTGTTCATGCAATATGATTCAAAAGATTAAAATATAAAATCAATCAGCTGATATTCTGGAAAATTATGCAGAAACACAAAATGCACGAAACTCATTCAAACAACATGCTTTATCAACCAAGATATGCTCCAATCAATATATCCAACTTAGTTATATTACCAGATAATGTGAAAACACATGCACTCCTTACAAATTGATTTAATTGATTTTCTTGAGATTTAAATGATGAACAAGGTAAGGGAGAGGATCACTCAATAACTAAGCTACATCTAGTTTATCAAGGCAACCTGAGCCTAATCATGCACTATATAAAAAGTTTTACACTTTTAAATAAAGCAAAACACTAAGATTATTTAATACCACAAGAATCTTATCCCCATTACTGTAAGAATCCCACTTACAGACTTGGAATCACACCAGGATCAACATAAAAGCACAAGAACAACCAAACCCGTTGGAGGCTCTCCCTAGCCAACCAAACACGTGTTCTTCTAGCTTCAACCAAGTAAAAAAACTTCCAAGACCAACCAAGATCTTCAATCAACAACTGCAACTAAGTAATAAAGAGAGAGAGTTTTTCAAATTCGTATCACTATTTTTTGCGCTCAGAAATCTCAAGTTGTATCTCATTTCTTTGAAAGCCAACTTATATAGCTCATTCATAAGTGAATTCAACAGGTTGATTTGTCCGTACAATCTGTTGATTTCACTTGACTTAAGTGAAATTAGTTGATTAAATAACAATTCAACTGATTGAATACATTCATACCAAAACTATATGCTGCAAGCATTTTAACTTGTTAAAAACCTTTTTAACATATTAAAAAGGGCACACCCAGGATAAAACGACATCTAACCTATGTCATATAGTCTACGAATACAATACAAACAACAAGCTCAATGATCTTCAAGACAATTCCAGATTTAACAAATCCCTAGCTTGATCAATAATACATCTTTATCAATTATTCATCAACCTCATATGATCTCATGCACTTGCTTCTTCAAATCCATGTACCATGGTCACTTGTGCTAACAATCTCCCCCTGATTTGATGAAGCCAACACCCTTAAGTTTAATTGATGAGGCAAATCCATTGAGAAAGCTGAAATAACTTTTGTATACAAGAAATACACACACATATACGTACACACACAAAAGCATACAAGCATGCATACACTTCACATGTCCCTTTATCATTATTGTGATTTGACTTCAGATTTGTAGATCCATTTTACATTATTACTCAGTTGAACCAGTTATGCAATTCATGAAATATTTAGTTTTTCTTAATTATACTCAATTTACTCAATTTTTCTCCCCCTTTTGATTAATCAAATTAAGGTAATGAACTGATTATTCTGGAAATGTTAAAATTTTCATTAATAAAACGATCAAAGACATACTGTCAGATAAACTGATAGAGGATACACAAACTAAAAGAAGAAGAATAGAAAAGAAAACAAACTAAAGTTAGGACTAATATAATCAGTCGATTAAAACATAGAAACAACAAACTGAAGAATTGATAGCAGAAAAAAAAAATGAATGCAACACACCAAATTTAATGCATGACCTAAGAGCCATCCCACTAAAGCATTCCTTGGGTTGTCACTATTGTAGACATTAGAGAGGATGTCATGGAAATTGTGATCTGATCATCCAGGTCTTGAAACCTTGTAGTGTAGTAGGCATGATAAGCATTCTGTGACACATTCAGTTCTTGAAGTTTATTGAGAACAATCCATTCTTTGCCTTCATCATGTTGTCACGAATTACATATATCCTTTCAACAACTATAACATTTTGAATGGATACATCACCAACAAGTCACCTTCATTCAAAGTTAAGTGGTTGCTCCCCCTAGGCATAATGATCTTAGTCACAATCATGGCTAGTAACCTCTCATCAACACGAAGCCTTCCCACATGAAAATTGCGAGTTTGTTCACCTGGATTACGCACACATTGGTTGAAATACTGAACTTTATTGAATTCATCAACTATTGTGGTTTCCTCCTTTTGAACTTGCACACCTATTTGTCTAAGGCCAATCACAACCTTCCAAGTTTGCCTTGTAATCTCCATATGAACTCCTTTCACACTAGATCGTAGTATGCCAATGTTGAACTTGAGATTTGCATAGAACACCTTCACCAAATATGGATAGATCTTGACTGAAAGCTCAAGGAATGTCTTAAGCTTTTATGTCTTGAGATGTTGATGTAAGGCTCAAAGTTCTCAATGCTCAACCATGAGAAATGTAATACCTTAGGGATGATGATTTGCTTGCGAGTGATCTCAATAAGGAACGTTTGAACTCTATCTTTTTAAGACCCGTGAAAATTAATTAATAAATGCGGGTAGTGGGAGCCTTTATGCATTTAATTCTGACATGTGTGACATGGAAAAGTACTAGTTCAAGTGGTTGAGAGTACTTAATTCTTTGAGAGGACTTGGGTTCAAGTCCTATGTATGCCATTTATGTGTTGATTAAATTATTATTATTTTAACAATATGCTTAATCATGTTAAGTGATAATATAATCATAAAATTATATAAATTATCACGAAACATGAATTGGTTGAATGGTTGTGCATAATTGAATTGGACATTGATATGGTTATGGGTTTGAATCTTGGTAGATTCAAATTAAACTTTATTTTTGCTAAAATTAGTTTTTGCATGAATATGAAAAGTTAGAAACCCTAGCAGCCTTAGGAGCAGCCAAGGAGGCTAGAAACAAAACCACTAGAGTATTGAATGAAAATTAAGGTCATGTTAATGCCAATTTTCGTTTTGGCCATTAACCCTAATTATGAACCAATTAAGGGGTGAAAGAGGGGTCTGCTAGGGCTGCCTTTGTTCTGCAAAAATTTGAGAGAGAATTCAGAGTGAAATTGGTGCTATGAGTGAAGCATAGAGGTGGAATTGAAGAGAACTAAGGCAAGTCGTTGGGAGCAAGGGAGAATCAAAGGCTATTCAAATTTTAAGCAAAGGAAACTAGGTTAGGGGAGTTGTAATCGTTAATTTTAATTTGTATCGTTTAAATTGCATGCAATATATGTTAACTGGATGAACATAGTCTGTTAATTCTGCAATGTTCGTGTTTCTGGAAAAATTCTAGAACCGCCTGGTAGGCTACTTATAGCCGCCAGGCGACTCATGTTGTTCATGAGTGTTTTTGGGTTCCTACGAGGAATCGCCTGGTGGTAAGCAGTGTTTCGCCAGGTGACACATCCCTTAACACCTAATTTTGGGTTTCCCTGATGAAGGGCCTAGCGGTGGTGATTAATTCGCCAGGCGATGCGAGCCATGTTGGCCTGATTTTTATGTTTTCTGGGTTCTGGGCTGTTTTTGATCGGTGGAAAAGGTGTCTAAACCATAAATTGATTAAAAGGAGATGAGTAGTTGTGAAATTACATTGCAACGCGAGAGAATTAAGTGAAATTAGTTATATATGACTATTAGGGCTAACAAATTGGGGGTTTTGATGATATGGGTGCAATTATTGTGAATTTGAACTGGAATCCTTGCTGGATATAGTCAGAGTTGATTATTATACCATTATTATTGTGTTCGCAAGTGAAATAAAAGAGATTAGACAGAGAAATACGAAAAGGGAATAGGGGAAGTTTTTAGCAGGTGTAACAAAACCTGGGATTTTTCTCAGGATTGATGCACCACCTAGCGGGTTATAGCGTGCCGCTAGGTGACAACGCGACACTTAGATGCATTCTAGGGATTTTGGGTGTGTTGGGTTTGGGTTGGATGTTGTGACAACTTTTGGAATGGAATGTTATTGAACAATTAGTGAAAAGGATCCCTTTGCACTATCTCGAGAGTCGGAAAGGAAACTTGTGTAATGAAAGGAGATGGGAACTAAAGAGTGGATTGGAAATCAGGGATTTTAAATTGTGGCTGAAGTATAAAATATGGCAGTGGTTAGTATATGTTCCTCATAAGCCTAGCTAGTAGTTTGGATGGTTGACTTAGAGAAATTGACAATTTGTTCATAAAGAACAAATAACATATTAAATGATAAGACATGATATATGGATGTGGTGTAGGTATGAATGGACTAAATATGTTACTGTTAGGAATGGGTAAGGCTTAATCAGAAGTTAATATCAGTTGCATGAGGTGAAAGGTTGGTGAGTCAGATTAATCTTAAGTAAATCAACTCATGGATATAGTGGAATTGGGAGCCCATATGGGTGTAAAGATGATAGAAATAACACAACCATTAAGAAAATCGATGTTCTGAAGGTGTGCAATGGTATGATTGAGGATATGCAATCGGATGAAGTGCATCAAAAATAGAATAATGTGTTGTACTAGTGTGGCGCCTGGTGGCGGGGCTCAACCCGCTAGGCGATAGCCAGTGTTATAGAGGGTCTGCACTACGCAAGGCACCTAGCGGTGAGGGAAGTTTCGCCAGGTTATAGTACAAAGGCAGTGGGTTTCTATGTGCGTGGCGCCTGGCGGTACGTGTCCCCCGCCAGACGATCTCGAAGCCTGTTACGCCTGGTGACTTGTGTGCAGCGCTAGGCGATATTTATGAAGCAAGAGTGCTTTGCTTGTGATTGAATGTGTGTGGTCTACAAGTTTTGGTGATGTCTCGAAGGTTGGCTTAGTGGTGTTCCTTGAGTTGTGGCTCGGAATGTATCCTTTGAGTTGTGGCTCGGGATAGAGCTTAAGCACGTGACATTCCTTGAGTTGTGGCTCAGAATGACATCTCTTAAGTTATGGCTCGGGATGGCAGATGAACACGAGGAACTCTTGAGTTGTGGCTCAAGTTGGCGAGTGTTGCCAGTGTGAGTGTGCACGTTGTTCCGTGTATTAATGGGTCTAGTTAGATTGCCCTCCTCAGTATTAAGCTGGCGAGTTTAGTAGTCTTGGGACGTTACAAATGTTATTCATATTGGGAACTCCACCTGACGTTACAGTGTGTGATTCGTAGCAAGGTTTCCCTCACGTGTTCTACCACTTGTGGCTGGTAGGTGTGGCAGCAAGACACCTTGAGGTACTCATCTGAAGACGTAGAACACGGTTGACATGGTAGGGGCCATGTGTGTGAAATCAAAGAATATGGGTTCCTTTGGTGTGATTGAAATAATATGATTTGTATGCATATATTTTATTCTGCTAGCTCACCATATTTGCTTGTGTTTGGCAATGATCGTGTACGCGGTACACGGGAGTAGATGATGTTGTAGCTGGATCTGGGTAGGCATAGAGTCAGAGCGGGGCTAGCTTGGGAGTATTTATTCGTAGTTTTGACGATGTTTATGAATTAGTTGTAAACTTTCAGTTTATCAGACTTGAATGTTTTCATTGAGTTTTTATATAATATTGGACTTGAGGTGTTTCATAATGACGTAATAAGGTTTTAATTTTCTCACGTTTTTGAAAAATGAAATGTTATTAAATGCAGTTTATTTATGATTTATTTATTTTATTATTTAAATTTTAATATCCGGTCGGGATGTTACAATCTTCATGGCCTTCAAATCATGCTTCAAGTCCGCCATGATTCACGGCAATGGGAGAGGATGGTGTGGGTGGAGTGGAAAAATATCCTCATCAAATTGAACATTTCTCTATTTGCGACGCATCATGTTTCTTGGTTTGGCTCTTACTAGTAGATATGAAAACAAATGCATGATGCTAATGCAAGTATATATAGAATCAACATGTTGAATATTATAATCATTCAATTAATTTGCATAATAATTTTTTATTCTATGCAGCATTAGCAATCAAAGCCAATTAAATGCATTCTAATATGTGTATGATTATAAAGTATGATATTTCCCAAACGTTTTATGTGTTATCTACTCAATTCAGATCACAATAGAGGCATGCACATTAGGAATCATGTAATTATACTGCTTTATGGTAAATGCAATATGAAAAGACAATTTTAGCTGATGCAATAGTTGTTATCTACGATGTGTCTTGAATTTTTTTAGTTTTCTTTAGTCAAAGTGTTCATTTTGCCATTCTAGAATAACTAATTTGAGTATATTAGGTTATATTCCTCACTTAGGACTATTTTCGTATTTTTATAGAATTAGTGTTTGTAGAGTGTTTTTAAACATCATTTGAGTGTGGCTGCATCATATTTTGAGTCCTAGGGTCTTACGTTAGTCAAACCTAGTGTTAAGAGTCAAATTTTGCGCATTTAGCCTTTAAACCATAACATAGTTGACTTTTTGAAATTCTTTCAAATTGAATGATTTGACCTTGTCAAATCATTATAAATGCCTAATTACACTTGTTGGAAGTGGTGAAACACCAAAATTTGAGGTGTAGGGCCAATTGAGCAAAATTCTTAGTTTCATGTTTTTGGTCATTTTAGCTTAGTTGTTCAAGTAGTGTCTAGATAGAGCTAATCCTTTCACTTGAATTTTTGATAAATTTGCAGGTCCTCTATCCTTAGGGAAAGTTTAATTAAAGATTTAAAGGCCTAGAAGTTCACATAGCAGCAAGGTGAAGTTGGTGGCAAAGCATGAAGTGGGCAAAAGTGGAATGTTTGACCTTAGAGTTGACTTTTACCATTTGGACCCCAAATCAAGAGCCAATCATTTGGAGCACTTTATGACACTAAATGTGACTGGTTTGGGCCTTGTGATTGCCAAAAATCTGAGAGGGCGCTGAACATTGGCAAAGCATGAAGCATGCAAAAGTAACATGTTTGACCTTAGGTTGACTTTTACCATTTGGACCCCAAATCAAGTTTGGGCTCATTTGGTGAGAGGTGGCTTAGTGTAGGGTAGGTTTTAAGGTAGATTTGGTTTGGGGGCATAGTGGGGAACGACCTAGTAGCCTCCTAGGGAGGTTGTAGGTTTCTTGTACCATTCCATGACCATATTTTGATAGCACAACACCACCTCATGCAGCAAACCCAAAGTTCCCCCTAAAATCACCCATTTTCACTCCATTTTTGCTTTTGGAAGCTTGGATAGCTCAAGGTTTGGTGAGAGGAAGCTTGTACTCATTTTTGGTATTGTAATATGGATTTGAGGTTCAATGAATGAAAATTTCAATATTGTTCATTTGGTCTATGGTTTCATAATGGTCATAATCATTTTCCACTAAACCACCACCTTGGCTACCACTTTTTGAGCTTGAACTCCACCCTACCTTACCAAATCTAGGTTCTGGAACCACGCCTATGAATTGGTGTGTCCAAAAGACCTCAATAGATCATTGTTTCAAAGTAAACAAGATGAATGGGTTGGATTCAAGACCAATGGTAGTAGCCAAACTCATTTCACTCATATTTCTCCACTTCATTGCACTTTTGCTACAATTTCGAGTTTCTTTTCATTCCACCATTTCACACACATCACTTTAAAGTTCCTTTAATTGTTTGCAAGTTTAATTTTGATTTTCCATCATCATGTAACCAAAATCCCAATTTTGCACCTCTTTCATGTTTTCACACACCATAATTACTATTCCATTGAATTTCTCACTCTTTTCTTAATCATTTTGGGTTCTGGAAATTCGTGCACTCTACTTGGATGATTCCCAAGCTATTCGAACCATCACGTACCCAATTCCATCACCATGTTCGTGTTCACGTGCATTCAGAACACTATTCCATTTAAGGATTGTTGATGTAAATTGATTTGGGGGTTTCATTCACTCTATCCTGATGAAGGTTTCTGCACATTTAATTGCATTTTTGTTGCACAAGTTGGTAAAATTGATCAAAATCGCGTTTCTGTTCAAATTTGGGAATTAGGGTTCATGAAATTGGGAACTTTGTGTGTAGTCAACCAAATCGAGTGATTCTAGTTTCTAAATGCAATTTAGATCATTTATAATCATTCGACATCCTTACATTTTCAATTGTATCATCATAAGACCCCAATCCGAGGTTACCATGCACTTTACTCATTAACACATTCTTGATTTTGGGCAAATTTTGAGTTTGATGAAATTGGACCAATTTAACCATTGCATTAGCCTAGTTTTGATCATTAAACATGTTTTGAGCATTTAGGATTAGCTAATTCATCATTCCCTGCCATTTTGTGTATTACAAGTCATGCGTTCATGCACAGTTCATAACATTTCTTGCATTTGATGATTTTGAGTTTTCTATTTTTAAGTGTTGTTTTTGAATAAATTTCCCACCACAATTCAACCACCAATATTGCATTTGACTTTAGCCATCTCCAACGGATTAATTCCCAAGGTTCTCCTTATACTGCATTTTTAAGGGAAATTGGTTTGACTAAGTCTTTTAGGTGACAAAAAGGCTTTATCAATCAATTGCTACCATAGTCTACCCAATATTACGTGATGAGTTGTTTGGGTGAATCAATTGAATTTTTTCATGTAGTTAATAATCAGCACATGAAGGAGTGCATTGAAAGTTTTAAGTGAAATCTATGTGTTTTTTATAGAATCAACAAATTAAAAATTTTTAGAGCACACATGATTCATGCAATATCAATTTAAATGAAATCTATGTCTTGTTTGGTGAAATCTATTGATTAAAATAATTACAGATCACACTCTATGTAGAGTTTGACAATTTAAAGGAAATCTATGTGTTGTTTTTGTAAAATCAACAGGTTAAAATACCGAAAAATCATATTTTATGCAGATTTTAACTCTTTAGATGCAATTAACACATGATTCAATAACAAGCTAGAAAAGTATCAAATCACATTATTCATATACAGGGAACCAAGAATAAGACTCTTATGGAATGAGAGTGCAGTGATACCTTTGGAGGAGTTAATGGATTGCAGGATAACTTGGTTTTAGGTGCTAAAATAGTAGCTGGTACGTTACTCGTATAGCGCCTAGCGGCACGAGTGTGGCCGCTAGGTGATGGGGCCAGCGTTAGAGGTCCTTGCATCGCATGGCACCTGGCGGATTACACCCTGCCGGGCGATAGACCCTGCAATAGTGGGGATACAAGCGAGGTAGGTTCGTATGTTCTATGTTCACACTTGAGAGATGTTGCGTGCAGGGAGGTACGTAGCTGGTAGATCGCATGTGTTGGACTACGGGTGGGTAGGTCCGTAGAGCAGGACTACGAACGGGGAGGTTCCTAGGGCAGGATTACGAGCGGGCAGGTTCGTAGAGGTAGGACAACGAGCGGACAAGTTCGTGTGAGCATTATAAATCTTGAGTCCAAGGCTAACAAATTGTGTGGTTTGCAGGTTGAAAAGCCTTGGGGGTTAAAGTCTAGGCCAAGAACTAATTAGAATGATTAAGATAAATGAATTACTGTTATATTAATTACATATATTTTATTTTGTATATAAGCTCACCATTTCTATTTGTGATTGACGCTGATCGTGTGATTCGTTACACGGGAGCAGATGATGATACAAGTGATGTTGTTGATGCACAGACGATGTTGTGAGGGCTAACTTGGGAAATAGAGATAGGGATTTTATTATGTTTTCAGTTATGTTATTGAAATTTGGAACTTGTAATGACATTATGTTCTAGTTTCATTTAAATCTTGGCGCCTTGGATATTATTTTAAATTTTCTCGTGTTTGGGAACAAATATATTGCGACGTTTGAATTTCATTTCTATAATTACTTATTTAATTAAGTAATATTCCTTAGGGATGTTACAATATGCATGAGTACTTGTAGCCTAGCCAAAAAATATACCTTCATCAACTTTAGCATCAAACTTGCCAAGTTGTTCTTTGCCATTATTTAAAATGAAATATTTACAGTTAAACACTTTTAGATGATTTAACACAGTACTTCTAGCTTTGAAAAGCTCATAAGGGGTTTTCTTTAAAACAGGCTTAATCAATACACGATTTAAAACATAGCTAGTTGTGTTGATTACATTACCCCAAAAGTACTTTGGCCATGAAGTTTCATTTAACATGTTCCTAGCAAGTTCCTCAAGTGATCTATTCTTTCTTTCAACCACTTCATTTTGTGGTGGAGTTTGAGGGGCTGAAAAGTTGTGTTTAATACCATGTTTTTCAAAAAAGTGTTCAAACTTTTCATTTTGAAACTCTTTACCTTGATCAATTCTTAAAGAGATTATTTTAGAACCTTTTCATGTTCCATAACCTTGGTAAGCTTTTTAAATACATGAAATGTATCATTCTTGGCTGCTAAAAATAGTGTCCATGTGAATCTAGAATAATCATCAACAATTACCAATGTATAGAAGTTTCCACCAAGACTTATGGTTCGTGAAGGTCCAAATAGATCCATGTGAAGCAATTTCAAAGGCCTTTCAGTTGAAACACAATTTTTAGGTTTGAAAGAAACCTTAGTTTCCTTTCCCTTTTGGCATACTTCACATACTCTATCCTTCTCAAACTTGAGTTTTGGTAAACCTTCAACCTATTATTTTCTATTTAGTTGATTCAAATGATGCATATGTATGTGACAAAGCCTTTATGCCATAACCATGTATCATCATCTTTTGCAAGAAGACATTGTATGTTATTTGATGCATGATGAAAATTAAGAAAGTAAAGTTTATTGACTCTTTTCCAAACTAACACCATGCTACCACATACATCCAAGATGAGACAATGATTAGGTTCAAGCACTACTTTATAACCCGTGTCACAAAGTTGGCTTATACTTATTAAGTTATACTTCAATCCTTCAACTAGAAACACATTTTTTATGTTGAATAAGGATCCATTGCTTATGACTCCATTTACAAGTATTTTTCCTTTGTTGTTATCTCTATAAGTCACGAAACCTTCATCCATTAACTCCAACTTTGTAAATTTGGTTTTGTAACCTGTCATGTGCCTTGAACACCCATTATCTAGGTACCACAAGTCTTTCTTTTCACTTTTTATGACCTACAAAAATAAGTTAATATTACATGGTACACTTTGATAGGTTGGGTCCATTCATTTCTTGCAACTATTGTAAGAAGAAAGGTCATGTGTATAAGAATTGTTATGTAAGGAAATATGATGTTCCAAGAGGGCTTATGAAATGGATCCCAAAAAGATCTAAAAAGGTGTCATAGTAAATTGAACCAAAGTGAGACTGTACTTTAGTTAAAAGTGAGAATGCCAACAAATTAATTGGGACTTTACATTAATTGATTTGCAAATTTACAATAGTAATTAATTGAGCAATAATCTTTAGATAATCAATGATGGATCTATTTTGAAAAAGCAATGGAATCAATCTATCTTCTTTATCATTGACTTATATTTTTTATCTTTTTCCAACTTTATCTTCTTCTGTGATTTTTCCCAATTTTATTGGATGAACTCTTTTGTATAATTTTTATAAGAACTAATTTGCTATAAATCAATCCCATGTTCGTTGGGAGACGACTAAGGGTAGACTTTACCCATACTAATCTTTTTGCTACTTTCCTAACAATACTGAAGTTGTTACAAATAAGTAGTATTTAGATTATCCACAGTAAAATCAACCAAAGTACAGTCTTAATCAAATTTTACTATGCCTAATCATGTCTATTCTTTTATCTCCTCAGTAGATAAAAAGCTTAACTAATCCAAGTAAAGTCTTGACTAATTTTAGTTAGAGTAAATACCTATTGGTAAAAACTCATTTAATCACATGAAAGTTTCTAAATAAAATCAAAATAAAGTATCAATTATATTTAAAAACCCTTGGACTCATATGATCAACATGCATATAGATTTAAAGTCATTACTTTTTACGTGATTCAAAGATAAAAGATATAGATGAATGAAAAGCACAACAATAATAAAAAGAACAAAGAAATTATTTTATTTTAACCTCAGAATCCACAATGAAATTACAATGGAACCTACCAAGAAGCTTATAACGCCATAAAATCAAAATAAAAGAAATATATAAGAATAATGGAGAGAGAAAGAAATTAGGTCCCCTTAAGGATTCCAAAACTCCTAAAGTTTTGAGCTTGTCTTTCCTGCTTCCCCCTTGGTCTCTTTATATATGACTTGGACTGAGTTTTTCTGTTGTTAAACTCTCTCAAATATCTTTTAAAATAAAGATAAAGATAAATATTATTTATCTTTATAGTGATTATGAATATTTAAAAATATTTGGAGAGATATAATCATTTTATTTGTTAGTGCAATATCTTCCAAATAATTAACAAATTTATCAATTTTAAAAATATTTGGAAGATATTCTCGGTTGATATTATCTGATTAATTATCTAAAAATATCTAAATAATTAGCAACAACTAAATCTTGACTAAAATTCCAATTCAGCCCTTGCATTCTTATAGTCCAAATTTGTAGGGAAATCTTAATATATCAATAATTGCATCTTAACCCCTTTTTATTTGACCATCATTGACTAGATTTGACCGGACTTTGACAATCTTTGATTTTCCATTGAGAGGTTGACACGTGGCAGCATATGGTTGCCCAGATTTGAAAGTGGTGGATTGATGACATATTGTGATTTTGGCTTGATTTGTAACTCTGAACAATTCAATTTCACACCTTTAATGAACCAAATTTTACTACAGCTGCATCAACAATCATTAGAATATCTAAGAATATTTTATGCAACTAAAATCACTTTTTCAGACATTTTTATTGAACAAGTTCAATAAACCAAATTATCATAATTGTCAATTAAGACATTCTTTTAAGCACAAAAATTCAATTAAATACCCAAAATTAAACATTAAATGAGGGCAAAAATATGAACTCATCAGACATCTTTAAGCCAGTCAAAATACTATTTTAACTTGTTGAAAAAGTTGAAAGTGGAGGATTGCAAAGAGGTTGCCACTCCAATTGCCACAAATTATCTTATGGGTGTAGACGAGGTTGGGCAACAAGTCTATTTAACCAAATATATAGGGTTGATTGGTTCTTTGCTCTATCTTATAGGAAATAGGCCATACATTCAATTTAGTGTATGCTTGTGTGCAAGATTTCAATCCAATAAAAATGAGTCACACTTTAAAGCTGCAAAAAAAGATTCTCAACTACATGAAAGGGACAACTAATGTTGGATTATGGTATCCTAATGATTCTAACATAATTCTTAGTCATTTTTCAGCACAAGTGGTACATGCCACTTGCTTGGCTCAAGCCTAATTTCATGGAATAGCAAGAAGCAAGCATGTGTAGCACCCTCTACTGCTAAAGTTGAATACATAGCAGCTGGACATAGATGTGCATAAATAATTTATCTAAAGAATAAACTCATGGATTATGCGTTAAAGCTAGAGAGGTACCTTTGTATTGTGACAATACAAGTGCAATCAACCAAACTAAGAATCCAATTTAACATTCTAAACTAAACACATTGAAATCAGGCATTATTTCATAAGAGATCATGTTCGAAAAGGTGAAATTGAAATCAAGTTTGTGAAAATTGAAAAACAATTGGCTGACTTGTTCACTAAATCACTTGCATGTGATAGGTTTAACAAGCTTAGAACTGAATTAAGTGTTTTGGACACAAAGAATTTTATTGATATTATTTTGACTCGTTAATTTTATTGGATCATGTGCTTGTTGCATTTAAAGTGTTAAAATCTTCATAAAACGGGAACTGCCAGTATTTCAATCTGTTAATTTTACAAAAACAACTCATATATTTCACTTAAATTGTCAAAATCTACATAATGTGTGGTCTTGCATTGTTTTAATCCATTAATTTTCACAAAATAACACATAGATTTCACTTAAACTGTCACAACATGAATTTTGTGTGATTTGCAAAAATTTAGTTTGTTAAATTTACAAAACAACATATACATTTCACTTAAAACAGACACTGCACTCAATTCGTTTGACTTGGAGCATTTTTAATCGACTGACTCTATATTTTTATGTGTTGATTTTACTTATATTGATGTGCATCTGCTCAAATGGAATTCAATTGATTTACCCAATCAAATTACTCATCACGTGACATTGTTTGGATTGTAGTGGCAATACATCGGCTGAAACCAACTTTTCAAATTGCATTCACCATAAAGCACTTTTATTGCATAATTTCCAATGTGCATGCATATGTTATGAACAATTTTGATTGGATATCACATAGAACGCATGGGAAACATCATGCTTTATGATCAAATACTGATTCTAATGCATTTAATTGGCTTTTATTCTTTGTATTGCATTGAATACGAAAAATCTGTGCAAATTAATTGACTGATTATTAAAATCAACACTTTGATTCTATAAATACATACATAAGCATCATGCATTGGCACTCATATCTACTAGTAAGAGTCATACCTAGATTCATCATGCCTCGTAGATAAAGAAATGCCCCATCGGATGAGGAGAACTCCACTCCACCTACTCCATCCTCTCCCATTGCCTTGAATCATGGAAGACTTGAAGTTGGTTCAAAGGGCATGAAGATAGGATTTAAACATTCCTGATTGAGATCACGAGGAAGCAAATCATCATTCCTAAGGTGTTGCGTCTATCATGGCTGAGGGCAAAGAACTTTGAGACCCTACAACAACACCTCAAGTCTCAAAAGTTGAAAACTTTCCTTGAACTCTCGAGGAAGATCTATCCGGACTTGGTGAAGGTCTTCTATGCCAACCTAAAGTTCAGCAATGGCATCCTAAAATCAAGTATGAAGGACATTAATATGGAGATCACAAGGAAAACATGGAAGAACGTGGCTAGGCTAAAGTAAAGAAGTGTGCAAGTTCGCAAAGGAGAAATTACTACAATAGATGAGTTCAACAAGGTGCAATATTTCAACCAATGTGTGCGCAATCCTGATGAGCAAACCCTGAATTTTCATGTGGGAAAGCTTCGTGTGGAGGAAATGTTGCTAGCCTTGATGGTGACCAAAATTATCATGCCTAGGGGGAGCAACCATCCATGATCACATGATTGATAAGTTTGTGATATCGATATTAATCAACAAAGAAACTCGGATGGAGTCTTCTTGAATTTCAGAGAAGTGTCGTCATCTATCTAGATATCGAATGTCATTAGATTTATGATCAATCAAGCATAAACTAAGCACCTTGAATCACTTTCTTCAAATATGTAGTTTCATGCTACTGTTCCATTCACATTGTGATTTCGAATTTAGTGATTCTGTGTTATTTGTGTTTGTTTCGTGTTTCGATCTTAGTCGTGATGAAGGCTAAAAGGCTCACTTATTTCAAGCTACCATATGTGGTTCCTATCTCCAAGATCATTGAGCATTTCTATGTTGATGTGGAAGGAGAACTTGAGGAGTCCACTGGCTTGCTAAACCATGTGTCCACACTCAATATGCACAAGATGGAATTCACAAAGATAGGCAACACATGGCTGGTTGAAGGAGAAGCAACAACAACAAACATTGAAGTTGGAGCAGATGATCATAAGGTTGGAACAAGTGGAGCAAACCAAGGTGAACATTATGCCTTTAATCCGCAACCTATGGCCATTAAGATCTATCATCCTTAAGAGAACACTAGACCTTCATACTCCCAGTTGGAGAAGATGGTTCTCAATCAACTTCAAGAGTTGAATATGTCACAAAATGCACACCATGTCTACTGCACTACAAGTTTAAAGACTTGGATGATTAGATTCACAATGTTCATAACCTCCTCTCCAACGTCTACAAAAGGGACAACCCCAGGGATGAGTGAAGGGATCGTAGGTCATGCATTACATGTTGGTACTGCATTTGTTTGTATGTTTGTCTGCTTCTAGTATTTTAATCTACTATGTTTCAATTTCAATTGACTAATTATATATCTCTCAACTTCAATTTGCTATTTGTGTTTCTATTTTTTTGTTTCTGTGTTTGTATCCATTATCAGATGGTCCGATAGTCTCTATGTTTGGTTCATTAATGAAAATTTTACTCTTTACAAATTAATATGTGCATTATTTTAATTTGATTAATCCATAGAGGGAGAAAAATGAGTACAATTGAGTTAAATGAGTAAAATACTGGAAAACATGGAAAGCACCTGCTAGAACTTAATAATACTATAAACTGGATAAAAAAATATGAAGTTAGATCACATTAGTGATATAGGGAGCATATGCATATGTGATACGTATGTATGCTTGTGTACTTTTTCGTGTATGTGTATTTGTATATTGGTATCTTGTATGCAAAAAAGCTTTTTCAGATTTCTCAATGGATCTTAGCTTATCAATTCAACTCGAGGATGTTGACTTCATCAAATTAGAGGGAGATTATTAGCACAAGCAACCTTGGTGCAAAGATTTGATAAAGCAAATAGTATGAGATCACACGTGGTTGATGAAGATTGATGATGATCCATTTGATGATCATGTTTCTATTGTGTTAAATTTGGAAATAATGTGTAGAATATGATGTTTACATGTTGTACCATATTCGTATGCCATATGACATAGGTTAGATGATTTCTTAGTCTTAGTGTGTACTTTTTAATCTGTTAAAATGAGTTTTAATAGGTTAAAAGGCTTGTTGTATATAATTTCTAGTATGAATGTATTCAATCAGTTGAATTGTTTTTCAATCGACTAATTTCACTTAAGTTAAGTGAAATCAATAGATGGTACGGACAAATCAACCTATTGAATTCACTTAAGACCAAACTATATAAGTTGTCTTTCATAGAGTTGTGGCACGATTTTGAGTTTTTTAGCGTGAAAAACAGTCAATCATCTTTGGAAAACCCTATCTCTCTGAATCACACAACTGCAAGTGCTAGATTCAAGATCTTGATTGATCTTAAAGGCATTTTGTCTTGGTTGGAGCTTGAAGAATTCAAGTTTGGTTGGCTAGGGAGAGCTACCATCAAGTTTGTAGTTCTTGTGCCTTTGGTTGTGTTCCTGGTGTGATGCCAAGCTTATAAGTCTGTTTCTTACAGTGGTGTGGTTGAAATTTTTGTGTGAGTAAAAAATCTTGGTATTTCTATTATTCAAATTTTGGTGTGAGTTTTGTAGAACTTTTGATAATAGTGGAAACCAGACTCATGTTGTCCAAATAAGCTGGATGTAGCTCTATGATAGTGATGACTCCATCTTCACGAGAAAGGAAGCAAAGAAGAAGCCATATGGAATTGATGATACTTCCATGGAGAAGGATGAAGGTGTGGAAGCTAGAAGATGAGAGGAGAAGTGATGCTATAATGGTGTTTGGAGGAGCTCTAAAGTGAGGTTGGGCCAACACTCAATGTAAGACCCGTGAAATTTAATTAATTAAATAAATAAATAATTAATAAATGTGGGTAGTAGGAGCCTTTATGGCATTTAATTCTGACATGTATGACGTGAAAAAGTACTAGCTCAAGTGGTTGAAAGTAATTAATTGTGTGAGAGGACTTGGGTTCGAGTCCTATGTACTTATGTGCTTTAAATTTATATTATTTTAATAACGTGTTGGATCATGCTGAGTGATAATATAATCATTGAATTATATGAATTATCACGAAACATGAATTGGTTAAATGGTTATGCATTGAATTAGACATGGGCATGATTATGGGTTTAATCCTTGGTAGAACCACATTAAACTTTCTATTTGATAAAAATTAGCATTGACATTAATGTGAATGGGTAGAGAAAACCCTAGCAGCCAGCAGGGGCAACCAAGGGGCTGGAAAATCACCATTGAATGACAATTAAACTCAAGTTTAATAGTATTTTTCGTTTTGCACCATTTACCTCTCATTAAGATAATATTTAATGACCAAGTAAGGGAGAGAGAGGGTGGTTTTGTCGCTGTCATTGTTGCATAGGAAGAAGAGCACAAATTCAGAAAGTGTGTCGTGAGAATTGAGTGTAATTGGGACCTGAATTGAGTGGAAGTGCTAGGCGGCCTAGTGAATCAAAGAAGAACCCTCAAAGTCTACAATTTTAAGCAAAGGAATACAGGTAAGGGGAGTTCTTTCACGTGTATATGTATTCTATAAATGTTTTCGTGTGATACTACTTGAATATGATTCCTAGAAACCGCCTGGCAACAAATTTTGGGTGCTGACCCAATTTTGGGTTTTTGAGATGAATTGCTTGGCAGCAAAGGTGAGCCCGCTAGGAGACGCGATCTGCTTTATGTTTTGTGCGAGCTTTAAATTTTGTGATTGGTTGGATTTTTTAGATGGTTTAACGGACGATATAATTTCATGAATTGGGTGAAATTCTAGAATGTTAAAGGGTGTTGGTGTATGCTTATATGCCTTGGTGATGGAGTGGAAAATGTTCAATTGTGTCAACCCTAGTAAGGTTGGGAGAGGGGTATGGATTTGACTTGTGAGTAAAAAGAGAATGAATATTCGATTATAAAACTTTGGTGGTAGTAGTTGGGAAAGTGAGAGACAAGAAATTGGCTGGGTTTATGTGAGAAACTGACTGATATGAGAATTGAGAATTTGGGTTGTGTGGATGGTGTGAACGAGAATGTGCCGCCAGATGATAGGCGAGACAGCAATATCAATTGCTATTGTCAATTGGTGGGGATGTGTGTTGGGTTCTGTGAGAATAATGGAAGATACTACAAATGATAATAACGAGATATGCATGGTGTTAAAGGTGAGGGCGTACTTGGGAAAATTGGTATGTGAATAGGTTTGAATGATGAATGTATTGGGTTGGATGGAATAACTTTATTTGGGTGTGAGAACCATTGTTAGGTTGGTCAAATCTATTATGTATTATTTTACATTATTGACACTCAAGAGCTGTGATTGGGATTGACTGATGGAATTTTAAAGTTTTAGCATGAGTACAAGGGACATTGAATTGGTGATTATATAATAAGGAATAAATAACTTAGTTGAAATCTTGTATTAAGTTGCGAAATAAAGACATGTAGATAGTTGATACAATATACTTAGATGCGTTGCAAAGTGCGTCAAACAGGTGTAGAAGCTAAACCAGTAACTGTGACGTTACTATTATGGCACCTAGCGGCACAGGCAAGGCCTCCAGGCGACGTAAAGACTAGAGGGGTTTCTGCACTGAGGGGCACCTGGCGGTGAGTGACAAACCGCCAGGCAATAGCAGTGAAATAGGGGTCCTGTTGTGGCGTGGCGCCTGGCGACGCGAGGCTTGTCGCCTAGTGACGCGAGGCGTGGCGCTAGGTGGTGTGCGTGATTATTCGCCTGACGGCGCATTGACAGCGCCAGGCGGATACGGCTACAACTGGAAAATTCTTTTATGTTTGTGATGTTGGGCTTGGAGGACTAAGTCCATAAGTGATCTGGGATGTGCTTGATTGAGTCACGAGCGAGGAGTTCGTGATGGGTGGACCGCATGCGGAATGTGAACGGATTAGTTCACCAAAGGTACTCTTGTTTAGGATGAGTGAGCGAGGGAGTTCATTTCATGCTAGAACTTCAGAATGCTATGAGCGAGGGAGTTCATAGTAAGAAAGGCGGGTATGCATGTCCGGGTCCGAGCGAGGAGCTTGGATGACGGGCGAGGGAGTCCGTGAAGTAGGACTACGAGCGGGATAGGCTCGTAGGTTGGACCACGGGCGAAGAGGTTCGTGGAAGCACGAGGAAGTCCCATGATCAAGAATACTTGCATAAACTCATAATGGTTATGAGTGTAGGGAAGTGGTTGTTTTTTTTTGGATAAATAATTATGAGATTTTTTGGTGGGATTATTTCATATTTATTTCTATCTATGTGCATAGCTCACCCTATTTGTTTGTGTGTGGCGATGATTGGGTACCTTATTATCCGAAAGCAGATGATGCTACAGGTGAGCCAGGAGATGCTTAGAGGCAGAGTGCAGGGTCTACTTGGAAGCTTATGAAAGGATTTCTATTTAAAGGATTTTGATGTAATTTATAATTAGGTGAAATTTGGTTGGTTTTGTAATAAAGTAAGTGCGAATATTTGAATTATGCTGCAATTAAAGTTTTAAATTTCCCGCATTTTTGGGAAATGATTTGAAAATAAATGAGAAATTTATTTTGATAAATTGTTTATTTTATTTATTTAAGTAATATCTTACTAGGATGTTACACTCAAAGAAGGAGGCTAGAGGAAACCAACAAGGAGAACTCTAGCCTAAGTTGATTCACAAAAAGAGAGGAGTCTGGAGTCATCTCAACAGAGTTTCTCTACTATTTTCATGAATGAATTTACAAGGTCAAAAGCTCTCTATTTATAGTAGGAAAGGAGAGCTAGGTGGTCTAGAAAAATGGAGGGAAAAAGGATCTAGAATGTGGTATTTGGAGCCAAAAAGAGAGTATGAGGAAAGTGTGACTTGCCACCTAAGCAAGTCATAAGGAACATGCATATAGGCGCATAGGAGAAGCTTGGTGACCAAGCTTTGCGTAAGAAGGACCTAGATCCTCTTGAAATGCTCTCTCCTTTTTGGTGGCCCAATTTCAAGCCCACTAATCCTTTGGTCTAATTCACTTCGAGGCCAACAAACCTTCCAAGGCCAAATACATGGCCCAAACAAAATCCTATTCTACTTAGCCCAAAATACAAGGCCAAAAATAAACCTTATTCTAATATTAACAAACAAAGAGTCCTAGGCTAGGTCTTCACATCTGCCTTGGTCCATGTGAAGTTCATCTTGGGCCTTATATATGCATTGGAGGTCCATTCCTCTTGTATTCTCCTAACCATTGCTCTTGTTGTAGGTCCCTTGGCTAGAGGCATCTTATCATCCCCTACCTCTTGAGAAGGATTTGTCCTCAAATATGAAATTTCCGCCTCATCATTTGTACCACCTACAAAAGATATTAAGTCAGCAACATTAAAGGTGGCATGTACATCATATTCCTTAGGCAGCTCTAGCCTATATGCATTATCATTGACTCTTTTCATCACTTTAAAGGGCCCATCACCTCTAGGGCTAAGTTTAGACTTTCTTTTCTTAGGAAATCTATCTTTTCTTAGGAAATAAATCTTTTCTATGGTGTAGCCACACTCAATCCCCTTCTTCAAAAATCATTTCCCTCTTCCCCTTATTGTTGTACTTAGCATACCTCTCGGTTTGTTGTTGGATTTGTCTTTTAATCCTCTCATGCATTCTCTTAACAAAATCAGATTTTGCCACCCATTCTCTATGAATAAAATCAAAAGATGTAGGAAGTGGTAGGAAGTGGTAGCAAATCCTTAGGAGTGAGATGATTAAAGCCATAAGCAACCTCAAATGGAGATATCTTAGTAGTCATATGAACTACTCTATTGTAGGCAAAATCAATATGGGGAAGGCATTCATCCCAAGATTTGTGGTTTCCTTTCAAAATTTCCCTTAGCATAGTAGACAGATATCTATTAACAACTTCAGTTTGCCCATCAATTTGTGGGTGACATGAAGTAGAGAAATTAAGCTTAGTTCCTAGCCTTGACCAAAGAGTTTTCTAAAAGTGGCTAAGGAACTTAGTATCTCTATCAGAAACTATGGTGTGGGGTATACCATGAAGCTTGGCCACATCTCTAAAGAGAAGCCTAGCAATGTTGCTAGCATCATCCACTTTGTGGCAGGGTATAAAATGTGTCATTTTGCTAAAATGGTCCACCACCATAAAAATAGAATCAAAACCCCTTTGTGTTCTTGGGAGTCCTAAGACAAAATCCATATTTATATCTTCCTAAGGGGCTGAAGCAACAAGCAATGGGTGTATAATCCATGAGGCATTGTTTTAGACTTGGATTGTAAGCATGAAATACTTATATTACAATGTCTTTGGACATCCTTCCTCATATGGGGCCAAAAGATTTTTTATTTTAAAAGACCTAGGGTTTTTTCTACCCCAAAATGACCTATTAATCCCCCTTCATCTGTTTCTTGAACAAGGAGTTTTCTTTGTGAACCTTGGGGAATACAAGTTTTTCCTTCTTTAAACAAATACCCCTCATTCACATAGAAACCTCCTTGAGGTTTTTCCATACATTTAGCATATGTAGAGGAAAACTCAAAATCTTGATCATACATTTCTGGAATGTGATCAAATCCAAGAATTTGGGCTCCTAATTTTGAAAACAAGGTGTGCCTTCTAGACATGGCATTAGCCACCACATTACTTTTGCCCTTCTTGTACTTTATCACATAAGGAAATTGTTCTAAGAATTTCATCCACTTAGAATGCCTTTTATTCAACTTGTGTTGGCCCTTCAAGTATTTTAGTGACTCATGGTCACTATGAATGACAAACTCTTTGAACACAAGGTAGTGTTCCCAAGTTTGAAGGGCCCTAACTAAGGCATACAATTCCTTGTCATAGGTGCGATAGTTGAGGGAGGCACCATGAAGTTTTTCACTAATAAGCAATTGGGTGCCCTTCTTGCAACAACACAACACATATTCTTATACCGGATGCATCACACTCTAGCTCAAAGGTCTTTGAAAAGTTTGGTAAAGTTAGAATGGGCGCATTGGTGAACTTTTCCTTGAGTTTCTAAAAAGCAGACTCTTGTTTTTCATCCTAATTAAAAGACACATCTTTCTTGACAAGTTCATTGAGGGGTAAGCCAAAGTAAAGAAGTTAGGAACAAGCCTCCTATAAAAGCTTGCCAACCCATGGAAGCTCCTAACCTCTCTAACATTTTTAGGAGTAGGTTGTTCTTGGATGGCCTTTATTTTTGTAGGGTCAACATGGATCCAATTTTTTTTAACTATAAAACCTAAGAAAACAACACTATCTACACAAAAAGTACATTTCTCATTATTTACAAACAAACTATTTACCCTAAGGATGGTAAGGACAGACCTCAGATGGTGTATGTGCTCATGCAAGCTCTTGTTATAAATCAAAATATCATCAAAGTAGACAACCACAAAGTTTCCTATGCACTCTCTGAGGACATGATTCATTAGCCTCATGAATGTGCTAGGTGCATTAGTAAGCCCAAAGGGCATCACCAACCACTCATATAGTCCAAATTTGGTCTTAACATCAGTTTTCCACTCATCACCTTCTTTGATTCTTACTTGGTGATAACCACTCTTTAGATCAATTTTAGAAAACATGAAGGACTCATGCAATTCATCAAGCATGTTATCTAGCCTAGGAATGGGATGCCTATATTTAATAGTGATGTTATTTGTGGCTCTACAATCACAACACATTCCCCATTTCCCATCCTTTTTAGGCACTAACAAAATGGGCACAAGACAAGGGCTAAGGCTCTTTTGAACCCAACCCTTCTCCAATAACTCTTGGACTTGAGACTCTATCTCCTTTATTTCTTGAGGATTTGTCCTATAAGCTAGTCTATTTGGAAGACTAGCCTCAAGCACTAAATCTATTTGATGTTCAATTCCTCTAAAAGGAGGAAGCCCAACATGCCCTTCCTTAGGGAATATATCCTCAAACTCTTTCAAAAGATTTTCAATTTTAGGAGGTAGATTCTTAAGCTCAAGAGATGTGGCAGTACATGTAAGTGTTCCTTTACACAACAGGAGGCATGAAGGTTGTTCAATATTGAGAACTTGATTTAAAGATTTCGTGGTTAAAATGTTCTCATATTGAATGACCTTAGGAGAAGGAACACCAATCTCTCCTGCCTTAGATTCAACTTTATTTAGCTTTTGGAATTTTTTAGGGCTTTTTTTTTTGTCCTCATCTCTTTCTTTTTCTCTTTTGTTCTTCATTTGAAGTTGATCCTCGACCACTTGATATGGCAAAAGAGGATGAAGAACAAACTTTTTAGTCTTGTTAGTAAAGGTAATCTCGTTGGTGAGACCATTGTCCATGGTTTTCTTATCAAAATGTCAAGTTCTCCCCAATAAGATATGACAGGCTTCCATAGGTACTACATCACATAGTACACTATCTTCATATTTCCTTATGGAAAGCTTGTCCTTCCCTTGGTGATTGACTGCCAAATCTCCATCTTCATTAAGCCAATGAAGTTTGTAAGGTTTTGGATGAGATAAGACAGTCAAAGGCAACTTTTCAACCAACCTAGTGCTACAACAATTACAACATGATTCACTATCCACAATTAGAGAACAAGTGTTTTCCAAAATTTTACACCTTGTGTGAAATATGTTCTCTCTTTGTGTTAGTGCTTGTGGACTAGGTTGATTGTTGAGGGTCCTTCTAGCCATCAAAAGGTCCCCATCACAAGGGTAAGCATCTTCTACATTAGACTCATTGGATTCCCCACTTCCACTTTCACTTTCATTTTCATCCTGGCTCATATATTTATCAACACCCTAAGAATCATGATCTTTTTGGTGGGGCATTGAGATGCTGTGTGACCTCTACTAAGACATTTGAAAAATTTGATTTCACTTGTGCGAGTGTGTGATGATGCACTCCCCTCTTTGTCTTTACTTTTACTTGGATTCCTAGGTGGCTCATCCTTTTTCTCTTCTTTCTTCAAATCCTTCTTAACATAAGAGTTAGTTTGAGCTTGATTTCATTTTGAAAAAGATTTTCTCAAATTTTGTTATTCTACCTTAATGCATATTTGCACTAAATCATTCAAATCTTGGTAAGGTAGAAGCTCAACTTTATCTCTTATATTAAGGTTTAAGCCACTTAAGAATCTAGAAATGGTAATGAACTCTTCCTCAATTATCCCTGCCCTCATCATAAGTAACTTCATTTTCTTCATGTAATCTTCTGCTGACATATTTCTTTATTGGAGTCTTTGGAGCTTGTTCATGAGCTCCTTATTGTAGTAAGAGGGAATGTGCCTCCTCCTAAGGGCTGACTTAAGATCATTCCAATATTCAATTGAAGGCCCATTACTTCTTAGCCTCTCTTAGACTATAGAGGTCCACCAATACATTACATGCCCTTGAAAGCTTAGGGTAGCTAGAGGCACTTTCCTTTCTTCACTAACTTGATGGCAAGCAAAAAGTTGCTTTGCCTTAAACTCCCAATCCAAATAAGCATCAACATCATCCTTGCCTTGAAAGTGAGACAAATCTACTTTAACTTCTCTAGGAGTAGGGTCTTTTCTTTGTCTTCTAATATGGGAAGGTTGTTGATAATATTCTCCTAGTCTTAATCCTTCCTCTCCCTCATATATTGAAGCTCCACTTGTAGACCCTTTGCTAGAATTACTCCTACTTTTTTAGCTTATTTTGGACTTTCTCATGTCCTTTCTTTAAAGCTTTGATTTATTCCTCTAAGAGAGCAATTTGACCATCTCTTTCCAATTGATCTTTCATTTTGTAAATTGCTTCTTGTTGTCTCCATAGTTCAAGTGATTTGAGTTGTTGAGAAACATGTTTTAAACTATGAATTGAATCCTAAGAATCACTTGCACTATGTAGGGAGGGTTGACTAGCCATGATTACTATTTTTCGAATTTTTTATTTTTGTTAAAAACTAAAATCTAACTAAGAAATTCTAAAGAAGAAGTAGATAGCAAACTTCTTGAATTCTCTTCTAGAAAAAAAAAGGTGAATCACTTGGATTGCTTACATACAAAGTATTTCCCTGCCAAAGGAATTCAAAGAATGTTGCCCAAAACTTCTAAAATAGAATTAGACACACAATAACAATTAAGCAACAAAAAAAATGGAGATGAGAGACACTATGCGGCCTACTTTGGTGAGGCTTGATGTTGCAAGACACACTTACCGTCTACAAACGCTTTTACTATTTTAAAGGTTCTAATTAAGAGATGAGAGAACACCTAAGGCTCCCCCAAGACACTTAATTAGTCTAAAGAGATACAAGAAAGAAAACTTGAACAAATATAACTCAAATGAATATAATCACAAATTTGCGCAAACTTTAAAAGTCTTCAAGTGTTTCACTCCACTCTTTTCTTTCTTCTTTTGGCTCACTCAAGTGTTTGCTTTGAATTTTCTCCTTTGTGAACTTCACTTGTAGCTTGGAGTTCCACTTTGGTTTACATCTCCTAGGATGCTACCTTGAGTATTTGGTTACCTCCAAAGAAAACTTCCACCAAGAATGTAACACCAAACCAAAGAAGCTAATAAGGAAAAACAAGAAAAGCTTAAATCAAAGAAGAGTTAAACTCAAGTGGAATATGGATGAAACATACTCAAAAATTTAACAAAGAAAGACAAACTAGAAATAAGGCAGAGAAACAAGATAAGCACTCAAATGAATTACCTAAAGAATGACGCTAGAATGGATTAAAAACAACCAAAAACAAGCTATAAAGCTGCACAAAATTTGAATTTTTAGCCATAGTCAGTTCAAAAAACGTGAAATTCAATCTCTACTTCAGCGATTTATCATTTTTTTTTCATTTCTTAACATTTTTCAATGATTTTATTTATTATGTAATACACGTGAATTATTTATTTATTATTTTAATACTTTTATTTCAATGGGTAGATTTTCAAAGTAACCACTGCTGCACAAAATATTTAACAACAAAGGAAATCAAGAACAACAATATGATCATAAAGAACAACATAATTCCCCTTGCTAGGGAACTTTGGGCATGGCATTATTATTATTACGTTAGGAACCTTTATTATATATGATCAAATATGGTAGGATGTATTTTTATTTAGATGGTTGGATAAATCTTTGAATTCTTGATATTGTTAAATTTAGATTTTAATATTTATTACTCTTAATTATATATTATAAATTTTCTACAACTGTACTTTTAATTTCATGAGAAACTCTAATATAAGGTAGGTAAAAACCAATAAGATCAAAGTTGTACTAGTAGTAACATATAGATATGTCAGTAGGTTACCTGAGCCTGCTGCCTCTGCTATTGTCATCGCATATACCCGACCTGCCGCCTGAGGTGTGTTACCTCCTCTCCCCTATTGATTATATGCTGAAGTCTTAATTGCGGCACGTGTCACTATCCTAACAAGAGTGGGACAGTCCTTGCTCAAGTGGCCTTCCTTGCCACAATTGTTGCACCTTCTGAAGCCTTCCAATTAAGGGCAAACACTCCTCAGATGAGGGCCTCCACACCGGAAGCATTGAACTATGTTCTGGTGTGACAAGAAATCCCTAGACCCCTAAGACTGAGGGTAGGGCCTATCGTACGGTTTCCTTCTCTCTTCATGTCTTAGTTTTGACCCAGACGATCCACCAACCCTCTACTGCTCCGGGCATTGGGCTTCCACCTCAACCTTCATCTTTTCCATAACTTTGCCCTTCTCCACCAAGGCTGCAAAATCCTTGATGGACAGTGGTGCTACCATCAGACGAATGTCTACACAGAGGTCATTCTCAAACTTCTTGCATTGCCACTCCTCATCAAGTGGTATGGTGTAAAAACGCCCGAGGTGTTTAAACCTCTCTACATACAATGCTACTAACATGCCTCCTTGAGTCAACTAGAGGAACTCCACCTCCTTAGCATCTCGGACGCTGTCTGGAAAATACTCAAATAGGAACTTCCCCCTAAAAGCCTCCTATCTGACTAGCTCCTCCCTTTCTTCCATGATGGATTTCATATTGATCCACCAATGCTTTGCCTCACTGGTGAGCATGTACACCGCAAACGCCAACCTATTCTCTATAGGGCTCATCTTTGCATCGAAGATTCTTTCCATATCTTTCAGCCATTAATCTACGACATCAAGACTGGTCATGCCATTAAACTTCATTGGGTGGTGTCTTAGAAAGTCCTCCAAACTCCATTTTTTGGGTGGAGGTCGTGGTTTAGGGCCGTAAATAGGGGCAACAGTCCTGTTCTCCTCCAACTGTCGGAGAGCCTCCATATGCTGCCTATAAGCATCCTTAGCAGCTACCCTTGTAGCTTTCATTTGCTGCATCACCAATTGTTGTTGTTCTAATGATGATGCCTGACGCTGCATCGACGCCTCATGTTGTTGCATCATAGCCTTACTCTGCTTTGTCATGGTCGCCACCATTGCTTCTATCGCCCTAGCGATATCTGGTCCATCACCACGAGGAGATTGAGGATTTCTACGAGGAGGTGCCATTTCACTAGGCACACAGGAAAACCATTAGTCAGACTTGATCAGGCAAGAAACTTGGCAATGACACTAGGAAGACACAACAAATGTAACGTCCGCTCTGATACCATAAATGTAACATCCCATTTAATAATTAAACTTAATTAAATGAAACATCACACATAATGATATAAAAGAGAATTTTCATAGAGTAGCAAAGTCACTCCTTACAACTAACCAAAAGTGACTAGAAAGTAAACAAGGCATACCACGATGCCATTAACAAAACGAACTAAAGGTTTAACAATGTTTAAAATATGTTCTCAAGGAGCAAGGTAATACATAAGCTACATGGCCTTAAAAGAAATTTTGGAGCAAGAGGGTCCAACCAAAGATGAGTTACGCAGTGGAATTACCATCTCCTTGATGATCACGAGGAGCTCCCACATCTGCTCACACCAATAAATTGATTATCATCGCAAAAGAGGAAAACTACAGACAAACACACAAACAAGTAGAAAGGGTAAGCTAAAGTGGAAAATGCTTTATCATACAATTGAACATACAATTTAAAAGTCATGAGTACATAAATCAACCAAACATATAACGACCGACAAGCAAAACACTAAGACTCATAGACACGATTGATCCGGATACATATAATCAGTCGGATTCACTAGATGTTTGCACTTGTGGTGGCCTCTACTGATCTGCAGAGCCATTGCCAATGGGTTTCACCCTACCACTCACAAGGTTAACCTTCAAACATCTAAGGCCATTATCATGCCAAAGACTAGGGCCTCCTACTACTCTCACCACTTGAGTCAGTACGCTCTATGTGAGACTAACTCTTTATAGTGTCAGGATGCAATCCTTACTTGAATCCTTACTAAATTATATAATGAGGCACCACCACGAAACCCCGTTGAATTACGTCCTGACCATGAGGCACCACCATGAACTCCACTAATAGGGGTCATGGAATTATGTCCTGAACATAAGGCACCACCACGAAACCATCGTGGAATTATATCCTGACCGATGAGGCACCACTATGAGATCTGACCTAGAGATTCATGGAATTACATCCTAAACCACACCAAAATCATGTCTCACCAACCAAGTATAAAATTATCATGCATATCAATCTCATTCCAACATATCACTAACCATCCAACCATATTTCATACGTATATCATGCCAAACTCATCAATTCTAGCCCCATTGTGTCTTATAAAATACTTTCCATGCATCATACGCAACCACTTAAAGTAGCCAACCAAACCAATCATTTGAAACACACAATTATCAAGTCACCACTACCAATCTCGCTCAGGCTAAGGAACTCTCGCTCAGGCGAGGAGAACCCCTCGCTCTGTTGTTAGCTCTCGCCTAGCGAGATTGCAAACAGTGGGTACATCGAGGTCTCATTCAAGCTAGCCATCTCGCTTAGGCGAGACTACTCTCGTTGAGGCGAGACTACTCTCGCTCAAGCGAATGGCCTTCGCTTAGGCGAGCCCTCGGAATAGAGAGGGGGGTGAGCTGTTGTTGTTCTCGCTTAGGCGAGAGCTCCTCGCTTAAGCGGGAGCTTTTGTTTTGAGCAACCAACCTACTTGCTTGGGCGTGTTCAGCAGAGCTCACTACTCTCTCTCGTGCATAACCAGATTCAAATCATCATAGCAGTACAAGCATTGTAACACTCCAATTTTGGGATGTCACGGAATGTTAGAAATTTTTTGCATTTAGCAGAGAAGGAATTAGCATTGAAAATGTACTTAATAAAAACTTTTAATTTAATTTAAATTACATAGTTCAAACCGTCACTTTGTCAAAAACTTCCAATACATTTGCAATCAAAAGAAACTACATAATTTTTAGTATTTGATTTAAAACAACTAAATATATTATAGAAACTCCCGAGTCCACCCCAGCCTCTCGTCAATCTACTCCATGCCAAGACTATCTGCATTATGATCTGCTCCCATATAACACACACGTTATGCGATCATTGCACATACATCAAAGACACAAACAAACAAATAGGGGTAAGCTAACCATAAACAATGATATATATAAAAGAAATTTGTAAATAAAATACGATAAATAACACTCAACATCTCATTCAAGTAACACTTGAGCATTATGATCACAATCAATCTTTAGTTTGAACACACAACCCCACAAATCCAAACAATCATACCAAACTAAACATAGCATCACATTCATCTCAAATTTTCAAACATAGTGATCATAATCAATTTTTGGTTTTTCGCGGCCTCTCACCCCACAACAACATTTAGTTTCTTAGAACAGATGGTTCGATGTGTCCCACTTAATGCAGACAGATTGTCTCCCTTATTCCTCAAGGAATTATGAGTAAAAACGTCGATGCATCGCACACCGGGCACTATACTCGCAACGAGCCAAAATAAGGTGAAAACATCTTTCCCCTCCCCACTACTTCACACAGGCGAGAGGGTACAACACTCGAACCAATCCTCTACTACTGCTTCACACAGGCGAAGAGGACCCCTTTCCACTGCTTCACACATGCGAAAGAGTCTTCACTGGGTTCCTAGGTACGGAAAACCTCACACAACATTTAATTCCATCAAGAACTTTCAAGTAAGGAAAAATACTCTCAACATGCAACATATCAGAGTTTACAAATTGCCAACAAAATTCACACCATCACATCATGCATGGGAAATAATGTTCCATAACATAAACCCGTCAACTTATCAAATAATACATTCAAGCAATGAACTCAACGTATGACATTCATTCCAACACATGCATAACATCCCACGCAAGTAATTATCCTCATACCCCCAATTAAACTATATAACCATGCAACCCCATGAAAACCAATAAAACCACCAATCACATAACCCATTTATTCACATCACTCTCCCACTGTGAATCACATCCTTGCACACCTTCATGCCTCAACATCCTCACTTACATCTTTCTCTTTTGGAAAATAACTAATTCTTATAATTTTTATCCAATCCAAACTTAACAATACATTATGCAAACGATTTGGAATTTTAGAAATAAAACTGCAGCTTGTGTAAAACTCCAAAAATTATGTATTTATATTCAAATTAAAGATGATTGAATCAATAATCAAATGCAAAAATAACCAACTTAATTGATTAACTATAGAGAAAGTTATGCACCAAACAAGCAACAAAGGTCAATGTTGTGAACAACCAAACTACAACAACCTTGCGATAAAAACTGCTCTCACTACAGAACTCCGATTCAAGATCCGACCGATCAAAGTCAAGAACCATGTGTTAAGAATCAACTGTTAAAATTTCAGCTCGATCCAACGGTTAATGAAATAGAATCCTTCATTTTACAAAAAGTGTGCAATGTAGAAAAATGATAAAAAAATGAACCAAGCAATTGATAGAGGTTTCAAAACGAGAATGAGAAAAAGAAAGGTCTGCACCATGAAGGAAAACAACCATCATCCCATGTAACTTAAAGGCTTGTAAAGGAATAAAGAGAAAGTCTTAAGGAACCATGCACTACATGCATTTACGTATGCAAAATAAAAAAAGAAGAAAGAGAATACAAAGAAAGAAGAAAAGAGAAAAGCTATTCCTAGACTTGTTGCAGCGTGATATTTGGGAACCAATTTTCATCCTATCAAAACAAGACAAAACATGTGGACCATGTCTCCTACAACCACCTAAACATGATATATATATATATATATATTATTTGAATAATGGTCCTGTAGCGAAAAACATAAAACGAAAGTGAACACCAATGGAAAAAGAAACCAAATCACATGCAACCGTGGTCCCTACATGTGTACTATAAATTAGTGGAATGTGGAAGAAAGAGAAATGTGATTATACTTGTGAGCCCAATCCACATGTGGAGTAAAACAATAAAAGACAAAAGTGCACCAACCACTACAAACTATTAGAAAAGAAAGGGAAAGAAAGTGACCATGGCATACAAAACAACAGGTACTGTCACGGAAATCCATTAGACCTACTTTCAAAAGATTAAAACCAAAGAAAATGTGGACAACAAAACTTAAAACCTCAAACCCCTTGTGTTCCTTCATGAGCGAAGATTGTGCAGACCCACGTACATGAACCAAAGACCAATTCACATGCAAAACTTGGATCCCCTATATCATCCTAATGCGTGTTGTGGTATGAGTAATGTGACAGAAAAACTACCCCTAAAGAAACCAAACTGCACCTCTATGAGACTCTGGACCAAAAGTATAAGCAAACCAGAGACCAAAAGACCAAACCAGAGAGAACTTCAACCACTAAAATGCATGGCAACTCAAAATAAAAGAGACTCGAAAGTGCACATTGCATGCTTACGTAAAACTGCACTAACAACCCTAAAATAAGCCACGATCCAAAACCACTCTCATCATTATGTTATTTCATAACCCATACATAACTTTCAAAGTTTTAAGCATCAACCCGTAAAAACGTAAAAGGAGAAAAGAGACAAGGTCAAGCTTCACACAAAACAGAAAGTACAATCAACTTCTCCTACACTACACATCCATGCTTTTCAAGTTTCATTCATCAAGCAAACAATAAGAAAACAATAAAAGAAAACAAGATTAGCTTCCTCTACCTTGATTTGGTTCCTTACTATGCGTTTCTCCCGCAGCCTCCTCTTTCCCTCACCATGTTTCTCCCGTTTCTCCAACTCTCCTTCTCTCCCTCTCAAAACCCTAATATTAAAACTAAATTTTTCTCTTATTATTCCTAGCCTTTTCTGTTTATATATTAAAAAATAAAATATATTCTTTGGTTGTTCTATTAATATATGACAGCAGAGATTTTCCAAAAGAAAAGAAAAACGGATTTTACTAAAACAAAACCAGTAACCATATATATATATATATATATATATATATATATATATATATATATATATATATATATTTATTTATTTATTTAGTGACAGATCTTGACCAAAAGTGTCGGAGGGGCCAAAATAATATAATTTTGAGATCATTAGATTCAATCATTAGTATAATGTGCTAAAAAATGACTTCTTTAACTGAACATTTTTTATCATTAGTATAATGTTTCAAAATATGTGAAGAGGTAGAATCTATCTTGTTTTAATCAATAATTTCATTTTCATCACTTTTTAACGATTAATTTATTCTTTCATTATTTATCAATATACCTTTTTTGTAAACAATACTAAAAAATAATTGATCATAATCTAATAAAAAATTGAAACATATAATTATTAAAAGAAAAATATATTCATTATTATTAATACATAATACACTATTTTTTTCTATATTTATAAAAAAAATATACAAAAAGCTCATGAAATAAAAAAAATAATGTTTTCATTATCAAGTAAGACAAGAGACAGGAAAGGAAGAGGATAAATGAGAAATATAACGAGTTTATGTGTAACTTTTTTTTTTAAAAAAAAAAAAA
>Ga0209589_1000831_pt1 | contig 46689 bp, 22 predicted proteins | sample CowpeawhiteBW_FD_187525 | JGI IMG/M metagenome (GOLD analysis project Ga0209589, IMG submission 187525) | Root nodule microbial communities of legume samples collected from California USA - Cow pea white BW (SPAdes) (version 2) | ecosystem: Host-associated > Plants > Roots > Nodule | place: USA...
TATAATTATAATTAAATTTGACATAATAAAATATACTGTTAATTTTAATTTTAATTAAATTTAACTTAATAAAATATAAATTAAATTTTAATTTTAATTTTTTGCGGGTAACGGGTACCCGCGGGTACGGATAGTATGATACCCGCACCCGACCCGTTTATAAGCAAGTATTAAAATACTCGTTACCTACTACTGTGGGTAATAAATATCCATGGGTACTAACTATCCGTCGCGGATTTTATTTGCGGATATCCGTGAGTGCGAGTATTTTTGTCATCCCCAAGCTCGACCTTCGTCCCGAATCAACCCGAGTTGACCAGGGGCCTGTGTCGACTCAACTCGACCTTCATTCCAGATTGATTCGACTCAACATTCAACTTAGGTTGACTCGACTCAACCTTCGCCTCGGACGACTCGGCTTGACCTTCATCGTGGATTGACTTTGCTCAACCTTCGTGGAGTGACAGTGGAGTGAAAAGGAGTGAAATTTTAATTTCCTTTTTTTAGTGAATTTCATATTCTACTATATTAGTTATTTGAAATACCTTCTTGAAATTTCTCAATTTCAATTTCCTTTTAACTTCCTCGTCCAATTAACTCATTTTATTTCAAGAATTTCAAATCTTTCAAAGAAATGAATTACTTTATTGCATTGTCTCATCAAAACAACATTAATACTTTTTGACTTGATTTTTTTGGTGAAAATGAAAAAAAAAACAAATCAAGAGGCAAGAAATGTAACCCCGAAAAAAGAGAAGAAGACTAAAGAGTCCTTGAAGGTGAAGATAATTTTAAAAGGTTTGATTTTGATCATTTATTGCTCTCGTTCATAAAGATTATTTCACTTTATTACTTCCAATCGTTTCAGAATACTTTTATTCATGAAGCTTCTTTCTTTAATTCCTTCACACACGCATTTGCAAAGTTTGCCTTTTATTAGCATTTGTTGCAATTCTTCTTTCTCGGTTTGTAAGTGTTTGTAAATGCGCACTCAGTCGAAAACTCTCTTGTCTTCGCACAATGGCCGCACAAAAACTCTCTTCTCACCGGCAGGGTGTGCATTGTAGATGGCGAAGGGTTTATTGGTCAAAAATTTTAACATTGTTTCCTTTCTCCCCCGCGCTCACTGGTATGAGTTCTGACTTCACCCCCTTTTGTGGTCGCAGTTGTAGGTTCTCTTGTGACCGGCAACGCCAACGGTTTCTGGAGTGGTTCTTCTGGCGAAGGAAGATAGCAGAAGATAGCACAATGTGGGTTTGCGGAATCTCTGTGGTGGCTAAACCTTGAAAGGGTTAGGGTTTGCGGACAGGGAGGGCGTTTGTTGTGGAGGAGTTCAACCGTTTGTCTTTTCTCCTTCTCTTGCGCACTCAGTCGAAAACCCTCTTCTTTCCGCACAGTCTTCGTTTTTCTTCCCACCGACAAGGTGTGCAGTCTAGATGGCGAATGGTTTTTTGGTCGAAAATTTGATATTTCTTTCGTTTCTCCCCCGCGCTAACTGGTATGAGTTTTCATTTCACCCCCTTTTGTGGTCGTAGTTGTAGGTTCTATTGTCACCGGCAACGGCAGCGATTTTTGGAGTGAAAGGGAGTTTTGACGAAGCATCTCCTCCATTGTTCAACCATTGTTTTCAAAGGTCGCACTTCTACGAAGGACCGAGTTTGTAGCAGATTGTAGGTATGACGATTTTCGTTCTTATTGTTTTCTTAGGGTTTGTTTTGTTACGTCAAGATAATTGTTAGATGTCGTGATTGTTCTTCATGGATTGACCAACCATCAGTATATGAACAATTTTTTTGTAAAGATTTACTGTTGTTTTTCTCTTTCTGGCTTCGTTGCATATCACCTGCCAAATTGCCAATATATAAACTATCATGCAAGACACACCTTGTTGAAAATTACTGCCAGAAAAATACACAATCAACATAGGGAGCTGTACACACTAATTTTACATGTATAGAAGAGTATCCCCAAATGAAAGAAGGAAAGAAAGCTACATAAAGACAAAACAATAGTGAATGCAGTAAAAAAAACGATGAAATTTTAGCAGTCAAACCTCGTCAAGTTTCTTCTGCAAATTATCAAGCAAATGTTTCATTTTTTCTGCATTATTTGTAAGCAGTGCCTTCTTTTTCTCCATCCAAGAACTGATTATTGTAGGCCTTAATTGGTTAGCCAAAGGCCTAAGAATTATTTCAGGGTCATCTATACCTATCAATTTATATCTACATTTCAGAAAAATGGGAAAAATATATATGCAAGAAAGAACAAAATTGATAGCCAAGCCTACAGACCTTGTTCTTCAAAATGTGAAACTAATGTTGTAATTTTCTGCATGATCCATTGTTCTAAGGGACTGAGATGTTCCTCTTTTATTTTAAGCAATTCTTTCCTAGAACATGCCTTCGAATCGGATGTTTGTGCAGATGTGTCCTTATCTCTTTTCTGGCCTCTCTTAGATTTTGTCAAAGTGTGTTCCTGGTTATCTGCCCCACTTTCAGATAGATTTACTACTGCATTTGTTGTGGCTTTCCCCTTTTTATTCTTTGATCCTTTATCAGCTTGCCTATTGGCACCACCATCACTTTCCATGGCATTGGACTCATTGAACCTGCTCGACTCCCGTCCTACTTTAGCTTCATTGGGTACTTTAACATTACCAGGCATGGTAGTGCCAGCAAACCTTGAAACATCTAATGTCTCAAACTTTTTCACAACATGATCACAGATGTCCTAGTAGATGATGAAGAAAAACATACAGGCATGAGGAAACCATTGATAAAAAATAGTTGGAGATAGATATTTTTATTCAGTAGTAACTTCTACACTTGATTCTCAGGTCTTAATGAAGGAAGGAGAAGAACCAAAACAAAATCTGCATATTGTGAAGGAAATTAATCACAGAAAGGAATATAAAGCCCAAAAGGGTGATACATATGTTCATTTAAAATAGGGTCGAATATATTACCTATCGTCTAAGTCAGTTCTCAACAGTAGATGAGAATGCAGGCAGTTTATATCACAACATTTTTTAGTATTCCCATTGATAGCCGTGTATGGAAACCTGAGTAGTAATTTGCTGAACTGTTTATTAATGGCTGTCCTGAACCTCTTGCCTAAACTTTTGTTGTCATTGCAATAATAAATCTGTTAAACCAATCTTCAAACTGCACACTAGCAGTAATGCATGTTTGCCTAACTAAATAGACGTGGTTTGTAAAATTAAATAATTAAGTTGACTTGTACAAGACTACATGAAATACAAGAACACACCTTTATAAAGCTGTTGCTCAAGACATAAAAGTCCCCAAAAATGTGTGCTTTTTTAGACTGCAAAGAAATTAAAGCTTATAAATACATGAATCAACAACACTGAGTATAGGTCTACAATATAGTTTAGTATGACCTTAAGAACATTTTGCACAGTTTAGTATCACTTTCTTATAAGCAACATTTAGTTGACCTCCTCTACACAACTTCTGCAACTTCTGATTCTCTAATTTTGTATCCAATTTAGTTGACCCTCACCATGACCATGGATTAGAGCATCTGCTGTTTGATTCCTATATTTTAATTTTGTTACCGCATGTGCTGTTTGATTCCTATATTTTAATTTTGTTTCAATTTTTAATTTTTTTACTAACAATTTGTAGGTTGATTGTTCATTGTTCAACCAAGTACTAGTTTTGTGAATAGGTATATTAAATCTGTCACATTTTGTGTGTGATGACCTGTGTGCAACTAAGTGATGACCCGTGCAGCATTTCTTGTAACAATGTGGTTTTACTCAATTTTTTGAACTCATACTATAGCAGTCAATTCGTGTTTTTGGGGTGAATGACGTTGGTTAATAAGATGTGATTTGTAATAAGTGGGGTTAAAGATGTCTGATTTGTTGGTGATGACTTTTGTGCACCCCAAGTGATGACCTGTGATACATTTTTTGCAATCAGTTTATTAATCCAATTTTTTATCTATTTGGTTATAGCAGTCAATAATTGTTTATGATGTTATTAACTTTGGTGCATGTGATAAATTTTCAGTTATATTTGGTCCTTTGTGGATATATGTTTGATGAATTTCAATGAACTTGGTATGTTATTTAGGAATTTTAAGTAAGATGTCTAGTAAACGTGAATGCATATGTATTCCGGAAGCAGGCAATAAGGGGAAGAAGAAGAAGGTGGTGAAAAATGTTGATCAGGTATAATTGGAATCTTTAAGTGATTTAACTTTTTTTATTATTTATAATAAATAATATTTTGTTCATGGTGCTATAGGTGCGAATTGTGCATAGGTGCGAAAGCAAGTACATTGTTGAAGTAAACAATGTACTAAAAGACACCCACCGTAAGCGGATTCAGGCAACACCATTTAGATGGTGTTTGGAGGTGGACAACGCATTGGAAATAAATTATCCTTTGTTGAGGGAAGTGTTGCGTAGTTGGGTTCCACAAGGGGAATACATTCGTGTAGGTCAGCATTTGGTGGGGTTATCGGTTTATGATGTTTGTATATGCCTAGGTCTTAGTATGGTTGGTAAATGTGTTGAATTTGATGTTGATGTAAGTGTGGTAGTAGGTTCACTTTTTGAGAAGAAACCAATCACCTTGCGAGACATAATTAACAAGATTAAGAACTTAGTGGTTAGTGATGATGATGTAGACAATGCTTGTAGGTTGTATCTGTTACTTTGTTTTACTGTATTTTATTTTCCTAGGACATCTAGGACAGTGACCAATATGCCTTTCAAAGTCTTATAATTGGGCAGAGTCAGTGCATAGTTTTTTTATCTCTACACTCAATCGTGGATGTAAGGTTGTACGAGAAAAGATAAATACTCGTAGCCTTAACTTAGCCGGATCTGTTGTAGTTGTTCAGGTAATTATTGTTTTAAGAACCTTTATTCTCCTTATGCATTATTATAATTTATTGATTTGTCTAACATTGTTATAGGTTTGGGCTGCTCGTCATCTTGGCTTAGAAGATGTAGAGGGTGAGGTTCAATTCTCAAGATTTCTGCGGTGGCCCTCGGTGAAGATTAGGACACCTAATATTGAGTCTGCTTTGGAAAAGAATAAGGTTTTATTTGAGTTGTATTTGTATATGTTTGGTTAAAATTGATTTTATTATGAAATGTGTTCAAAAATAGATTTTTTTTATTTGTAGATTGTGTTTGGTTGGGCCCTAACTGCAGAGGAGAAGAACAACCCAATAGTGCAAAATGTCGTTCATATGGAGGAGCAATATAATGTGAAAAATGATGGCATTCAGGGTGTTTCTCATTCCAAACAGCAAGTGGATTGGAAGAAAAATTTGAAAAACATGAACGGATAATTCTAGACATGAAAGAACAGATAAAGAAGATGCGTGATGAATTTTTTGATGCTCCTGAACCTGACTCCTGTGTAGGTAAAGGAAATCATGTTAATGAAGAAGATGGTTGTCCTTCTGAGCAAAGGAAGTGTGATGAAGGCCAGGGTTGTCCTTCACACCGGAAAGAGAGTCTGCAACCTCATCAGTGTGAGGAAGATGACCTGAATGACAAACCAAAATCCAACCATAATGGAGACGACAAAGCTATTAAGCCTAACACTGAAGGTCAAAGTAATACACTATTTATAGATAAGGCTAAATTGTATAAGGATGTGACTGTTGTTGGTTGTGTCAGGTATGCTATTTTTATTAATAATGTATTCAATGTCAACACACACTAATAGTTAATACTTTAAGTTGCTGCTTTTGACTTTTCAGAACTATTTATGTTAATGTGAATGGTGAAATATTGAGGAGCGATGAATGTCAATGTTTTCGTCCTCGTGGTTGGATTGATAACATGGTAAATTATGAAACTTAAGTTTATGACTATTTCTATTGTTACTACAACCATGTACTGATATAATTATTGTTTTTGTGTTCAGTCTATAATGTTTGCAGCCTACGAGTTCATGTATAAACAGAAAAGGCTGACCGGGAAGATTAGCAGGGTTATATTCAATCCTTTCTATACAGTAAGTTTTTTATTTTTTCCTTTTAATATTTATGCTTAAACTAATGTATAAGTATTGACATTTGTTGTGGTTCAGAATGCAGTTATCCTTGATTGTAACAAAAGAAAGGTGAATAGACGTGTGTGGTGTCTAGATGACTACAGGCATTACCTGACACGTGATTTGGTTTCAGTGCAGGATATATTAACAGCAGATTTTGTGAGTATCCTTACTTGTTAAATGCTGTTATATTTTGTTACAAAGTGAAATGTGTTTATTAATGTTACTTCTATTCAGTTGTTTGCCCCAGTCATTTATGTTGAACATTGGTGGTGTTATGCTTTTAATTGTCAAACGAAAGAGTTCTTTGTCTTAGATTCACTTGCACACAAATGTCGAAGGCGAAAACAAATTGATAGTCACGTGGTAAGTCCATGTGTGACATTATAAATTTCCATTACTGATGTTCATTGTGTTCACATTATTTATGTTCGATTTATACCTGTTATAGGTACAGAATGTGGAACACCTTTTTGGCTCTTCTTAAATGACAAAAAACAATTGAAGCCAACATATGAAGTCCACATTGAAGACGTTCCTAAACAGCCAAATTTGTAAGCACAACTTTAATTGAGTAGCCTATTCATACAACTTGGTTACGTAATTAGGAAGTTTTCAATAAATGTTTTGTTAACCACTTCCAGGCATGATTGTGGTATTATGGTCTTGAAGTATCTAGAGATATGGGACGGCGTCAAAAGATTTGATGGGAAAAGCATGCCAGCTTACACTGATGTCAGTATAATACCCTCATAACTGTTTACATTTAACTTGCATAAAGTTATTTTGATATGAATATGTAATTAAGTAGTTATTCTTTGGTGGCAGGAGGATCTACAACAATTCAGGCAGCAGTACATTTGTGATTGAATTCTTCACCCAGAAAATAAGCATAGGGAGGCTGTCCTTGAAATATTTAAACCATATTTAAAGAAATAGAAATGTCAATATTTTAGTGTTGATTAATAGCGTAACTTTAAGGTCTTTTTGGATATGGATGACGTGCAAATGAATTGGTAGTTGCACTCCTTTATATAGTGTTGAGGGTGACAATGACTAGAATCAATTTTGTAAATTATGGTTTTAACAATCACTTCTGTTATGGATTCAATTTGTGGTTATATATTAAAGTTACATGCTATTTATTTTGTGATGTCTGACTTCCATATAAGTGTATACCCACTTTATATTTTTGTTACCAGGTAACTGATGATAAGTACATTGGTATCCCTGATTTTAGAGCCTATTAATTAAATTAAATGAAGAACACCATGACTTCAATATGATTATAAATTCTTATAACAAGATTGTATTAAAATGCTAGGGTTGTACAACTTTTTGTGAGCAACAATATTGTGAATTTTCAATCAAAATCGGTGACTATAAAATTATGTCTCTTGATTATTTTTCCTCTTCTTGTACAATTACTCATTAAACTTTATGAATTTTGATTCAATAGGTTGCTATATTCAGACCTTTTGGGTACCTCAACATCACACTTAGGAACATTGTCAAGGTAAATAACTAATCTTCAAACAAATATATGTTTTTTTTAATTCATACCATGTCTTCAAGTCACACAATATAACCATTCATGACATTTGTAGGTTTTCAAGTATGAAACCACTCATCCAACTGAAGAAGAAGTTCAAACTTCTATGCCTGTGATGCGACTTAACTATGTTGTCAAACAAAATGTGGAAGCCAATGCCCAGCCCAGTATAAATTCCAATCCAAACGCAAATGACAACACAAATATGGGACCGAATTTGCAGCCCAACGTGGAGCCTACTAACACTACTAATGTGGAGGATATACTGCAGAGGATGGTTCCTCCATCCACCAATATTCCATGTCTTGAGGTTGGGGAGAGTTCTAAAGTTCAATCTTCTGTTCTGATAATATATCACTTACGTAACTCATGACTTACGTAACTCATGATTGTTTAATGTCTTCAACTTTTAGTCTATTTATTTTTAACTTTAGTGGTTCTGTTGTTAATTTTAATTTTCATGGCATTGTTGGAAGGATCTACTTCATCTATGATATTAAACTTATTTTATCACTGTGATATCCATGTAACTGTCAGTTTAACTTATTATATGATCATCTATGTACAATTAACTGTTGACCACCGACAAAGATTTTGCACACCTTCATAATTTCTGATATATGAAAAAGGTTATAGTATGAAACTCACTTACAATCAATCACATAAATAGAGTAAAATTTAATGTAGGCTACTGCCCATGATGAATCTGTGGGGAAATTGTGGTACAAGTGGAACATAACATACATGCCTAACACTGACAATAATAATTGGTTATCAATCAAGTATTAAGTGCTGACCTACAATAAACATTTTGCACACCTTCCAAATTCGTGGTCTCTGCTAACATAAATTCTATGAAAGTAAACCTTACCAAAGTAGGTGTGTGATAATTGATAATAATTACTCCATACTTAATGAAATCTAACACCTTTATTGTGTATATGAAACATATTGAACAACAACAAACTACGTGTGGCATAATTCATCCACAACTCCAACATGATATTTTTGTTATCTGTAATCAAATTATATGATGACTCAAGAACAATTAAGTAGTAACCTGGTCCAAAAAATTGGACATAATAACTCTTAGATTTTTAAATGTAGATCAATCATATATTAAGTGTTGACCTGTGAACAACATCTTGCACATAATTACTGATTTGTCATCTGTGTGGTAACCAATATTACTAAATTTTGGACCACATACGTATTTGTTGTTTACCTGTTATAAAATTTAGTTGCACTCAATCAAAATTAAGATGAACAACATCAAACTATCACTTAACATAAACCACTCAGAATTTCCATAAATCAATGACTAAGCCAAACAAGGAAATTGTCATCAATCACGTCCACAATGTCTAAACATAAAAAATACCAAATTTAGCAATAGAAATCCAAATTACAACAAACATAAAACCTCTAAATCAACTACTTATGGCGCTTCCTCCCACTAAATGTTGCAAAAGGAGTTCTTATTGCCATACTCCTAACACGCAACCGAGGACCATCCCTTCGTCGCATATACATGTTGCTTTGTTCGGATTCTTGTGCTTCTTGATTTGGAAAATGAACTTCTTCCACATGACCCATGTCACCAGAATTGCCAAATTCAATGCAGCCAGTGGGGTGGTTCAAATTAGGTGTTTGCGAATGACCAACACTTGGTTCACCAAACTCAGAAAACTTCATTTTGCCATGCTGATGTTGGCGCTGGTTCATCCTCTCAATCATCATTTCATTTAAGTCTTCAAGTTCTTTTTGCAATTCCCCTAGGACCCTTTCTTGATGTTCAACAACTTTAATTAAGTCAACTATTTTAGTACCCTTAGTTTGACGTCCATATACCTCAAAACCTTCTTTAACGAAGGGATTGGTCAACTCTTCTGCAGAGGCAGCAACATCTGTAACAACCTGAAACTATTCACAACAAACTTCAATCAATATAGATGACAGATTTAGGAAAAAAATCAAACAACAAAATACCCAACTTACAGTGTTATTTGTCAAACTCCTTTTAATTACATTGTCCCCTACTTTCATTTCCATCCAATGCAAGATTCTGGGAAACTTTGTCATGTGCTGACAATCCTTTAAATTCGGAATCAAAAAATGGTTAAAAGACCATAACTGCCACAATTGTAATCAAAATCAGTCAAAACTCAACCAAATATTTTAAACTGATCAAACAAGTTTGAAATTAATTTAACATACAGTACCTGTAACAAATAAACACATCCAGCTACATGAAAGTGTTTGGTACTTTATTTCTCCTTCAAGAACAATTTAGCTTCACATATACTGCCAACCAAAAACTCATACACCACTCGACCCCAATTAAATTTCCCAATACTACCAAGGTCATCAACAATGTTGAACAAAATAGAAAAAACTGTTCCACTACGATTGGGCAACAAAAACTCAGAAAATGCAAACAAAACGTAAAGCTTACCAAAATCCTTTAAACAAAGCACTTTAATATGTTTTAAGATGTAATCATATACCATTTCGATATCAACAACTTTGGAAGCTCCAAATAAATTCCTTGAATCACTATTTAACCCTTCCTGGTTTAAATCAATGTTCTCACCAACCACCCTCAAACCTAGACCAAGACATATATCTAAATAGGTAAATCCAACAACTTCTGCACTCATTTGAAACCCCCCCAACCTTTCCACCCACATACTGATTAACGGACTCAAAAGATTCCTAGATATTTTAACACACTCTTTCAACTCAACCATCCATCCAAATGGTGTTCTTCGGATAAATGATTTTTGCTCATCTGTTAACTTCTTATTCAAACTACCAATCAATTTTGTCCGGCATGAATGCCTAAAACAGATCTGGAACAATAAAAAAAAATAGTTATGTCATTTTTATCATAACAAATTTGAAAATTAATTGAATTCCAAAATTTATCATACCTTGCGGTCAACATTGAATTCACTTCCCTCACTAACTGTAACCATATTAATGACCTGAATACATAACCCCAGGTAATCACCCTATAATCAAGTATTGACTGGTATAACATGAAACATGAAAAAATTGATTCATAACACATTCTTCCAAAAAATACAACACAGATCATCACTTGTGACCAAATAGGTCATCACTCATACATCACACAAGTGTAATCAAGTTGGCAATGAAACCACATCAAAGAGATAATTACAAATTAACTCACATTATCCAAACAGAATCACCCAATAATCAATTATGGAATAAAATAATATGGAAGTTAAAAAGATTGAGTCAAAGCACATGATTGCAAAAAATGCAGCACAACTCATCACTTAGATGTACACAAGTCATCATCAATAAATCATATAACTTTAATCCACTTGGGTTTGAAACCACATCAAAGAGATAACTACAAATGAACGCATATTACCCATACTTAATCACCTGCATATTACCCATACTTAATCACCCCATAATCAAATATTCAGTGCTATGACATGAAAAATAACAAAAATTCAGTCATACCACACGCTTCTAGAAAATACAACACAGATCATCACTTGTGACCAAATAGGTCATCACTCATACATCACACAAGTGTAATCAAGTTGGCAATGAAACCACATCAAAGAGATAATTACAAATTAACTCACATTATCCAAAGAATCACCCAATAATCAATTCTGGAATAAAATAATATGGAAGTTAAAAAGATTGAGTCAAACCACATGATTGCAAAAAATGCAGCACAACTCATCACTTGGATGCACACAAGTCATCATCAATAAATCATACAACTTTAACCAACTTGGGTATGAAACCACATCAAAGAATACCAATGAATGCATATTACCCATACTTAATCACCTGCATATTACTCATACTTAATCACCCCATAATCAACTATTCAGTGTTATCACATGAAAGATAACAAAAATTCAGTCATACCACTCGCTTCCAAAAAATACAACACAAATCATCACTTGTGACCAAACAGGTCATCACTCATACATCACACAAGTGTAATCAAGTTGGCAATGAAACCACATCAAAGAGATAATTACAAATTAACTCACATTATCCAAACAGAATCACCCAATAATCAATTCTGGAATAAAATAATATGGAAGTTAAAAAGATTGAGTCAAACCACATGATTACAAAAAATGCAGCACAACTCATCACTTGGATGCACACAAGTCATCATCAATAAATCATACAACTTTAATCCACTTGGGTTTGAAACCACATCAAAGAGATAACTACAAATGAACGCATATTACCCATACTTAATCACCTGCATATTACCCATACTTAATCACCCTATAATCAACTATTCAGTGCTATGACATGAAAGATAACAAAAATTCAGTCATACCACACGCTTCTAGAAAATACAACACAAATCATCACTTGTGACCAAACAGGTCATCACTCATATATCACACAAGTGTAATCAAGTTGGCAATGAAACCACATCAAAGAGATAATTACAAATTAACTCACATTATCCAAACAGAATCACCCAATAATCAATTCTGGAATAAAATAATATGGAAGTTAAAAAGATTGAGTCAAACCACATGATTGCAAAAAATGCAGCACAACTCATGGATGCACAAAAGTCATCATCAATAAATCATACAACTTTAACCCACTTGGGTATGAAACCACATCAAAGAAATAACTACAAATGAACGCATATTACCCATACTTAATCACCCCATAATCAACTATTGAGTCAAACCACATTATCACACAAAATGCAGCACAGGTCATCACTTGTGAGCAAACAGGTCATCACAATAAAATAAGACAAATTTCATCAACCTAGTTAGAAAACTAGTATTCATGCACCTATCAAAACACCAAAATCACAGAAACGGAAAAATAACACAAACTTACCAAAAACCCTAACTTCGCAAGCTTCGTCTTCGATTACAGTGTTGTGGTCATTCACCAGTACAAGATAGATGTTAAATTTGTCTTTAAACAATAACTCACTGGACTATGCTGGCGAAAACCACACAAAAATATCAGATCCTTAACCAAAAAACCCACAACAACGACTTCGAAAAAAAAAATTCCACAAACCTGTTGGAGTAGTGGAGAAACGCACAAAAAAAAACATACCTACGAATCACGATGCTCAATCCAACAATGGAGACGAACAAAAACCCTAACTCTGGGACGATCGTCTTCTCCCTTCGTCTTCTCCCTTCGTCATCTCTCTTCGTCTTCTCTCTTTGTCTTCTCCCTTCGTCTTCTTCGACTCACTACAACACACGTATTCTCCTTTCTTCCTTTCTCATTTCTTCCTTTCTCCTTTCGAGTGGGTTTTCCCTTTCTTTCTTTCTTTTCCCTTTTTTCGTTTTTGCTTTCTCTGTGCAACCCACTCTCCAAGCTAAACCTAATTTCCCACCCTTTCAATCTTGACGCCCAAACCCACTCTCCAAAATGTGTTTCTGACCCGCTCAATATTCACGTCCACACCCACTCTCGAAAATGTGCCACGTCTCAAGTAAGATGTTTTAAATAAAATTAATTTTAATTTAAAAAATAAACTCCACCTGTGCAGGCCACGTCATGGAGTCAAGTATGGAGTCACTTTATCATTTTCCTTTTTTTAAAATATTGATACGATAAAATGGTTCGAGATTGTTGGCTCGAGATTACCGTTACAAGGAAGAAAAGAAGAGATAAAATTTTGACATAAGTACAATAATCAATTCAAATTATAATAAATTCATATTTATAATAATGTAAACAATTCTTCTCTCTATACCTATGTTTCTCATATCTTCTTTCTATCTCAATTTTCACTCTCAATCTCTCATCATTTTCAAAATCAAATTGCCCCAAGACGAAATTAAGGAGCTAAGGAACATTTTGGATTGAAGAATTTCTTATTTTGAGTAGGTTGATTTTTTACCCTTTTTTTTTTGTTCGAAGCAATATGTTTTCTACATTATAGGCATATATCTATTTGTTACAGATAATCAAATCATGATCTAATTATTGATGAAACTCTTCTTTATGTAGATGAAGTTATTTTATGTTTTGAAGTTGTGTAAGGAAAGAGCATGTGTAAGGGAAGAACTTGTGTAAGAGAAGAACAATATTAGGAATCTATTTAAGGTAAGGGAAGCTAATCGTTTAGAAGTTGTTAATTTTCTTAAAATATTGAGTTTTGATTTTGAGATAAGTTGGAGTATTCATAATTTTTTCTTTTCTTAAACAGGTGAGAGGTGAAAAATTCATATTAGAAAAATTATGATAAAGAGTAAAAAAATTGATTTTTTTTCAAGGGAAAGACTTGTGATGAAGATGAAAAAAATGAATCTACGTCAACTAAACTTGAGAAACTTCATTAGAATTAAAGAATTGAAGAAAATGAAAAAAACCCTCTAAAGTTCCTAGAGTTACATATAATGAATTTGAAAATCTAAAGAGTCAGTTAATCTCACGTAGAACATACTGACTCAAGTGGTGAGAATAGCTCGAGGCCTAAAATACTTTAGGGCTAACCTTGTGCATGGTAGGATGAGACCTATTGGCAATTAGCTCGGTAGAGCAGTAGAGGCCACCACAAGTGCAAACATTCGATGAATCCGACTAATTATATGTATCCAGATAAGTCGTGTCTTGAGTCTTAGTGTATTGTTGGCGAGTCATCACATGATTGGTTGATGTATGTATCTTGGACTATGAAAATGTATGCAATTGTATGATAAAACATTTTTCTACTCTAGCTTACCCTTTCTGCTTGCTTGTGTGTTTTGTGTGTGGTTTTCTCTTTTTGCAATGATGATCAATTCAATGATGTGAGCAGATATGGAAACCCCTAGTATTGATCAAGGTGATGGAATTTCCGCTGTGTAGCCCGACTTGTGGTTGGATCTCATTCTTTCAAGTACCGCCTGTAGACACTATTGCCTAGGTGTTTGGTCAATTGTCAGACTTTTACTTTCTATTTTATTATTGGCATTGCGGTGTGTGTTATTTTTCTTTCCGATATGTTCGGATGATTGTAAGATCCTTATACCTTAAGCCTCGTGTCCTTTTGATATTTAATTTATGTAATGTTTTATTTAAATAGATTTATCTATTAAAATGGGATGTTACATTTATGATATCAGAGCAGTTCATCCTTAGGATGACTTGAGGTTGTGGGTTTGTCATGTCTCACGAGCTTGAGTATTCAAGTTTAGTTGAGTTTGTCAGTGAAACCAAAAGTTTTAAGAACAGAAAACATATTGATAAAGTGATGAGGGTGCATACTCATGACTAGATCAGATGTTGTTTTCCTTTATTAATTCTAATGGTTTGGGGAAAGAAGGGTGACAAACAAAAGGTTTGGTTGCCTGTAGATGATGGAGTGATGCCATGTATGTTCTAGTATGTCTTGTTACGCCTCTGTGCTTTCTGTTTGGTGTCTATAGTGATGAGGGAATGCAGATTCAAGCTAAACTTGACCTTCTCACCCTTACAAGGAGTGGTAGGGCCTATGCGACAATATCTTGTCTAAAAAATGTGAAGATGTAGAGGGTTGTATATCGATAAAGGATGAAAGTTGAGTTTTGGCTTAGAGGATTGAGAAATGATGTTGGAAACTAAGAAGCAACGCTTTGGGCCGAGGGCGCTACAAGATCAAGTTCTAAGATCATATACCTCAAGTTTTACAAGAAGAGTTGAGTTCAAAGATTAGTATAAGAGGATATATCGGTATGTGTGCTCGTGTAACAAGGTTTGAGAAATCAACTTGATTTTACATCTTGACAATGTTTGAGGTTTGAAGTGGAACATTGTGGAAGGTTTGAGGTTAAGGGTAAAGACCATGAAGTGTATAAGGAAAGCAGAAATGTAGTTAGAGGCTTATATGAGGTAGAGCTTTGAAGATCAATCAAGCATGATGATGTTTTATGAGAAGGAAGTATATTAGGGGTTATATATCATACCAATATTAGTAAGAAGTAGTTGTATCTTCTCAGCAATAGCAGTTATCCAAGAATAAGAGTATAAGGGATGTTCTAAGTAAGGTGGCTCACAAAAGGGAAAGGTTTGACCTTGGACATGAGATGGACGATTTCAAGTATTAGAAGAAGAAGCACATAGTTAAGTTTGTTCTTGTGGGGGAGGATAGTTAGTAATGTCACGACACAGGGAAAGAGGAAAGGAAAACAAAAGTTTTGAGTAGCTACAAGAGTGTTTGCGATGATTGGTACTAAAGTGGTTAGCACAAATGATCTAATTCAAAGGATACATGTTTCGAAGGCGGTGACTAGATTATGGGTTTTGGTCTCGTTTACGGTTGGATACTCCTTGATGTCGCCAGTATGGTAAAGGAGTCATAGTTGTCTGCAAGAAGGAGCTGAGATTGAGATGATGGTTTTTGCTACAATTGCAGCCAAGTGAAGATTCGTTCGGGTGTGTGGTGCTCTCGTGGTGATCAAAGTATTTAAATTCACAACCAATTTGAATTGATTCCTTTGCAAGGTTGGGACATAATCTCAAGGGTGAATTGGTTGTTTTCTCAATCTCATTCCGATGAGCTGGATAACCAACGAGGTGGTGTTCTTTGATTTAAAAGAGATAAGTCAGCGGTTGCGTATGAAGTATGGATCAAGCTAAATAGTGGGGGCAGAGTTTCACGCGAATCAAAGTCGTCTAACAAATGAAAGTAAACAATAGACGCAAGGAATCTCAGTGGTAGAAGAGTTTATAGACGTGTTCTAGAGCAAGTACTAGAATTTTGACCTTGGTGTGGTGGAGTTCACTTTTGCATTGGTATCTGAAGAAGAACTTGTGTCAATAGTTCCTAATTGGATGGTTCCTACTGAGAGTTTGAAGTGAATACAAAAATGGAAGAGATGTTGGAGAAGTAATGGCTTATACTGAGTATAATCATAAGGATGACTGCAAGTTTGGTGAATCTTAGAGGAGAGGTAGTGGTAGGATAGATTATCAAGGGTAAACATTAGAGAATGGAGGATTGGCTTTTCGGGCCTATGGTTTTAAAGAGTGGAAACATGATGAAGGTAAGGAATTTCAAACAGTTTGATGGTATAATTAAGGTTTAGCGACAAGTTTTCCAAGTGCGAAGAGAGTCTTCAGAATGTTCAAGAAGAGTATTGACAAAGGTTGGAGTGACTAGTAGGACATATGGGTTAAAAAGGATGGATACGATGTTGAGAAAATGGGATGCTACGACTATAAGAAAGGGACTTTGAAGAGTTTGCAAGTGTTATAGAGGTTTTGAGGAAGGTTTCTCTACGATGATTACTTCTTGATCATGACAAACATGAAAGGATCATCATTTTGAGTAAACAAACAAGTGACCTTGTGTATGGATCAGAGTAGCGCAGCGGGATGGTGACAGGTGATGTTTAAGAATGATGAGAGTCAATTTATCCGATACAAGTTGGTTGGGCAGGTATGAAGGAGCATTCCAGTTTTAAGGTTGGAGATTGGAAGTTGCTTCGAGAGTAGTGACTAAACCAACATACACAGTTGAACACATATCGCTTAGCACAGAGGCAAAGTTTCCAATGACTATAGGTGCTAGAGTCATTCTATCAGTCATGTCTAAGTGGCGGTTGTCAAAGAAAATAGGGAAAACATAGTTTTCTTCCTACCTTGTCGGTGAATTTTTGAGGTCGAAATTTTTTTTTGTTGGGAGAATGTAAGACCCACTTATTTATGTCCTAAAAGTTTAAGGGCCTAGCCCCATCTGTTGGGCCTAAGGTTGGCCCATAGGGTGTCCAAAACCCCTAAATCAGCCATAACCCTCTCATTTTGCCCCATTTCGTAAGACAACACCTTCCCCGCATACACTCTTCTCTCTTTTTAGAGCTCTGCTAGGGTTTGAGTTAGTTCCTTTGTTGGGTGATCGAACTCTACTTTCGGGTAAGTAGAACTCTAGACCCTTGTTCCTTTTACATTTCCTAATCTGTTTGGAAAATTTGTTTCCACTGTGACCTTAGCTGGGAATCTCAGTTTTGTCCTCCTTGGTTGTTTTTCCAGTTCCACAAGCTGCCACATTCCGTGGTGCTCTCCTTCGAGTGTTGGCATGGTTTTGCTAGCGTTTTTCAGGTAAGGGAAGCTAGAAATCCTTTTTCTTTGAAATACAGTGTACTTATTTTCGTCTTGGAATGAGTATGTTTGATTGATGTGACGCTACTTTTTTTCTGCACTGAACACTTTTTGTAAAATGAAGGTTCCTACTTCATTAACCGTTGGATCGAGCTGAAATTTTAGCTGATTCTTAACACATAATTCTTGACTTTGACCAGTCAGATATAGTGAGAGTTGTTTGTATCGCAAGGTCACTATAGTTTGGTTGTTGACAACACTGCACACTTTTTGTAAAATGAAGGTTCCTACTTCGTTAACTGTTGGATCGAGCTGATATTTTAACAATTGGTCCTTAACACATAGTTTTTGACTTTGACCGGTCAGATTTGGTATCAAAGCTCTGTAGTGAGAGCAGTTTTTATCGCAAGATCATTGTAGTTTACTTGTGGACAACATTGACCTTTGTTGCTTGTTTAGTGCATAACTTTCTTTATAGTTATTCAATTAAGTTCGTTCTTGTTTCATTTGGTTCTTGATTCAATCATATTTAATTTGAATATAAATAGAAATTTTTTGTAGCTTTACACAAGGTGTAGTGTTATTTCTAAAATCCAAAATCGTTTGCATAATGTGTTGTATAGTTGGATTGGATAAAAAATATAATAACTAATTATTTACCAAGAGAGAAATATGTTATATGATTTTAATATGTGTCTTCAAATGCTTGTGTGACAATATAGGAGATGCCATGGGGGAGATCCTATTTGATTTAATTAGTAGTGTCTTCATTGGTCAGAACGTAATTCCATGAATCTCTAGGTGAGATCTCATGGTGGTGCCTCATTGGTCAGGACGTAATTCTACGATGGTTGCGTGGTGGTGCCTCATTGGTCAAAATGTAATTCCACATTGGTTGCGTGGTGGTGCCTCATTGGTCAGGACGTAATTCCATGACCCCTGTTAGTGGGAGTTTCATGGTGGTGTCTCATTATATAATTTAGTAAAGATTCAAGGTAAGGATTGCATCCTGACGCTCTAAAGAGTCAGTTAGTCTCACATAAAGCATACTAACTCAAGTGGTGAGATTAGCAGGATTGGCAATTAGCTCGGTAGAGAAGTAGAGGCCACCACAAGTGCAAGCATCCGATGAATCCGACTAATTATATGTATCCAGATAAGTCATGTCTTAAGTCTTAGTGTATTGTTGGCGAGTCATCACATGATTGGTTGATGTATCTTGGACTATGAAAATGTATGCAATTGTATGATAAAACGTTTTTCTACTCTAGCTTACCCTTTCTGCTTGCTTGTGTGTTTTGTGTGTGATTTTCTCCTTTTGCGATGATCATCAATTCAATGATGTGAGCAGATATGGGAACCCCTAATGTTCATTAGGGTTATGGAATTTCCGTTGTGTAGCCCGGCTTGTGGTTGGATCTCATTCCTTCAAGTACCGCCTGTAGACACAGTTGCCTAAGTGTTTGGTCAATTGACTTTTACTTTCTGTTTTATTATTGGCATTGCGGTGTGCCTTAGTTTTTTTTCCGGTATGTTCGGATCAGTGTAAGATCCTTATACCTTAAGCCTCATGTCCCTTTGATATTTAATTTATGCAATATTTTATTTAAATAGATTTATCTATGGGATGTTACATTTACTACTTACTCATCAAAATCCAATATTTTTTATAAGTATTAGACACTTTTATGTCAATATATCATAAGCATATGCATTTCAATTGTTTTAGGTGTTTTATAAGTATTAGACACTTTTATGTCAATATATCATAAGCATATGCATTTCAATTGTTTTAGGTGCATTTTTAAGAATAATATTTTAGGGATATTTTTGCATATTATTCATAACAATTAGATTAATTGCAATAGGTTAGATTTTTATATGAATCAAATATTGAAAATCAATTTTGTATTCGTCGAAATATGACTCTGGATTAGCTTAATCCTATCCAATTTGTTCACTACTAACTTGATAGTACTAAAATTGTTATAGTTAGACAATATTACTTTGTTCACATCAGAAACAATGTTATCAAATTTCATGAAATGGAGACTTGTGCAACAAATAAAAAAAATAGATGAAAGAATAGACAGGCTAGAATAAGTTTGTTCAAAACTTCAACACAGACAAGTACCAAGGGTGTCTGAAATTTGTACTTCAAAAGAGCACTATACTGATTAATTAATTAATTAATTAATTATATATATATATATATATATATATATATATATATAAACAAATGTAAGAGAAATCCGTGTACTGTTAGTAGAGCAATGGACTTCTTTTTTTTATAAATCATAAAAGAAAAGAGGAGAATTGAATAAAATCCAAAAAGCATGTAACTAATTTTCTTCATTATTTATTCCACCAAAAAAAATGTTATAACATCTCTAATACAAATTCAATGACTTCCTTATAACAAAAATAATATTTGAACATTAATTCTTTATACTTTCAATCTTTTAAATTTACTTTAAAATTGAAGATTTATTACACAAAAAAGGTTTCAATCTTAAGAAAGTATGTTTCTCGAAACTCACTAAACATTGTTTCATATATAAGGAAAACATAGAAGGAAAACATGGAAAAAAAATCCCATTGAAAATGTCCTTAAAAGTATACCAATTAATGGCAATATTACCTGTTTCATATATAAGGAAAACATAGAAGGAAAACATGGAAAAAAAAATCCCATTGAAAATGTCCTTAAAAGTATACCAATTAATGGCAATATTACCTGTTTTGCTATATCAGAAGAAGATCCTGAAAATGATCACTCTCCATTTTAAAGAGAGGATGTCCATTTTATTCAATTTGCCATGTTCTTGTCCTTATCTATCATACATTGTGACAAAAACTGTAAGTTCGAAAAGATAGTACTGAATACAGAAGCTTAACCAAAGGTCACAGAATTTTGTTCCAATATTTGCACATGAGCAAAATTTGGTTACAGTAAACTAGTCATCCCAGTTACCTTCACTCTTGCTAGAAAACTCAGGAATTCGTGGCATGAGATGAAGCAATTCTGTGAGCATCCGAGTTATGAAAAAGTGCATTTTTTGGGAGATTTTATGCAGAAGAACTGAGAGCTCGTTCTATTTCCTCCAATGATCGACCCTTTGTTTCCACAACATTACCAGCTATGTATAAAACAGCAAGAACACAGACAGCAGAGAAACCCAAGTAAACGGAGCTGATACCAAACTTGTTTACAACACTCAAGAAGTAGAGACCGATCACAAAGTTGGAGATCTGTTAAGACCAAATATATTCATAGTTTCAGTGTCAAATTACTAATTAGGAAACTAATAAAACCAGTATTGCAATAAATAAAAAACAAGAAAAAAATTAGGTGAATTTCTTTATAAATTCTCTTATTGGTTTTCTAAAGTTTTAATTTTTAACTTTAGGGAATCAGATAATATTAGCTTATGAAGAAACTTCTGGGTACCCATCAAACTTTTTAAACACACTTTATATCTACTATTTTAGCCTTCAATCTCTCGGTTTCTATACAAATACAAAAATTATTTTTTATAATGACCAAAATACCTCTAAAAGTGGGTTGTCAACGGCTGTAAGTGGTGTCAAAAAAAACATTTTCCTATTTTTATCTTCTGTAAGTGCTTCCAGATATCTCAGTGCAAACAAAGCCTAAGTATATAATACCAGCATAAATCATAACTAGATATACGTCATTTACTCAGAACGGTCCAAGAAACTTCTGGAGCCAAATATTGGATAAGGGAGATTCTTTAACCATAGCATTCTGAAAATCATGTGAAAGTAAAAAGAGTGTTTTATTTGTTTAGTTATGTTTGGTTAGGCCACAAGCAGCTACATTTTCACACTACAAAAATTTTAGTTCCTTGGTATAATTTCAAAATTTTATGGCAAGATAAAGGCATTAACCACAAGTAAAATACTAGATTCCACAGTGAAGTTACCCACCCAATGCGTGCCTAAGGACAAAGAAACTGCTTTTGCTCTAATTCTGGAAGCAAAAATCTCCGGTAGAAGAAGGGCAGGCACAGGTCCAGCACCAAGAGAGAAGGATAGGACATAGCTGGTTAAGATTCATAGATGATAGAGTCATCAGAAATGAAAAGCTTAATTAATAGAAGAACCTACAAGTTCATTGAAGTTTTAAGTCTTTCAGTGACTGGAATCACTATCGTCTAAAATATTAAATGACTTACAGAACAGTCCCAAGGACAGCAAGGGTGCCAGAGTATGGTGCAAGAACCTTCCAAGTAAAAGACAGAGAAAGAAGCAACATAGAAGCAGCCTGGGACAGACATTAAAAAAACAGTCAATTAAATGAACGAAAAATTCAGCATAATTTATTCCACATCTCTCGGTAAGTAAAATAAATTATAAAACATCAGAAATTGGTAACTAATTTAGAGACTAATTCAGAAGTCAATTATAATTTTTTATTCATAATAGAAACTATTTTAGAAACTAATAATCTTTAATTTAAAAATTGGTATCTAAATTGATCATTATAGTGACTAATTATTTTTTGTTTCTAAAATTGGTTATTATTTGGACACTTTTTTGTAGTGAATAAACCCAATAGAATCAACAAGACATACTTACCACTGACCAACTTGGATTGAAATGATATTTACAAATTGCAATCAATCACCACACAGATCAATAAAAGCTAAAGGTACAATAAGAAAGTATGTGGAGGACGAGGAAGAGACTAGTCATACACACTAAAGGAAATCAACATACTAGAGTGGGATCAATACATTTGTTCTTCTGAAGAGGCATTTCTGGTATAATGTGTACTGATAAGTCGGTGTTACTTGTATTCATGTTTTGCCATGTAGAAGTTTCAATATGACTACTGAGAATGCGATCATACCAAGTTCCTTAGAAGATCTCTGCCCTCTCAATTCCCACCCCATGCAAGTTCACTCTAAGTCTGGGACAGTTCAACCTAGAATTAACCCATCACTTCTCCTAGCTCATATGGAACTAAAGGGTGTCAAAGAAACTGCTTTGTGGGATCCAAAGTGGTTTGCTGTTAGCTATGCAAAAAGAGTTTCTTGCTCTTCATCACAAGGGGATCTGGTCCTTAGTTCCTCTTCCTCCTTATAGACATGAATTGGCTGTAAACGGGTGTTTCATGTTAGTGAAAACCCTCATGATACTGTTCATAAGAACAAATCCCGGTTAGGGGAAAAAGGTTTTCAATCAACATGGCTTTGACTTCAATGAAACCTTTTCTCCAATTAACAAACCCGTCTCCATCTACATAATATTAACCCTTGCTTTTTTTACTTATAAGAATTTTCTTTTTCTTAGGTCCAAGCTCAACGGAGTAGCCTACCATCTCATCCACCTTGAGCTTACAAGGGGTGTTAGAGATATACTTTTCTCTGACCTTGTAATATCTAGTTCGTTAAGTTTCTATTTGTTTGTTACATCTAAACAGCTGCCAGATAGTAGTTTGCTAGTTGGTTACAACTGAAGAGCTGTCAGTTAGTGGTTTGTTAGTTGGTTACAACTGAACAGCTATCAGTTAGTGACGATACTCTGCTTTTATACACATTGATTAACTGTAACAGAAGCTCACTATCTTTTGTACATTTTCATATCTAATCAACCCTGCATTATGTCACTGTACTCATGGAAGATATACTTCCTTCGCTCTGAACATGTTTAGCTAGGTAAGGCATTAGGCCCTCAAAAAATAACATTTGACAATTTTACTTCTGATGTTTCAAGCATATCAAGAATATATCATGTAATGTCTAACATTTTTTAGCTGTTTCTAAAACAGTTGTGTGATGGAAGTAAATATTACCATCCCACTAAAGCTTATGATAAGAAGACTTTTCCTTCCTTGTTTGTCCATTAAGGAGGAAGCGATAGCAGTTCCTGCAACAAATAAAACATAAATCAAAATCGATAATTTGCTTGCACAACATGTACAATAACCTTTTTTTTTTATTGAATTTTATGATTAAATAATACTAACCAAAAACATTTGATGCACCAACCAAGGCACTTGCTGCAACATCAGACGCAATTCCAGCACTACGGAAAACAGAAGTTGAATAATACACTACAGCATTTATTCCAGCCAGCTGCTGGAACAAGAAAAGTGCTGCCCCAACACTGACAACTGCAACAAGGCACATTTTAAGGAAGTGCTATATTATTCCATATAAGAATGCATATAGTAAACTAAAAAGTTAGTTGGCCAGTGCAATTAAAACATAAACCACGATAGTAAAAGTTCCTCTGTTGTGATGAATTGTATGTTCAATCATATTTGTGAATCCTTTATTTATAATTGTTAGATATTGTTTAGATATTGTTCTTTATTCAAAAAAATAATCATTCACTTAAGATTAACAAGAGACAAAATATATTTTGGAGGGCTTTAAAGGACCCATCTTATGGTCTTCTATTTATAATGATAACGACCTGATACAATAGGGAGATGAAAGATCAAAGGGTTGTCCTAGACTGCTAGGGACAGAACTAGGTACAGTTGGAAGAGGTTTCCCAACACACTACTCCCTACTTTAGACTCAACGATTACACTAGCCTACATAGATTTAATGATTAGTCCAACACATTCAAAGTATAAAATATATAGGGAAACCTAATTAAAGGCTAATAATAGTAAATATTCCTAACTATCAGCTATACAGACTTCAATAATTACTAAGATAAAATCATATTTTTTACACTCTGTTAGATATTGTTTAAATATTCTTTGATATTATTAAGATATTGTTAATCACAATATCAAACAATATCTTCTATTTACTATATTTATTTTCAGTTACTCTTTTTAATTGTACCTCTCTCTATTATAAATAGATTACCCTATGTGTGATTTATACACAAGGGAGATTAATCTCAAACCCTATTTTCTTTCTTCTCAACATGGTATCTAGAGCTTAAGGTATCAACATTTTTTTCGTCGCCTATGTCGTTGCAACCGCTGCCGCCACTGCCGTCATCACTGTTGCCGCCTCCACCGCCGGAGCCGCCGCCACCGCCAGATCTGCCGCCACCGGAGTGTCGGTTCAGACCGGCAACCATATGGTTTTGGCCCCGGCCAGGCGACCTCAACGCCGCTAGAATCGTCGCCATGGGAGCAGCAATGCTCCATTCACAGCCGCACCTCTTCCAGTTCCTCCATGGCGTCTTCCGCTGCCTCTTCCAATTCTGAAATCTCTTCAGGTGTGTTTGACCCATCCATCTACACTAACTATGTTAATGTACACTTATCCATTGACAAGTTAACTGGCCCTAATTATGCCACATGGTCATCAGACATCTGATTATGGCTTAAGAGTTAGAGATATCTTGATCATCTTGCCCCGAAAGCACCTACTCTCACTCTTGTTGAGGACGACCATTGGGAAACCATTGATGCTCAATTATGTGTGGTTCTCAAGGGTACTCTTGATCCTTCGTTAAAGCAACTATTTCGTTCCTACGAAACATGTGCTCAAATCTGGGAGCATGCCAAGTTATTATACACCAATGCTACTCAACGTCTCTATGGTGTCTGTTCTAAATTTGCAGATCTTATTTCCTTTAAACATCAAGGCTCTATGACAGATTATATGGGAAAAATTCATGCTCTTTTTCATGAGTTCAATGAGTTATAGCCTCCTTCCCCCGACCCTGCCACGGAGATCGAGCAACGCTCAAAGTTCTTCATGATTGAAACATTACACGGGCTTGCTAATAAATATTCACATATTCGTGATCAAATTTTGGGTTCTCCGGTTGTCCCCACCTTGACTTCAACCTGCTCTACTCTTTTGCGTGTACCTGAACAACCCAACACTGATACACCTGCTTCTGTTTATGATTTTTCTGCATTGGCATCTCACCGTGATGACCGGACTCTCCCTCACAAACAGGGAAAAGGGCGTCCTAAGTGTGAACATTGTGGCAAGCTCGGTCACAAGATTGACAAGTGTTATACATTACATGAGTGTGAACATTGTGGCAAGCCAAGTAACAGGATTGACAGGTGTTATGCATTGCATGGTCGTCCTCCTCGCTCTGCTGCAGCTGTTCACACCAACCTTTCCCCACCTACGTCTACTGGGGATCCTCCTTCTTCTGTTTCATCCGATACACCTGCTATATTCAACCAATTTCTCAAATGGTATAAGGATCAACAGTCTTCTAGTTCCACTGCATTTGTTGCTCACACAAGTACATCTTTTATTGGTCTAACTCGATCTTCTTCTCTTGGTCTTTAGGTTTTTTATTCAAGAGCCACTGATCATATTACTGGTAACAAATCTTTGTTCTCTTCTTTATCCTCTCCTAATCCTTTACCTTTTGTTACACTGGCTGATGTTTCTAGAGTCTCATCTCATGTTATTGGCACTGTTAAACTTTTCCCTTCTTAAACCATTGATAATGTTTCTAATGTCCCTGGGTCTTCTTTTAACATGTTGTCCATCAGTCGTCTAACTCGTTCTCTTGATTGTGTTGTTTCTCTTACCAACAATTTTGTGATTTTACAAGACCGAAGTTTGATACAGGTGATTGGTACAGGATGTGAGTCTCATGGTCTTTATCATCTTCGTCCCTCTACACACATTGGTGCAGTTATGGAGTCTCCCTCTCTTCTTCATGCTCAATTAGGTCATTCAAGCCTTGCCAAGTTACAACAACTTGTCCCTGCCTAGTCCACATTATCTCGTTTGGTGTGTGAGTCGTGTCAATTAGGCAAGCATAGTCGTACTTCCTTTCCTCGTAGTGTCACATGTGATGCTTCGTTCCCTTTTGCCTTGGTTCATTCTGACATTTGGGGTCCTAGCCGCATTAAGTCTACTTTAGGTTTTCAATACTTTGTTACTTTCATTGATGATTATTCCAGATGTACTTGGTTATTTTTAATGAAACATCATTCGGAATTATTTCATATCTTTCAATCTTTTTTTAATGAAATTAAAACTCAGTTCGGTGTTTCTATTAGAGTTTTGCACAATGATAATGGCTGTGAATATCTTTCTCATTCTTTTAAACAATTTATGGCTTCTTACGGTATTTTGTATCAAACTTCTTGTGCTTACACCCTTCAACAAAATGGTGTAGCTGAACGTAAAAATAGACATCTTATTGAAACAACTCGCACTCTTTTAATTAATGGAGAGGTTCCTGAACATTTTCGGGTAATGTTATTCTTACTGCCTGTTATCTCATTAATCGCATGCCTTCTTCGGTTTTAAAGAATAACATACCTCATTCCATTTTATTCCCTCATGAACCTCTTCATCCCTTACCTCTAAGAGTTTTCGGGTCTACATATTTTGTTCATAATTTCAGTTCTGGTCTTGACAAGCTTTCTCCTAGATCACATAAGTGTGTTTTCTTAGGATTTACAAGATCACAAAAAGGATACAAATGTTTTTCTCCTTTTCTTAACCATTATTTTGTGTCTGCACAACCTTTGATGAGTTCTCCCTTTATTTTAAGAGTCAATCTTCATTTCTGACTCCATCCAATCCTGACAACTCTCCTAGCACCTTTAATGTTCCTATTGTTTGTGACCCTCTTACTGTGTCTTCTTCACCATCAGTTCCTGCTCCACAGTCAGCTTCAGGTTTATAGTCGCTGAAACCGATCACAACCACCACCATGTGACACTTATGTCTGACCTTCCTATTGCCCTTCAAAAAGATTTGTTGCTCAGGGAGAGTCTTCTGGGATGATATGTCGTCTTTACAAATATGGCCTAAAACAATCTCCTAGAACCTGGTTTGGAAAGTTTAGCAATCTTGTTCAACAATTTGGTATGACTCGGTGTGAAGTAGATCATTTTGTATTTTATCGACACTCGAGTGCTGGATGTATTTACTTGATAGTATTTGTTGATGACATCATTCTTACAGGGAGTAAGAACCATGACATCTCTCAGTTGAAACATCCCTGTCACCATTTTCAGACCAAAGATCTTGGCAAACTCAAATATTTCTTGGGTATTGAGATGGCACAGTCCAATGATGGTATTGTTATATCTCAGAGAAAGTATGCCATGTATATTCTGGAGGAAACTGGGTTGGCTCAAGCAATTGCTTAGAGAGTTACAATTTGGAGATGTTACTCAAATGACACTTGTGTGTGACAATCAGGTTGCTCTTCATATTAGCTCTAATCTTATCTTTCATGAGAGGACCAAACACATTGAGCTTGATTGTTATTTCATTCGGGAAAGATCGTGTCTGGAGACATCAAGACTAGAGTTTGTTAACTCAAGTGATCAGTTAGCAGATATTTTTACTAAGTCTTTACGGGGCCTAGAATTGATTATATTTGTAAAAAGCTTGGCACATATGAGTTGTATGCTTCAACTTGAGGGGGAGTGTTAGATATTGTTTGATATTATTAAGATATTGTTAGATATTGTTAATCACAATATCAAACAATATCTTCTATTTACTCTATTTATTTTCAGTTACTCTTTTTAATTGTACCTCTCGCTATTATAAATAGATTACCCTATGTCTGGTTTATACACAAAGCAGAGTAATCTCAAACCCTATTTTCTTTCTTCTCAACACACTCCCCTCAAGCTCGAGCATATGTTTTTCACCTCTTGCTCCTTCAATAAATCAAGTTCCCACCAATGAGAAGACAATATTAGAAATGACAGCATATCTGAAGGCTATCTTGTCCCGTCAACATCTGATTGCCTTCTCATATATTAGACCGCAACTAGGTACGATCTTGATGTATTGAAGAATGTATATCACAACCAATGTTGTCAAACCTGAGGATCGTAAGGGGATCGGAAACAAAATGAAAACTCGTAACTCAAGCATCGTAACTCAACTTGTATGAGTTACGAATAGATAAAAAATTATATTCATAAATAGGTACATCATTAAAAATAATATAAATGATAAAAATAACTCATTAATAATTCATAAAATGGGTTCATAATTATTAAAATTGATTCATAATAACAATCAATCATACAAGTCTCTTTCAGAATGTCTAAAGCATACTTCCAATGGGAAATGACAATGCCAAACGAGGATTGTGCAACTTTGATGCCAATAAAGTACTAAAGTGGAACTAAGTCCTTGGTCAGAAATTAATTCTGAAGGTGAGACTTTTGTAGAAGAATACTATCAAGTTATTGTTAGTGGATAACAATCTCATCAACATATACAACAAGATAATACATATGTGAAATAGAGAATGAAGTTAAAAAACTGAGTCATTAACATCACAAGTCATAACAAACTCAAATAAAACCAAATTGAAATGGTTGAACCAAGCATGGGAAGATTGCTTCAAGTCTAAGAGTGAGCAGTGAAGCCTACAAAGAAGTCACAAGTCAAAGACTACAAAATCGGACAGTTAACCCATTAAAGGAATTTTTGAAGTCCAACTGGTAAAAAGGTCAATGGTAAATGGCAACATGGCAAAAAACAAAAGCTAACAAAGATGATTTTGGCCACAAGTGAAGAAGTACCACCACAATCTAGGCCACAAATTTGAGTATAACCCTCATTCACCAAATAAGCTTTCTAGCGATCAATTGTGGTTTTGTTGGGAGGCAACTCCCATGTGTTGCTAGCATCCAAAAGTAGCCATCATTGCCAACATATTGCTAATTGTGGTCAGCCATGGCTTCACATGTAGACTTAGGTATAGAAATAGAGTCCAAAGAATAGATAAAAGAAAAATAGGAAAGAGATAAATGTCCACAGCTTAGAGTAAAGACATAAAGGGTTAGGATTATGAACGAATTGTGGTCAGCCATGACTTCACCTGTAGACTTAGGTATAGAAATAGAGTCCAAAGAATAGATAAAAGAAAAATAGGAGAGATAAATGTCCACAGCTTAGAGTAAAGACATAAAGGGTTAGGATTATGAACGAATTGAATATCTTTGTGAATATTGCAATGGGAGATTCAGGTGTAAGCGACGTTTGTGGAAGAGCAGTTGAAGCAAGAGATGATGTTAGAGGATTAGTGAGTGGCACTTCTAATGGTGCCCATATTTGTTGGTGCTATGTGACAAGTTGAGGAGTAGGAGCTATTGCAGACGTTGGGACAATAGGTAGGGAAGAAAGGAGTAGATACCGTTGTAATTAAGGAAAGAAACATCAATATAGGGAAACCTAATAATGCCTGATAATGAAGAATATTCCAAATTATCAATTGTACATATTTTTCTAAACATTAAAGATTAAATCATATCTTTTATAAATAGTATTTTCATTAAATAATAATTCTTCACACAAATATATCAGATTAAATAATAATTCTTCATACAAATATAAGAAGGGCCTCAAGGAAATAAAAAATCGAAGGGAAGTCTAAGGGTTATCAGGTCTGATCAATGTAGTTTACATTGAAACAAGATAATGGATTTGCACGAAGCATCATGCTGGACAAAATTATTTTTACATTGAGCTTCCTTTACACCAAGTTTAAAGAAAAAAAATTTCTATGAAATGGCCTTCAAGATATGTAGGTCAGAATTATCAGTTTCGGTCAAGTGTTATCAAAACTAGAATCAATTGGAACTGAATTTTAGGATACCTTTCCAATATCGGCTACTAAACAGATCAAACCACCCTGCTTCAGGTTCAGATGAACCTTGAGATGCTGTTGATAAGTCTAGCATAACTGTAGCAACTCTTTCTTTTCCGTAAAGTGTTTTAATAGCCTTTTCAGCTTCAGCGAGTTTTCCTTGCTGTAAAATAATACATGGAATTTTCTCAGAAAACCTACAATAAAATTACTGCATTAAACTCTTGACAAATACATATTAGTTATCTATGTATGTATTATGTTGGCTTCTAAACCAAAATATTAGTTCACAACACTTAAGTTTCAATTCAGTTTAAGCATTAAGGAAACTGATAGTGCTTTTAAGCCTCCAAGTATATCTTAACATACATACAAGACACATCATTTATATACAATATGTATGATTTGTAGGATTATGTTGGAAAGTGAATCTGCCTTGACTGCAATCAGTCCTAGCTTGTGGTAATTGTGTCCTCTTTGGAGATTACCTACATCGCAGCCCCCAGAGGGTGTCTAGCTTTGGAGCCTGAATACTTCAAAAATGGAAAAGTATATATACTTTTTGTAGTACCCTTGGATACTTATATTCCTCATATGTGTATTTGAAAAGTATCCAACACTCATTTACCTAATTCTTTTAACATTTTTTTAGAAGATATTTCTTGGATACTTATAGAAGGCTTCCGAATAAGTATTTGAAGTATCCAATTTTTTTAATTTTTTTCTAAGAATTGGCTTGGATACTTGATGAACGCATTTTATGCACACTTTTAGCATGGTTAATTGGATTGTTTACCACTTTTTTAGTGCACAATTTTAGCCTAGTTTTGGTAAATGAATCATAAAAGAGGGATTAGTCAGAAATGACCATAATTATATATATATTTTATATTGATTAATCTTCTTTAATAGGTGGATGAAGACATAAACCTAGGCAAAGAGCTTTCAAAACAAGAAGAATTCCCTCAGCTCAGATCAACAAAGTTACAAATAACTTTTTTAACTGCCATTTGCCCAGCGCAATGACAGATCTAAGGACCAATCCCCTCAACGAATTACACTTAGCTGAGTGAATTTATGCAGATCTGGAAAAAATTGAGTGGGCTTCCTCCATGGGCCGTGTATGAATTTTGTAGCATTGAACACTATATATATATATATATATATATATATATATATATATATATGTGTGTGTGTGTGTGTGTGTGTGTGTGTGTAGTCACTTTAGAGGGAGACTCTTTAGTCAGTTCATCTAGTTTTCATTTTCTTTAAACACTTTTCAAATTTTGCCTTTTAGAATTACGAGTTTCTCTCCATTTTCTATCTTTCTTAACAAGCTTTCTTCTACATTTGGAGTATTCACAGATTCAACAAATTAATTCAGTTCTAGATTTCCAATTTCTAATCAATTTGTTTTTCTCTACAGGCTACCCATTTGAAACCGTAAAATAAACTGAGATCTCAACTAGTTTGGCATCCCAAAGCTCAATAATCACTTGCTGTCAAGATGAATAAATTATTATTAAAAAGGAAACAAAAAAGAAGAACAATATAGGAGGACCAAACCAATTATTCTCTTTATTCTCCTTACTTCCAATCATGCAAGTTAATTTTCTCCACTTTATTGTTTTTTTTATGGCTTTCTAGACTTCTAGGTTAATGTTCTGATCTGATTCTTGATTCATTGGCTGAGATTTGGTTTTCTATAGCTCTAACTGTTCAGATTTCAATGTTCTTGAAGTGTAATTGATTTTGTTTGGGGAAACTCTTTCAGTTACACTATTTTCTCTTTTTTTCAAATGAATTCATATCTCTAATTTTAATTGAATGCAATGGATCAATTACTATTAGCTATTTGAAATATGAATGTTTAGGAATTCATATAAGTACTGTTTTGTGGTTCCAAATAGTCCTAGGATTCATTGATACACAATGAACTAAGAAGAAAAATGGAGAATTAACCATTGGTTTCCTAGATTTTAGAATAATCAAAACTCAAAAAAATCCCCCAACATAATTCTAAAATTGAAATTGAGAATGAGACTAAATACCAATGCTCCTTGTGAATACAATCTAGGTTAATTCTTAGCACTATATTAATTGTAGAATCTTATTTGATGCACTTAAGCAACTAGAGTGATCATCAATACTTCCAAATTGTAAGCATGTCTTAAAGTTGCTTGAGCAACCATATTCTTCCTCATGCTCTGAAACGAATTGGAGTGAATACTCCTTCATTCGTTCTTTGAAGAGAATAAAAATAGATCCAAAAGGGTTGAATATTTGGTTTATGTACATTACTTCCAACGTATGTCTAGAAAGGATGAGAGGTATTACTGTATAAAAGCCAGGAGACCAGGTTGCGGGACATTACTGGAGATATATTCACATATAATGCTTTTGAGCTTCTTGAATTGGTGTCTTGTGAACCAAATTAAGAAACTATGTTTGTGAATTGTAGGTCTATAGATTAAATACTTGTTTTTAGTTCTACTGAACATATTTTGTTTGATGCAGCTACCCTAGACAGGTTATCATATAGCAAGAAACTATATCCTTTTTGTTATGACCCCAAATGCCTTATTGTAAATTGCGATAATCATAGATATGAATTGATGATAAAAAATCAATGTCACTTTTTGTATCAATATTTTCACCCATATAAAATATCTAATAATTGTATTTTAACATATTCCAAATGTTCCTACATTTCAAAAAATTGTGGTCTCCACATCTGTGCCGTAACATACTCATGCCATATTAAGTATCCAAACTTCAGGGGTGTTTAGTCTCAGTCGAGAAGTGGACAAAATAGAACTTAAAAATTTGGACAACCCACACTTTATAAGCTAATTCGTAAGATTCAGTCAGATTTATAAAACAAATATTTGACAAAATAAAAAAATGTTGATGTGTCTAAAAGTATTTTTTACAGTAGTTTAACATTCATTATGAATTTAAATCTGACCAAAGATAGTACAGAAGTGCATGAAAACCTGAAAAAGCCAGCGCGGACTTTCTGGAGAAATTGCCATTCCTAGTGCTAACAGAACAGATGGAACTACTGCGATGCCAAACATTGTCCGCCACCTGATAAAATATAATTAAAAAATCAAATGACCTAGAGGAAGTAGAAAACTAACCAGCAAATGTGTCTGGATCCCCCAAGAAGTAAATATATTGTAAACCAAGAAGACTTCATGGAAATATGAATTTAACCTCAAAACTAACACAATCAAATTAACCAGGAAGAATTATTTTCGAAAAGAAAGAAATATGTGCAAAGGTGTAAAACTTTCAGTGAATCCATACATATTGGGTCCAAGCTATTACTTCTATAATGTGAAAATATCAAGCCTAATTTCAAATATTGATAAAAATTAGGCCGTAAAATTGGATTAAATAGATTTTTTGTGCATCAAGTTGAAGTCTTCATTATCCTTCATTGTAGTGTCAGATTTCAATATCTAAAGTATGAATCTGCAACTGCACTTTTATCACAAAGCACATGTTCGCAAACCACCACTAATGATGGGACTTCATATTTCTGTTAGGGGAATTGATTAGCATAACATTCGCTATTAGTTGGAGTAGATTGAAAAATATTGCAGAATATTTGATATCAATTGGTGTAAACTGCAGAATATCTGTCATTATTGGTGCAAATTTGTTGGTTACAAGTCTTGTACAGCTATAATTATGTAATTATCTCCACAATTAGTTAGGAGATCTGCAAGATAGCATTTATAATAGTAAGTTTTAGGGCTAAAAATCAGATTGTATCATTACTATTTAAGTGGGGATGGGGTGTGTAAGTTTTCACCAAACCTCTTTCTGAACTGCTTATTTCTCCAGAGAAGAACACAGACTTGTGTTCTGCATCTTTTCTAAGTCGAATGTTCTAAACTAAGGAAATCAAACTACTAGAAAATAACTCCCAATGTTTAGCTCCAACAAAATCCCCGACATTCAATTCTTATTGAGAAAATACTTGGGATATAGATACGGACAGAAAATCTTAACAAATTTCTCTCTTCTATGAGCATATTTCCTTCTATCACTGATTTATTCCCAACAAAAAATTATCTTTACTTTCTTCTAGCATTTTACCATCTATATATGATATTAATCACAAGAAGAAATAAACAGCTCAAAAAGAATAAGATGAAAACTTACGCACCCTATCCCCACTTAAAAGAGGAAAAAAGCAGTAAAGTGAAACAAGGCAATACCATAAAGGGTTTCTAGCCAGAGGCAGTCCAGCTACCAGTGCCACAAGAATTCCAATACATATAAAAAGTTGATTAACAGAACCTAGTGCACCACGGACTTCGGTTGGTGAAATCTGCCCATAAGAAGGATATGTAGATAGACACCTTATTATCTTATTTAGACATGATAACAAAGATAAGAATAGTTAAAAAAGCACCTCAGATATGTATAATGGTACTATAGCAGATGTAACACCAATTCCTACACCAGCAAGTAACCGACCGATGATCATTGGCTGAACACTCTGGGCTGTAGCACTGTAAATTTATCATAGCTTATAATGTCAGATTTCAAAAGTACACACAGATAAAACCTTGTCCTAAATACTAACTGACAGACCTAAGAAATGCTCCAATTGCTAGAGGGATTGCAGCTAATTGAAAAGTCCTAGTTCTTCCAAATTTGTCAGCCAATGATCCGCCAGTAAATGAACCAACAGTGGCACCAGCAAGAAGTGTGCTGACAATCCAGCCTGTTCAGGTATTTTCACTCATGATAATCAAGAGAAAATGATTGATTGGGCATATGCAAGTTAGAACTTCTAAAAAGTTAATAGTAACAGAGTGGGATTTATATGCTGGAACTTTTAATAAAATATTCATTGAAACCTGCTTTCATAGAGCTTATTACAAAGTGATCTACGCCTAACTTGACTGTAAGAAATTAGCTTGTAAGGCAAGGCAAGGATTGAACTCACTTATATGCTGTATTTTTGCACTATCTCTAATCATGTAAGACTTAGGTTTTTCCCGTTAGGTTAATTTTCTGCTTATGTTAACAGTACCATAAGCATGTACACTACAGTCATGAATACTGAAAATCTTCTCTTTATGAGTGCATAATGCAGATAGATATATCGATGCACACTTATATAAAACATGAACCTTGTAGAACAGTATTTTCAATTATTCCAAGATCCTTTGCAAGGTATTCAAGAGCACCATTTACCACCCTACATCAAACACCACATTGTCAGAGTTATCCAACACAAAGATATTATTGAATGAAAAATAGATGCAGTTATATCCTAAACTATTATAGCATAGATAGCAGCAGCAGCACAAAGAAATGACTTGAGGCATTATAGTCCATTAACCCACATACAAATAGGAAGAGGTTGTACATACCCAAGATGGTAGCCAAATAAAATGGCTCCAAGGCAAGCAACACCAACATATGGTAGAACAGTTCCAGAAGATCTGCTTTGAAGGGTAGTTGGTACAACATCCTCAATGTTTCCATCTGCAACTCAATTTACTCGCTATGAGTATCTGTAAGAACATATAAATATATGTAACAGCTAGCAAGTTATCAAATTGCCATTCAAATCTGAATTGTCAAGCTAACTTTTGCATTGTGGATCATAAAATTATATAGAATACTAATAGGCAATGTAAAAATAATTGAAATATATTGTATAAATGGCATATCTTGTCCAATAGGTTTAAACTAGAAATTGATTAAAACATCTTAACTATAAGTCTCACAACAAAATGACAAGTCGCAAGTGAGTGTGTGAAGCTTCTATTTCATAAAACTAAAAATGGAGCTATAGAAAAACCAAATAATTGCATTGAACAAAAAGAAAGAAGAAAAAAAATAAAGTAGGTGCATTCAGTTGTGCTTCATCATTTCCGTACGAGAAATGGTTAAACAAAAGTAAAAAGGAAAATAAGTAATAAAAATACGTAATTTGTACTAATGGTACAGAATCACACTGATTCATTCACATATTGCACAATCCAAAATCAACTGCTATGCATCACATTATATGTATCACTGGCTAGCTGAACCGTACCATATTGAGTGATTCAAATCTCAAATACAAGTGAGATTTACACTGTAAGCTGACAGAATAGCAGAAGTTGTCCTTATATTTTGCAAGTTAGAGACAATTTTTAGCATTAAAACCAAACTGTGTTTTCGAAGGAATCATCATATATGAAACTGCACAAACGAAAGTATAGTAATACCATTCCTAGTAGAGACAATATTAAGGGCCAACAAAAAAAACGCAACTATAAAACATGAATTCTGCAGTATAATTAGAATTCCCACATGTTCAAATTAAACATTCATGTATGAACTGGATTACAAACCACAAGATTCACATCATTCATCATGCAGATTTCATGTTGGGGAAATCGAGCAACACACTTAACTACCTAAGTCAACAAACATTAGCAACAACAAAAACGACAGCTAACACACATAGACAAGCATAGTCTTGCTAGAAATAAAACATTAATGCAATTCAACAAAAAGCGGCACAGCAAAAACCCAAGTTTTCCAAGAAAACCAAAAGGGTATCATTAAGAAAAACAAAACGTGGTCCATCTACATGAACCAAGTACATTATATACACATCACAGGCAAGACAAATGCAATCCGAAAATGTTTCACAATAGCCAATAAACCAAACAAATCAAAACCATCAGCAATTGGATACAAACCAGAAGCCATAACCCTCACTGATCTGGGCTTAACGGATGACCCAAAAACGCCACCAAAACCAACGCTAGTACCAATTAGCTTTGTTTCCATAGTGGCAGAACCAGGCCTTAACCCGGAAAGATCGATGTTATTCTTTGCCATGGACACTCTGCTACGTCTCAAAACACTCCCATTTCTGAACTCCGTAAAATCCACCAACCCCCTTCGTTTTGGAACCCCCAAAGTGGCTCCTTTAACACCAAAAGTTGATGCATGCATGCTATCTGATAAAAAAAAATTCAAATACCCATTAAATCAAAACATAGAATTTTCGAACAATTATATGTAATAAAACAAAATATATTGGAAATGCTGCGGAGGAATAAGAAAAATGCCACCGCCAATGCAAATGAACTAAGATGGAAGCGTAAAAGAAAATAAAGTAACAGATGGATTACCTTGTAAAAGGGTGACACAGAAAGTAGAAAAGGGTGATGAAAGTTCTGTACTTTAGAGTATTGACGTTCACTACGAAGAGATCAAGCAATTTTTAATTCGGGATTTGCGTTTTCTGAAGGATGGAAGAAAGGAACTTTGAGAAAGAATCCCTTGGGTGTGGAACCAAACACTAAGATGAAGCTGGTGAAGATTTCAACTATTTATGTTTTCTAAAAAATTACTCAGAAAAATTATTCATCCAATTATAGGTAAGCGACAACTCTTCAGAACGTGTTGCTTCGATACATCATCAGATTCAATCTTGATTAATAATTGTGTTTAACATTTAAAGAAGAATTTGATTTCTGACTAATATTAGTTTTAGCCGAATTCAAGTAACATTGTTTCCGGCATGTCTATAATCTCCTATAAAAAAAACTAATATTTTTTTGAAAAAAACAAAACTCATTATATTTATAAGAATTTTTAAAACTGTATTAAGAATAGTTTTTAATAATTACCCATATAAAAAAATTATATTACAATATATCACTGTATCATCAACCTACGTAATGTTTAGTAAAACTTATCATTGTTTATTTTCAAGAAGAAAAAAACAAAACATATACTTCTGATTTTAGTTCATCATGCCAAAAAAATTCAGAAGAATAAACGGGTTGCGAGAAAGAAAAAAGACAAAACAAAAAACAGAGGATTATCTTACGTGTGAATTTTAGGATTAGATTAGCGAATGAGGGGTTGCGTTGGCGTGGTCACGAGAGTGCACGTTCGCGCTACTCTTTCAGCTGAAGCAGTGTCTTTTTTCTCGCGGCGCCTGCATGGATGGACCCAGTAACAACCACTGGACCACAATTTTCTCTGGCTACCGTTTGTTTTTCTTTCATGCATTTTGGCATATTTTCAAAGTATCGTCCTCGTAAAAAGAAATAGTTTAACCTATAATAGATTAGCTCGTTTAAAATATAATCAATTCTTAATGTGTTATATATAATATATATATATATATATATACATATATTAGCACTTTTACAATTTATTATAAATATATTTTTAACTTTTTTATTATAATTATTATAACAAATAGGCACTAAATAATAAAAATTTATTTAGATTAAAATTACAAATTTTAACATTAGACATTGTTATAAATAAAATTTTTAATAATGAAAATAATTATCATAATTACATATGTTAAAAATAATTTATGATAGAAGTACTTTAAAATCATTATTATTATTAAAAAAGGAAAAAATAATAATAACAGTTGAAAATTGCTGCAAAATTTATTCTTATTTGATAATATATTATCATATTTTAAAGATTAAAAGCTCATACAAAAATCACTAAAAATTTTCTAAAATTTTTTAAAATTTCAAAATATATTTATTAGTTTTTTTTATTAATTTTATAACAAATATTTTAACTATCTGATTTATTTAAAACTATTTTAGAATATAATAATAATAATAATAATAAGTATTTGACGAAGTATTTAGTTAAATGTATTATAAATCAACACACATTATTTACCAATAAAATGTCTACCAAAATATTATCATATGAGTTTACTAAGTCTAGAAATATCACAAAAGTATTTGTCAAAATCAATCTACTATTCTATCAAATATGTCAAATAGCATAAGATTATGTCAAATATGTCCAAGTCTTGAAATATACCAGTATATATATGTTAAACTCCATGAAAATTATTATGATTTTCATCGTTATGTTTGCACTTATTGTTTGCTGTCTTCGTTAGCATAATTAAAACTAATGTAGAAGATATCAAATTATACATGCAATACAAAGTACTTACAAGTACATTACTCGCACAATCAAACATGACATTTCCTTCATTTGGATGTATCCTAACATGACACTTTTTAATGTATTTACATTTTCTTGAGAAGTTGTTAACTTTTCCCTCAAACTAGTATCTTCCTCTTTCAATTGAGAACTTCTAGTTGAAACTTGAGAAATTGTGTCCTACACTACTAAATCTTGTTCTAGACTGAAATGCAACAATGTGAAAAGCTCCATAACTTTACTAACACAATTATTAGATAAGATTTCATTAAAATTAACAATTTAACTTATTTCTTATGTCATTTTCTCATGTAAATGCACAAGAACTTAACAAACTATGAGTAATATTAAAAACTTATACAAAATCATCATAATTCAACAAAGAGTAGCATGATTATTTGAACTATTTTTTACCAACATACATGTTTAACCTTCATAATAACAAGCCTTCTTTATTAAATACTAAATACTTTAGTTGATTTAACTGAACTTATCGCAATACATTTGCTTGTTCATTAACATAAGACCCATTTATTTTCTTATGGGTCTTAATATACATTTTTCCTCGACCTTCACGCTCGAGATTTACTTTATAACACATATGAGCATAAGTCCAATAGAACACTACACAATTTTTTTAATAAACTCAACAATAAAAAAATATATTTACATCTTATGTTGTTTTATAGACAAAAATTGTTCACCAATAATACGTGGAATTTTTTACTTTTTTCTAACTTCACTCTTACATAAGCATAAGTAACTTATTATTTAAAAGAAAAGATAAAACAATAATTATTGATAACAATCAATTGTTAAAGATTGACAATTAATTGTTCTCTTGATAATGAGTTATCATAAACACAGTTCCTAAAACTCATCTTTTAATTTTTATACTTATTTGAGATGCAAAATGAATAATAACATGTTAGTAATCTTGGGTCATGCATACATATGATACATAATTAAATGTGTTAGGGTCATTATTTATAAAGCCAAATAATAAAGTGATCTGACTAAATTAAAGATTTGGCTAAAGGCATATGTCATGAAAATAAATATTGTGTAGAGACCAGTTAGTAATTTCTAATTTGATGAGGGGCCAAATTAGAAATACTAAAACTTAAGTAATTCAGTTTATAAATGGTCGTGGTCCCCTTTTGAGAGCACACACAAAGTCATAACGTAGTCTTCCTGTACCTTTCTCCCTATCCCCATCAAGAGAGAAAACCAAAGGGAAATCAAGGTGCTCTACAGGAGGAAGATCGATCACTGCGCATGTAGGAGTGCTCTAATATTATCATTATGGCCAATTCAGGTATGCTTTCGTTTACTATTTACAACTTGATTATCAATATGGGTATGAGATATTGTGTATGAGTTTATGATTGATTATTAGAATCAATATTAGGATCATATTCTGCGTTTATGCTTTCATAACATTCTACAAATATTTTCAATACACAAAAATGAAATAAATTTTAAAAAAGAAAATAGAAAAATATATAATATGAAAGGGTGTTGATTGGCGTGCAACTGTACCAAGGGCCATGCACATGTCATAGGCAACACCTACAAGATTTACAGTGTACTAATTGTACCCATGGTTATGTTAGACCAAAATTGGGAGAGTCACCAACCAATTCCCTTCGTGATAGGGTAAATTCCATGTGACTCACCAAGCCCTAGTTTTGTTTCATACTTCAAGCCTAACCACAAAAACCTCCTCCAACTCTCACTAGGGATGGCAAAACAAGCCAGCCTGACCTGCTTTGGCCTGCCAAAAATAGGCCAGGCCGAGCTGGTTCGTCACTGGAAAATGGGCCAAAAACTTCAACTTGCCAAAAACTTATTTTTTTTATTTTTTATTTATAAAATGTGTTTATATATATATAGTTATAAATAAATATTTAGATCATATTTAATCATATAAATATTGTCTAAGATTTAAATTGATCAATTATTATACTTAATTGGATAAATTAAAATAATTAGGTATAATTACTGATTTGGTATCCCAATTTTTTGGTTAAGTTCAATTTAGTCCCCATACTTTTTGTTTGTTCAATTTACTACCCCAATTATCTAAAAGGATTCAATTTGGTCATCTCCGTTAAGTTGAAGTTAACATTGTGTCCGTAAAGGACACATGTCAAGCCTTGAAATTTTTAATTTTTTTAATTTTTTTTGTAAAAATTTATAAATTGTCACGTGTCAGTTTACCGTCGTGCCATGTGGCAGCTTACAATCATGACACGTGGCAGTGGTAATAATTATTTTCAATTTAGTCCTCTATTTAAATTTTTGGTTCAATTTAGTACCCTAGTTCTTTAAAATGATCCAATTTTGTCTTCTCCAATTTGAGACCAAATTAGTAACTAAGTTTAATTATAACTTATATATACATGTTAAAATAATTGTTTTTAATTTATACATCAAATCACTGCACCTAAATACTTAAATTATTTTATTTTTTATCTTTTTTATCTTTTTAATTTTTTACACCTGAATTTTTTTACACCTGAAATTTTTTACACTTGTAAAAGATAAAATAATTTTAATATTTAGGTGTAGTGATTTGATATATAAATTCAAAACAATTATTTTAATATGTTTATATAAGTTATAATTAAACTTAGTTATTAATTTGGTCTTAAATTAGAAAGGACAAAATTGGATCGTTTTAAAGAATTGAGGTACTAAATTGAACCAAAACTTTAAATAGAGGACTATATTGAAAACAACTATTACCACTGCCACGTGTCATGATTGTAAGCTGCCACATGGCACGACGGTAAACAACACGTGGCAGTTTTAAAATTTTTTAAAGAAAAAATTAAAAATTAAAAATAAATTAAAATTTTTTTAAAAAAAATTAAAAATTCAACGGCTTGACACGTGTCTTGTACGGACACGGTGTTAACTCCAACTTAACGAAGAGGACCAAATTGAATTCTTTTAAATAATTTGGGTACTAAATTGATCAAACCAAAAGTATGGGGACCAAATTGAACTTAACCAAAAAAGTAGGGTACCAAATCATTATACCAAATAATTATTACATTTACATGTTAAATTATTGTATTATAAGTAATAATTGGAATTTAATTTGTAAGTGTCAATGATTTAAATTATAATAGTATTATATATTTACATTTATACAAAATATAATACAAAATATTTATTTTTTTAATTATTTTTAATTTTTAGAAATAAAAATGGGCCAGCGGGCTGGTCCGTCTTTGAGCTGCCAATTTGACGAGCTGCCAGTTTGATGAGTGAGCCTAACCTAACCCACTTTATGGTGAGCCAAAAATTTTACAACCCGGCTCAGCTCACCACGGGTTGGTGAGTTAAGTGGGTTGACTAACTAACTAATATAAATAATAAAAAGTATTTTTTTGTCATTTTTAAATATTCATATTCTTTTCCCTTTTTTTTTTGCTTTCTTTTTGTCATTTTTAATGCTAATTTTGTTCCTATCATATTAAATAGGATAGATAAATTCTTATTCTAAATACACAACTTTTCAACATTGAATTTCAAAGCTAAATTTTAGCCAACAAAAAGATATAAGTGAAAGCATTATAGAATATAAAGGTTTAAAAGTCAAAAGAGAGTTCAAAACCTTAACCATAAAAAGAGAGAAATAAATATCCAATACTATATAGCTGAATGTGAAACTAAAGACTGCACAATTTTTTGCTTGACAACTAAGATTATTGGTCTTCTAATTCTAATCACATTATTAAATGCTGAAATTATTATCAATGGCAAATGGCAAAAAATAAGCTCATTCAAGGTGGCAATCACATCATTTTGTTGTTGTTTATTAAATTTAAGCACTGCATATAGCATTTGGGAATGGCACATAAGGTCGTGCATGAATTCAATAACAAACATTTTAAATCTCCTTTCATTAACCCAAATAAATTGAAAATAAAATGATTTCAAGCATTAAAGTGAAATTAATTCCAAGTATCATCAGACTTGTTGTTCATATTAGCTAGATTATAAGATTTAAATTGAAATTTTCTATAAACATGTGTCATGAGGAAAATGACATAAATGGAGGTTCTGAGTGATTTGTTTTGAAATCCAACCAAGGAAAAGACACTAACACAAAAGGGTTTTTACGTCTACGCATTCCCGCCTGACATATAGGGATCAGACAGTAAAAATGACCAGTGGCATACTTGTAAATAAGTCATCAATATTTACGTCTGGCCACACATAGTCAGACATAAATTTATGTCTGGTTTAAATGAATCATACGTAAATTTATGTATGACTATGTTTGGTCAGACGACGTAAATATCGAAATTTACGTATAACATAGAAGCGCCAGACGTAAACCTTAAGTTTTTTAATTTCAGCCTATCTTCTTCAGTGCTTCCAACTCTGCACAAAAAGGCTTTAAGTTTGTTTGCCTCCATTTCTCTGTGCGCGAAAACCACCAAAGGTATCAAACTTACCATTTTGCATTTCCTTTTTTATTCATTTTTGTGTTTGCTTCCATTTTCGTTTGTCTCCAAGTTTGTTTGCCTCCATTTGCATTTCTCGAAAGCTTGAAACCTTCCCTTTGCAACAATAGTGTTCACGGCGGTATTCGACGCTGGTCTACGGCAACGTTGTGTGACGTTGGTGTTCAATGATGTTGCTTTGCCTCCATTTGCGTTTCTTGAAAGCTTGAAATCCTCCCTTTTGTAGTAACAGTGTGCAACAACGACGTTCGACGGTGGTTTGCGGCAACGTTATGCAACGACGGTGGTCTGTGGTGACGTGCGACGGTAGAGGACGTTGTGGTCTCCAATTGTTGTGGTGACGCGCGGTGAGTCTCCTCCGAACTGTAACAAATGTGTGACCTCTTAAAGCACCATTTTTCTGCGTGATTTTACATCTGCTCAGATCCCAACACGTGTAAATTTACGTTTGTGTGCTCATGTCGGACGTAAAACCATGTCTAATATTTGGATAGACATAAATTTACGGCTTTTGATATTACGTCTGATCTAACACGGACGTAAAAACCAAAAAGCGTCGAACATAAAAGGGCTTTTATGTGTTAGTGAGAGCACGCAAAAGAAGGAAAAGTAGGGACAAAAATAGCTAGACGAGTCTACAAATATGCAAATGATTGTTTTATTCAAAAACATCACATTGAAGAAAGGGCGAAATATATTAGATACACTACTAAAGGTAAAAAATTGTACCAGCATTGGCCTCAAAATCTTTAAAACGTGTTATAGAAGATGCGAAATTCAACTAATAAAAAGGAAGAATAACAAATATAGATGGACAATCTTTATGGCTTGAAGTACTGGTTAAAGGAAGGCTATGATCATAACTAGATAATCAGTGTTAGAAAATGATTAAACAAATAATACTAATAATAATAAAAATATGAGTAATATAATAATGCCAAGACATATATATGAATCAAAGAATATTAATCAGACCCAATAATTCTTATAACAATAATAGATTGAAAATAAATAAGGAAAGAAGTATAAATATCTTGGGTTGAGGCACGTAGAGTGTTGTCTTTAGAGAGAAAACATCCCTACTACACAAGATAATACACAACATTATACGTTCCTCTCCCAAGATACAACAATCCATCATATCGACCGAGTGTAGCAAAGGATCTCTAAACCTTATGAACACCATTGTTTTAAAAGATAGTATAAAAAAGAAAAGAAGAACACTTTTGATAGAACTCTAGTGTTTGTTGTTGTGTTTTCCTATGCACCCAGGTGGTATTTATAGGTAGAAAAAGGAGACACAAGAATAAATATTAATAAAAAATATAGTCCTTAATCATAAATAACATTAACCCATCAAATTAAAGGTCTATAACATCATGAGTAACAGTAGGTTTTTATTTTAATTATTTATTTTTAAAATTATATTAAAATATTTCTAACAATCCCCCACATAATTTAAAAAAAATAAAATGAAACAAAATATATTATCTTTTAAAACAAAATATTGTAGTTCAGCGTAAGGAACCTTCCGGGTTTGAGCCTTACACCTAGTGCCTATAAACTTCCACTAGAGAAAATGCAAAGACTTGATTGTGTTGAGCTACATCCCCTATGACCAAGTTTTAGTAAATAACATAAAATATCAGTGTTCAATATAGGTTCTAATTAGTGGGTGCATGTTACGACCTTGTGCATGTATCTTGTTTCATGAATGTCACTTAGAGACTTGCCCATGTATCTTGTTTCATGAATGTCACTTAGAGACTTGCCCATTGTTACCCATTGAACTCCATTCCATGGGATCGCCATTCATGTGGAGATGGGTGTCCATTGTTGCAACTAATTTATGGGCTATAGTCTCATTCCCCTCGACGAATCAAATACTTTTGATGCATCAACCCTTTGATAAGAAAATCTGCAATATTTCTTTTTGACTTGACAAAGTCAAGAGAGATAATACCATGAGTAATTAAGTTTCTAATAGTCATTCTCATATGTCCATTTTCCATTGACATTTTTACTGGAAACTTTAAATATAACAATTTAACTGTCATAATGCATTGAAAATAGGAATAATTTATGCTTGCATAGTAGATCATTACAGAACAACAACTTTTTAACATATTTCCATGATAGTGCACCTCCATCCAAGGTTAAAACATAACCATAATCATAACCATAACCAGTAGGTGATTTTGTGTCACCAGAATCAATATCCAATTTATATTGATATATCCTTCAATCATCTCAAGAAATTGGACATATTGTCATGATTAGAAGAAACACAAATAATATTACACTAGATGGCAAAATAGTACTAGAGGTATATTTTCACTCACTTCATAATATATAACCAATATTTTTTTTTATATTAAGAGGTATGTTAACCATTGCAAAACACCCTCACACTTTGAAATATTTTAAATGCGATTCTTTTTTCTTTCATAACTCAAAAAGTTTTATCACAACCTTTTATGTTCAAAATATGGCAAACAGAATATAAAGTTTCACTAATATAAAATTAGCCAAGCTAGAACTTGAAGCATAACATTTATCATGTCAAACAAAAGCATTTTTTTTCTATACCATTAGATAAATACTATTTGAAGATGCTACTTAATGAATAATACCATGAGTTTCACACCAAAACACTCATGTATAAAGACATGTATTCTTATTTCTAAAGACATATATTCACCACTTTCCTTTTTTAATCAATTTTGTACCTCAAAATTTTATAATTTGAATGGTATCTAACCAAACTTCTCAATAATTATAATAATAGTATGTCATATATCACAACTAACATTTATAATAATCAAATAAGAATTACTAGATATTTTATTGCAAGATAAAGGTACTGAACTAAAACAAACCATCACAAATATATCATTTACCAACCAAAACACATGTTCAGAAATAATAATCATATTGCACTCAAAAACTGCTTCGTAACCTTGTTGAGCAGCAAAGAAGTTTCTAAAACCAGAAACATGTAAAACGCCTTTTTTTAAAA
>Ga0209589_1000832_pt1 | contig 46677 bp, 17 predicted proteins | sample CowpeawhiteBW_FD_187525 | JGI IMG/M metagenome (GOLD analysis project Ga0209589, IMG submission 187525) | Root nodule microbial communities of legume samples collected from California USA - Cow pea white BW (SPAdes) (version 2) | ecosystem: Host-associated > Plants > Roots > Nodule | place: USA...
ATATATATATATATATATATATATATATATATATATATATATATATATATATATATATATATATATATGCCAAAAAAAGACCAGTGATGTAGAGAGTTAACTACTCTCAAGTCTTTGAAAAATAATTTGACGGAAAAAATTTACGGTGATGGCGATGTCGTTGTGGTTTAAAGGAGAAGAATAAATAAGAGAAATTTTAATGTAAATGAGATTTTTTTTTAAGAAAATTATATAAGTGAAAATATACGCTCTTTGAGGAAGAAGACAATAGAGAGAAGGAAAAAGAAATTATTATTATACATTTAGAGTGGTCAAAGTTTTTGAAATTAAGAATGAATTAGAGTAAAAGTTTTCTTTCCAGCTTCCAAAATTTTGAAGCAAACAAGAAAAAAATTCATTTTTATGAAAAAACGTAAAATTTAAACTTACACTTAGACATCACAATTTACAAAATTAAAGTTGAAGTAGTTCATAACAAAGTTTTTAGGTAAAAAGATAGAATAATACATAGCTGGGATGTAGTAGCACATTGCTTCCACAAATAAACCTACCCTTTCCATGAACTCATATAAAATAAAGATGGATTTATTATTTTTATTGGTTCGATCTTTTAACGTTCATGATTACCGAATTAAACACTCTAGTTGAACAAGTGTTAGTTGTTTAGAAGTTACAGAAAGTTGATGTTTCAATGTTTGAAGTAAGACCAATTCCTTTTAACATTTTTTATATACTGTTTGCCTCATTCAAACATATATATACCTTGTCTAAGTGAGTATTTGTTTTTTCAATATATCATTTTGCAGGCGCCACAAATTTAAAAGGTGGATACTACTAACTATTTGACTGAGAAAATCAAGATTGGGATACAAATACTTAACAACTTGATAGAATTTTACAATTGTGGGAACGGCGAAGCAGAAATAGTCAACATAAGTTGCATAAACTGAAGTTTTCTAATCAAAGGGGTGAGTAATAACCATTCAAAACCATGATATATTCTATTAATCAATAAAAAATATATCAAACTTAACCAAACTTGACCTCAAATATGCATATATATAAAGCCTCCCACTATGTTCTGCAACACCATTCATCTGCAATTCCCACCAACCCTTTTGCCCTCACACTTTCCACTGAGACAACATCATTATTCAAAACCTCGTCTTTCACAAAACAAGATCCAACCATGTTTCGATCCATGAGTACTCGAAGAGGTCCAGGGAGGTACGAGAGATTAGGTAAAGAATCGGTTACCACTGCACTCTTGAACGAGGGTTTCAAGAGGAGCACGAGTTTGCCTTCTTGGGGACCCAACCCTTCAAGAAAAATGGCTTTGGGTTCCACCTTTGGGGCCTTCAATCTTCAGAGAAACCCCACAAAGAAGGGAAATAACAGTGAAAAGAAAAGTCACCCTCTTCTCAGTTTCTTGGCTCTTCGTAGGAAGAAGAAAACAACAGCAAGGCCTGAATTTGCGAGGTATCTTGAATATCTCAAGGAAGGAGGCATGTGGGATTTGAAGTCCAATAAACCTGTCATGCATTACGTTTGATTCTTGTTTCAATGCACAATATTAGTGTATTTCATGTAAGAATTCATTCGTGTAGAGTATATGGTTACTTTTGGTATAAGTCATACATTTGAATCAATTGGGAACATTCAAAGTTCATCATCCTGTTTTCAATAGGTTCTTCTAATATAAAGATGTTATTTTTTCTATGATGGATTGGAGATTACATTTTTTTTACTGAGTCGGTGTTGATAATGATTTTGTTTATGAAGACATTTCTTTATTCTATTTTGGTAAACTACCAAATTACTTATGTAATAAGGGGTTGGTTCTAAATTATTCATTTGAAGTTTCAGATCGAATAATATAAAAAATAAGAAGAGAGTATTAGAAAAATATTATAAAAATAAAAATTTTGAATAATCACTCAAATTCAATATATTTATTTGGATGTATGGATACGAGAATTTGGATAGTTTTGTGTTAATTAGAAGATTTACAATATAAAAGATTTGCAGTTTTTATAGTTGTGTGTGGATGAGAAAATTTGCGAAATAAAGAATTTGTAGTTTTTGTCTATAAAAAATTATGCAAAGATTTATATTTTTTATTCGTGAAATGTTGAATCACGTTAATTTCCATATTTTTGAAATGTTTGATTATTTTGTTGTATGTAAATTTTGGTTCTATGATATTGTTATGTTCAACTACTCGGCTAACGATCAAACTGGAATTGAAACTTTCTATAATTTATGATTCGTGGCCACCGAATCCAAAATCCGATCTCATTAATAATAACTACAATTCTAAAAAACATTAAACGACAAATCATTATTAATTTCCTGAACTTAAGATAGTCATGGGCTATTACAGTACCTATCTCTAAAAACTAATCAACAAAACATTATTAATTAAACAATGACTTATAGAAATCCCATTTTTATACGTATTCTGATGGAGGCGAGTTTGTTAAAAGTAGAGGTGCCCTTTTTAAAAGATTAAAACTTAGGCCTATAAGTACAATCTGACTTTTGGACAATTTTTTGGCATATTTTATTAGTACTGATAACTCCTTTTTTGGAAAAATCTTGAATTATTTTTATTTACTTTTCTTCATTCTCATACTTCAATAAGTTGTTAGATGGTTGTTCCGAGAACTAACCGAAAAATTGAGTTCGACACAAGAGATATCTATTTTATAGATCGAGAAGTTGATCATGAACTTAAATATATGCACTTAGAATATTGAGTTCAGATTTTTTTAGTAGATAATTTGGTGTTGTTCGAGCATTAAAAATACATAATATTTTAGTATTTTAAAAATACTTTTAATATATTTTAAAATTTCAAAATTAATGATCATAACAATATTTTTGAAAGCAAGACAAAAATATAATATATAAAAACCAGCACAAAATTTAAATTCTTTTAATGCTCATTCCTGGTCATTCAAATATATATTATATTATTTTGGTTAACTGAACTTATTTTTTTAGGAATTAAGAAAGTTTTTAACATTAGATATCACTAATATTGAGAATTATGTAAATTAAATGGCTATTATTAGGGATGGCAACAAGCTGGAGGGAGACGAGTTTCGCTATGTCATACTCATTTTTTGTAGAAATTTTTATCTCTCTCCTCATACTTAAATCTAACGGGTATCAAACTTTTGCCTCATCTTTATTTGAATCGGGTAACAGGTATAATCTTGTACTCATATCCGTACCCGTTTTCTTACTACTTCAACATTAATTTTAATTAATTTTTATCAAATAATAAAAAATTACGGTAAAGGAAACATAATATTATCAAATATTCAATATTAGGAGGATGATTGTTTCTTTTATGTCAAAGTACTTTGAAATAAATAATAATTGTTTACATTTTAGATTAAAATACCAAATAAAATTTCATGCTAAATAAAATTTCATGAGAACAAAAAATATTTATTAAATTTGCAAACATTAATCAAACCTAATTCATAAAATTTTAAAATATTTTTAAAGAAATATAAAAGGAAAACAAATATTCAAATTAAAATATATTTTAAATGTTTGTTTACTTCAATCTTTTAAATTCTAATGAATCTCTTTTTTATACACTAATAAAAGTTATAATACACCACTTGATCAAAATGATGCAAAAAATAAATAATAAACATAATAATAAAATTTTAACATAGATCTTATATTTTTTGAACTCCAATCTATGTTGGATGGTGATAAAAAAATATTCATAACAATAACATTAAATTTTTATATTGTAGTAAATAAAATTTATTTATACAATTATAATGAAAAAATTGTAGTATGATTGATAATAAGTTAGAAAATAAAAATTAATTAGATAAAATATATCGAAATAGTATTTTACATGATGAAAATAAACAACAAATAAAAATATTAAAAAATTAACAAATGTTTAGAAACAATTTGAGAGACTATCGAAAGAAATGGCATAAAGGGAAATAAATGTATAATTAAGAGTATGATAAGATGAAAAATACCTTAGAGATCTAAGAAATTTTTTCAAATATCACATATATACTCAATGGCTAAGAAATAACTTGTTTTAGCCAAACAAAAAAGTTCTTAAAATGAAACAAAAATTAATAATAATAAGTAAAGAATTTTTTTTATATTACCTAGTAAATGAAAGGTTTGTGCTATTAAACATTTAAATTGAGAGTATTAAACATTCTTTTGTGAAAAGAAAATATACAATAAATAAAAATATTAAAAAATAATAGAAATATTCAAATGTGAAACATGAAAAAAATTTAATTGACATACATAATTTTAACATAATTACATAAAGATTATAATAAGATGAAAAATATAGTGGAGATGCGAATGAGTTTTATGATAAACCAAATAATAAAAAGAAATAAAAAATAAAAAGTATATATATATATATATACTTAATTAATTGTGAATATTTTTATAATTTAAATGGAGACGAGTATTATGATGGGGATATATGTACATCTTCATACCCAATTGAACCAGTCGGAGATTTCCCATACTCATATCCAGTCAATGCATCAATGCAAAGATTCAAATAATACTCACGAGAACGAATTTATTTGTCATCTCTAGTTATTATTAAATATAATAAGTTAACTTATTTCAGTAATGCCAAAAGAATTATATATATATATATATATATATATATATATATGATAAAATTGTAGTGATATGTAGGTTTTTAAATGCTCTTTCTTGCACATTTTTTTGTGTTGCCTTTTCTTTACCTAATTGTTGCCCTTTCGTGCTCTTATTTTGTGCGTGTGTTGTCATCTTTTATATTGTTATCTTTTCTTTTCTAAATAGTTTTATTATATTTAATTATAAAATATTGAATATTGTTATATATATATATATATATATATATATATATATATAAACAAATTTTAACAATAGAAAAAAAAATTCTTAAAAAAGGTTGACAAGCCAACTTGTCAATCTAAGACAGGTCAAAATTTTCAATTCTTTTATTGTGACGGACCAATCAGTCCTCTTTCATTTTTAACAGGTTGATCTGTGTGCTTAACTCTATTTTGAGGATGAGAAGAGTAGATATTAATAATTTTTTTACAATTTATTAGTATGCATATTTTAATCAACATTTCACATTTATTTTATAAAATTTTCACTTTATTAAATTTTATATTGATATTTTGTGTGCATATTTGATTTGATTGAAGTTGATTTTATGTCATTATTTTCGTTTCATGTCGCATGAAAATCAGTGCAGAATATTATCAAAATTGTGTGAAATAAATGTTATATTAATTAAAGAAAAGGTGAATTCTTAATTGAGATAATATTGTCACACCTTTAATTATAAACAAAAAACTGAGATTTATATATATGATGGTAAAATTGAATATTCATGTCATACGCAGAAAATGTAAATGTGAATTAAGGTTGGATTGATACAACATGTATAACTAATGAGTATAAAAGAAAAAAAAGGAAAGAATTTCTAATTTGTGCAACATAGCAATGTTAATATTAATAATGGAGAAAATTTTGTGTATCTTTAAGTGAAAGAGGTTTAATATTCAAGAAATTATGGAACATCTTGTATATAATGATTTTTTTTTTTAAATTATACAATATGAATATAACATAGTAAATTGTTAAATTTGCCCAACACGTTCCAAACTAAGAACTATTAAAATTATAGCAAAATAATACTCAATTTTTTTCAATAATTATATTTATAACTTGAACCTAAAAATGAAATCACCAACATAAAAATAATTTAATCAAATCAATTTACACAATTAGAATCTAAATTAATTTCAACATTAATTATAAAAAAAATTAGTGTTTCTAAGTTAAAATTAGAAATCAATTTCACTCAGATAATAGATACATGGTGATGATAATAAATATGAATCACGATGACTCAACAAAGCATAATTATGTAAAAATCCTTAATGCTTTCCACTTTTTTTTATTAAGAAAAAAAAATAAAAAAAATTACACAAGTGGAACATGACCTACAACAAAAGTAAACAAATATGTGTATTTCACAACATATCATGTCTAAAAAGAAGAAATAACATTTGTAATATATATATATATATATATATATATATCTACACTTTTGGTTATAATAGGCATTAATTGTTTTAATTATAAAAGTAATTTAAAGGCTAACATCTTCAAAGTTTCCACTGTTATAAAGGAATTCAGTAGCGTAAACTATAACATTGTATATATACTATAAATTTAATTTTAACATAATTATTAGTTTATACAATTAAAAAAAAAGTGATAAGGTTGCACATGGTAAGTGCAGTCCTTATCTATTCTGATGAGCATTAATGTAATGTAAAAGAAAAAATATCATAACCAAATGTTAAAAGCCAGCCTAAGAGAATAGTGTTTACAAAATATAATTAAAATTAAACTACATGTAATGATTACATTAATACATATAAATAGGGGTGAGAGATGAATGGGTTAAAGTGTAAAAGTGGTAGAATGTGACAAAGGAAGAAAAAAAAACAAAGAGAGTTTGTGAGGTGAATCAAGTTCATTCAGAAATAGGTGGTGTGAGTACAACAAAGAAAAAAAATATATCATTAAAGTCTCAGTACAACCTTGGTATAATTTCAACAATAACTAAGATAAGGGAGAGACATCTATCATTTTATTTTTACTTTGATTATTTTATCTATTCATAATTATTTTTATCTCTATAAGTGAGGTGTCCCTAATCTCATTTTAATTGATATTTAGTTCTCGTTCCTATCATTTTAATTTATATTTAGTTTTCATTCCTATTTATTTATTTATAGTCATATCTAGTTATGCACTAGTCATATTTCCTCAATTTATATTTACTCTCATTTACTTATTTATATTTATCTACAATTATGTACTGGTCCTTTTTATTTATTTATATTTTATTTTAATTATTCATTGATCATCTCTATTTATTTATTTATATAATTATATGGTTTAATATTGAAATAAAGTTTATGATAAATAAAGATTTGATTATTGCAGTTGGAAGTATGACCTTGGAAATTTAAACGAGTTAGTATTACTCAAGATGAGATCTTCTTAAGTTACTTTATTGGCCATGAGCTCATTTATCCTGATTAGTCAGTACAAAATTAATCAATATCTTTATAAAGTATAATAAAATCCAGTTTTATGGACTTGGAAGAATTTTCATTTCATTTTATCTTATTATGATATGCTGTATTTTTTTATGTGATATTTGTCCCACTTCCCTATTTTATGATTGTGTGTGAAAAACAAAATTTTATAACATTATCATAGATGACTGCTCCTAACATGTCTGATCCCTTCTTTGCCGACATTGTGGCTGTTTTTTCGGGGAATGCATGGCAAACCAATGCTGTGAATAGTTCTGTAACATTTCAGGGAACGAGAAACTCTACTATTACTTTTCTCTCTGCTCCAAACGCACCGATTGTTATCGAAAGACAAATCGGAGTTACCTTCTACTTATCCCTAACAGTCCAAGTGAACCCTATCCATAACCTTTTCCCTCCACCTGTTTGAAAACCAGTATATGTGAGGGAAACTGTAAATAAATAACACTTCTTCCTCTTCTAGCATAGGAAATATAAGATGTACTAAACGGTATGGATATAAGATGTATACAGTATTGTAAATACACACACACACACACATATATATATATATATATATATATATATATATATATATATATATATATATATATATATATATATGAATATTTTAAATATAATTAGATATCATTGTATAATTTTGCCTCTAAATTTTATAACTATATTGTAGAAAATAAAAAAAAAAATGATTTTTTTTTTCATCACAACATTGAATTGAATGAGAAAACCGAATAGAAAAAAAAGGATTGTCATTCCCAAGTTCGTTCGGCATCGTTTAGGAACAACGGCCACATTCTCAAAGTATTGTCTGCTTTGGAGCATTTCAACTCACGGTTTTGTCCTTAAAAGACACCTCAAATGGTGGAAGGAGGTTGGAGTATTTAAACTTCCCTTGATCTCGACTTCTAAACGATGTGGAACTTATTGAGTATATATATATATATATATATATATATATATATATATATATATATATATATATATATATATATATATATATATATATATATATATATATATAACAATTGTCTTGTAACAACATTCGAATAGAAATCATAGAACGACATAGTCAATAATGCTTTGGTATATACATGTAAATCAATGCAATGCCACCTTTATGTTATCAATGCGTCGATACTTTCGCAAAACATAGTCGATGTACTTTATTAAAACTTTCAACGATACCTTTTTCAAGGGAAAAGTAAATCAATATACTAAATAATAATTTCCAAATGATTTTCAAAACTAAAAATAACACTATCCACATCAAACATAAAATAATGTAATTCTTGAAATGATTATAATTTTTTTTTTCAAAATTAAATTAGGATTCATATACTAAAAACAATAGAAATATTATATAAATCTATAGGAGAAAAAAACAAAAAGAAACTATAAATATAATACTATATAAAAGTACTGTTGTTGGTAATGTTTGTAATTGTATTGAAAAAAGTGATTTTTATTAAACCATTTATAACCAAAAATGCCTTCTGAGAAGCATATATTTCCCTTTTCAAATGTATAGCACATAAAAATTAATTAAAATAATAAATAAACTAAATAAGAAGAAGAAAAAATAGAAGAACTAATGTTAGTAAAATATTTAAAAATATATTATCATTAAATACAATTTTAGAAGTAATAATATATAAATTTATTACAAATTAATAATTAAGTTAACCATCACCTTTACTTCCTGTGAAGTACAAATTTTGAAACATTTAAAAGAGTACAACATCCTCGAAACTACAGGGTATAAGTTGATAACTGGAGTCAACTTATAATATGTACTTTCGTGGAAGTGGATACATATTTGAGAAAAGTTGAACCAAAAACAGAAAAAGTCAAGAAAAGTTGCACAACAACCTGAATATTTTCAAATCACATGGGCGTAGTAAACATCCAAAACGTGGTTTTTGTATTATTACTGAATATAAAATGACAATGTACCAAAGTACTAGCTATCCAAACTTGACTTATAGCTGCGTATATAAAGCCACCCACTCTGTTCTGCTTACTCCAACTTCTCTCATCTACTACCATTCCCACCAACCCTTTCTACTGAAACTACACCAATATTATTCAAAATCTCGTCTTTCACAAAACAAGATCCAACCATGTTTCGATCCATGAGTACTCGGAGAGGTCCTGGGAGGTACGAGAGATTGGGTAAAGAATCGGTTACCACTGCACTGTTGAACGAGAGCTTCAAGAGGAGCACGAGTTTGCCTTCATGGGGATCCAACCCTTCCAGAAAAATGGCTTTGGGTTCAACCTTTGGGGACTTCAATCTTCAGAGAAACCCCACAAAGAAGGGAAATAACAGTGAAAAGAAAAGTCACCCTCTTCTCAGTTTCTTGGCTCTTCGTAGGAAAAAGAAAACAACAGCAAGGCCTGAATTTGCGAGGTATCTTGAATATCTCAAGGAAGGAGGCATGTGGGATTTAAAGTCCAATAAACCTGTCATGCATTACGTTTGATCCTGGCTTCAATGCACAATATTAGTGTATTTCATGTAAGAATTAATTCATGTAGAGTATATGGTTACATTTGAATCGATTGGGAACATGTAAAGTTCATCGGCTTGTTTTCAACAGGTTCTGGTATAATATAAAGATCTTTTTTTTTTCTCTGTGGGTTGAAGATGTTAATTAATAGAACAAAATATTCTTTTATACTGAGTTGGTGCTAGATCATGTCTTTATAACGAGCTTTATGATGTTTTTTATTCTATTTTTGTTAAACTGCGGCACATATAGTTGAAGTCGCAAATTGCAACTGATTATAACTAGCGATTTCAGCAAAATCTGAAACCATATCCATGTCGTTTGAATGTTATACTATTGTTTCATTATTTTATTGTATTATAAATTGTTTTTGGAAGTTATTCCGTTAAACTTCTCATATTTGGAACAATGTTTTCTAATTTAAGATTCTTCGATTAACTTTCTTTGGCCACTTGAATCCAAAATTTGATCCTCCTACAACAGCTCCAATATTATATGAGATCAAAGACCAAATAATGAAAAAAGAAAAACCTACCGCTGCCCAATGTGCTGAATATATTTAATTTCTTAAACTCAAGAATGATGACATAGGTTATTTACAAAGTAATTAATAAATGTGATATATGAGATGTAGAGATAGTAAACTTTAGTATTTACAAAATTAATATATATATATATATATATATATATATATCAAAATAATTTAAATAAATTTGTTCCATTCAGTAGTAAAAAAGATGATATTATATCAGTTTTTTGACCCTATTACATCGGTTTTTTCACCCATGTTGTATCAATAGATGTTGTAGCTCCAAGAACCGTTGTAATATCGTATACATGTAACCTTGATTAGGAACAAATCGCTTTAATATGAAAAGATTCAATAAACAGGGAAAGAGATATTACATCAATTAGTTAAGGTGTAAACCAATGTAATATTTGTTACTGTAAATGAAAACAAAGTCGCGCATATACCATTGTATTAGGACCTTTTTAAAAAAAAAATACAATATTTGTTTTTCAACCTGTGGAATAACTCGAAAACGACCCATACGTTTCACATTTAGACAATTCAACTTGATGTAATGACACTTAATATTAGTCAAAGGTACAATAAATTACCAAAGCATATCAAACATATTATGCTAAATGTTAAGACTAGAAAATAGTTAAACACTAAAAAAACATTATTAATGGCAACAAAAACTAATTTTTCGCTTCAAAAAATATATTGCGTATTCCATGTGAATGTTTTCAAATTTTTCTTTTATTAATGATTTGACACTCTAGGATATATATTAATTATGTTATATATGTGACACAAGTCTGCAACATATTATCCTCTAGAAACATTTAATGTAATAATTCAAATAAATGAGCGAAATTTTAATCGGTCTACCAATCTCTTTCCTTGATGTATGCGTTTAAAATTTTCTTCTCCAATATCATTAATCATATCCTCCTATCCTCCATGTGATATTCACAATATACATTTGACTCTTGAGATTGAATGTATGGTTGAGAGTTAGAACTTCACCATCTTAGGTCTACATTTTATAATTCTTTAAGAAATCGTTACAAACAAGATGTTCTCATATCAACTTAGTTGGTATTAATCTCCCATTCAAACAATTAACACTGGGATAATAATATTTTCCATCCATATGTATTGCATTTCGCTGAGTGAATTGAAGAAATTCTTCAACGTTATTCTCATACACATCAATGATTCAACTAGCATGCACCCATCTTCCATCAATTACTACACAACATAAAAACTTCATTTATACTTGCACTCAATATTCCCCTACTGTCCAATTTTATTATAACTAAATCAATTACATCATTTACAAACTTTTATAACCTTTCTTTTTATTTTTTTTAATTTCTCACTCTCTTTTCTTTAATCCAAACAATCTCGCCTTATCTCTATTTTGTCTTAAATCTCCTAATTTCCACTTTCTCACATCTATCATATAATATAATCCCAGAGTGTTATTGTTGATTTGATAAGAGTGTTGATTCTTTCTCAATTTTTTGTTCTCCTTATTACAAATCTATTACTTAAACTTAATTTATTGGTCTTTATTAAAGTTTTCATAAGTGAGAAATTAATCTTTCATTTAAAGGATTTATATCTATAATTAAGTGGAGATTTGGATTTTACTTATTTTTTTATTACAAATCTATTATTTAAATTGTATTAATTAATCTTTATTAAAGTTTTCTCTTCCTGTGAAATTAATTTTTTATTTGATATATATATATATATATATATATATATATATATATATATATATATATATATATATTAGTGGGGGTTTGAATTTTCCATAAAAAAAATATGAAAGAATGTATGTGTGTAATTTCATTTATTATAAATTATAATTTAAACAATCAATTTGATGATTAAAACTCAGATACCATGAATATTAATATTCTACTCATCTTTGACAACTTGAGTTAATATAACATTTTTTGGAATTTTCTCCTATGACATCCCTGTTAAAAAGTGGACTTGGTCTGTCTTGCTTAGTTCAAAGTGTACAAAATATTATTTCACGTGTCTTTTTTAGAAGAAAAAACAAAGAGAAATAAAATTATATAAACCTATAAAATGAGATTTGATGCAACTTAATAATCCCATATATAAGTTATGCATTAAATCATTAGTTAGTTTTACTTTCATATAAGTTTAAATATATTTTTCATTTATATAAGTATGATTTTATTTACTTTTTTTCTCCTTAAATATTGATTAATTTTAAATTTTCAACATTTTAATAGTCTTTTTCTAGTTTTGTAATTTATTATAGTTAATTTAATGCTAACAATATTAATATGATTAAAATAATAAAAAATATTTGAAGTTAAGAAAATTAGATTTTTTTAGATACATAATTTAGTATAAAAATTGTTTATTATTAAATACAAGTAAGATAATTTTATAGGTTGTTTTTACATTTTCATTCAACGATTTAGTATTTTTTTTTATCAAGAATAATTATATTTTACTTAGAGTTTATAATTTATTTTCTATATACTAAGTTCTCTATTATTATATTGAACAATTATAAAATTATTTTCTTAAAAAACTATAAACAAGAATTATATCTTTAATAATGAACTTTTTTTAGAACTATTAATTTAATATGTTATAAAAATATTACTTTTTTTCTTATACAATTTAAAATTATGAAAATCCTGTCCTTTCTTATTTTAGTTTCAATAAAAAATTATTACTTTCAAATCTGACACTCTTTTTTTAATTTTCCTTTATTATTATCTATACTTAATTTAATACCAAAAATATAAATATTATCTAAAAAATTTAGATTATTTTTAAGTGAATTATTTAGTTAAGTAATATATTTTTGTTTTATAATTACATTTATGATTTTATACATAAATAATTATCATTGACTAAATATATTAAAATATTATAAATATTATTATTTCATATTAGTAATTAAGTTAGATTAGGTTAAATATATAGTGCTATTATGCTATAGCTCAATAAATGTCTGTTAAATTAAACTTTGTGCATGACGAAGTTGTGCACACCTAAATTCAAATTCCACTTTATTGACCTTATAGACAGTGATATTAAAACTGCAAAGTGTTGTGTTGTTGGAACAATTGAACAGAAATCCAATGAAGACTTGTCTTAAAGAATGAAGAAGAAACGTGACACTGTGTCACCTTCTCCCACTCTTCCCTATCATTGTTCTTTCTATTGCAAGCAATCTTTTGAACGTTTCTTTTCCTTTCTCACAGAGCCAAACAAAAAACCATTCAAACATCTTCGTGTCCATTAAAAGTCAATGTTTGTTGCAGAATATTATATTACCTCACCTGATGCATGCAGTGACAATGGCCCGGGCCCATCACAAGAGATGCGTGTTCGTGGCACACCCACTTACCACCAACAAAAAATAAAAATAACAGCCATATGTAATGAATCACATGTATTCTTCACCAAATTTTCATACACCATCTTTCTTCATCCACACAGTTGTATTAAATGTTGATATTTTAAATATTCAGAGGTAAACTTTGTTGTATGTAATAATCTCACACTTATTTTGAAAGGTACCTATTTAAAGTCATAAATACATATTTTTTTAAGATTAATAATAAATGATTTGTAATATCTGAACAATAAAATAAATAAATTTAAGCGATAATAAAGAAGAATACGAGAGAGGTTATTGGCACCAAAAAATTAGGTAAAAAAAGTTTAGAAATAAAAAATGGGAAATGAATTAGGGCAAGGAAAGGAAAGGTAGGGATGTTGAAGGTTGAAATTGATTCCAGAGGTGTGGGAAGTGTGTTCTTCTAACAACAAAAATATTAAAATATATCCAAAATATGTGCAGCTTCTCTCTCACGCCTCCCATTTCAGGGGCTGCCTCCTTCTCCTCCTCCCTTCTAACCACTTAGTTCTTTTCACTTCACCCTTTTCCTCCTCTTCCTTCTTCCTTCTTCTTCGCTCTCTCAAGGTTTGTTTCTTCTTCTATTCACCTTTCTGATTTTCTTCTCAATTTTTGTGGGAAAAGGAAAAACAAGAAACAGAGACAAAAACTGTTGTACCGATTTCGAATTTTATTTCTTATACAGTTCGCCCGACAAACAATAACAGAGAAATAGCAATTCGGATACCGGTAATTGAATTCCATTTTTTAGGTCTCAAGCTACATAGATTCCTTTGAGTTCTTTTCCCTCTATAATTATTATTGTTTAGGATTCCTTATACTTTCTCTTTCATTGATTTCCCTTTTTCTTTTGCAATAAGAAAATTACTTTTAGGTTAGAATTGTGGGAGCATTTCTTTCTCTGTTTTTTGTGTATTTTAAGGAGAGGGTAGGGCATTATGATAGGTTAGGGATTTTGCCTTTGTTTGATCTTTTTGCTGCTTGGATTTTTATTTCTTTGCGTATGGTGTTGTCGATTAGATTAAATTATGCATATTTGAAAATTGTGTTAGGTTATGATTATTATTCCTGTTCTAACGTCTGTTTCTGTGTGTCGTTTTGATATGATTTTGTACAGCCATGCCGACCTTTACTGCCATAGCATTCGATAGGTTGATAGAGCCTGGAGCCTCGAAACCTTCTTATAAATCTGCTCCGGTGCCGATGCCTGGCCCAAAGAAGCTCGAGAGGCGGAGTAGTGAACCGGCAGTGGCAAAGAAGCCCGCTCCTCGTCCTCAATTAAAGCCAGCACTCTATGCCACACCTGAGGTGACGCCGCTTCCAGATGCACCCTCTTCATTCCCTCCTTCTCCATACATTGTGAATCACAAACGCCGAGGCCCACGCCTCTTGAAATGTTCTTCTGAGGCCAATGTACAGGCAAAGCAGAAGGATCTTGATGATGGAAATTCTAATGGTAAGAGCAATGATTCTGTTGTTGCCTGTTCTGACGGTGAACTCCAAGTCACTTCTGCAAACGCCGAACCTGTTACTGCTAAAGAGGTGCAGGTGAATGGTGTACATGATACTGGCCTTAGTAGCAACAATAGTGGTGACCTTGGGCACAGACAAAGGGAAACTGAAAGTGGTGTCGTTCTTAATGGATTACGTATGGATAAAGTGGTGGCGTTAAATTTGGAAAGAGCTGGTGAGTGTGAAGACTTTTTTGATCCACATGATTCAATGAGTATAAAAAGTTGCACAGATGGTGAGGACGTTGGCATGGAACAAGCAATGAAACGGGCAGAATTTTTTGATGCTTGGGAAGGTAAGTTGAGCTAGTTTTACTGACAGTTATTTCTTTGAAATTGATTCTAGCATGTAGACAAATACGACCATAGAGGGGTGTGTGTCTTATGGAGTTTGAAATCGGGTGTAATGTATTGGGTCATTTTTCTTTTCATTTTATTATTGTTATTATTATTATTATTATTATTATTATTATTATAACTTTTTTATTTCCATATTTTCTTCATTTTACCATGTGCGGCTGGTCGTTGCTGCAGTGACAAAATGAATCCTAGTTTGCCCATCGAGTTATCTGTTTTAGTGCATACTTGGAATGATGATTAGATGTGAGGAAGAGCATCAGTATATGTCTTGAAAATATTTAATGATATAAATTATCTTGGCTCTTTTCTTCCTGTAGAACTCTCGTCTGACAGTGGGACTCAAAATTTTCATCGTGATATTGAAGCTGATTTGCGTGAAATAAGGATGAGTCTATTGATGGAGATAGAGAAGAGGAAACAAGTTGAAGAATCCCTTAACAGCATGCAAAGCCAGTGGGAGAAACTTAGACAAGGGTTATCGCAGGTGGGAATTGTTTTGCCTGCTGACCCTACTGCTGAGGGTGGGCAGCTGAGTTCTGATCCTATGGAAGATATATTTCAGCAACTTTACATTACTAGGTTCATATCAAACAGCATTGGGAGAGGAATTGCCAGGGCAGAAGTGGAGATGGAGATGGAAGCTCAATTAGAGTTGAAGAATTTTGAGATTGCTCGACTATTGGAACGTCTCCACTGTTATGAGACCATGAATAGGGAGATGTCTCAGAGGAACCAGGAAGCAGTAGGTGAGAATTATGTCATATTTTTGTTTCCAAGTGTATTAATATCACGCGTATACTTCTATCTTAAACTGAATACAACTATTTTGCCTTTAATGTTCGATAAATGTACATTTTGCTTAAAGCTATAATTGATTTGATTTGTCATTTTATTTTTTTCTCCAAACAAGTCCCTCGCTTTCCTTTTCAAACGACACAAATATTGGTTTAGAGATGGTTGAATAAAAATCAGGTTTTGGGCATAGTATCTGCTTTATATGGTCATTGAATGCGAATGCGGTTCATAGTTTTATTGATAGAGTAACAGAGTCATATGTCCATAGCTGGGCCTTATAGTTTTATTGATAGAGTAATAGAGTAAGATGGTAGGCTGTTTGGTGGCTTAATACTGTTGATTATGGGCTACATACACACAAAACCTCCAAGACGAGAGAATTACTGGGAGAAAAGGAAAGATAACAGAAAGGTCTAGTGAAGGTCAATTGAACAGTTATGAATTGTGATGACATTGTATGTGCTCATATCTTATGCTCTGATCAGTGTGGCTGCAATATACAAGTGTTTTGTACTTGCAATATACATACTGGTCATGGCTACCAATTTTAAGTTATCGCTGATCATGGTCCAAAGCTATTTTTATTTAGTGGTCAACTGTCCCGCAATGGTAGAATTTCCTTAATGGGTATGCAATGCGATGAGCTTTTTTGCTTGATGCTTGCACAAGCACGCATTCATAGTGTCTTAATTCATGCAACTGGGGAAATGCCTGCTTTTCGTTGGGTACCGTGTTTATCCTAAAATATATGCAGTAGTTTGGTATGGTTGTGCCATCTGTTATTCTGTTTCATTTATGTTATTTCTGTGTTGTTCAGAGATGGCGCGGCGTGAGAGGCAAAGGAGGAGTAGGAGGCTGAGATGGATTTGGGGGTCCATCACTACCACGCTTGTACTTGGTACTGCAGCAATAGCATGGTCCTATCTCCCGGTGGGTAGAGGATCAACTTCTGCAGCTCATGATCCGGTTCCTGAACATGATGACGCAGCCAACTAATATACCATGTATACCATCATACTAACTTCATTGCCGAGTTATGGTAGAGGAGGAGAATAAAAGTTATACGTGCTACTGTGTTGCTAACATATCTCTTGATCATTACAATTTTGCGGCGTCCGGAGTATGTGCATAACTACTTAACATGTCCCTATTACTGGAATGTCTAGCTAGTAGATTAGTAAAAGGTTTCAGTCTGAGCTCATGAAAATAATAATACACCATAATTTCCTATGGATATTCTGGGGTGCAAAGTATTCTTTTCACCCGGTACGTTATCGCAGAGCATATTTTTAATTAATTCTTTATGCTTGCTGCTCCAAGCATTTTAATGCCACTGAAGAAATTTGATGCATGATACGAGCATGCTAAGGGTGGTTGAGGAGGGTTATTTTCCGGTTAGCGCTTGAAATAAAATATTGCTTATTGTAATTTTTTCATTACCGATATTGACTTTGTTTATGTAGCAGATTGCATTATACTGAATGTGGGTGCTGCTTATATATTTATGTGTATGTTTGTTACTTGTTGGATATATTTTTACTTGGGAGAAAAGTCTTTCTTAATTTTGGTAAGATTAAAAATAAGAGTGGCTGTCGTTAGTCTGAAGTTAAATTTGTGAGGAAAAACCTAAACCCCGAGAAATGTTGCATTTTGTAAAACGGTGTTCTTAAGTATTCTCTTAAATAAATTCAGGTTTTACTTGTTTAATAAATTGTATTGCTTATTTTTGTTATAAATGATTTTTAATTAATAATAGAAAATGTACTAGAAAGTTGTTGCTACCTCTTCTCTTTATTCATTCGCTTTATCTAAAATAACTACTTCAAAATGCAATTCAAATATTTATTATTTGCTTATGAAAAGTGTAATTAAATCTTTATTTTTTCATTAAAAGTGAGTCCAAGTTTGCTCGTTACATCAACATACTTGATATGTGTTTTGTTAGATAATTTTATTTTGATTACTTCAATTTTTAGAAAAAATACTTGTTCTCCTTTGTTTTTGTTTATTTAAGGAGATTTTGAGTAGGTGTATTTTATATCTTATTTCTAAGAAGTTTATCTTTCTGATTGTTGGTCCAAGGATGAAATTTCTTTCTCATATCTATGTTGATGATATTTTTCTTTTTGTAGAGGAGATACTATTAGAATGTGCAATATTGGACATTTTTCTTACATACTTATTCTACAAGTCAATTTTACATTGTTGATGCTTCTTATTCATTTGTTAGATGTCTTAAGAGGTTTCTCTTTTATAGTTAAGGATCTCTTCCTTTTATTTATTTGTGTATTCCATTTTTTCGGAGCTCCTAAGACATTGTGTTTCAGCCTTTGGTTAATAAACTTGCTTATTGGAAAGAAAAGTTTATTAGTACGATGAATAAAATTTGGTTTGGTGATTGTTGGCATGTGTTTTTATAGCTTATAGGTTTATAAATGACCCATCAAGCTCCTTATTGAGGTGATACAATCAATTCAAAATTTTATTTGGACTCTAGATAAACATAAACAATGACTAGGTTTATCTTACGTGGTTATAAGGGGAATAGTGGTTTGTATGTTACTAATATTTAACTGAAAAATAAAGTTTATCTACTATGTTTAGCTTAAGAGTTTGCTTGTGAAAACATGACTTAGGTTGAACTCATGTGTCCAATTTCTTAAGTCTAAGTATAAAATATATGTTCTTTAATTAGTTGTCTATTTGGCATGATATAAAAAATGTATATGATATTGTTCTTGAAAATATCTTTTGGACACTCACTAAGAGTAACTATATTAATTTTTGGAATTGGTCGTTGGTATTGGAGTTGGTGGTGGTGTTTAGGGATGGCAAAACAAGTCAGTCTGACCCGTTTTGATCCGTCCTGTGCCTTGGCCTATAAAGTGCGGGTCGAGCTGACCCGCCCCGCAATTAAAAAATAGGTTTACTTTTCTATCCCGACCCGTGAATTGGCTCACATTTGTGATAAGCAAAATAAATAACTTTTTCTAATGAGTAAAATAATTTTTTTTTCATAATAATTGATATTCATTTTCTATTGAAATAATTCAAATTAGTCTAAATAATCAAAGACAAGAAACAATAACAATGAGGTACACATTTGTTAACATAAAAATGCATAAAAAAATATTCCATATTCGAAAACTAAAATCATTATCTTATATACAATGATTATACATAATAATAATAATAATAATAATAAAACATGAACTTACAAATTTAACGTGATGAATGAGGTGTGAGAATTGAAAAAGGAGATTATTTAATTTTGTAAATGAGCTAACGAGTTAGTCCATTCTGCGTTTTTTTATGCGAACGACCATCCCGAATTGCCATCTCTTGTAGTGTGAGAAAGGAAGAGGAAGGAGATGGAGAGGTGGTACAAGAGAAGATCAAGAGTAAGGAAATACATGGGTGGTGTGAAGGAGAAGGATGAAAGAGATGAAGAGATGAACAAAATAACAAAATAAATAAATAAATAAAATTAAATTTAAGATTCCGAACATTAAAAAAAAAAGACATTAATGTCAATTTAATAAAAATACCAACATTACATTATTTTAAACAAAATTAGTACTCAATTATATAAAAAGTATTGAATATTTATCTTAAATATATTACTAATGTACTAATTAAGTCTAAAAGTTACGTGGTCATCAAATGGAGGAGGGTGAGAGTGATGAATGAGTGTGATGAAGAAGTGGAAGTTGAAGGTAACTATTTTGGTACACCCAATAAGTCCAATATCATTTAGGAGTTGAGATAAATCGAAGTTTAAATATTCCTATCTCCCTCCACCTTTCGAGACGCTTTTTAAAGATAAAATTGTAACGAAACTCCAACACTAACTAAAACATTGATAAGACATATTATTTTTTATAACACCAACAAAACCGTGACGGAACCCCACAACTGGGGACTTGTTCGGTACCTCCTATAATATACTATTTTTTACAAGACATAGTAAAACACTATTTTGATATTTAAAAAATTCTACATATTTGGTAATATAATATAACACCAACGAAAACGACGTCGTCGAAAAAAATGGTTAATAGTTAATTTATCCTCTAAGTTGGATAAAAAGAAGTTGCGGAGCGGAGCAGAGGCATTGGCAATGGAGAAGCTGGCTTCTTCAACTGCAACTGTTCCCACGCAACACTTCCTCTTTCAACTTCAACACTCTCTCTTTCCCGTTTGCGCCTTCGCTACCTTCCACCGGAGCCGCACCGAATCCCTCTCCCACCTCTCTTCCAGAACCAGACACCGTCGCTTCCAAGCATTCCACGCCAAACAAGACCAGCTCTGGGTCGGCGAAGAAGAGTTGCAACTACAATTAAAGGAAGCAGCAGAAGAAGAACAAGATTCGTATTTGGACGATGAAGACTCGTCTTTCTTGTCCCTCAGCGACAAGCCCGACCGGAACATGGCCTTGCTCGACGATTACGAGACCGAGGAGCTCGACTTCGATACCGGCCCTGACCACCGGAGCGGTTAGTGTTTCGCCTTAGTTTTTTTTTTAATTTATTTTATTTCGTTCAGAGAGGGGTTTCATCAAGAATCTCTCTGATACACTCTTAACATAGGATATTCGGTTAAAATTAAGTGAAATTTACTAAGTTAGGAGAGACTGGTTGAGTGATAACCTGGACTTATTGAAATTGATATAGCTTCCAATAAGTTTCAACCGTGATAGAGAGTGCGTCAAAAGAAGTATGTTTGGACGGGGTTCAGAAACATGTTTGAAAATCTAAAATTCCGGATATGTGGCGTTAGAGTTGGTTCATGCTTTTACATTTCTTCAAATGCAGGATATGTGGCGTTACTTGGGAAGCCAAATGTCGGGAAGAGTACACTGGCGAACCAAATGCTTGGTCAAAAGTTGTCAATAGTTACTGATAAACCTCAAACAACCCGGCATCGAATTCTGTGTATTTGTTCTGGCACGGATTACCAGGTTTTAATCTTATTGTTGATTCTTAATTCGTCTGTTTGGTTTTGTCAGCTTGTCTTGTTGGTTTCTTGTTCCTCATGTGGTGCGTGGGCGGTAAAAGTTGTTATCCCTGTTTTTGTTATTTCTTAAATGTGGTAATACTTGTTTGGGGGTTCAGGGTGGACAATTCAAAACCACATTTAAATACTGGTTAACTGATTCTAGTTCCAAAATTGATTTTGAAATGAAGCAACATTAGCTATTGCGTTTAGATTGAATTCAATAACACATCATGTCATGTGTGAAGCAACCTTGTGTTTACCAGAATTGGCGTTGAAATAAGTACATATGCACGTCCTTTAATGGAATCCAACACTCTATCAGCTTTTGTGTTGAATAAAGACATGGAATCCAACATTCTATATTGTATTTTACTATTAACTTGCTTTTAGAATTAAAACGCCCACACACACCACTTCGTTCCAAAATCAGTTTTGCAAACGGTCACCCAAACACACAATTTGGAGCATATTTTTTAGTTGACGATTTATTTCATTCCAAAATCAGAGTGCACTTCACTTCATATATCATGCTCAATGCTGTCCATATTTCAAAGAGTGTCATTGGCTTCTTATTGTGGGAACTTCAATTCTTAGTTAAATCATAAACTAGAAAAGAGACATTCAATTACAAATGCTAGTTTTTGTGGATATTTGTCATCCTAGCTTTAGATTAAGTAACGAGCAACAACATTCTAATCCTAGTGCCTTTTTTAGAGTTAAATGATCTCTCATATTGGCATTTCAACTGTTAAACTGAAATTAAATGAGGTGGGGTTAATTGAAATTAATAAACTGTTCTCTTTTAACATTATACTAAAGCACAAGTTCAACATTGTGTACAAGGTAAGGATATGTTATTTTTCTGAGTCATGTTAATACTGAATTTCCAAACTTAGTGGATGTACTCCTGAATTTATATTTTGCATTTTTCTGACCTTAGAATCTGTTGCAGATGATACTTTATGACACACCTGGTGTTCTACAGAAGGAAATGCACATGTTAGACTCAATGATGATGAAAAATGTTCGCAGTGCAGCAGTTAATGCTGACTGTGTATTGGTTCTTGTGGACGCACGTAAAGCTCCTGAAAAAGTAGGGATCTTCCTTTACAAGAATGTTTTAGTTTTATTTTCTTTCCTGTTTTTCCAAATTGTTTCCTATCTCTAGATTGATGGATTGTTGGAAGAAGGAGTAGGAGACCTCAAAGATAAACCACCCACTCTATTGATTATAAACAAGAAGGATCTTGTTAAACCTGGCGAACTTGCAAAGAAACTTGAGGTTGGAACAAAATAGTTAGTATTTATATTCACATGTATTAGTTAATTCACTGGTTTTGGCATGTTTATTTTTCTAAAAGTTTATGTCCTAATTATTTCAAATTCCTTGCAGTGGTATGAGAAATTTACGGATGTTGATGAGGTTATACCTGTTAGTGCAAAATATGGTCAGGGAGTTGAAGATGTAAAGGACTGGATACTGTCAAAGATTCCCAATGGACCAGCTTATTATCCAAAGGCATGTCAAAAGTCAGAATTTTGTTTTCCTCATTCAAATTTCATGTTTTCTATCTCACTGTTTCATTTCACAGTTTGAGATAAAAAAGTGTAGCCCATTAAACTAAACCACAAAATAATAATTTCTTCTGCTACTCCACACCTGACTACAGAAAGATTAAATGTATTTGATAATAGAGTTTTCATTTTCTGTTTAAACTGAAATAAAAAGCAGTAGTTGCCTAAGGTTTATGTTTAAGGTCATTGAAGTGAACTAGGCTGTATATAAATATCCACTACAGTCGCAGATACACATTATTTTACTTGATTTATAACAGCTCCCGTTAATTTTAATTTTTATATAATGACAGTCAAACAAACAAGTAGCTGAGCCTTTTCCCAGTGATGTGGGGTCAGCTATACAGATCCTATGATGCTACAATGTTGTCATGAATCATGTTAATTTTTCTTGTTGTATAAAGATGTGTTATAGAGAAAATAAAGTGATTCCTCCATGACAGGTCAAACATTATATTGATCCTACTTGAGAACTCATAGTATCAATTTGAAGCTTAGCACATGCATCCTAATTAATTTTGTGACCTTCGATCCAGCAATCCCATTGTGATTATCCTGTCAATATGGTATGGACAAGGTTGTTAGTACTTTCTCCCAACTAATGTGTAACTAATTACACATTATCTCTGAATGATTTCAGTATCCTAAGAACTGGAAAATAAGGCATTTAGATGATATATGTCATATACAAGTGTCATCAACCTCCTGTGTGAACAATCTAAGCTGTAATGCACCACGAAATCGCGAATCGTGTAGATACCACCCCATCAATATTGTTCAAGTATTACAAATAGTGTATGATATTTCCTCCTGCTCTGTACAGATTTCATGCACTGGTATATTGTAATGCAGATCTCATCTGCTATCACTATAGCATGCTATTAGAAACTTTGGATACAATAATAACCCGAATATACCCCTTTGCCATTTCTTCTGCCTACTTGTTTCTTTCATGTTCTATGCTGCCTTAACGTGCCTGAATTTACAGGATATAGTCAGTGAGCATCCAGAAAGATTTTTTGTGGCTGAAATTGTTAGAGAAAAGATTTTTATACAGTACCGAAATGAAATTCCATACGCATGTCAGGTAACCATCTTCATTTTTATTTGATATAGCCCACCTTCCGCTCTCAAATTGAAAGAATAACTAAATATTTGCAAATATTTTCTTATATCCAATTCTTTCAGGTAAATGTTGTAAACTACAAAGCTCGGCCAAATGCAAAAGATTACATACAAGTAGAGATTTTGGTTGAGAAAAACTCGCAGAAGATTATCATTATTGGAAAAGTATGTCACTTGTACCAGAATTCAGTGGATTATTTGTGAAACTATGGAATTTGTTTGTACAGTCATAGAGTCACAGCAACATGCCAATGTTATTACTGCTTCTCTGGCTTTTGTGTACTCCCTAACACTGAATTTGATAACTTTGTTGCTAAAAGAATTTTCATCTGTCTTGATGGTGACCCTGGACATGCATTGCAACTGAAAGTAATCTTAGAGTCCTGATATTTTTTGTTCATCTCTAATCTTAGAAATTGTCTTTATTTTGGCAAAAATAAAAAATACTGCTAAAGATGCCTCTTCCCCCCTTTTAATGAGAAGTTAGCTGATGAATATCGTAAACTGAGCAGTAACCACTTCTATGTTTTGCTCAAATACATCAGGAAGGAAAGGCTTTGAAACTGCTTGCAATGGCTGCTCGCCTTGATGTTGAAGATTTTTTACAGAAGAAAGTTTATCTTGAGGTGTGTGCCAATTTTTTTATTCTCTATCTATGCTACTCATTTTGAATCTGGACATGCATATTTTCCTACTTAACCTTGCTTTCAAGTGGTAGTGTGGCATACATTTTCCCTCTAGACTGGAATATTTACTCTGTATATATACTGGTGTCTGAACTCTGAACAGATTGAAGTAAAGGTTAGAGAAAATTGGCGACAAGATGAAGGGCTTCTAAAGCACTATGGTTATGGGGGTCAGATACGTGTTATATAACGTGAAGATGGCAAAACAAAAAAGTTCATCAGACATCGTGTATAATATGTAAGTTTAGATCCCACGGTTGCCATAAAAACTTGAACTGTATATGATTTTGGCTGACACTAACCCTCTTCCGTTACTTGTAGGCCTGTCAAATGATCCCTATTTGGTAAAAATGTGAATTAAAAATATTTTGAATGGAAAATTTAAGATATGGAAGCAATTTTCACATTAGCTTCTCTTTCCTTTCACCTATCACATTTACATTTTTTTTTTTGTTTTCCGCTGAATTGTAGAAATGGGAGTAGCAGCAGTGTTACTTATACATATTACTATCTATTTCAATCATGCTAATATTTTTAAGGAAAAGCTATTGTTATGGTTCGTCTATTTTGGAAAATACGAACTCTAGCTGTTCAAGTATGAACATAGTTTATGTAAACTGCGTTACACAGTTGAAATTGTTATGAAAGTTGAAGAGATGTCTAATGATAGTCTTAGTATCCAAAACTTTCTTAAACAGATAAAAAAATTTACTTCTATTCTATTCTATGCTGACGTGAGGTTTTTATACATTTTCTGAGAAATTTATGATATTAAAAGGTGAATTTAAATTTAATTTATTTTTACAAAAATCAATTTATAAAATGAGATTTGCTTTGACTTATATACTCTAATTTAGTTTCACCTTTAATTGATGTAAGGTTTCAATGCGTGCTAAGAGAGTTGTCTAACTTTATTGTAGATAATTTTTGTGATTGCTTCTAAATTATTCGAATGATGAAATCAAAATCGAAAGGTTGATGTAATTAATTGTTTACAAAATCAGTGGTTGTATCGTTTCTGCCATATTTTTGTTGTGCTAGAAGATGAATTTGTAACACGCGCATCTTATTTTCATAATTATAAAAAGAAAAAGAAAAAAACAGGAGAAAATTAAGGTATGAGTTGAACAAAATATTCTTCACTAAAGTAATAACTTAATGAAGCATATGGATTTTATATTTTATCTTAAAATAAAATATAATTATATATTATAAATAATTAACTATTTAGTTTTCTCATATTTTAGATATTATATATAAATGGTTATTATACTTTAGTTTTGACATGTTCGTAGATTTTAATGGAATCGTTAAATATGAAATAAATTTCACTTCTGATCTATGTAATGCTTAGTCTTCCATGTAAACCCATATAGTAAAAAAAAAAAACGGTGCTAATTAAAGCGGAAAACGCATTAATAGTTTCATTCTAACTCTATCTCTGTCTTTCATACTGTCAAAATGTTTTCAAATGAATAAGAAAGGTTCTTTCTCGGCCCATCAAGAACTCGGCATCGAAGACTCATTGCTCTAGGGTACCTGATGGAATAATTTTGAAATTTTGCAAGGGACTTCTATTTGGATATTTGTGCTACAGTTCTCAAAGTTATTCTGCTTCTTCATTAAATACCAAACATAGAAGAACAGCAAATAATAGTATAGAAGTGGAAATATCAGCAGTCCTGAATGAATCCCTCTTTTTTCTTCATTAAATTATTTTACTTTTTTGTTTTTGTTTTTTTCTTTGTGTAACAAATCTTTCTTGAACTTTAGATTGAATAAATTAATAATGTTTACCTCCTCCAGATTTACGAAGTATGAGTACATTACAAAGGTATATGACATTAGTTCTACTCAATCATATTTCCCTATAAAAGAAAAGTTTCTATAAATGCAAGAGGAATAGAGAAACTCAAATAAATTTTACAAAATCTAAAAATAGCAGGTATTATGTAGTTAAAACTAACTACTGAAGCACTAGTTATACTTAAAGTAAAATTGGGCTTTAATCTATAATTTTGTTGTAAGCAGGATTTAACTGAAGTAGGAATATATAGGGAACAAGCCAACTCTTTTGAACTTTAAGGCTACACTTGCTCATATTCACGGGCTCAACTTCAAAGTCTGTACCTATGGGCTATGGGCTATGGGCTATGGACTACATAGCTCAATCGTTTTCTTTAAAGTTTGTGGTGATAAGTAGTGTGGCTGTGAAACCGAGAAACATGTTTGGTTTGTCCGTGAAATAAGCGGAGAGAGAATGGTGTCCCATAGGGAACAACACGATAATAAGTTTAGTTTAAACAACAAAAGCAGCAAACAGAATATGCCATCGAAACAAATCACCATTTTTGGTCACAAAATGGTCAATGTCATCCTTTTGCAGAAGCCATTTAAACCGCAGGATCGATTATTCGAATTCAGAAGGATTTGGAAAATGAAATATGTATGTAACTATCAATGTAGTGTACTTTAGATGAAATGTTTAATTAACTCTGCATAGTATCTTCTAAAAACATTTACAAATATTCCTCTTTCCCTCTTTTGCACTTTCCAGGCCAGAAAGTCGCATCTGTTTCTCAAAATAAGCTTCTGTTTTTCAACACAAAATCGCTTTTGAAGATCGTTGTCTAAAGTTGAACGTAATTTTGTCATGGTTTTTCCCTTCTCTGTCTTAAGATTCCGGTTAAGCTATTTTCCACCATCAATGGAGCTGCATGCCGTTTCACTTTTCATCTTCCTCTTATCCTTATCTCTTTAGCATATCATAATATATATAGTTTAGATAAAACAATCTCTCTATTGTGGTTGCATGCTTTTTTTTTTTTTGAACATTTATTCTGTTTTATCATTACTTCAACATAGATTAAAGTAAATATCATAGAGTTTAATTCACAAACACAATTATAAATAAATGGTATGTACCATTCCAATTTTAGTATCTTAAAACTAATAAAATAGGATATTTCACTTTAGTGTTTAAAACAGATAAATCAGTGTATAAAGTATAATAATACAGTCTTCATAAGATAGGACTATATAAATATATCAATTATACAAACCAACTAAAAACTAATGACTTCAACTCTAAACACATATTAACCACTTACAACAGCTTCTCACTAAGGCATTCCACTAACCTAATAGATGGCTCTTCATCATCCAAAGGTGTCTTTGAAACTGCAACCATCATCGAATAGGTGATCATTGCAAAAATAAGACAAACAACACAAGACAGAAAGATAAAAAAGGGTAAGGTAATGTGCAAAAGAGATATTAATACATATACATTTAAATCATGCTAAATACTTACAAACATGTTATGAAACATGACTCTTATCTATAGACTTAATTATCCATATCATGCGCTTGATATAGAATTCTAAGGAAGTCTACACCAGTGATGGTTTCTAAACTCTGCAGGGTTTTAGACAAAAGGAGTAATCACCCAACCAATCACAAGGTTAATGCCATTATGCCTTAAGCCCAATACGTCTCAAGATTAGGATCTCCTGCCATTCTCACCACATAATTCATTCTACTCTATATGAGTGTGAACAATTATCAGAGTTCATGATACTTTCCTATCTAGATATCTCTTATATCAAGACATACACTAAAAATATCATCACCAAGAATTCCCTTGAAACTCTTTAAACATCACCACCTCATGTGCTCACACATTAATCCATATCATATACCAATTGTTCGCAAAAGATTTCAAAACTTTCAAATTTAAAGTAACCAATATTCAATTTCGGTATTGATCCATTCACTCAGCGAACATGTCATCTCGTTGGGCTAAAAGTACATTCTCGCCCAACGACAGACTACTCACCCAGCAAGTTTATCACTAGAGCTTTAGGGAAAATTTTTCAAATAAGTTTGCCCAACGAGTGTTTCCTCACCCAACAAATTCAAAGTCAGTAAACCCCTGACTTGGAATGTCGCCCAACGAGTAAATGCTCGTTCAGTGAGTCTACATAGTTTTGTAGAATCTAATTTTTGCATAATTCTAGAGTCCCAAGGGCATTTCTAAACTTTCTTTGGACCTTCACAAATGCCAAACAAGCATAGATCAAACTCAAGTCTATCAAAAACATCCATATCAATTTATCTTAATTACAATACAAACATCAACAATTCTAGATAAACAGAACTCAACCACATATCATAATTTCATATATCTCATATCATACGACAACTTAAGATAAAACCACAACTTCTCATTACAATCATACAATATTTCATAATTTTATCATACAACTCAATCATGCCATCAAATCATAGTACAACAATGTAACGAGTAATTTCAAACATGTATGTAACTTAAAACAATGCAATTAACTTCCCTTACCTATTATCATGCTTAAACAGCTCTATACACGTCAAATGCCTCTAACTCCATAGGATATTCTATCTGCACATAGAAACATCACATGAACAATCAAGACACGTCGCATGCAAGTGGAAGAGAGCTTACATGCAACAGAAAATAGAAATAGACCAAAAAGATGACGGAAACTCAACTTACGCAAAAGAAGAAATTGATTGATCCAACTTGAAGAGCTCGTCGAGAGGATCAATCTCACGGTCTCGGTGCTTCAATCAGACAACCAGCAGAGAGACATAACTCCTAGAGAGAAGCCAGGGAATTATAAAAAAGTGGTTTCTAGATGGATAATGTGTTTTAAAATAACGAAACTTGTCTATAACAATTCTATTTATAAAAAAAATTAATATTAAAATAATCGAGTCTCACTATCTTTAAATCACTATCATTTCTAAAACGTCATTTTTTAGAATCTTACTCACAACATTTTTTTTAATCAATATCTATTTACTTAGAAACATAATTAATGTCCAAAAACATGTTGAATCAATATATAATTATCTAAAAGTGTAATCATGTCCAAAATCTATACTACCTTATATCAACTACTAAACTGTAATAAACATTAACAAAATACTTGATTCATGCGTACTTGTCCTCTACTTCTAAGTCTAGTGATTTTCTTTCATTACAAAACTGCAACATATTTCGAACAACATGATGTTAATCAATAAACAATAAATTTTTAATGCATTAATGGTGCATTGGTTAATTATAATGAATTGCTTGATCCCAACTTTTACCCATTTTAGCCTATAAATATTTTCATGAGTACATTAATTAAGAGAGGTAAAATATCTCGTTGCATTTTGATGTTAACCTTTTTATCTTCAACAGTTGTTTCATGTTAACCTTTTTATCTTGCATTTTTATTCGATATTTGTCCAATATAACTTTGGTGAACCAAATCAACATAACGTGGATTTTGAATCAGGACTAACAAACTACTGTTTTTCAATTTAAATTAGAATGTGTTAATTTTTAATATTTCACAATTAAGACAAGATTTATATGCAAACCACTTTATTGGAGATTAATTTTACAAAGATATTTAACTCACCGAACTCTCTTTTAATATGAATTTCAGTAGAAAAATCATGCATTTCTTTCCAATAATCATATTTTCATTTTGTATTTTCATATTTAGGTGGAATGACGTATGGAGATTAAATGGTAGCAAAGAAAAATGGAGAAGAAAGATGGATTGAAGTGGTCAAATTAGAAATGTAAATTACTAAGAATGTGTGGTGACCCAGGATTTGCCATTTGTCCTATTCACACGACATTCTCATATTATTTAAATTGTAACCACAATTCTCACCCAATATTTACATTTGTATAATCTACTTATATTTCTCATTTTTTACGACAGTTAAACCATGTTATGTCTGATATGCCTACCGAGCTCATGTTTTTTTAGGAATTCAAATGCGAGTCTAAGTCTCACATTAAATAGAAATGAGACAGTTGAGCATCATATATGGATGAAGACCTATAAATTTATTGTCGTAAGGTTTTTTATTAGAAGTGGTGTCAATCCCTTATGTAGGTTAGACACAAGCGTCATATATGTTGTTTGTCTCCTTAGTGAACACCTTCTCTAAAGACCCATAAGTGGTATTAGACCCAATGGTTAATCTTGGTGACCGGCTCATATGAGTACAATATGGTCCTTTTATTGAAAGTCTTCATAACGAAGGGTTCAGGTAAACATGTCTCGTTAAGATGAATGACAAAATGAAAGGGGTACTCATTATTAGGAATATTTTCGCTTGAGGGGGAGTGTACCAATGTGGAAAGGACTCACCCTTGAGGGAGAAATTGTTAGGAATTCAAGTGCGAGTCTAAAACCCACATTGGGTAGAAATGAGAAAGTTTAGTACCATATAAGGATTAAGGACCTTTAAACTCATTGCCTTAATCTTTTGGATCGGAAGTAGTATCAATCCTTTATGTGGGTTGGACTCAAGTCTCATATGTGTTGGTTGTCTCCCCAGGGAACCTCATCTCTAAAGACTCATCAATTTGACAGTAGTTATCACATGTTAACTACCCATTCGATCTTGTGATATCCATCTTTTCGATTTTGTCTAGCGAACCCCTTACTCGATGCACTTGTTAAATTCTCTATCATTCTATCTTCTCTTCACTTCAATTTCTATGTTGCCTTTTATTTTGATTTCACTAGTGCAGGGAAGAGATTATGTCGCGGTTATTTTGGCTTTTTGGCTTCGGTTTTACACTCGAGGCATATGCTAGCGAGGTAAAAAAGATATGTTTATGCCTCGGTTATGAACCGAGGCATATGCGAGGGTTACTGCCTCGGTTCTAGAGGGAACGAGGCCTAATATGCATCGTAAATTTAAAAAAAAAAGTATTTTCTGACCCAATAACAGCATCACACATAGCCATGATCCTTGTAAACACACATACACCAACCATAGTGTGCCACATCATCATCTTCAACCTTTTCCCAAATCAGAAACCCTAGCCACCATTCAAACCCTTAATGCCGCTAGTGTGTCGTCACCACCATCTTCGACCACCGCATCACGCCAGAACAACTTCATGACGCCTTCATTCATCTCGTCAGCAACGTAGAACAACCTCTCTTCACCACCATATCTGAATGGAAAACGTGAAACATCCCACGGCTAACCACCGTGAGCCAAATCACGACTTCGACACACACATCAATGTTTGAAACCCATAGGATAGTTTTACGATTTGAAAAAGGAGAAGCACATACCTACAAGCAAGATTGAATGATGACAATGGAGGCAGCTTCACAACCTCTACGACGACAACAATGGACGAGGCCTGCGCGATGAAGGAGGGTCGTGCAACGGCGGACGGTGGTGGTGAGACGAAACTGCAGCTACGTGGAAGAAGGAACCTTTGCGTTCTACAACAATGGCGTTCGCAAATGGAAGAAAAAAAGTTGTCGCTGCTCCACGCGAAGAAGATAAACAGTGGCGCGATTTCTTTTAAACCCTAAGAAGGCTTATTGCCTCGATTGATTTTAAACTGAGACATAAACATCTATCTGCCTCGGTTATATGTGACCCGAGACATATTCCACTCGAAAAGCAATCAAATATGCCTCAATTAAAATAGACCCGAGGCATAAACATCTATCTGCCTCGGTTAAATATGACCCGAGACATAAAAGTCTACCACCAGTTTAAAAATATCAATGCAGCGGGAAAAATAAAAAAATTTAGGGGGTTTATGTCTCAGTTCTAAGTACAACCGAGGCATCAAAGTTTGAAAAATTTACAAAAGTGCCACCGTGTCTTCATATGCCTCGTTTGCAGGTGAACCGAGACATATAGAGCGTTGTAAAAAACCCATTATGCATTAGTGTTTCCTTTTGTTCAATGTTTCACATCCTTCTCTTAATCTTGTTCTCAACATCCTTACCTTACATCATTATTTTTATGTTTACCTCAATATGTTTACCTCAATATTGTCCTTCAATGTCTTGATTTCAACACCCGAACAATGTTATATTTTGCAATAGACATTAAAAAAGTAAAAACATTGGCCATGGTAGAATTATGTGTGTGTGTGTCCTTGCCAATCTACTAGTTGTTTCAATTATGCAAGGAACTTCTTGTGCAATGAAAAAACCACACAACAATGTGATAATGTAATCAAGTGTGTAGGAGTCTCACATTAGGTAAAAATAGAAATATGAACAGTATATAAGAAGAAAGATTAAAAAAATCTATTATTTTAAGGTTGTAGTTGAGAGTGGTGTCATGTTATTTTATATAGTTGGTTCATGACTCATTTCTTATATATCTCTATTTGTTACTTCTCATGCAACAAATTAACAAGTATGATTGGATAATTCATTGTGAAAGATACTTTTGTGCTTTTGTTGGATGTGAAACATATATCAAGATGAAAGGATTCACACTTGAAATCAAACTTGTTGGAGTTTAGGGGAATGTAAAGTCTTATATTGAATAAAAATTAGTATAATGAACAATATAAAAAGAAGAACCCACACACATATTATTTTAAGATTTTGAATTAAAATTGATTTCATATATTCTTTCACGTAGTTGAGTCTTGACCCATTAACTCATGCATATTTTCTTGTCCATTGCCACCGCTCGTACATAAGAGAAGCAATTATATGAAAATTTTTCATTTAACTCATTGATTGCCGTTAATTAACTTTAACATTACTCCCAATTGTAAGTTGGTTAAATAAGGATGTATAAAAGTTGTTACATTATAAACATATCTTCATGCACATGGCAAAATATTACATCTGTTAATGACTCCATAATTGGAAATGGGAAAGTAACTTTTTCTCACTAAGTTGATAACTTACTTTTGCGTGATAAAATATTTTTACCTAAAGACCACTGCATCAAATGTAATGATAATTAGTTAATGTACGGTTGACACGTGGATAACTTGAAGATTTTATTTATTTGTAGTACATTTTTAATATTTTAACTTTTAATTTAAGAATTTTTTTTTCACCGCTTAAAACCTAATAAACCCTGAATACATGTAATTAGTGAGTTGATTAAATTGTTCAGCTGAGAATTTCTTTGGGTAAAATTATATGTTGAGAATCACTTTTTAAATAACTAGAAGACAATTATTTTTTAATAATAAAATATTATATCAAAATTACAATAACTAACATAAATAAAATTTCAAAATATACTGAATTATCTAAAACAATAGAGTTGTCAAAGTAATAATTTATTATGTAATTAAAGGTATCTAAAACTTGCATTTGTGGAAGTATTGAAATGATGTTTATATAAAAATATAGTTTGATTCTAGATAAGATAAAAATCTTAATCCGAAGTCTTTTCGGAGAAAGAAAAAGAGAAAAGAATCCAGCTATAAGGACTCGTGCATTTAAAGAATAAGTCTGAGAAACCAAGTTATGAAGATAAGAAGTCCATAAATTAAATAAGAAAACCAAATTTCTGAAAACGACTGAAGAATGATATGAGATCGTTAATTTCTTATCCCAATTGTTTAAATGAAAAGAAAAGTGTTTAAATAGAGAGTTAGAAGAAATGCAGAAAGATGATTGAAGTGAGTGAAGTGAAAATTTGCAGGGCAGGGCCAACATAGATGCATGTCGGTCGCTTGGGCTTCTTCGGCATTATTATGAGTGGTGACATTCAGAGTCACATCACTCATCTAACTCCAATACAACAAAACTATACCTACAAACTACCAACTCTATTCTACTCTAAATTATATTTTGGTTAGATTACTCTATTTTCATTCACTGCTATAAATTTAGTCTTAATATTTTATTTTATTTTCGGATCATATATAATTTTTGTTAATTTTATTTTATTTCATTTTTTTTCTTCTAGCATTATTTAAATAATTAATAATAATAAATATGACTTCCACATTTCACTTTGTATTTTTTTTATAATTGTTAAAAAATATTCACATGTCAATTCAGGAGTATGTTATTTGTCACGGTTATTATTCTATATTTAATTAGATCCTTATATTTTTTTTTAATTTAATCTCAATTTCTCTAAAATTAGAATAATTTCGTTCCTCTCTAGATTGAAACAAAATTTAATTTTTATATAAATGTTATAATTATATTAACCTCTTAAATTTTATATCAATAATATTAGTCATCATCCTTAAAATATTTGTTCTAATTTAAAATTAATTATAATCCTCAACCAAAAATATTTAATAAAAATTTGTTACTCATCCTTAAATTTTTTGTTCTAATTTTAAAATAATTGTATCCCTAAACAAAAAAATATTTAATAAAAAAATAAATTTTAATAAAAGCATCATTGTAACATTTATATAAAAATTAAATTTAGTCTCAGTTTGGAAGGAAACAAAAATTGTTCATTTAAAAAATATATAACTAAATTGAACAAAAATAATGAATATAGAGACCAAATTGAATATTAAATATTGATGGTAACACGTGACACGTTGTTGGATTGACACGTAAATATTTTTTAAAAAATTTAAAAAAATTTAAAAAATCTACAAAGAGTGACATGTGACAATCATATTCATTACCATTAATTATTTAAACGACGTTAGAAAAATGAATCAAATTGAATAAAATTAACGAAAATTAAAAAATTAGAAAATTAGAACGTAATTGGAAAAAAAAAATTCAAACTAAATTAACACACAGAAAGAGACCAAATATTTATTTTAACTTATTATCTATTAGGAAGGAGAAGGGTTACATCTTATTCGACCCTTAATATAATTCGAATTTAATTTTAAAGTTTATATTTGACTATTTAATATATTAAGTTAATCTAAATCTGTATTTTATCACTAAGTTACGAATTAGTTCCATAAGGCTTTTTGGATTGTAAATTTATATTAAATTAATTTTTTAATATTTTTTTATTTTGAATAAATTACATAAATATAATTAGCTTTAACTTAAAAATTATATTTATAATTTTAACTATGATTTTATATAATTTGTCACCAAATTTTAACAAAATATTATCATATTACAAATTAAATTAAAATTTTAAAATATATTTACAAATTTATAAATATTAAAATATAAATTCGACTTAAATCAGATATCTATAAAATAATAATTCTTTTTACTCAATTTTATTTATTTAATATTATCTGTTTATCTAATCCAACTTGACCGTTTTTTTTTTGGGTCCTACTATCTATTATCCGTTTAGCACTTTTTTTTTATCAGATTATTACTTACAACTTTCTTTTTTCTAGTCTGAGTTATGTAATTTATGTTAAAAAAACTGTGTTCATGTGACGTAGGCTTTTGTTTAGACTATGTGAATTAGGTGGAATTTTGTGATCAGATATGTGTTTATTAAAGTTGATATTTTGGGTCTAATATTTTTATATATACAATAGAATATGCATGAAGTACTTTCTTACACTTTCATATTCTCTGCACTCATTATTATTATATAAATATTTATTTTCTTACGGATTAAAGCATCAAAGAGTCTTTCATTCTTGTATTTTCTCGCTGTATTCGAGACTTACTTCGATTCAAGAACGGACCATTAGCCCCTTATTTTTTTATATTTATATAAATTAATATATAATTTAATCTTTTTAATTTTAATATATTTTATATTTTTGACATTCTAAAATATATATACATTTATATAAAAAGATTTGCACCCGTTAAATATTTGTTGAAAATCTGTCATTGCTCTGGTTACTCCGCATTAACAATCTAACATCCAAAAAGTATGAAATCCACCTATGTATAATCAACATATTTTTATTGATATCACCACTATATAATCAACATATTTTTGTTATCAAAATAATTAGATTTTGTATTAAATATATTTTATGTCTTTTAATTTTAAGTGAAAATTAAAATTAGTTTTTTCTTTTAAATTTAGATTAATTTAGTCTTACATATTTAGAATTACATGAATTTATTTATTTTAATCAAATTTTATTAAATTTATTTCATATTTCATACGCATTTTTCAAATGTTACGATGATATATGCATTAAAACTTAAAATAAATATATCAAAATTTATTTAAAAAATACTAAATTCATATATTAGACTAAATTAAACTAAAATTTTGAAAAATAATTAATTTTTAAGTTAAGAAATAAAAATATATTTTAAAAAAATCAATATCAAACTAAATTATAAACATTCCCTCTATTTTATTTATGTATCACCATTAAGGCTTGGTAGTAGAGTCAGAGGATTTAAAAACATTATGGTCTATTAGTACAAAATCAAAAGTGTCCTCTTTCCGACAAACATTTGTCACGCGGATAAAGAAAATTGACATGTGCATTAGAAACTTTTTGTTTTAATTTAATTATTTTGGCAGTGGTCATTTTACTGGGAATCAATTTTGGTAATCAATTTTTGAATTCAAAATGATTTAAATTTATTTTATATATATATATATATATATATATATATATATATATATATTTTAATAATAAGTTTTAGAATAAAAAAATATTAGAGTTTTTCGTATTTTATAAAATATGTGATTGATTAATAATTTCAAAATAAATTAGACTTTGACATTTAGTACATGTCTTTTGTAGAGCTAATTATATTGTTTATTACATACGTGTTCGGTTAAGCAAATTTTGATAAGAGAGTCGATTTTGAGCCTAATTCAATCTCATAAAATTGATTTATAGGATAAAGTTTGTATTCACTTATATATTATGAAATTGTCTTATCTATAGTTGATACGGAACTTCTAACACACCCTTCTCACGTCGAGGTATATACATCGATCTCGTGTGTAGGTTTAGAGATGGATGGTTCAATAACGGTCCGAAATAGTGGGTAGAACTGAATGTTCAAAAAATCTCGTTAGGATAAATTTTTAAACAATGACTCTGATACCATGATAAAAGAAAGTGGACTTTGAGCTTAACTCAACCACACAATATCAACTTGTAAGGTAAGGTTTGCACCTCACTTATATATTATGAAATTGTCTTATCTCTAGTCGATGATTTATTGTTAATTCTGAGAGATGAATATATTGTGCTTGTTTTGTGTTCCATAAAGATGATCGGGCGATCGAGAAGAAGGATTTGAGGGATTGCACCAAAATCCCATCTCTTCAAAACTGCGAAGATTTGCAAGGATTAATAAACATGTTACCGTTATATTGTTGTTGCTCATGGAGCTAAATAATATCAAAGCTAGACCATGGTGGACGAAAAAATTAATAAATCACGATGAAGAAAGATCTGATTCCGTAATCAGTTATATATATATATAATAATTAGTATTAATAATAAATAATGATATATATAATAATAATTCTTAAAATAAAAAACAAAAATTTTATTTTTAAATTCACTCAAATTCATTTATTCACTCTTTCTCAAATTCATCATCTCAAAGAAACACACCTACATGTCCTAAAGTTAAGTACATGTGACTTTGTAACAAAAGCAAATGATGTATTATTTAAAATTAGATCACGAAATAAATTTGGGAGAGAAAAGTTGAGTTATTTAGATTAGGAGAAAGATAGTTATAAATGAATATACTTGGGATGAAAATTTATAAGAGTTAGTGAATGACATGATGTGTTTCATGGATGAAATTACTATTTTGCTCTTGATTATTACTATTTATTATTTGTGTACTATTATTGTTATTACTATTTTATAAATAATTATTATTTTATTTTATTTATTAAATTATACTATTTTATTTATTTTAAATTCATTGTTATCATGAAAATTAAACTAATTCACTACAAACAATTATGGAAGGAGAAAATGGTCACTGGAATGTATTTCCGTGCAAATATTTACAATTTTGAAAAGAAAGATAACTTCTTCATTTTTTAAATACACTATTTATTATTTTTTTCTTGTTTTCTCTTCAATTCATCGCATGTATTTGTAGCGGTGAATTTTGACTATTAATTTTGAGAGAATCAAAATAATATATTAAAATTTTATATATTTTATTATTATCACTAATACAACAAAAATAATACATAATTTAATATAATTATAATTATAAAAAAAATTACCTATATCTAATAATTTTTTTATATTTTTAAATTATTGAATCTTCAATAATTAAATCAAAATTAAAATTCTTAGTTATATTTTATTCAGTAAAAATAATAATAGTGTGTGAAAAAAAATTTCTTCTATTTTATTTCACAATGTTGTTTGACAACAAAAAGTTAACTTTATGTTTAGATAAAATGTACTTCATATTATTATCAAAGATGATTAATATGATATTTCAAATTTAAATTAATTTTTTATTGAATATGATATTAATAATTTAATTACAAAATTATTAATTAATAATAGGTGAGTAAGTAAAAAGATGATAACAATTTTTTCAAATTTAATAATTCAATAAATATTATCTATAATTAAATTAATTAAAAAAACATAAATATATTATAAAAAAAAATTGTGAGAGGACTATGGACCCTTAAGAACTAAGGTCCGCACCTGTGTATCTGTCTTCACAAATCACTCCTTGAAACAAAGACAACAGAGTTTAGTATAGAAACAAGAGTAGAACATGTTATGTTATGTAACAATAATATAATAATGTGTAAAAAGGTGAATATACCAAGTGCATATACATGAGTAATTTGGATGTCGTCCAATTTTTATCTTCATATTTCTAATAATTATGAAATTAAATTAGATAAAATATACATACAGTACGTATTCTGCCAATAAGATTTTTATATTTTTAATCAATGTTTATTTAAATAGACAATGTTTACTCTTCTACATTTGTTTTCAGTTCAATTCTCCATTTTTTACATAAGTGAATTTCATAACATTTCAAATATCAATGTCGACCTTTTAACTTTTTTTATCTCGTAACATTACATATTGCACATTGAAAATATTTTTAATTATTTTTAATTTACAATTAATTTAAAAAAAATAAATTCTAAATAGTTATCTGGATCATTCAAAATCCAAACTATTTTCCATATCTATAATAAATTGAATTAGTTTAGTTACTAGATTATTTTTTATGATTTTTTTCCCATTCCGGGAAGGAATGAGTATATATTTTGGTTATATTATAAGCAGAAACCTTTAATTTGGAAGAATTAATAGAAGATCTAATATTTATTTGACAAATAATTGATTAATTAACTGGTAGTTAGTATTATAGTAGAACTATTTGGTAAATTAGCCGATAAACTAATTGACAAACTAAAACTAACATAAAAAAAAAGCTAATTACATAAATTTTATTATATAAATGAGATCTATTTTTCTAAATAAAAATTATTTTATTATAGAGTTATAATTTCATATTTTTAAAATAATTAATTTGTATTAAAATTTTATAGTTCTATTTACTTTTTAAAAGTTATATATATATCACTACAAAAAAAATTATCATTTAGTGGAGGTTTTTTTTTTCAATCCGCGGGGGTTTTCGCCCTCCGCAAATTAATTTGCAGGGGTTTTTCAAACCTCTATAGTTAGAGTTGCCACAAATTATTTGCAGAGGTTTTTGACAACCCCTGGTATCCGAATTATATTGCAGATGTTGTTTTGTGGAGGGTTTTAACCTCTTCTATTGGTCACTATTATTTTGTGGAGGTTTAAAACCTCCTTTATTTTGTAATTACTCACTCACATACATTTATAATTTATTAATTTAATGAAATTGTTTTTATAATAAAAAATAAATAAAATATAAAAATTCATAAAGTACACAAAAATTAACTAAAATTAATTTCATTGATGATTTGATAAAATATTGACAATTACAATGTAAATATAAAAATAGAAAATACATCATGTCGAGAAAAAAATAACATAATGTTCTAAATATAAAAAACTTGGTTCGGAAAACGAATTTTCTTCTTTCACATTAATCCTATTTGTTGTTGCTCCAAATGCTTGCAGCCTTGAATCCAGTAGACTAATATATAAAGTTCATCACCTATAAAAAAAAATAATTGCAATTATAATGCATCATAATTTTGAACAAGTGCATAAATTCACTGGCATGTCATTTTTCACAGCAAAATTCTAGTTCAATAACCTTCAAATATGACAGTAATTATTGTCTATGAAATATCTGCATTATATAGGTCATTATAATTGATATTATAGTACACCGTAAAAAAATTAACAATTTGACAAAGCATTAGTTAATATTCGATGTACCATGTTCACTATCTCTGTCAATGTGTGAACTTGAACTTGAATTGCTCGAATGACCAAGGGCCTAGTTAAAAGAAAAGAATATATACAAGTTATATTCAAGCATGATGCAAATAGAAACCACATTACGCAAAAAGTAGTGTTCTTATAATTCAAAACATGAATAACTAGTCTTGTTTATAGCTTTGTTATTGAACTTCCCTTCGGGAATGAATTTAATAATATTTTTCCAAGGAAAAAAGATAGCAGACTAATTATATTCTGCTAAAAAAAACCTAGCCATTTTAATGAAAATGATAAATCCAATTCTACATACCAATCTATAAAGAGAAATTAAGAAGAATGTCACAAATTAGCATAGCTCCTGTATTCCTTATTCTACCATCCTGTAATGAAGAAAGATTAAGATGTAAGAGTATTTGTACCTCTTCTTTTGTACACAGCATAATTAATATCAATTTCCTCATGATGGTAAAATATGCTAAAGAAAATCAACTAAATATGATAAACGGAGACAATATCATGAGGGAAATTTACAAATATGATAAACTTAGTTGAAGCAGTATGTGACTTGTCCTCATTATTCTCTAGTTTTGACACAACTCATTTGCCTCTTCCCTGCGAGTAGAAAGATAGAGTTACAATCTGAGATAATAAAAAAACAATCGTTTAATCCATATTGTACCTTCAAGAAAAGTGAAGCGTAATAAAAGTGGTGTTAAAAGGTATCTTATCCAGAGGCAATGGAATCAGCTACAAGGCTTCTTAATAACTGAAAATCATGTAGAATGTGATATTTTTGGGACAAACATGTAAAAGAGGGATCAATTTCTTCTCTTTTAAATTCCAACTCAACATAATAACATGCCAAGTTATACCAACCTGATTTTGGAACACAACAATTTATTATTAAGCAATAACCGCTTTATCCATGAAGGCTTCTCATATTCTCCAGTTAATTATGTTTTCCATTGTGAAATTGTTGAGTCCAATGCATTTAAAGAGGTTAATGCCAAATTATTTCCTTCATCCTGTAACAGATAACCTAAAACAATTTGAATGTCGTTGCATTTTCTCTCTAGCAAAATATGGTAATTATAATCAAAACACCTCCGTTAACAAATAAAGCATAACAATATAACTACAGTTATAGATACTTAAGCAACCAACAATTTTTTTTAAAATCAAAACATCAGAGACACTTCTTGTTCTAGATAATCTAAATCAAGCAAGACAAAGCAAAACTAAAATGTATGCCGACACCAACTAAAAGTGGCAAACTTATTATGTAATAGTGAGAAGGCTAAAGTGAAGTGCATTCCCTCAATTTAAAGGTGGGAATGCAAATTTTGGTCACAGATTAGCACACTTTCGAAAGATAATCAAATTCCAAAACACTATTCAGCCTAGGAATTTCATCAAACATCCCCAGTCACAAAATACATCACCATCAAATTATTACCCACAATAAACTTTCAGATGATCAATAAACCTATGTAAATATAAGGGTTTCGTGAAGTTATCAGATTATTTCACAGAACCAACACCCTCGCCCTTACAATGCCCGTTAGAGCCAACAACTCTAACACCAAAGTCATGAGCCCAACGCGTCTTCAGGGTCGAACACCCCAACCACTTCAACGACCTTCCACCACCATGCCTTCACCGCCTACCACTCCACTTGGACAGTTGAAAACTTTTTGATCGAAGTAAGGAAACCTTGAACTATTTCTAGGGTTCTGAAATAAAATTTGTGAGTGAAACTATTTTGTATGAAAACGCGAGACGAAATCGCTGAGAGAGATAGATGAGAGGGAAACTGAAAATGAAACAGAGGGGGGAAATGAAAACTTTAATATTTACGGAGGTCTTAAACCTCTCTACAAAAATATTAAACCCCCTGTTATTATTGTCATTCTAGAGGACTTACAAGATTATCCTAAACTATATTAATTTGCGGAGGATTTTTAAAACCTTCCCAAAATACCCTCCACTAAATGGTAATTTTTTTGTAGTGTATATATATATATATATATATATATATATATATATATATATATATATATATATATATATATATATATATATATATATATATATTATGTGTGTGTGAATAAGTTATTCTATTTAAATGAATTGATATAATAAGTTTTAATTAAATTAATTATTTTTTTAAATTAAAATTTTTAGTTCTTAATTTAAGCTATTATTACATTGATTTTATTTTACAAATTTTATATGGTTATGTTTATTACTTCAGCTTATAATATGAAATTTTTGTATCTAAACAATTTAAAAATAATCTAACAAATACTAAAATAATACAGTAACTAATTAATCATATAAAAAATATAATAATAGGTGAAATGAAATAAAAAACAACAATAAAAAATATTAAAATAAAAAAGATAATAATGAAATAAAATTAAATAAGAACAAGTTAACTTAAGTAGTTTGCAATTTATAAATTAGAAACTTCCAAAATAAAATACCTTGAGTTTCTTATTAAATACTTTTATGTAAGTTGAATCCCCTTATAAAATAGTTAAATAAATTATTAAGTAACTTATTATATTACCTTACTTTTAATGTATTTTTTTAAGATAGATTTAAAATTGTCTCTCAAGTTTCTAACCTGGTTTATTGTTAATATTATTCTGGAAATTATAGGCGCACAAGCGTAAGATGAATATATTCTTTAAGTCTTTTAAAATTTATTACTTAGATACTATATGCTTTAAATTTATATTTTTAATATTTGAAATAATTCATGGAAATGAAGTTTTGTTTAAATACCTGGTTTTAGAAGTTTTACAGAAAAAGATTTCTCGCAAATGCAACTTTCTATATAAACTAAGGCACAATTAGAAATATTCCTTTAACACAAACGGTGCGTACAGACCAAATTGTCTTCGATGCAACCAATGTAACACTTTAATATTGTCAAAGTATCCTATAATATGAATTATTTTATCGTTTTATCATTTAATTTTAGGCTTAAATATATATATATATATATATATATAGTTATATATTTGTTCTTTATTTTCGTTGTGTTTGTTCAATTTGATTCTAATTTTCGTTATGTATTCCTTTAGACCCTAATTTTTATTAATTTTGTTTAATTTGGTCATTTTTGCTAATGATGGTTAAATATTTAAAGTCATTGAACAATGCATGTCACATGTCAACTCCTACTTTTTAAAATTTTTAAATTTTAAAAAAGTTATCCACTGATCAAGTCACAATTGTATAATATGTCAATGTCCATGTGTGCCTATATTAAATCTAAAATATTTCTCAAATTATATTTAAATATAAAAGCAATAAAAATATTAAATATTTTATATTTAAATGTCAATTTTAGAAACGTTAGTATATTTTTCTAAAATATTTAATAATTATATTCTAATCATATTTTATTTAATAATTGAATCTAAAAAGTATATTTAATTATAATCAAATCTAATAATTTATAGTTAAATTTCAAAAATAATTAATAAAAATGTCAATTTTAATAAAAATGTAGAATATTCATAAAAAATTAAAGTTGGCCTTGGTTTGGAATGAACAAAATTGCTCCATTTTAACCAAAACTAAGACTAAATTAAATAAAAATAACGAATATAGAGACTAAATTGAACAAAAATAACGAATATAAGAACTAAATTAAACAAAAGAAAATAACACCACTACAAACCGACATGTGGCACATATTGACACATGACACCACAATTGTGACTTGTGCACAAGTTTTTTAAAATATACAAATAATAATAATAATAATAATAATAAAAATAACAATAATAAAAAACATAAAAAAAGGAGTTAACACGTGGCATGCACAATTCACTAATGTCAAATATTTAACCACCCTTAGCAAAAAGAACAACATTCACCAAAATTGACAAAAATGATGACCTAATTGAATACAAAACCAAAACAGGACCAAATTGAATAAACACAATGAAAATGAGGACCAAATGTATATTAAACCCTTAATTTTAATAACATTTAGCATAAATAATCGCAATTACGAAAAATTACAATCAATTAGGTGAATTAACAAAATTTAATTACAACTATGGAAAGTTACAACCAATCAGGTGAATTAACAAAAGTTAATTAGGTCAATTACTAAGAGATCCCTGGCCTCTGCTAAGATGTCCTTAGTCACTTGTTAGGAGGTCTCTGATCTTTGTTGGGAGGTCCCTGGTCACTTGCTGAGAGGTCCCTGGTCACCTATTGAGATGTCTCTGGTCACTTACTGAGAGGTCCATGTCTGTGTTGAGAGGTTTTTGGTCTCTGTTGATAGGTCCCTGGTCGCATGTTAAGAGGTTCCTAGTCACTTACTACTGAGAGGTCCCTAGTCTTTGTTGAGAGGTCCTTGGTCAATTGCTGAGAGGTCCCTAGTTCTTGGTCATTTGTTGAGAGGTCCCTGGTCACTTGAGATGTCATGGTCACCTACAAAGAGGTCTCTGGTCACTTGCTCAGAGGTCCCTGATCTCTATTGAGAGGTCTCTTGGCTCTACTGATAGGTTCCTGGTCACTTGTTGATAGGTCTCTAGTCTCTATTGGGAGGTACCGGTCTCTATTGAGAGGTCCCTAGTCACTTGTTGAGAGGTCCCTGATCACTTGCTAAGAGGTCCCTGGTCATTATTGAGAGGTCCTTAATCACTTACTAAGGTTGAGAGGTTTTTGGTCTTTAATAAGAGGTCCTTATCACTTCCTAAGAGGTCCTTGGTCACTTGCTGCGAGGTCCCTGTTCTCCGCTGAGAGGTCCCTGGTCACTCGCTAAGAGGTCCCTGATAGCCTGTTGAGAGATCCCTGGTCACCTATTGAGAGGTCCTTGGCCTTTACTAATAGGTCCCTGATCTCTGTGAAGAGGTCTCTCGTCACTTGCTGAGAGGTTCCTGGTCTTTGCTGAGATGGACTCTTGAACAAAAATAACGAATATAATGACTAAATTAAACAAAAAAAAAATATAACCACAAACCGGCAAGTAACACATATTGACATATGACACAATTGTGACTTGACTTGTGCACAATTTTTTCTTAAATCTACAAATTAAGAAAAGATTTAATAAAAGAAAATAAGAAGAAGAAAAATGAGCGACATGTACGGTTTATTGACGTTGAATATTTGCCCACCGTTAACATACAAGACCAAATTGACAAAAATAAGACCAAATTAACACAAAACAAAAATGAGAACCAATTTATATTTAAGTCTTAAATTTAATAACATTTAGCATAAATAATCGCAACTATGGAAAATTACAAGGTGAATTAACAAAATTTAATTATTATAAAAAATTATTAACTGTGTATAATTTGATCAATTAAATTTTAACTTCATAATAACTCTCAAATATGTTTTAATTTATAGTTTCACTTTCAACTTTTTTGAATTTATGAAAATTAAAATGATTTTTTATCAATAATAAAAAATATATAAGTAGAACATAACATAGATGATATTTCAAATATTAAATTCACAATTTTGATCACAACTGTAACAAAAAGCGGCTCTCACTCCAAATCCTTAAACTACTATGATCTCTTCCAAAATTTCTTACCGCAAAAAATGGAAAAAAATAATAATACTGAAGCCATATTAATAATTTTTGTAAAGTAATATATCGGTCTTCATCTATAAATGAACTACACTTTTCGTATTCTAATCAAATAATAACATTTTCTCTAAAATACTCTCATTTAAATTAATACATATACCTTTTTGATGGTAGAATTATAATATTTTATTGGAGTTTTAATATTTCATAAGATTTTTCTTACGATTGTATTATATAAATTCATAAGAAAGGAAAAATTTACGGACTCTTAGGATTTTGTTATGCGGAAGTAATTTGGTTGTATTTAATTAGACACGTAAGAATTTGAAAATTCTAATGTTAAGAGTTTTTTACGTAGTTTCCTGCAAAAAAAAAAAAAAAAAA
>Ga0209589_1000835_pt1 | contig 46617 bp, 22 predicted proteins | sample CowpeawhiteBW_FD_187525 | JGI IMG/M metagenome (GOLD analysis project Ga0209589, IMG submission 187525) | Root nodule microbial communities of legume samples collected from California USA - Cow pea white BW (SPAdes) (version 2) | ecosystem: Host-associated > Plants > Roots > Nodule | place: USA...
TTTTTTTTTTTATAATATTTGAGGTGTTAATGTTTTGCTTATCCATACTGATTTTTCCTATGTTTATTGTTGGTATTGATTTTCTTTTTTAATACTTTAGTTAACTTCGGAGACCAGCTAGTGGAGCATGACGATTCGGCTGCATTTGTAATTGTAAGTGTTCTTGTCATGTTTTTATAATTAATATCTCTTTTGTTTTAACTGATCATTGTAATATGTGGAGATTATATGTCAAAACTTTGTTTTTCATTATGGAAAAGAATGAAATTTGTTCTATATTCTCTTATCCCTTTTGCTTTAGGGGGCAAGAAATCTGATTTTGGCATTTAAAAGACTATTTCTGCGTCCAGTAGGTTATGTTGCGCTTCAAATGGGAAACTTCCTAAAATGAGAATCGACAGCTAGTAATAAATAGTAGCCTTTGGATTAACAAATAATAGCTAAGATTAAAATTTTCCTTAAGGTGAAGGCACATGCTGCAATGAACTCTTGTCATCGTCATATCTCATGCTGAACCGCCAACAAAAAGAAATCCCTTTGCCGAAAGATTGGAGACTTCATCCCCTGTAGCACTGAAACAAAAGCATCCTCAACAATGACCCAAATGATGAAGGCCTCTTGTTCAAGAAACTGATATTCCCTCTTTGGTATTGCCACAACAATGTCATTGTTTCCACCATTTTGACATGACAAAATGCTCAAACTCGAACAAAAAAGACCTCTTCATTAGAAAATACCCAGCGTTGAAATAATAGTCTGAATTTGTGTTTATGTGGTTGTCAATGGGGGGACTGAGGAGGCTACGGTGGATAATTGTGTTGTTCTGCACACTTGGACGAAGGGAATGGACACCGATCACTCTGATTCGACAAAGAAGGCAATTAGTTTAAATGTTTCTGGATGGTGAATCGTTGCATGTAGAAGACCACAGAGGCAATGTACCTTGATTTAAGAAGTGTTTTTGATCTATGAGAACTATAAATCTGGACTCCATATACTCATACATATATGATCAAGATCAAAAGTTATTGGTCACACGATGGCTTTAAAAACTCATGCATTCATCTTTTGATCTTCAGCATTCAAATATAACCTAATGACCTAAACTTGTAGTTTTCATTTTTCAAAGGAACTGAACTTGTCATTTGATCTTCTTCTTGCAATTCATTTAGTCTGCTTGTATCTTCTGATGATGGCCAACTCAGTCTTAAAATGATTTATTTTTTATGCTGGATCTAGTTCTTTGATACATCAAATGTATGTATGGACTTAGTACTTTTTCATGTGCAGAATGTCGAAGAAAAGGTGGTTGATGTCATCCCTGATTTTATTCAATTTGAGGATTTGTATTCCACTAGGTCCCAGTTAACATTCTCATGCAACTCCTTGAAACTTGAAGGCTCAACAAATAATGGAACTAGGGAAACACTTAAAATTGAGTGGCCGACTGAAGATATCATAAAAATTGAATCATGTTGGTTTGGAAAGGTAAGTCCCCCCCCCCCCCCCCCCCCCCCCATCTTTTATTAATCTCTTGTCTCTCTTACAAATAAATTCGATTTTCTTCCATCACTAGATTGAAACAGCCTTGATCAACCTTCTTGTCAAATCAAAAGATTATAGTGAAGCTGGAACTACAAATCAAAATCCAGGTCTGACTACTTTCAAGAATTATGTTATCAATCTTTTTTATGATCAATGCGGAGGATATTTGTTCTCTCCTTATTTTTAAAATTTGAAGTCCTTAATTAATTGCAACTGTAATGGTGAATATATGGATATGATGGTATTCCTTTAATTTATTTTACTCTATTTGGTATTTCATTACAATAAACTCCCTTCCTATTCAGGAATAATTTAGTCAGATTCCATACTATTTGTATTTTCATTGCTTCATTTCTTTGAGTGGAGGGGTTTGTGATAATCTTGTTATAATATTTCGGCATTGCTTAAAAGTTTATGCAGGTTTTAAGCTGTTAAAGTTTGCAGTCTATGATTCCTTTTGGTACAAGGCAGAAGAAGCAATCAAACTATTGGACACAAGATACACAGATATATGGAGTACACTTTTTGAGTAAGAATGTTATTTGCCATTTTGTGGAGTGTAAAATATGTATTGTGATTCCTGACTTAGATTTTTATGGATCAAAGAAAGCATTACAAATTCTCTTATCATCATTGATCATAGAAAATTTTGAGTCTGAAGGTGTATCTACATACTATTAGCCTTAGTTAACGAAATATATCTCGGTTTTTTTTTTTTTTTCTTTACTTAGATATAGATCATATATATCTCAATTAGTATTATGTTTTAGTATTGTTCCTGCTTAAGCTAATGAGGCTAACAGAAACTCAAGTGTACTCTCTCTCTCTCTCTGCCTTGCAATCTTTAGAGCAAGTATCTTATCCCCCTTGGAATTGCAAGTTATTAGGTATCCTCTATATATCAACATCAACTCCCCCTTATCTCGTGCCACTTGAGCAGTTGCTTAGCCCATGATCATACGACTACAATAACTGATCCCGCTTCATGCGACATCAATTTAGGCACTGACATACAACCACCTATTGACCTGGGATATATAGTCCTTTTATCTGATGCACAAATGGGCCATATAATCGAGTACTAAGACCCGAATCGCACATGTACTGTTTAAAGACCAATGTAGCCAAGACTTTCCCCATCGGCCCAAGACTGATACACGGACCACAGTCCCTCAAGCTCAAACTTGCATCAAGGAGGGAAGTAAAGAGCCAAAGAGATTTATAGCACAGCTATTGGTAAAAGACCGATACATGGACCAAGTATCTAATCCTATTTAGTTTTCAGTTTTTGTTGTGGTGAGATTGATTTCGTTTATGATGTTTTTCAATGCTGTTATTTTTTTAATTGTTCGTGGTTTTTGGGTGCTTAGTACTTGAGTGTACAAAATGTTGTTGCTTAACTGGTCAAAATTCTGTTACTCGACTGTTCAGAAGTATGTTGCTCAATATTATAAGGTGTTAATTAGTCTTACTTATTCCCCTCATGCAGCATTGATGTAGATAACAGTAGAAATATTTCTGCATTGGGGAAGCACTACTTTTTCTCTCAGCACCGCTATTTCCCCAAGTAAGTCCAACTTATTTGCTTCTGTTAAAGTTTTTAGAAATATGATCCATGTCACATTCACATTCAATAAATTTTAGAATTTGATTCTTCATTACATTAATTCACCAGTTGTCTCTGTTACTTGCTTTGATTATGTACCATAATTTCTTGAGCTCCTAGCTACTGAAGGTAAATTGTTTATTTTGCTGCTTTATATAATTGTTGTACTTTTAAGGTTATAGAAAATGATGAACGAAATTCATGAGAATGCACGTAATTGGTTATGCTGTTGATAGTTGGTTCTTGACACAGTATATGAACCTCTTCAGTCAAGCATTCAAAACTTGAATATACCCTATTGATCCCAATTATATTAAATTTTTCCATGCTCATTATCCCAATTATATTAAATTACAGCTCTGGGGGTGGGGGGCTAGCACTATTGATCCATGGGGGCAAGCACACGATCCACGCCGAAAGTGAAAAACAATTATGTGTTTTGTTGAACCAAACAAATTTATGGAGCTAGCATTTGATAGCTTGAACTTTTGTGATGTTTTATTCTTGAGTAAGCCAATAATTGTAGGTTGTGTCCGCCCTTTGCTAGTTTTTTCTTGCCACTCCATTTATTTAGGTAATATTTGTATTATCTTAGTTATTGTTTGTTTATGTGATATTATTTTATGCAGTTTTGATGAGGCTTTTGATGAAGTTATTTATCCAAAGGGGGAGCCCGATGCTGTTTCTATTAGTAAGAGAGATGTTGAGCTTTTACAGCCGCAGGCATTCATTAATGATACCATCATTGACTTTTATATCAAGTAAGCATGGTGGTGGAAACTTAAACTTTTTGATGGATTCAAGAATGTTGCTATAATTGACTTATTGACTTATATTAGTCATAAAGTGGTGTTCGCCTACCTTTCTCTCGTACATGAACGTACATGTGATCTTTTTATTACTTTCATCACTGATACTTGTATCTTTATTTTTTATGTTGATTGAAAAAATTGCCAACTTATCTGAATTCTTGTGAAAAAAGATAATTGCCAAAAACAATCTATCCAAACAAGCACTCCCTATGTTTGAGACTTTCCCCTGCTTATGAACTGACATTTGCTAAATTTGGCTTATGTATAGGTATTTGAAAAATAAACTCCCTACTGATGAACAGGACCGGTTTCACTTTTTCAATAGCTTCTTCTTTCGCAAGCTGGCTGATTTAGACAAAGATCCAGCGAGTGCTTGTGATGGTAGAGCAGCATTTCAGCGTGTACGCAAATGGACAAGGAAAGTGAACCTTTTTGAAAAGGATTATATCTTGATTCCCATAAACTATAGGTAAGAGACCAAGACAACATCTTGCTTTCTGTACGAATTTTTACATCTTGAGAGTCATTAATGTTTCTTGATGCCAGTCATCACTGGAGTTTGATTGTCATTTGTCATCCTGGTGAACTGACATGCTACAAAGGCAAGATATCTTTCCTTTCAGTTAGTCTTCTATTGTTATTCGCAGAATTTTACTATTGTATTTATTTGATTGTATTGTAGACGAAGAAATGAATGAATCTTCCAAAGTACCTTGCATCTTGCACATGGATTCCCTAAAAGGAACACATAAAGGTCTGAAGAATATTTTTCAAAGGTAGGATCCTGATGGCAGAGATAGCATATATAACCTTCTATTTTCTAGTCAATGTCAATTTGGAGGTCCAATAAATATTACCATGTTCTCAAAATTTCTTTCCATACAAAAATTAACATTTTGCTTTGGTTACTGGAAGGTATGCTGTATGAAGTTGCCTGAATACTTATTTTGTAATTTGATTCAGTGTGCTTCATACTTTGGTTTCAATTTGTGGGAGCTTTTTTTTTTTATTTCTTTCAGGATCCGTTTGATGAACATGATGATATGATAACTATCTAATTTATGTTTGTTACCTTGTCACTTATTGTACCTTATCACTAAAGTTTATTTCTTGTCCTAGAGGGGGAGTATAGTTAAGCACAAAGCGGAAGTTCAGTTGGTTTAATAGGTATAGGATAGGATAAGCTCTCTCCCCACCCCCACCCTACACATAAATTTGAATTATAATGGTAATTAAACTATAAAAGAAATTCTTATTATTCAAATATGTTTTTAAGGAAAAATATTTGCATCATAATATTCATTTTATAAAAACTAATAATTTTAAGAAAAATTAACGAGCAAAATAAGATATGTATAATGTTGTTGATATTAATTTATATGATGATATATATCATAATTTTTTATTTAACACATTATCTTATATGAATTTATATTTATAATTAGTGGCAAAAATTTAAATTATATTATGTCTTAAAATACTAAATTAAATAATAAGAATATAATATTTTTTAAGATACTATTGTATCTTGAAATCTTATATAAATTTGTATAATTTAGTTAATATTTATTTTTTAATAGTTTTCATAATTTATAATAAAAAGTCAATTTTTAGAATATTATATATCATATTAATGAAAAACTGTCATTTAAACATAATTTATGTTATACCTGATACTATTTAGTTTTTTATCTTCTGTACACCGAACATTATCCTATTATTATCCCGTCATGTTCTTATCTTATCATATTATATTCTTTTATCCAATTATATCATGTTTATCAAGCAAGCCCTTTATACAGTAAGACAAACAAAGATGGGATGTATACTTGGTATGTGGAAAATAAATTACATCAACTGACAATAAAAATTTGTGAAAGATCTCCATAGGGGAAATATACCGACAGCAGGGGTTTATCTTTACATGACAGTAGCTTTTCAACAGTTACTCGAGCTATTATATATTAATCATTCGACAGTAGTCACCTTTTGATTTTACTAGCAGTTGATTTGTTGATGCCACTTCTTACCAACAGTTAACAATGAATGGTTACTTTGGTTACTATCATCAATCACTAGAATGTAGTCACTTTTTGTCATTGCCAGAAGTTCATTTGTTGACTTGTATCGATATTTTGTCTGAGGTTGAACCTTGGGATTAAATGGTTTAACAAGGCTTTGTTGACAGATATATTTCCTCACAGGAATTTAGATAGCTACTACAGAAAGTTGTTTTGACAAAATTTAGTAGAAACGAAACTCTATTCAATGAATTATAAGCTTGAATAAGTAGAATTAATCTGTTTTCTGTCGTTGTGCAGAATCTGACAGTCCTTTCTTATTTTGTAATGGTAGTTACCTCTGTGAAGAATGGAAAGAGAGGCACGGTGATGTGGTGGATGATGTGTCTTCTAAATTTCTACATATGAGATTCATCTCACTTGAGGTAGTCTATTATTAACTTCCCTATAAGTAATCCAGTGCAACTTTTACTAGACTGGTTTTGCCTTTTCTATTTCAGCTGCCTCAGCAGGATAATTTACACGATTGTGGCCTCTTTTTGCTCCATTATGTGGAACGTTTTCTGGAAGAAGCTCCTGTAAACTTTAACCCTTTTATGATTACGAAGTTCTCTAACTTTGTAAGTGGCTTCCCGTGGCATTAAAACTTGATCAGGATATGCAGTCTCATTTTTCATTTTCAGTGATATAATGTTTCTTTGACTTTCTTTCAAGTTTCCTTGACTTATCTTGCTTTCATGATTCTGTAATCCGTTGATGCTCTGGGTGATTCAGTTAAGTATTATGTTTTAGATGATAAAACTTTAGGAAATTCATATCACAAAATGCAGGCTGCTATTCTCCTCTGCCTTTTTCTGAATTTGGCAAGACATCAGGGAATCTGAACTGAGGGATATATGAGAGACCTTTATGCACTATTTTTCTCCTTTTAAAATCAGACTTTGAATTTCAGATTGTTTGGTGCTTGTGCTTGGGTGTGTCAGATGTGTGTGTTTGTGAATTTTAACATTATTATATTGATTTGGTTATTTAGATATATAGTATTTCTTGATTGCTATTCTTACATGCATCTGTTTTAATTGGCACCTGCATTTATTAAAACGTCTTCACCATCGTCTGTGTGGGATGGCCACGTGATTCCTTTTTTCATGTTATACAGCAGTTGAGTCACAGTTAAATTTCTTCTCATAATTTCCAGTTGAGCAGTGATTGGTTTCCTCCACCAGAGGCTTCTCTGAAACGATCTCACATACAGAACCTAATTTATGATATATTTGAAAATAATTCTTTGCAAGCACGTCCTACCGATTGCCTTGACAAAGGTCTTCCTTCTGAAGATCCTGCCATTGTTGTCCAGACGAAAGTGGAAGAAGATTCCCTTACGGGTTGCTGCTATTCAGATTTGTGTGTAAAAAATCCTCCTTTAAATTCCTCTACTGAACTAGAGACTGCTGATATTCAGCATCCAACGGCTTCACCCGGAAGAGTTTCACCGTGTTTGGGAGGACCTTCACTTGTTTCCAAGGACTGGCGAGTAATTTCACGTTCTGATTGTCTGCAGAGGGGCGGTTTCTTGTCACCATTAAAAGTAAATTTTTTTTCTCATTTTCATTATCTAAATTAGTAGAAGTGAAGAAATAAATTGGCCACCCAGTATCTGCTTAGAATATGAAAATACTGCTATACTAACTGAAGAATTTCCCTTTTCATGCTATAATAATACAGGAAATTGATGAATGTAGTGAGGAGGAAACTTCTTTATCAGTAGAGAGGGAGAAATCCCAATTGGTATATGATTTTCCATCCACATCATGTGTCAGAAAAGATCACGGAGCATCAGAATCATCGGAGCATGGATTTTCTGTAAATTTTGTGAAAGCTGTTGATGACCATTCTCTGTCAAGAACATCTAGAATATCCTCGTTCCCATTGAATACAGTAGTTGAGTATCCATCGACTTCTGGTGAGGAGTTTACGGACTATGTTGTGTGTGATTCTCCAGCGGCAAATGATACTGATGTGAGTTTTCTAAGTCATTCCTCGTTCATCATTCCTTGAATATATGAATTCATTAATAACCCATCAAATACTTGATTTTACTCAGAAGAGGAGTCTTGAAGAGGAAAAGGCAGTGACAGTTGAATCTGATGGAGCAGATGCCAAAAGGCCAAATGCATACGTTGTTCCGGATTCTCCGGGGACAGACGATGGCCATGATTCTGATCTGAATGTTGTTGAGTCTCCTTCCTCATTCCGTGAATACGATCCAGATACCAAAAGGCCGAAGCTTATGAACGAAGGTGGTGCTCTAAGGCGCGTGCTAACCAGAAGCATGCTAAAAGCAGCTTCTGTGTTATGGCCACATTAAAACAACATTAAATATTTGAAATACGTAGGAGAGAAATATATTACAAGGCTTTTGTTCATACTAACTACTGCTCCTCCAAACGGTGAAGAAATCTGCAAAATACTTTCGCCTCACCCTTGCACTATAAAAATGCTTAATACCGTTTTTTTGTCATAATTTTGGTGGGACTGTTTTCATTTAGACGAAGACACTCAATTTTGGTCCTTTTTAAAGTATACTAAATGTTTTAAGAAACTGGGTCATCTTTAAGGATCTTAAAACAGTTCATAGATATTTTTCTACTTTTTAAATGGTTCAATCATTACTTTGCAAATGTTAAGGCCTTATAAGAATTTATTTCATTATTTTATTTACACTATTTTTTATAATTTAAAAATTATTAAAATTCGCAAAAAGAAATAATTTAGCTAAATTATTTGTATAAAGTGAACAAATCATTTTTACTAAATTTAAAAAATAATTATATTTAATAAATTGAGACCATGTTTTTGAAATTTAAAATCACAACTGAAATTGATTTTAACTATTAAATACAGTGATTTAATATTTATGTTCTATCACAAGTATACGTTTTATGGTAAAATAATGTTTTTCTAAATTATAATATTCGTCGGTCTTCATAAAAATGAATCCAGCATATAAGTCTCCATTTTGTCACGATAAAAAATAATCTATATACGCAGAGAGAGAGAGTGATGGAGGAGAAGACGGAGAAGGTGAAGGGTGAGGCGGTGCAGATAATCGAAGCGTTTGAGGTTCTGCCAAAGCTCGTGGTTTTTGATCTCGATTACACTCTCTGGCCTTTCTACTGGTTCATACCTACTTCCTACCCTCTTTTCCTTAACCTAATTTCATTTTTACTGTCTAGTTTATGAAATCAATCTTGTTGAAAATTCAGTGAGTGTCGATCGAAGCGTGAAATGCCTTCTCTGTATCCTCACGCTAAAGGCATATTGTTAGCGCTCAAAGAGAAAGGTATCGACGTTGCAATCGCTTCTCGCTCTCCAACCGCTGACATAGCAACAGCTTTCCTCAACAAATTGGGCCTCTCCTCACTCTTCGTCGCACAGGTGAACTCTTTTGCTTATCTTTCTTTTTCAGTTCAAATTTAATGCAGCATGCATTGGTTTTTATTTCTCTTCTGAACTTTGGTTTATTCAGGAAATATATTCCAGTTGGACACATAAAACCGATCATTTTCAGAGAATTCATTCGAGGACCGCTGTCCCCTTCAACTCCATGCTCTTTTTCGATGATGAGAATAGGAACATCCAATCGGTAATAATATAAACTCTCACGTTTTCTTTTAAATTCATTTCTTCATCATCATCATCATCGTCGTATAATAATTGCCTTAGGTCTCTAAAATGGGAGTAACTAGCATTTTGGTTGGAGATGGGGTAAATCTTGGGTCGTTAAGGGAAGGTCTTACTCAATTCTCTCGAAACTGGAACGCTTCACAGAAGAACAAGCAGAAATGGCTTTCCAAGTACTCTAACAAGCCGGATACTTCCAACCCCGCTGCATGATTTTTTATATCTCATTGAGTTTTTTCTCTCAGGATTTTACTCAGAACCACACAATATTTTGTACTAGTCGTTGCCCTTCAAATAAAGTGAACCAAACTGGGAATTTTAGTTGGAAAATATTATACAGATCTTAGCATCAGCGACATTTTGTATAGTATTGAATTGCAATTCTGTGGATTTCATTCAGAAACTAATTCATTAATTTGTGGGTGTTGTGTATTGTAATCACTTAGCCGAAATTTTGCTTAGATGAAATTCCAGTTTGCAAAATACTACTACGCATGTTTGGTAGTATGAAATTTATCTAAAAACAGTCAATGCAATTCCGCATAAATTAACAAAGAATACAATAAATTAAATAATCTTGACCGTATGGCCAAAGAATCGGAAAGAATGTTGCCAACATTGTTAAATAGTTCTGACCACTCATGAAGAAACGTGTGGCAATTTTCTGAAACAACAGAATACAGACAGATATTGCTAATTACTAAATAACAGAATACAGACTGATGTCGCGTTTTATCTTCCGCTCCTTTTTATATGCTACTAATACCATATGAAGATGTTTGGAGCCTTGTCTATACCTGCACCAATCCACAGTATTTCTCAGATGACTTCTCAAAAGACAAGTACAAAATAACACTAAACATGGCTTCATTACATTTATATTCCTTATAGTTTGTTTTGCATGCAACTGTGGTTCTCAAGCTTTTTCCAAACTAATTGAATTGGCCGTTTATTGTTTTGAAATTTCGAATTATTGGTTTTTACCAAGTTTTCAAACTCAAATTTCACCGACTATAATTCTAATTCTTCTCTTTTTAAATCTTAATCTCCCATCCAACAAGATCCTTTTTTTTTTTCAAATTTTCACTATATTTCCAATTTCTAAATCTTTAACTTGTTTCTTCTCCTAAACTTATCATAGAAGCCACAACTATTTCAGTAAAAAAAATTAAAGTTTTGGTGTTTTAGGTGGAAAACTATTGACGAAAGGAGTAAATTAACTTTAACATTTAACAAAAAATAAAACTTTAGCCGAAACTAAGAAAAACTGAAAATGTAATTAAACCTTCAAATATTTAGCTACTAGCTATATGGACTTACGAAACAAAATAGCACCAACATTTTCCATGATCAATAATGGGGAACTTTTTGGTGCCTCAAGCATTCACATGGCAAATTCAGTTAATCTTGCTCAAAATGTTAGGGTTTGGAGAAAAAAAATGTGATACGAAATTCAGGGAAAAAAAAATACATCATAAGCTTGCTGCCTGCAGCCTATTCATTACCACCATTTTCAACTTATCTTACATCTTCCCTAAAGATAGTTTTGGGGGACAGTTTGCTTGCATGCGCATTTAATGACATCAAGAACTAAACATGCCAATGCGAAGAGGAAAATATTTCTGAAATTGAATACCTTTTTGGCTTTTTTGTCAGCAAGATCACAGAATCTTCTTCTGGTCTACATATGCAGGCTATTAACCTCTCTCAATGGCGATCGTCCATCAAAAATTTCTTCAGTTTTCTTGGTTGTGGGAGTAATATGAAGACCATTTGTGCCATCTCTAGCAGACTCGTGTGACTTATCACAAACTACTGAACCCATTGCTGTTTCATTTTCATCTTCAGAAGTATTCAACACATTCCCCAGCATCTCCACCAATTGCGTATCCCAACAAGACAACTCACCAATTTTGCCAAAGATGTCTTCAAAATGTGCCAACATATCTTCCCCATTTTTTGATAAGTTAATGATCTCTTGGAGCAAATTTCCGTTCTGAAGCTTGAGCTCTGCTATTACGCATTCCATGGTCTGCTGTTTATCCATCAATTTTTCATTTTCAAACTTCCTGGCTTCCATTGATGCTCGAAGCTGCTCAGCTTCTTGTTTTAAATGGGAGAATGCGTCTTCTAATTTCACTATTCGGCTGTTCTTTTCTTCAATTTCTAACATTGCCAGATATTCTGCATTTTTCAAAGCATCCCTAAGCAAACTGACCTCAACCCAATTTTCCACTTGTTTTGAGAAAGAAAAAGAGAGAGCATCTAACAAATCTTGCTCTGATGTCGTAGCTAGCTCCTGAAAGTGCTCTATAGTACGTTCCTTCTCGTCTTTAATCTTCAAAAAAATCTCTTTTTCCTGCTTGAGGGTTTGCTCTGCTTCCTGTTGAGCATGAATTGCAACTTTTAATCTGTTTTCTGTGGATTCTTGTTTCAAGTAGGCGATGTCTATTTCTTTCTGTAGATCCTTTATGCAACATTCCTTATCCTCTACAATTTGGATAAGACCCTCTTTCTCCTGCTTGCATCTTTCCACTTCCTTCATTTTCTCTGCATTGCAACTTTCCAATAAACCAATCTGCAGTAGAAGGTCTTCAGTTTTTCTCTCCTGATCCTTGACGATACAGAGAAGGTTTTCATTGGCCTGCTTAAGGGCTTCTTCATTCTCCACTTTTGATTCCAGGGAAGTTTCCATTACTTTAATAGTTCCCTGAATTTCTTCATAGGAAACTTTAAGGGTTGCAGTCGCAGACTTCCAATCCTGTACTTCATAATGTAATCGAGATATTTCATCATTTTTACAGGTTATTTCAAGCTCCAGCCTTTCTAGAGCCTCAAAAGCAGCACTTCTTTCATATTGTTGTGTGTATTCCATCTGCATTAGTTGCTCTAACAACATGACCTCACCCTCAGATGATTCCTCAAGCTTTTTCTTGTTTTGTTCAAGCTCTTCCACCAGCCGAGAATGTTGTAGTGCCATACTTTTCGGAGGATTGTCTTCCACTTTCAATTGCTCTATAGAAATTAGAATCCTATTTTCATTCCCTTTGACATCAAATGATGCTTTCTCAGAGTCTGCACTGAATGATTTGGAGTAAGCCTCAACCAGTTCTGATTTAAAGATCAAGAGTCCCATACGATTCTCTTCAACGGTACAATAGCAATTTTCCAGTTCCACCTGAAGACTCCATATTTCCTGTTCTTTATTGGTCAATACAGACTTATATGTAGCAATATCTGCTTCCATCTTTGTCAATTGATCACTCCATTGAGATTCTTTAGACCTGAGAATTGACGCACAGCTTTTATGCACATCTTCCAACCGTCTAAGCTTGTTACGGAGCTTTGATGTCAGAGAATTTGCACCACCATTATTGATCTGAGCTTCCCTGAGTTCTTTAAGTAAATCTCCCAATTCCTTATTATCATGTTCAAGTTGAACAATTTTATGATCCAGTTCTCTCACCACCATCTCTTTCTCCCCTAGTGAGTTTCTCAGCTGTGCTATCTCGTCATTTCTCAGAATGCTTAATTGTTGAATCTCTGAATTCTTCTTCTCACACTGAGCATAAACATTTTCAAAACTAGTCTTAAACTCGGATATTTCAGCCTCCAGGAGTTTTCTCTTGCTCTCTTCATGAGCCAATGCATGGTTACACATCTCCAAACGGGATTGCAACCCCTCCACATTTCTTGTCTGAGAATCCAACCTAACTTGCAAGGAAGACATTTCCTCGAGCAATGCAGTTCTCTCCTTCTCCCACTCCTCCTTGCACAATCGGAACTCAACTTGAAGCTTTTCGTGAGCTTCTTCAAGATGCTTAAACTGTTCATTCCTCCATTTAATCTTATCTTGCATTCTTATATTCTCTTCCTCCAATTGCAGTATCACACCATCTCTCCCTTTCAACATTATACCATGCTGCACTTTTTCCTCCGCTTCTGAACACTTCTTCTCCGCGGCCAACAAGAATGCCCTAAGACTCAAAATTTCCTGACTACTGGCACAGGCATTCTGCTCCAGAGATTCATTTCTTAATCTTAACTCATCCAAAGCCAACACCAGCTCTCTATTACTCTCCTCCAATTTCACCAACCTATCAGCAGAACTTGTTTGGATCCTTTTATTCTCCGAACTCAAACGCTCCACGTGTGCTTCCTTTTCATGCAAACTAGACTTCAATTCTTCTAGAACTTTCTTCAGCTCATGGATCTCCTCGGACTTGAGATCAAGCTCGCGTGCCTGTTCCTCAACCCGCTTCCTAGATTCTTGAAATTTGAGAAATTCTTGTGCGCGATCTTGCTTCAAACCCTCAAAGATTTGAGCTTTGAGTCGACATTCGGCCTTGAGCTTCTCCACCTCCGCTCTGGCATCGTCCAACTCGGCGTACACATTTTCCATCCCTTTATCTCCCTTCCAACACAGATTTTAACTCACTGATAACATAATAAAGTGCACAACACACGCATTCAGTGTTAATTGGATTCAAGCATGTATTAAGCCATACAATACACAAATCAAAATCAAACAAAGGTTGAACAATGGCGACTTTAGCGGATCTGATTGCAAAATCGTATTTTTAAAACGTAACAATACATGAAAAGCGAATATGCAATTAAGAGTACATTAGGTTAGGAGTTTTACCTGACGCTGCGCGAGTGTGCGTTGTTCAGAAAGCCAACCGAAGAGCGTCGCTTCACTCATCAAACTGCGGCTGCGCCGGTCGCGCTCTTTTTCGATTTTGAATTTATTCAAAACAAAGGCTCCTCTTATCGCGCCTGTGTTCAAAAATAATAAAGTAAAATAAATAGAAAAAATAATTTAAAAAATATGTAAAAGTGACCGTTAATTTTAAAAAATTTAATAAATAATTATATTATAAAAGATAGAATTAGTATTACAAGAGGTAGACATAAAAGAGGAATTACTTTTATATATTATTATAAATATATATATGAGATGACAAAAATATCTGTATTTGTGAGTATGGATATTTTAATTCTTGTTTATAAACGGGTTGAATACGGATATCATATTATCTGTACCCGTGAATATCGTTAACCGAAAAAATTAAAATTAAAATTAAATTTATGTTTTATTAAGTTCAATTTAATTAAAATTAAAATTAAATTTTAATTTATATTTATATTTTATTAGATTAATTTAAATTTAAACTTAAATTATGTTTAATTTAATTTATATTTAATTTTACATTTTTTTGTAATTTTATTTAATTTCAATTTTAAACATTTATAATTTTTTTAAATATTTGCGGCTATCCACTAGTACACGCGAGTCTTAAATTATTCACAAATATTTTATGAACAAATACTCATACAGACAACGAGTAAATTTATTTTGTAAATAAACACTATGTATATCAAATCCGACCCATTTTCATATATATATATATATATATATATATATATATATATATATATATATATATATATATATATATATATATATATATAATAAATATAAATATAAATTAACTTTCGGATTTATGTTTTGGTGCACTAGTTAAATCATTATTAGTCACGGGATGAATGTAATTATATTACTACCAAAATAATCAAAATACTATTTATAAGGTATAAATATTGATTTGGTACCTCAATTTTTTGGGAAAGTTCAATTTGGTACCCAAACTTTAGGAATGTTCAATTTGGTACCCAAACTTTTAAAACGGATTTATTTTGGTACCTTCCATTAAACACTACATAACGTTGTTTGGCTTCTGTTGAGGTGGCACTGTGCAGGACATACGTGGCAGAAACATGGTGGGGCACATGATTTTTATGGTAAAAAAAAATCGAAGTAAATAATTTGTGAAGTAAAAAATTTTACAAAAGCGTTGTTGTCGATTTGGGGAAAAAATTAGGGATGTGAAATCGAAAAATTTGCAGAACGGAAAATTAGGGTAGAAGCTAAATTTGGGAATTAGGGTTCGGTGGTTGATTTGCGTTTGATCGGAGAAGAAGGACGAAGATTTCCTTCTGTTCGTTGGAGAGGGCGAAGCTAGCAAGAAGAAGCTTCAGCCGTTTTCCAAAATTGTCTCCCACCATTCTTGATAGTTCTAGCCGTTCTCAGCACAACTTCCACTCTGCAATTGCATGTGGGTGCTTCACCCAACCCTCTATAGCCACCACTATTACAAGACAAGCTTTGATTTTGCATCAACCATGAATTGTGAGAGCAAGAGGAAGATAATTGAGCCCTTGACATTTCTTCAATGTCTAGATAAATCAGAAGAAGAGAAAACCACCTATTAAGGCACTCTCCACAAATTAGGGCACTTAAAGTTTACAAATAAAATGGAATTCCAACTCATTTTATCCGAACGTTTCTGCCACATATCCCCAGCACAGTGTCACTTCAACAGAAGTCAAACGTCGTTATGTAGTTTAATGGAAGGTACTAAAATAAACCCATTTAAAAAATTTAGGTACTAAATTGAACATTACTAAAGTTCGGGTACCAAAATTGAACTTTTCCAAAAAGTTAGGTACCAAATCAGTATTTATACCTATTTATAACTATCGATAACATTCAATGACATTACATGTGATTTAAAACATAATATATAATGACTTGCATCATCATATGAAAAAGAGCCCGCGCATCATTGATAAATTTCAAAATAAATTAAGTATAAAATATTAAATAAATTTAAAGAGAAATTTAAATTATTGTTAGCAAAGTTGTTTTAAATAATACCTATATTATCTCTTGTAGAAAGATAATTCTAAAATAGATATTAAGATCTCAAAATCTCCTAATTTTTTTATATATGATATTCACATTCCATAAACTTTAATACTTTAATACGGTGGCACCCACTTTCCTTGTTTTATTTAAAACTATCGTATTGATTAAATTTAAAAGAAAAATAATACTAAAGTTAAATTTGAAATATAAAAAGTAAAGGATTTATATAAAAGAAAAAACAAAAAATTAGTTGTACTGTATGATCAATTAACATTCCTAGCCAGACCTTCGGTCAGGCGGCTTAAGGATAAGCGGTCGAAGGCTGTCCACTACAGACGGATAATCTCTTGGGTTGTTGATATGACAATTTTTCCAGAGTAATTTTAGGGAGCTCACGACCCGAGCGACCACAGCCCATCCGTGACAGTGAAACTTTGTCGCCATAACATAAATATGGGCCCTCGACAACACGCACGGATCCTTCGGTCGAGAACATTAGACCAAATCTGAAAATTAATGTAAAACAAGTCAATAATCAAGTTTAAAAAGTAATTGGGTCATGATTAAGAAAATCCTAATCACAGACCCATGTCAACCACTATAAGCAGGAACCCAAGGTAACTTGATAAAGACTTTTACTTCGCATTTATTACAGTATTAATTGCATTTACCCAAACATACTTGAACTGACTTAAACATCAAAACACATGTACCCCGATTGTCTGAACAAGGAGAAAGTAAAGACAAATTGAGTATTTTAAATAGGTGATAGATATCTATACCTGAAACATTAGTTATCATATATTAAAAGTTAAAAGAAATATACTTATGGTGCAACAACTAAAATTCATTCTTTTGTGCAAAAAAGAAAAGTGCAAAAAAGAAAAGAAAATTATTAGTTTTCATACAATAATTAATGAGTTTAATTTTAGTTTAGATTTAATGAGATTCGTAAATTAAAAAAAAATGTGACGTAACGATGATGACTAGTGTGAGAATGTTCCACAGGTATGATTAAACGATGTGTGTGGAATACTTCTTGAAATGACAAAATTATTCAACAGGTTTAATGTGCTAAAATTAAAACAAACACAACAAAAAAGAATATGTTCTAAAGAGAAAAGAAAGTGTACAGATCCTAAGACAAATTTTAGAACATAAAAGACCTGAAAGAAATTATATTTTGGAGAAACATTCTTGTTATAGTTGGAAAAAAAGATGAATTTTGTTTTGAATCAAGACAAATTTGTTGGTCAAGGTAAAGTTGTAATTTTCAATCTATTTTTATTTTGTGTCGTTTGTGTTTCATGGGTGGTATATCATTTTCGCGTATAATGTTACAATATAATTAAAAAAAAAACATGTTAATAGAGCCCAGAAATGTCAAAAATTCCATATTTTTCTATATATCATCATTAAATCATAATAAACCTTAATATAAAAGGTATTTGAAGAACAAATATTTTAATATAAAAAATTAAATAAATAAATATGAAAATATATTATTTGATTTATTAATTAATTATTATAAAGTGAGGAATATGATTGTTTCTCTAACCCTCTAGATTAGAACCTAATTTCACATGCAAGTTTAAAAAAATTTTATACATGACCAAGGGTCGAAAATAAATTGTTAGATACAATATGTGAGCGTTTTTCTAGAATATCTTAGAAAATATAAAAGTGATCTCTTTATGATTTTATATATTTAAAAATATTATATTTTAATTTAATCTTCAATTTATTTCATTTATATTTTGTAAGTATAGTATTTTAAAATAAAAGAAAAAAAATAATATATGAAATATACAAATCTCGTTTTTATTAAGTAAGATTATATTTAATTTAATTTCACAAAATCAATTGTAATCTGTTTATAAATTTCAATTTCTTTTACCATCAAATTATAATTCTTGCTACAGGAACTAATGTATGGTAAAGAGTTTATCTGAACATTGGTCATGAGGAATCTTTTCGAATATTACTTCTACATGTTTACACAACAGGTCAATTTTCCCTTAAAGAATGCAATTAATTTGTTTCATAGAATGAAAAAGTATTACAGTAGTAGCCAACAGCACTGCCATAAACCGGTATTCATAGGTTGTTGCCCGTGGAGGTTTTGTTCGGTGCGAAATGAGACAATTTCAGCACTACTTTCAAAAGCTTCAACCTATTCTGTAATAAGCAGTTGCTCAAGTTCTTCTCTACGGCGTTCCAACTCCTGTTAAGTGTTCATAGAAGCAAGTAAATTTCGGTTGATCTTTTAGTAAAAATTAAGAATTAAATGGAGATAAGAAGGTTTCTGAGAGATAATATTATGAACTCTGAGGGAAAAACAGAAGTCCAAGTTATGAATCTTTGTGCCCAATGTGCACGAAAGATGATGGAGAATGGTAGTATTGTAATCTGAAAACGATGTTGTTGACAACGAAACCTCTAAGGATTACTGAAATAACAAGTATGGTACATCTTGTGGATATAATCTTTTAAAGAAAAGAAATAATAATATGGTTTCTAAAATCCTTGATTTCTTTTCTCTGTTCTTTAGCTCATTAAGAGAAGACGTCAATTAATATCTTGATTTGAAACAATGCATTTGGAGCTGAAAAAATCATGGGCTATTATTATGAGGTAGATAAAAAAAGATTGCAATAAAAGGTCATGGAAAAGGTTCCAGAATTTAAATTTTCACATAGTGAGTGCAATGTTATGTTACGAAGGTATTTAGGAAAGACAAAAACTACTGATATGCACGTGGATGCAATACAATATATGCTACGTTACCTCAAGATCCTTTTCTGCTTGCTCTCTGGATATCTCTTGCTTCTGGCGGGAACGTTTCAGAAAACCAATGCAAAGAACTCCCTTAAAATGGTAATACATGTAACAGAAATTCTTATTTAGAACTCTTAGAATATTGACTAGGGAAGCTCATATATAAATATCTATCTATTTATAATATATATATATATATATATATATATAAAAGAATAATCTAATAAAATAGAAAATTGTTAGTTCATTGAACCATGTCCAAAGGCAGCAGAAACGAATTAAGTAGGAATTCTGCTCAGAAATATGATATGCCCGTTAAAATATTTTAGAATGATTTTTTTAAAGTGAAATTGAAAAGTATTAAAACAAGAGCAAAGGTAAGATGTTATAGAACCTGGTTTAATACAGGTCATGATGCTTTCAAAAATATTAACCTCTGTCTAATTGGAAAACACTCACAGCGAAATAATTTGAAGAATCAACAAAAAAAAAATATAAAATGCAAATTGAATATGACTTTGCACATATATACAATAGGCATCAATTCGTTTAAATCATGTACAAACATCCGAGCATACACGACTACAGAAACCTAGTCATTTGACTAATTAGTTTGTTCTTTTCAAAAATCTTACCGACACAACGTAAATTACGCCACAAGCAAGAAGCATATAGCACGCTATGCTCTGAAGAACTATCAGCTCTTTTCGCTCCCCACTATAGTCAGGGAAGGCCCTAGTCATGACTGCAACACTGCAGAAACAGAAAAAACACGACTAAGAAGCAAATTTGTGCATTATCAATTCATAATACAAACAAACAAAATCTTGCAATTCTACGCCGTACACTACATTTATTGGACATTAACAACAGGCAGTGGTAGCAAAACCAATTATGCAATACAAGTATTCTGAACTCAAAAACATCCACATGCAAAACACTCAAGTATTCTCTAATTTTAGAAACTCCTGTCTATGGTGTCAATTGAGATTTGTTCCACACATTATTACCTTTTTTCTTATTCATGAGAGAGAATTAATAAAGATAATGTAGGTACTAAGAGAAAAAAAAAAACAAAGATAATTGAATCGAAAGCAAAAAAAGCATCAACGTTAAAGAGAAAACGTACAAAATGTGCAGCAAACCCCTGGCAACCCAATACTCTATAACCTGTAACGATGCATGAAATTAGATAGCAGGAAGTGAGAACAGCAACATCATTTATTTGCTCAGCATCCACGTTCCGATAACAATAAATTAGAAAAGAACGAAACTACTAACTAATTAATTAATTAACCTTCCAGAACTTGATGATGAAGCTCCATTCCGTCTCAGCCAGAACCCCGAAGCACGCTATGAAAACGGCGTAACACCGAAATATGCCATCGAAGATCTGAAAGACACAACACGCAATTAAAACTGAACACGAAACGAATAATATTATACTTTAGAGAGAGAGAGAGAGACATCGGATTGGTTTTTGAATGAGCGAATTGCAGAGAGGACGTTAACGGCGATGCAGAAAAAGGAAGAGAGAATGACAAGGAAGCTGAAGCATCTGCATAGTGACAAGAAAGGGTCTGGTCTGAATTTCGTTCTCAACCTTCTCCTGGTGGAACTTGCAGTTAGTTGAGGCACGTTCTCTCTCTCACCTTCACCTTCTCTACGCATTTTTTCACTCTTCAAATCAACTTTTCAACTCCTAATTAATATAACAAACTCTGTCTCATCTAATGGCTTAATATAATTTCTTCATTCTGATTTTTCTTCCCTCACACTTTTATTTTCAATTTCAATTCCAATTCCAACTTTGTATGTCACAGTTTGCTTCTCCAGGGTGCGATTCTTCACCTGCCATTCAAGCCATGCATACAACTTACACGTGTCGGTATACAAACCCTTATTTAACCCCTTTGAAAATTTTATATCATATATATGTAACTAAATATATTATTATTTTATTTTAAAACTTTATATTTTATTTTTAAAAGGAATGGCTGTCAACAAATTGTTTTAATTAAGTCGAATTCAAGTTACCTAATATTGTTTCTAAAACTATTGGCCTGTGGTATGTGCGTTGAGAATTAAACAAATCAGCTCACTTCAATTTAAAACTAATAATAACAAATTTTACTTTTAGAATTTTTATATGTATTTAATCAAATATAAAAAATAATATTTATATAATTAATAATTAAACATTACACATAATGTATTAAATAAATGAACATGTGATGACATCAATTCATTTTCAACCCAATTTTTTTTTTAATTTTAATATTACTATTGTCCATCTACATAAAATTTTATATATTTTTATATAATACATAAAAAAATCAAATAATTAAAGTTGTAATTGAATATTAGTTTTCTAATTATATGATCAATTTATTTCCTTCCCCCTAATGCCCTACTACATCACAACGAATTCAGCTTGAATGGACTGGTTCTAATTTTTAAACATTGCAGAAATTATTCATCCTCAAATTTAGTTTGCGTGGATTACTTTACACTTTATTTTGACAGTATGAGTTAAATATTGTTAAAATAATTAGAAATAAATCTTAAATCTACATAAAATAGGTATCTAATATAATTTCTTTTATTTATATATAAAGGAATGCTACCAAAAATTACTTCCACTTTTTATAATTATAGTTTCCATTATATTTAACTACTTTTTATCGTTATATTTCTAATGGCGATTTTCATTAGTGTATAATGAAAAAAAAACTAATGTTCAACCATTTTTTTGCCTAACAAATCCGAACTGAATTCTTTCTTGGTGTTAAATTCGAATGTAGGTTGACTTGTAAGTAAGGAACTAAGGGTAAATTAGTAAAATTATCAGCAAATTAATTAGTTGTGGTTCGTTATATTCAATCAGATTTTACTACATAAATAAACAAGAATGAGTATTATTTATTTCCAACTCTCACATGTGTATTAGACTTAGTACACTAGATAATTAAAAAAAAAAAGATAAAAAACGAATTTAATAAAAAGTATGTAGCTTAATATTCATGATCGAAATGTCTCCATTAAAACTTTTGAAACGTTTTTAGTGTCGCATATATAATGGGTGGTTTTTACGTTTTTCATAGAAAAATATGCATCATTACGTTTCATCTCTTGCTAGCAAAAAAATTATTTATAGATGAAAACAAAATTTTCAATTATGTGCTCCGGGGATTGAATTATCCATCTAATATAGAAAATATATTGGGAAATTCAACTCTCTAACGCGCGTTTCAATACATGGTTGGAGAATTTTGATTTTGAATAAAATTAAATGTACAGTATGATTTAAATGAATAGGTTTATTGTTAAAATAAATCAATAGTACTATTCAATATGATTTTTTATCCAACATAGAGTTATTCAAAATTAATTTTATAACAATAATCAACATGAAGCTAAATATTTGAAAATATTTCAACATAATTTTGGAAAATGTAAACGAAACAGTTAATTAAACGTATAAGGTTGGCGAAATTTTAAGAAGAATATTTAAATGTTACTGTAGTTCACCCAAAAATTCAATTCACTTATTAAGACATAGAATAATTTGTATACACGACTTTTTTGGTCTCCTAGTTGATTTTCATATTAAATTCACCATATTCAATATTTAAATACTTACTATTTTAAAATATGTTAAGTTTGAATTATTTTTCTATAATATTATTGTTTTGAACTAGATAAATAAATAAAAGTGAATGAACAAGTATTATTTATTATAGGTATCAAAATTGGTTTTACTGGGTAGAATGTGAAAAAATTATCATTTTTTTTTTAAATATAGTTCAGATGTCACAATAAATCGATTTATTTAATCTACAAATTAAAAAGTTAAAGTCGGATTGGAATTTGTTGTTCCATGACAAATCAATAACCACTGTTTATTATTTTTTACTTTTTTTTCATAATTTTTTTATTATAATTATTTATTACTTTTTTAATTATGTAGATCGATAATTTAATATTTTTAAAAATGATAAATTTATTTAATAATATTTGAATAATTTTGATACATAATTAATTAATTTATTTATCTAAAATTTTAATTTGTATTTTATAATTGTGATTGATAAAAAAAATTAAGTGAAAAATCGACTTATAATAAATATATAAAATAATTTAGGATAATAATTCATTTTGAAGTAAATCAACCTAACTTATCTATAAATATGTTAGATTGAATTGATTTGTAAAAAAAATTATTCATTGAAAAATTAAGCTACTTAGGGATTTGAATTCTCTTGAAATTTTTGTATTGATTTTTACGTTGTACCTTCAAAACATATAATTGTACACCAATTTTTATGTTCTAAAAGTATATTATCTTTTTTAATATAACGAACAATAGCTATTTTGAAGACGACAAAAACATAAAAACAAATTACAAAATAATCTGTACTCTCATTTTTAATTCATTCAGTAGTAAATGATCCACATCAGTTAGATTAACTTATTAATAACAACCTTACTATTTATTATAATTATTAAATGATTATATTTGATTATATAACAATATTTATTAACTAAATTTGAGAATATGATAATCATGTCTTATAAATTTTCAAATAAAATCTTATGTCTGAATTAAATTTATTACTTTTTAAATCTGTTTTTTATAATATCTAAAAGCATATCTCACATATTTATCTTTCTAGTAAGTATTTAAGTTTTTAAGTTGTGACTCTAATATAAAGATAAATAATTAATAAAGTGAGGGGGGAAAAAATAAAAAGGTAAAATTAAAAATAATAATATTGTTATAACTAACTTAACAAAAAGATTCAAAACTATTATAGAAATCAAAATCACATGAGAAATTAAACTTAATATGACATCTGTCACCTATACATGTGCATTAGTTTAGCATTATAACAAAATTAAATTATAACCAAATTAAAAGTTAGTTATTTTTGTTTTATAAATTTCCCACTTTTAAGAACTAGATTCACCACCGCGTGCCGTTTTAGTCTCTGACCAAGTTAAGGTGATGACAAATCACGGAACCATGGAACCGAAGTTAGTCCTTATCCCTTGCTCTGCTCAAACCAACCGTTTCTAGCCATAGCGTGAACTTCACCGCCTCATATTCATTCGTTCCTCAGTAGTCACAACTTTTGCACACTCACAACACAGCACACTCACACATCCACCATGGCTTCCATAACATCATCATCATCGTCTCCAACACCAACAACACACTTCAACTTTCCAAACTCCAAATTGTGTTCCTCTTTTCACTTCTCATTCTCTCCATGCTCGCTTCCACTTCCTTCCATATCCCACGCCGTTTCCAATTCCCTCAACAAATTCAATTCCTACTTTAATTCTCTGCGCTGTTCTGCCTCCGTGGAAGACGCGGAATGGGATTGGGAACAATGGCGCCACCACTTCCACGAGGTCGATGAACAGGAGCGTCTCCTCCACATTCTCAAGGTACACACTCACTATTCTACCTAGTTCAAATTTTTTGCTGCGAATATCCAGGTAAAAAGCTATTTTTGACGAACGAAACGACAGGACATTAGTCTTCAAACAAACGAATAAAACAAATTAAGCCTCTAAAAGGTGCAATTTTTCAATACTAGCAGATGTTTAGAGATTGAAAGAGAAGTCTCTGAAATAGTCACAAATTTCAAGGACTTATTTGAAATTTCCTTAATTTTCTATCCTACACCTGTTCAATGATGTTTTCAAAGACCAAAATGAAATATTCAAAGACTTCTTTGATTTTAGACCACACATGACGCTTTCAGGATCAAAGAGATGATTTACAGTACATTGTTCGTTTGAACTTTTAATGATGCTGCTAATAAATGACGATGACATGTTTTTGTGCTCAACGAAACAGTCTCGCTTCGGTGTTGCTGTGAATTTGGAGGATTATGATGATGCGGCTGCGCTTAAGGTGGCCATTGCAGCTATAGCTACCAATGACACTGTTGGAACGGTCATATCTCTTCTAAATGTATAAATTTTCAGTCCAATTGCCTTTATTTCTTCTGCTTTCTCTTTGCATTCCATTGGACTTTCTTTATTTTCCTTCCGAATATTTCAGAGGGCCATAGAGGAAGAGCGGTACAGTGATGCAGCTTTCTTCAGAGATGAAGCTGGCACCGGACTTGTGAGTTCTCATTGCAAGAATGTCTTCGTATATTTTTTTATGGAAACGAATCTGAAATGCAACGTCAAAGGTGATCCTAGAGTCTGTAATAATTGTAACTATACTTAACTTGCTATCACATAGGTTGGAAAATTGTATGCGCTATCAAGACACTCCTTGCTATAGCTCATACTCGTGATTTGAACTGTTTTAGTTCAGTTAAATCTAAGAATGTGGACCAGGATGGAATAATGTCTTGGTGTGGCTCTTTTTGTTTTCCTTACCAGCCTATAACGTGCTCATATTTTTGGACATGTGATCTTCACCTATTGGTTATGTTTGAATTGATACAGTGGTGTAGGAAAAGGTTTGAAACCCAAGGTTTGGGATATTTTAAGCAATAAACTGAAATGGGAAATGATGGGAACCATAACCATTGTATGATGTCTCCCTTCTCCCTTACTTTTTGGTGGCCTGATATGGTGGATTTGAAAATGGCACATCCCGTTAATCTCTTTTTTCAATTATCCAAAACTCTCCAAATTTTTAGTGAATACCTATCTTCCATGATTGGGACTTGATGAGGGTTTCCCTAGCGCCAATGGGACTCCTGTTCGGCTTAATGGTCTGAACTACTCTTCACTTTATTTTATTCAAAGCATCCAAATATAACCATGATGTGGTAACATCTCAAGACTTGAGCTTACCGGTAATGATATACTTTGACATCAATATGTTCTGGCTTTTGCAGGTGGGTTGGTGGGCTGGAATGTCGAAAGACACCAATGGTCCACGTGGTCTAATTATTCGCATAACTCCAGAGCATGGAAGATACGTGGCAAGGAGTTATAGTCCTAGGTATTTTCTATTACTTATGGTTCTTTCATGAAAGGGAAAATTATTTTTGGGGAAAGAGATGCTACCTTAGAATTTAGATATGTATGTTAGAACTTCAATACTTTTATATACCTTAGAAATCCCACATTAACTAGAGATGGGATTGAATTATCGTATATAACGTAGAACTGATTTGGGCTTATTTGCTTACACAATTGTAACTTTAATTCACTAGAAAGTAAAAATATGGTTTGAAATGAAACGTCTTTCTCTACCAGCTTGTTGACTGCATGATAGTGTGACAGGGGCAGAGTAAGTGGAGAAGACAGACCAGCCTAATCTTGAAGTGTATAATTTGGTTTGCACACTTAGATATAAAAATACAGAAGATTCTAATGGAGTAATTTGGTTATAAGTCTAAGATAGAAATCAGATTTCTGTACAACATAAGTGTTACAAGGTTCAGTTGATTTGAACTTGACTTCAACTTCCTCTTTATGAATTTGTGCCTTTTAGTAGTGTGGGAAATTTATAATCTATTTTGTCCTTTGTTGCTTACCTTTGATCAACTTGATGACAGTGGGTTTAACCTCACAATTCCTTCATCACCTTTAACCACTCAATCATATATTGGGGTATCTCTAAACTGTGTCTTTCGATTCTTGAAACAATTGTAGGGCAACGTACTTTGTATAATTGGGGGTATCTAAGTAGTTTTAAATTGTGGGCAACCACAACACAGGTACGTTACCAGCAGCCCTGCCTGTTAATGACTAAAGAAGTAATTCATTTATTTTGCCTGCAAATACCTGTTAAACTGTCCAAATCTAATCCGTAGCATGTTGTACTTGTGAGCATCTATGAGTGCGGTCCCTAGTCATAATGGTGATGCCTTGAACTAGGTTGAGAAAGTTATCAATGATTGAATGAAATACTTTAAAGGTAGACAACAATATTCCAGATAATGAGATATAATTGTTTTATGAATTTCATGTTCCATAAGTTCATGCCGTGATTGCTTCGTGTGCTCCTTGTCCATATCCTATGGTGTTAATTTACTATGACAAATTTTTAAAGAAGGAAATCTTAGTAAAATTTTCTAAATTAGGTACAATATTCAATCAGTTATGTCAATAAGTGGTTACTCACCAACCATTTGAGTGTTCCCCCCCAAAAAAAAAATTGTTCCCAAGCTAGAGATACGTTTACCAAGTTTTTTTTTGGTGTCTACCTCTTCTATCATAGAAGATGTTCTGTTCTGTTTTTTAAGAGCATTTCTTTTTCATAACTTGAGACATTTTAGGTGGTCACGGTGCTGACCTTCATTGTAATTTTTCAGGCAACTTGCTACTTCTGCCGCTGGTGTTCCTCTATTTGAGTTTTTTCTTATAAAGAATAAGAGTGGTGAATTTAAGTCACAGGTAGCTCTTCTAAACTAATCCCTTAATTTTTTATAATTTTTATTGGAATCATTCATTACAACATAAGCAATTAGCATTCCTCTAAAAAATTTGAGTTCAATTACCTTATTTTATTTGCCAACTAATTGCACTCAAAATGGATTGTTGTTCATTGAACTTTTTTGTAACTGAGTATGGATGAGTGTGCTTACGATGATATTCTGTAGGCCGTTACAAAAGTTTCTTTCAATAATTTGTTGGTAAATAATTTTTTATCATAAGCATTATGATAGAGGAATCAGGGATTATATGCAACAATGGAATATATTGCTTATGATCCAAAGACTTCGTTCACTTCACAGGCCATACTATCTGAATTGTTCATGAAATCTTTTACACAAATATTTGTATTTCTATAAATTAAGAACAGTCTAGAATAGAAATCAATTTGTATTATTAACACTGTGTTGGATTTAGAATATTGATGGACATGATTCTCTTTTGCATTGTTTTTTAGTTTAAAATATATACTGACTTAGGCCAAACAAGCATGCTAGTTCATTAGGAGGTTCATATTGCTTGACTCTTAATTTTCAAATGACGAATGTCACCAAATTTAAAAACTTGTTTTTCATGGCAAATTAAGAGTGGGTTACAAACACAAATTAATAGTGAAAACTTAGGACAACTTATATTTCTAGCTGTGGCCTATATTGGTCATGTTGCCGCTTAATTTGCTTGAGGATCAAAATTTTACTCAACCATGCTTCACAGTTTACATATTTCAGAAACCTAACCAAGTGACAAGTCGTTTATTTAAGAATTGCCTAACCAATCCATGGTTTGATTTGGATTTAATTCTTTGTTTGTTGCAAACTCAATAGTACCTTTGGTCTTATTCATTCTTATGCTTTTCAGGCTGTATACTTCAAGCAGAGAGGAGATTCCTATAGTCCCCCAACAAAATCCACTAAAGCTTTGGATGCTGCTGAGAGATTGAGTTCTGTTGAGTCACCAGAAGATAAAAGTGAGCTATTTGTTGAGAGTCCTGAAGATCCGGAGGTTATTGATGATAGGAATGATAGCTCTGATCCAACTGATGGAATGCCTGTATTTCAGAATATCTTGAAGGATACAATCCCTGGTGTTAAGATGAAGGTTTTGAAGTTCACAACTCCAGACAAAGTAGACAAGGATATAATATCTGATGTGATTGAGCAGATAACTGAGGAAAAAGGGGATGAAGATGAAGATGAAGATGTATATTCTAACAAGGACAATGAGACAGAAACTCCAGAACTGAAAGATGTTGAGTCTGAAACTGATGATGAGAATGAATTAAGATCTGGTCTGGAAGCTTTTGATCTTGCAGAAGAAGATAAAGCAGTCAAAGCTGTCATTGGTGGTCTGGTTCAGAAAATTTCCAGCAGTTTGCCTACAAGAGAATTGTTGCTTCGAGTTCCTGCGAAGCTGGAGATGTCCGGACACGGTTCATTTTTGTTTACCATAAAGGAATTAGTCAATGAACAGGTTGGTCATGGCAAAGGGAAACGTTCACCAGATAAATCAACAAAAATTCAAGGCCAACATTCTGTTGACAGTATTATGTTTAATCTTGCTAAGTTCATTGGAAAGGGGAAATTACCCTCAAAGGTAGGTTAATGTTTACTATCTGATAATTAATATGATCTTATTCTGAGTAAAATATTAACCTCCAAATTGTAGTGTTTGCAAAGTTTGTCGCATTTGTTGAGTCTAGCTGCAAAATTGCTTATGTGATAATGTTTTGCTTCAATCTTTTAGGTTCTTAAAGATTTGGGAGAGTTAGTAAGACGTAATCTTAGCCGGGATGGACCCCTTGAACGATTGTCTGGGTCTACTATGTTCAGTCGCATTGAAATACCAACTTCTTTAGATCCTTTGAATGGTGATATTCTAGAGAACTTGTTAATTTAGTATTTTTGAGGTGCTGAGATTGCCTGCTCACTGTAAGATTTTAATCTGAGTGTATACTGAATATTAAATATTTTCACTTTCATCAGGTCTATATATTAGTGCACATGGGCTTTACTCATCTGAAGTAATTCAATTGAGATGTAGATATGGCCATTGGCAAGAAGATGGTGGGAATAAGGAGTCTTCTGATCTTGAATTTTATCAGTATGTGGAAGCCTTGAAACTGACTGGGGATCCTTATGTGCCAGCAGGCCAGGTAATACTCTAAATTTATTGGATAGATTTAATAAACAATGTAAAATATTTTATGCCTCCATCCTTTACTATTTTGTTATATTGCTTTCTTTGTAGCAACTTAGACCCCACTACCCTGTTTTTTTCTTTTTTTTTTGGAAAAAGGAGTCTTGTATCTGAGTCCGAGAAGAGCAGCAAGTCTTGCTTTGATTTGTTTAAATTATTTTTGAAGAAATTGCAATTTCATGTATTTTATCTTTATATATATAGGTTTTCAGATTCTTGGAAGTAGGACAACGCATTAACCTTTATCCGGCAAATTGACATGTTTAATAATTTTCAGATCAAAAAGAGTGTGCTAGTCTGACTCTGAAGACATACATGTCAGTCTGACTCTGAACACTGAAGCACCAGTGTGAACCTCCTATTAATTAACATTTTATTTCCCGCTAAGTTTTAAACATGTCTTTAATATACCTTGTTTGACACTCACACCAGTAATTACAAATAAAAACTGTTCAAATAAAAAGTTACATTAATTTTAATATTATTAAACATTTTTTCTAAATAAATAAACAAAATGTATTGCTAACTCAATTAATAAGTTTATTTAGGTAATTAGATACTTAAAAATCGTGTCGATATATATAGACAAACTCGAATTGCATCTGCGTGGTAAAGATTTTTAAATTTTGATACCTTCGCACATTTTCACTCACTTGCATGGTGAATTGATGACTTAGGTCACATGGGTTGTAGTGGTTGAACATGAAATCAAACAACATTACTGTAATTTAATTTGTGACTTAGGTCACACGGGTTGTATCTGAGTTTGCGAGCCATTTTGTGGCCCTCAATCTATTGCCGTGATTTTTTCTGGAGTTTACTGCTGTAAGTTGGGTATGTCTCATCGAGCTTATATCAGTGTCGGGATTAAGTATACAATAGACAAAAAGGCCACTATTACACGTTAACTCAAACACAGTGCTTTCAGTTGGTGCAAACTCTATGTTGTGGGAAATTATTCAATGTATTCTGTTTGGTTATGTAAGCACCAAAACATCAAGCTTGTTACTAGGTTGACCGTTTAGGGAAAGTATTCAATTTGTTCTTTTAGCAGTTTTTCCTCTGGGAATTAGCTAATCAATGTTGTATTGGCCTAAGCTTTACTATAAGCTAAATCATTTCTTTGTTGCTGTATTAATCTGCATTTACTTTTTTGAGCTACTTTTGTCAAAGTGTCATGTTCCTTTATCTTCTTAGGTAGCATTTCGAGCAAAAGTTGGAAAGAGGCATCAGCTTCCTCTCGGTGGAATAATTCCCGAAGAGTTTGGATTGGTAGGCAATGCGTTTTCACTTGGTACCCCAATAGTTGTTTCCACTGTTTTCTCTATCATTTTCCTCCTCTTTTCATTAGTTCAGAGTGAAAAAAAAATGATTATTGCTGTTTGCTTAATATTCTGACATAATTGGCATCACAGATTGCACGCTATAAAGGTCAAGGGAGGCTTGCAGAGCCAAAATTTCAAAATCCTCGATGGGTTGACGGTGAACTTGTGATACTAAACAGAAAGGTTCTTGTTCAGTTTTGTCTAATTGCTTTATCCTGCCATTTTGAGTCCGGTTCGAACTCATCCTTACAATTTATCATGCAAATGTCTGTGATTGAAGTTTTTATGTTTGATTTGCAGTACAACAAAATAGGGCCTGTTATTGGATTTGTGTACTGGGTCCCTGAACGTCCTTTTTTGGTATTGTTTACTCGGCTGAGGCTTCAAGAATAGGATTGGTTTTGTTCTACTTGTACAAAATGTCAACCTGTAAATTCTTTCTACTGATTCTGAAGCTATGCTGACCACGTTTAAGATTATATCATATTAATCTTCAGCTCAGAAAATTTATTTATTTATTTTTCCCTTCTCAGCAATAAATTGTAGTGTTGGCATGGTTAATGAGTAAAATTGATCTAATATGCAATTATCTTCTTGGGTGGAGCAAAAAGAGCTTGTATTTATAACAGAGTATTTGAATCTAGCTTTTCTGTAATGAATTTTATGGCGTCTCAATCTTTGTTAGCACGTGGTTTCCTTTCTTTATACTATGGTGTCTCCTTGCTAGACAAGAAGATGGAATGAAGAGCTCGTTTGAGTTACGTCTTGGCTTTGTATTGTCCATTCATTTTCTGTTGTTTTCTCTCGGTTATGAACTTGTAATCCTATCGCCATACGCAAACACCAGCATTTGTATTAGAATAAAAGTATAATGATAGATCACTAATATAATATAATATAATATTTTTGTTACAGAATATTTCCACTACACAATCTTCTGTATGTGTTGTGGTGGAAACACCATTATTGGCTCATCATTATTAGCTACACCGTGTTATTATTAGCCAAGAAAGAATTTTGTAAACAGTTTATTAAATATAGTGTTCCCCGCATAAACAAAAAGGTGCAAGGAAAACCCGAAAGAAAGATACTGTAAATAACAAAGAAATAAAAAAAAAAAGGCCTAACACAAAAAAATGTTTATAGTTAGAGAGGCTTCCTTGTATTCATTGAAGGTACTAGTAAATTCAATTCTTAACTAGTGTCAAAACTATTAATGGGACATCAAAAAGTGCTGGGGTGGTACAAGTAATACATTTTGTAAGTTATGAGAACAACTATCATTCTTAGCAATTGAGTGTTATTCACAAATAACATCCTAATATGAATGGCAAAGGATAATTTTGAGAAAACTATCACTAAAATTTTAAAAAATAAAGACTCAGTTTTTAGGCTTCCTTTTTATCAACTAATATTTCATCTATAATTCCAAACACGAGCTTTAATTCAATTCGATTTCTCACTCTGTGTGCTAAATTAGCTAATTTATTTTAATCCTAGCGACTAGTTTTACCCATAATTCTCCACTGTCTTGATTTAGGGATCTAACAATTCGAACCTTCATGCCACAATAATTCCTAATAATAGTTATTTATTCAACCCAGACATCTGCAAACTCTTCAAACCATTTCCATTTTTTAATAAAATAAAGTTCCTTAGGAAACTGTTTAAATGGTCGTAAATATACCAAAGCGGGCTCATAAAATTTAAGCTTAAAAAAAAAAGGTTAAGTCCCATGGACTAGGTGGAGCTATAAGATCCTAGTCAAGGTCAAATATTATTCGTTATTTTATTTTATTGTAACATTTGTGTATATTTAGTTTAAGAAAAACAAATTATTTTGGCTTGATCTAATGAGCTGAATTACAAATATGAAACCCACTAGAAATTTAAGTCAATTAAGTTGTACTAATTTCACATGTTAACCCAAGGAAATAGAGATGAGAAATATAGTAACTATCTTCTTTCATGAACTTCCTTACTAATAGTCTAACATTTCCATACAAAGGAAACCCAAATTAATTTCCATTCCATACAAATATGAATTCTCTTCCATTATGAGAGAAATAATTAGCATTGAAAACACAAACTTCCTAAATGTTTTTTTCAGAAAACATCCTAAATGTTTTACTATTCACATTTATTCATGATGATCTAATCCTATACAATTTCATTTTTTTATTATTAAATAATAACTGTGCATGTTTCTCATGCCTTAATACCAACACTCCATTTTAAGTAATCACTATTTTTCTTTAAAACATGACTTTTACATGTGTCCCTTAAATAATACTTAACTATATATCCATATATCCATGGCAGCCATTATATTTATGCCAAAGATTAAAGTCTTTATACTTTAGATTAAAGTAATATTACCAAGTTTTAAACATCACTTAATTTAATGTAATCTCAACTCAAACATAATAGTTTTACTCCTTACTATATTCATTGATAAAATATCATCAACAATAATAAGTAGACTATAAATATTTCACGTGTAAATAGAAAAAAAAGCGGCCATACATGTCTTTATTTATTATCTAACATTTGTTATCATTTTACAAGTCAACATCTAAATAATGTCATGTAAATTATGAACAACAGCGTAGTCCCAATTTTCTCTTAAATTATGGATTTATAGTGACTTTTATTCTCTTTTAATGGATAACCCAGAAGATAACCAATATTATTAAATTACCATTAAATCTTTGTATATGGTAACTATAATTAAAAAAATATATAAAAGAACACCTAAAAACATTTTAAAAGGATTTGAAAAATGCTTTAAATAGAAAACACACAAACAATCTGCATATGAAAAATCCATACTTTTAACTTGCACTTATGGAAACACAACATAAAATCTAGAATCTACATGGTCACATTCAAGTAATGATAAAAAATATTGTTTAGAGCAATATTAACTATGTCTGGTATACAACTAAAAAAATGTGTGTGAATTAACTGTTAATTCCGAAAAATCTAAAGGAAAAAATAAAATTTGAGATACCGAAGTACTTTTAAATTCTCTTAACTTAAATCCAAATATATACATTCTATACATTCTATAATAAAAAGCTATTAATAAAACCCTTTAGTAAAATTGAATATATATAAAAGCTTTGGTGGTGACGCTAAGTAGTGACGTCACCCCATCAAGTCGTCAACGTCGTCGTCTCATAATGATACTGAAATATATATGTCATTTTATTTATATTATATATATATATATATATATATATATATATATATATATATATATATATATATATAAAATAAAAGAAAAAAGTGACAAAGCAAAGCCTCTGTTTGCGCGCGTTGAGAAACCCTAGGCGCGGTGCGCACCGGCGTTTCTCCCTCTGCGCATTTTAGCGTCAGAGTGCAGAACCCTCTCATTCGCTTCCTCTTTCTGCAACTCTTACTTTCAAAAGTTTGTCGAAATTTTTTATTCATTTGTAGAGAGAAAGAAGATAACTATGGGAAGCACCTTTCATTCTCCGCCAGCAAAGCGTTCCGCACCCGACCCGAACCCGTTTCCTCCAAACGGGCCTTCCAAGCGCTCCAGGTCGTCCAGGCCTCCGCCGCTGCCGCTCTCCGTGCCGCCGGGCCACGCGTCTTTCCGCCTGCTCTGTAACGCCTCTCGAATCGGCGGCGTTATCGGCAAGTCCGGCTCCATCATTAAAAAACTCCAACAATCGACCGGTGCCAAGATCCGAATCGAGGACGCGTCGCCGGAGTCGCCGGACCGCATCATCCTGGTCATTGCCGATGCTGCCGTCAGCGGCAAGGTTCTGCTGAGAAATGATGAGGCCGTTGAGGTTTCGAAGGCGCAGGAAGCGCTGCTGTTGGTGTTCGATAGGATCCTCGATGTGGCAGCGGAGACGGAGGGCGTTGACGTCGGCGACATGCTCATGTCTTGCCGGCTTGTGGCGGACGCGGCGCAAGCCGGCTCCGTCATCGGTAAGGGCGGGAGAGTGGTGGAGAGGATCAAGAAGAACACCGGATGTAAAATTAGGGTTTTAACTGATGATTTGCCGCTTTGTGCCTCCTCTTCGGATGAAATCATTGAGGTAGTTTTGCTTCTCGCTCTGCTTCACATTTGGATTTGTCACTTGAACTTTTAGGATAACACTGCTGAGGCATTCGATTACCACTGCTATTGTTTATTCTGTTGCTTCGTTGTCTAGTATCGTTCCAGTTTTTATGATCAAGCGCTTCATCTGTTAGATATGGTTTGTTAGTTTATTGTAGTGGATTAGTTTTTCTGTTTAGACATGAATGGGTTTCGGGGTCAAGTGTGTGTTCATTTAATATTTCAGGGTCAAGATTTTAGTTTTCATTCAAGCTTTTGGGGTAAAGTGTTTCATATTTCTATATGGATTGTTAGTTTATTGTTGTGGGGTTAGTTTTTCGTGTTTTGGAGGTAATTAGGCTTCAAAATTTTTATGGTGTGAAGATTTTTCTTATGCTGAGATAATATCTTTGGGTTGTGTACTGTGACAGATAGAAGGTAGAGTGTCATCCGTAAAGAAGGCACTTGTTGCGGTCTCCCAACGTCTTCAAGATTGTCCTCCTGTTGATAGAACAAAGATAATGGGAAGCAAACCTTATGAAATGGTTCAGTATGAAGCCATAGATGCACTTCCTCGTGAGGCTTTAACTGCAGTTACTGCAGTACCACATGAAACTATAGATCGTCTTCCGCTAAGGAGCTCTGCATTGTCTTCTTTGTCCAGTTGCTCTAACAGCTATGGTACCAGAGTTCACTCATTGCCAGCGGAAGTTAATAGAGTCTCCTCCCTGGAACCAAAGGCACTTCAGCAGGAAGTCACCTTTAGAATACTTTGTTCAAATGATAGAGTTGGAGGTGTTATTGGAAAGGGAGGCAATATTATTAGAGCTCTTCAGAGTGAGACCGGGGCTAGAATAATTATTGGTCCTTCAGTAGCTGGTTGTGAGGACCGAGTAATTACTATTACTGCTTCCGAGGTCTGATAAATATATTCTTTCCATTTTTACTTATTTTGTGTCTTTCAGTTCTGTGTGTATTATTATTATAATTACTGTTTTTTATCAACTTATTAAGCGTGGGTTCAATTTATACAGAATCCTGAGTCAAGATATTCCCCAGCACAAAAGGCTGCTGTGCTTGTTTACTCCAGGTCCATTGAATCTGGTTTTGAGAGGGGGCTAGACTCTGGATTAAGTAACAGGTCAATTGTTACTGCACGACTTGTAGTCCCATCAAGCCAAGTTGGTTGTTTGTTAGGAAAAGGTGGACTAATAATATCAGAAATGCGGAAGGCTACTGGGGCTAGCATAAGAATAATTGGGACTGAGCAAGTGCCAAAATGTGCTTCAGATAATGATCAAGTTGTGCAGGTTTGGAGATTAGACCTTCTTTTCCTTTTTTTTTTTTTCATTTTACAATTAAAATATGCTGAAGAAAACTTTCTGTGTATCTGGCAACACCAATAAATTGTTACGCATCAAACTAAAATATAATTTCTCATCCTTCATGGGGCTACTTTGGTAATGATAGTCACCTTTTTCATCTTGATTATGTGATATTTGAATATTTTAAATTATATGCATCTGTTCTTTCGTCATTCATTCTGAAATATTTATCACCCTTAAGTGTTTATCTGTAGTTTTTCCTTGCACTGATAAGAATTTACCAGAGATCAATCTTGTTTCCCAAAGCATTTATATGTTTGCCTAAAACTCCTAGGATATGTATTTCGCTATATTTGTTTTAGGCATGATAATGATGTTTAGGTGTTTATAAGTTATACCATTTATATTGTCTTCTTCCCTCAGATATCAGGAGACTTTTCAAGTGTGCAAGATGCACTATATAATGCAACTGGTAGACTGCGAGATAATCTTTTTGCCAGCACTGAGAATAGTGCTGGAACAAGGAGTCTTTCTTCTCTACGAGTTGATAACAGCCCCTATGGGAGACTGCATGATGTTGTTCCTCTTGGAAGCCAACTACCCGCAGTCACTTCTCATAGTTTGAATAGGCATACTTTTTCTCGTGACATTGATCATCTTGCTCATTCTAGAAGTTTAGATCGTCCTTCTTCCCCAGGATTATGGACTAGAAATTTAGACCGTCCTCCTTCGCCAGGGCTGTGGGCTAGAAATTTAGATCGTCCTTTTTCACCAGGGCTGTGGACGAGAAATTTAGATCGTCCTTCTTCACCAGGGTTATGGACACCACCTGTACATCTCTCTCTCTCTCTCTGCTATCAATTTTACCCTAAGAAATTATTATTTTTATTAACTATTTCTTATTTGAATTTGATGCAGACAATGGCTGGGATAAATTCAAGAGGAGTGAATGATTTTAATTGGGGATTGACATCTCGTAGAGGAGGCTTAGAACTTGTCAGGTTGTTGATTTACTAAACAAACTAGCCTTGTTTTAACCCAAATAGCAAATCTACATATATATATATATATATATATATATATATATATATATATATATATATATATAGGTCAAAAACTAACGTCAAGGTTTCTTGTTATCTCAATTTTTAAGATTTTAGTATCAGTAATGTGCTAATTTTTCTAGTGTGATGTAATGTAATGTGGATGAGTCTTGAACTTCCCTTGACATTTTCAAGTAGCGCTCTCGAGAATTTGCCTAACTTTGCCGTCTTGTAATATTTTCTAACTTGCAATACTGAGGGTGCCTTCTCTTTTCTGAACTCAAGAATATTTAGTGACATTGTATCATGCATTATAAATACTTTGTATGTGATGGAAAAATGAAAATAATTCTTAAAAAGTTGAGTGTTTTTAAGGTATAATTTAGTTATAACTTTCACACTGGCACAAGTTAGGAAAGTTAATTTATTATTTGAACATGCAATAGAAACTACCATATCCTGCGCCAGGTGTTCTGTAATAAGTCTGTATTAGAATTAGAAACTGCCTTTCTCTATTTTACGTGACTTCTGTATTCATTCATTTGATTGATGTTCTGTGTCTGGTGACAAACCATTGTATATATACTATTTTTGCCACTGCTTTTCTTGTGCTATTGTTCATTTTCTCTTATTTGAAATCCTTGCTTTTGGGTAAAGTTGTAGGCAACATAAAGTGATGAAAATACAGCTGAACATATAAAATAGAATGCCACAATTGTCAATTTCTTATTATTCTTTTTATGTTTTGCAGTGGAAGTAAATCTGCCATCGTGACTAATACGACAGTAGAAATTGTGGTTCCTGATGATACTATTGATTCTGTATACGGGGAAAATGGTAGCAATTTGGCTCGTCTAAGACAGGTGCATAAGCTTGAATAAGTTATATATGTTAAACTTTTGTTAACTTGTTCACCACTTATCATGTCATCCTTATGAACTTGCATTTGTGATCCACATTTGATTTGATTTCTAAATTATCTATCTGTTAGGGAAGTGTCTGTTTTCAGTCTGCCATTTTCGAAAATCATGTGATTTTTTTTTTTTATCATTATCAACTTGGTCTCTTGATATTTTCACCAATGGACTGAGCAAAGGGTTGATGGAATGACAATTTTATACTAGATGATAAAATAGTCCTTTTTTTCTTGCATTTTCAATAATTGAGGTGCTTTTTAATATTTTTATAATTGATATTATGAATCATTTTTCTTATTTTACTTTGTCATATGAAGTTAATTTGTTTATTTTTATTGTCCCTATCAGATATCGGGTGCGAAGGTGGTTGTCCATGAACGTCGTCCTGGAACAAGAGACAGGACTATTATCATATCTGGTTCACCTGATGAAACCAAAGCAGCGCAGAGCCTTCTCCAAGCATTTATTCTTAGTGGCTCATCATGACAGGATAGAGGACATGACAAATCTTGTAATATCCAGCCTTGTATGATTTATTCAATCTCAAAAACAGTCACCAACTATCTTTGGTTAGTGACGTTAGTGTAGTGTAGTGTAGTGTAGCTATTTAACATCAATCATTACTTGATTCTTTAGTGCATACCAAGCAGCAGTTTAGCTCGATCGATGGTTTCATTTTAAGATTTCATCTGATTAGTATCTCTACTACCAGATGTCTTCTTTCAACTCGTACAGTTTACATCGGATATTTATAGGCTCCGTTTTAAGAAAATGAAAACTTAATTCATATTAATTATGATGCATCGTAATGTATTGATGTGTATGCTTTTTTATGCTGATTATAATTTTAGTCAATTAGGAAAAAAAATTATGATGACTACAGGAGAAAGGAAATAGGGAAATGAATCATAGAATATGAACTAAGATACGGTATTTTGGGTTTTTTTTCCAAACTGGTGCAATTTTTTTTCTAATTTCCTAAAATGGTGCAGTTTTTTTTTTTTAAATTTTCGACAGAGGTAAGTTGTGAAAAAATGGTATTACTTCATCCCGAAGAAGTCGTGCCAAATTAAGACGAATTTGATTAAAATAAGCTGTAGTCGTGCCAACATGGAGAGACTTCTGTGTTATGAAGAAGCTGTGTCATATTCAGACGACTTTAATTAACGTTTAAAGCAAAGTCGTGCCAATATGGAAAGACTTCAGTATTAAATTGTTAATGAAGAAGTCGTCCCATATTGGAGAGACTTCAGTGTTGTATTGATAATGAAGAAGTCGTATCATATTGGAACGACTTTAGTTCGAATAAAAATTAAATATTTTTTAGTCATGTTAATTAGTTAAATAATAATGCATATAAGTAATTAAAACTTTTATGATGATTTTGGTTTCTTATAATAGGGCATGAAAGTTATTTATGAGAGCCTGTGCCACAAGGAGGTCTTCTTCGGTGTCGTCTCTGAACTGGATCGTCATCATCATTATCTTCACCTAGACCTTGACGACACCGAAGAAGACCTCCTTGTGACACAGGCTCTCATAGATCACTTTCATGCCCTATTATAAGAAACTAAAATCATCATGAAATTTTTAATTACTTATATGCATTATTATTTAACTAATTAATATGACTAAAAAATATTTATTTCTTTTCAAACTAAAGTCGTTCCAATATGGTACGACTTCTTCATTATCAATACAACACTGAAGTCTTTCCAATATGGGACGACTTCTTCATTAACAATTTAATACTGAAGTCTTTCCATATTGGCACGACTTTGCTTAAAATGTTAATTAAAGTCGTCTGAATATGGCACGACTTCTTCATAACACAGAAGTCTCTCCATGTTGACACGATTTCAGCTTATTTTAATTAAAATCGCCTTATTTTGGCACGACTTCTTCAAGATGAAGTCGTGCCATTTTCTCACGACTTACCTCTGCCGGGAATTAAAAAAAAAAACTGCACAATTTTAGGAAATTGAAAAAAAATTGCACCAGTTTGGGAAAAAAACCCGGTATTTTGATACGTTGATATACTTTTCTTAAATTTTAAATTTATTAAATATTTAAATTTGTTGCTAAGTAACATTTTTCAACTATGTCGATTTATGCACAAAGATTGCCGATGAATCTTTCGTCATACTACTAAAGCTTCGAAGTGATTTGAAGTCACATTATGGGCAATTCTGTAGGACTACCACGCATAGTCAAGGGTGATTCACTAATCACCATAATTTTACTAGAAAAAACAAACATGAAAGTGGGGATAAGAAAATTACTTTTGACTAAACAATCATCAAATAATTATAACTATAATTTTATATCATTTTAATTATTCATATAAAACTTTAATTTTATAAAAGTAAACAACACCAAAGTGATCTAATGATTCATATTTTAAAAATATGTATCGCGTTGATTATAAGACAATATATACTTTTATATGTAAAAAGAATTTTCAATCTAACTGTGAGTATCTGAAAGACATGATCTAATTGAAAGATATTTGAAGGGTGTAGCATATGGTAGAAGTGAGAAAGATGTAATTTGATCTCTTTCCACTCTTTTGTTATCTATCCCCACAAAAATATAGCCACTTGGATTCATACTTCTTTATAAGCTCTAGTAGAAAAATAAAACAAAATAATTAAACTTCTCATATAGTTAAATTCAATTAATTTTTTACTTCAATCAAAAACCTTGATTCATTATACCTTTACAATTTATTTTATCTTCTTTTATAAACAATTATTAATAATTTTATCTAAATTTGATTTTCACAGTACAAAGTTTACTTCTAAGAACTAGATTTAGTAGCATATTCCAAAAGAGATGGTTATTTAAGAGAATTTATTACTTTCTTAAAAGAAATACTTTAATAAAAGCTTCTCTAATACCAAAATAGTATAAGAGAAATACAGTTGATTAGAATTTAGTCTACGGCTTTTCATTGGATTGGAATTTGAAGTCTGAAATTTTTTTCTTGGAGATGTTAAAAAACTATCCTATTTGGTAAAAAGTTAGGAAAGCAATCTCGCTAAGAAAATCACAGAATTCTGCAATGAAGTCTTTGAGTACTCCTGAAGGTACACTAGTGTTTCATGCAGACCTAAACAGTCTTTTGGTATATGCACCAGCTTCTTTTGCTTTCTCGCAAGCACATTTCAAAATACCTTTTATTTCTTCCACTGTTTGAAGTTTCGTGCAGACCTAAACAATTATTCTACTAAAAGGGGCTCTGTTACTTCCCGTATTTTATACAGAGAAGTTCTCGAGCTAAAAAATTACTTTTGTGGTTACAATTGTTTTGAAGATTTTCCAAGGTGGGGTCAGAAGTGGGAATCAACATTTATGTATAGAAACAATTCCTTGCCAATTTTGAGTCCAGGTTACAATTGTTTTGCGGATTTTCGAACGTGGGGTCAGGAGTGGTGAATCAACTTTTAAGTACAGAAACAATTCCTTGCTTTCTATAACACTGCGTAAATTCATTGAAAAAATCAGTACCTAATCAGATGGCGGCGTAGCCAGAGTTCATACATGACCATATGAAATGCATCTAGTCTGACAGGAGGTGTATTCCAAGTGAAATGCTTTTGGATCTGAACAACAAAAGCAACAAATTAAAAGAGAGATAGGAAAAATAGGAGTTATCATCTTCTGACGAGCAATACTCAATGTCTCATTTCCTTTCTTTGATTTAGAAATTTGGAAGGATGATGTAACTGAAAAGAAAGTAGATGTCAAACTTCCAACTTCTTATACTACGATAACCAACATCAGTTCTTTTACTGCTACCCTACCCTCATCATCTCTCATCGAATCGCATAATATTTATAGGTTGATAAACTGAACTTTATATTGATAGTACCTTTACTAAGTTCTGATTCAATATCATGAAATTTTTGTCAGACATGCTTTTGAGAATATCTTTGAGCCGATAAACGTCCCTCTCCTTCAGTATAACAGAGAATTTCCTCCAATCCAGAATATCATTAAAAGGCAAGTCATAATAGTTTGACATGATAACTGTAGAAAGACCGACAAGAGCTTCCATTAGGGAACAGTATTTCAAGACAAATAAGGGAGATGATCAACAGCATATTTTTTATTTATGGCAACTAAAGGCATAGCTTATATGTGAAGTAAGACCAAAAGTTTGAGGTAACTAACAAAATATTGAGCACAAGAAGTTGTGATTTTCAGGTGCCGGATATGGTTTACCTGGTACACACCCAAAGTGGATCGAGTCTGAGATACGACTGCTGCCGATAGGCCCCTGAGGGCACAAACAAAACTTGGATTTATAAAGTCTGTCCATGAATACCACACGTCCAGTCGATCGAAAATCAATTCTGTTGTTCTGGATGTCTAGTTCAGTATCATTGTTCCACATAGCTCTTAGATTATCTTTCAATCTTGAATCAGAAAGACCAGCCCAGAAAGCAAGTGTGTTCCTGCAATATTTCCATTGTCATGAAATGAAATTTCTGTTTCTGGTGGGTTAAAGAATTCTAGTTTTTGTTCAGATACCAATTCTGTTGGATTGATTTAGAATATAACAAAATAAAATATTAAGCTAACCTATTCTTGAAGTCATTCCCTCCTGGAGGGTTATAAAATGGTAGCTGCACTTGTGGTAGGGTAACATCCTTGTGTGGAATATAATCATCGTCGTCATAACGTGATGAACAAACCACTCTAATAGAATTTTTCATCAGATGCGGAACACCTTTAGTAGCCTTGACTCCAATATCGTGGCAAGTCACAAAAAAATGATCAGCACCCAAGGTTCTGTTCCAGTAAGGGTACTTAAATTTTACGTATTGTACATACTTCTTTACTTCATCAGTCATTCGCTCGTTAGTCAACCCCTGCATAATTAGTTTGTGCATTACAACTCACATCGAAAACTAGGATAGGCAGCTTCCACCACCACTATATAACACTTGAAGGTCATAGACACAAACATATCCACTATTCGAGAATCTATTGCAGATTTATGAACAATTTAAATTTAAGCAAAATTAACTTGGAATGAATAAATAATTAGGTATTGAGAGTGTTATATCCTTTTTAATCTATTGAGTAACATGAATAAGGAAGAAGTTTCATATTAAGTTTTAGTTAGGAGGCAATGTAATTTTTTTGTATAAGTTTAACATAGGTCTTATTGTTGTTAAATTTTTCCAGGAATCCCCTCCAAGAATGAGTCACAAATGCTAGATAGTTTTGAAATTATTAATAATTATTTTATATAAAAATGTAATTAAGAAGTTTAACTAAATAGGCTTGTTGAATGGTTAAACCATTTGAGAACGACTAAAATACCGGTTTCCTCATATTATCCTCTCTCCTAAATGGAAGTAAGTAATCTTAGTAGTGGTATAAATCATGTTAGGTAATTCTTCAATATTAAAAAATAATTCAAATTAGTTCCTAAAATTTACTTAAATTCATACATTTAGGGACTGAAGTGATGAATATTCAAATGCTTCAAGAATTAAACAGTTTCATCACTGACTACATACAGTGAGGTTAAAGTTTCGGAGTCAAAATTAGTGGTATTTTCATTTCAGAACAGATCGAATCCAATGGTGAAATTTATCTTATTAAGCTATTAACTGCAATATGGCAATAATTTAGTTACATTATTACACAATCCGATCGATATGGTTGAGATCACGCTGTGAATTCATTCACAAATTAGCTTTGGATAATTGATTCGACTAGTGTCGAAACGAAAAAAAAAAGGACATACTCTGCCTCGCATTTTGTGGCAAGAAATAGGGAGGAAGAAGAGGTGAGCTCGGCGCGGATCGTCGGTGACGAATCGGCTCTCTCTGATGTTCTTGAAGAAGTATCCTTCGCTGGCGTATTTGCCGGTGAGTTTCCTTGGCGTGTGAAAATACGTTTCAGGATCTCCATCAGGATACACGAACACCTTGAACTCCTCCTCCATCCGCTCGTAGTCTAGGTGGAAAGCTTCCTCCGGAGAGTGGAACACAGTGGAATCCAACAAGAAGACACGCTGCGCATAGGAATCGAACTTCGATGTGACGAAATGGTGTGAATGTAAGATTGGATTTGGAAGTAAAGTAAGATGAGAGCACTTGAAAGGAACCTGGCGGAGGGGAGAGTGTAGTTGCTTGAAGCAGACGTAGAGCACGAGCATATAGATGATGTTGACGACTATGCACGCGGCGGTGGTGCGGTGTACGCAGCCGCAAGAGCCGCGGGGGTGGTTTCTGATCCCCAGAAGGTTTTCGACGGAAATTGATCTTTCTTGGGAAGGTGACATTGTGGCGGGAAAATGAGATTCGTTGTAACGATCTTCTTCCTGCTATATGGAGGTCTGAAGAAAGGTGCCTTAAATTGAGTTTTGTTATAGTTTTCTAAATTATTTTGCGAAATTAATTTTCAGAATTTACAAAGCAGAAAAGTACAACAGAGAATTATCTCAATTATTGTATTTTTAAAATAATAACTTCTTCCGATGATAAAAAATGACATTTTAAAATATTTTGGTTTAAAAAATATTTTAAACTATAATATATTAAAAGTACTTATTACGCATTCAAAATTAATATATTTCGAAATAGTGATTTTATAATACATTGTAAAATATAAAATCCATAAATAAATTTCAACTGTTTAAATTATTAATTTTAAAATGTCTCGTAATAAAAATAATTTTAAATTTATTCTATAATATGTTTTTTCTTCAAAATTGTAAAATTTAAGACCTCAAGAAAATATTTAAACATAGAAAAACTTAAAAAAAAAAAAAACACTTGACCCTTTCAAATTTCATGGAAAGGACGTCATAACTTTGTTAGAAATATCAAGAATAACTTAGCTTGATTTATAACAAAAGATTTTCTTTAAACAACATTTTTATGTTTTTTAAACGTTATTGAAACGGAAGAATGAGCTTTATTATATATCATTTTTTAAATACAACTAGTCAAACAGTGGACGTTAGGAACGGGTGTATTTTAATAAAGAAGTAATAAAAAATTATTTGTAAGAGAACAAAAATTTCTTGGAAAATCAAATAATCTTTAACTATCATTTCCTCACAACTGTTATATAATAAACTCAATTGATTTTATAATAAACAGTATTTTATTCTAAAATGATAATGCAAATTTATTATATAATAATATATAATCATTAAATGTTTTTTTGCTTGAAAATGTAAATTAGTATCTCGAAGACATTGAGAAATTAAAATGATTTTTATTAAAATTAAAAACTCTTTTACGTTTTTTTAATGTAACTTTTTAATAAAAATATTTAAAATTTTGAATTAATGTTCTCGAAAACATTTGGAAGAACAGAAACTTTTTAGTTTACTCTGAATATGAATTTGTAAAACAATTTTGATTTATCTTTTACGAAATAACATTTTAATATTCTGAGAATAAGTTATGACAAATTTCCAAAAAATATATATAAGATGAAAATATAACTTCCTTGATAATATTACTTTTATTAAATTATTTACTATAATGATAATTTTATTTTAAAGCAAAAATAACACTTTGATTCTTAGAATTTAATTGTTTCCTAAAACCATTAATTTCAGAAATAATATCCACATTTTTTAATGTAACGCCCCATTTAATTTATATACGTAAAATTAAAGGAACGCCACACAACAGAGATAATCAACAATGCAGTCCTGGGGTTCATAAAGCTACCCCTACAACTAGGCACAACGCGATGCCAACCAAAACAGAATAACGGTTCGACCGAAAGTTTACAAAACCAAGAACAACGACATACAGGGTCATAGCCCTAAAGAAAAGTACAACAACGAATATAATCCAATCCACGCGGACTAAGCGGCAGAATCTCCATTTCCTTGCTGACCACGAGGACCTCGCCCATCTGCTCCCATCAACCAAGTTGATGATCATCGCAAGAAAGAACAGCCACATACATCACAACCATGCAACAAAACGGGTAAGCTAGAGCCAATCAACATATTCAACATGCAATCAAATATATTTTCATCATCTCATCCACATAGCAACCAAACAGGTTATGACTCTTCATTCAATACACTACGACTCGACTCGACTCGACTCATCCGGATACGTATAACTCGGTCGGATTCAGCGGATGCTTGCACTTGTGGTGGATACCCCT
>Ga0209589_1000836_pt1 | contig 46586 bp, 21 predicted proteins | sample CowpeawhiteBW_FD_187525 | JGI IMG/M metagenome (GOLD analysis project Ga0209589, IMG submission 187525) | Root nodule microbial communities of legume samples collected from California USA - Cow pea white BW (SPAdes) (version 2) | ecosystem: Host-associated > Plants > Roots > Nodule | place: USA...
CATACTATTTTTTAAAGTTTAAACTAACTCATCGTTACAAAATTATTAACCTATAAAATGAAAATCGATTCTAATTATATGATGTAATATAACTAGTTATAAGATTTCCAAAACTCACTGGTATGTTCTTATCTTACTTGTATATGGGCATTGAATGGGGGCGAAGAGGGTTACCAAATTTGTGGAAACTAGAATTGAGTCAAAACAGTGACAAGAAACGAAATTGTATGAAACAAAATAGAAAAGGAAGTTTTTGGCATCTTTGAATTTGAAGATGTTTGGAGTGTGTGATAGAAATGGACAAAAGTGTGGCAGACGCAGTACCAGTTATTCTGGTTTGACTGAAGCATGGCTCAATAAACAAACATAATATTGATACGTTGGTGACTATAATCAGTGAGAGAAAATTATAAAATATGATAAAAAAATTATGTAAATATTATTATCGTAGAACAAATTGGTGTTATTCTATTCTACCCGTGAGGTTGCTCACTCTGCACATTTTTATTTGATTAATTAGAAATGCTCCAAATTCAAACAATATTAAACAATTTAGTAAGGTTGCGATGCATCAATGGGAATGTTGAGTGTACTTTATGCAAACACTGTAATCACATAAATTCACAATCACTGCACTTCCTTCTTTGTGTCTCCTCCCTGTCAAATAAAATTATGATGTTTCTTCTCAAATCACAATTTTTACCTTCCATTAATTAACAACATCCATTTCTTACTCACCTTCTTTTATTTCTAGATTAAATATATTTTTAATTCCTTTAAATGAAATTTAGATCAGTTTCTCTTCAAAATTTTTGATTAATTTAGTCATTTATCTTTAAAAATGCATGAATTTAATCCTTTTAACAAAATTTTGTTAAGTTTATCCGACGTTTCAAGCGCATTTTATGGTAATATTTAAATTGTTTATCCTGTTTGGCACATTTTTTTTTCAATATTAATTCAAATATTATCATAAAATACGTTTAAAATATCAAATAAACTTAATAAAATTTGGTAAAAAAGACTAAATCCACGCATTTCTAAAAATGAATGACTAAATTAATATAAAATTTCAAAAATAGATTAATTCTAAAATTTACTTAAACCTGAAAAATAAAAAACATATTTAACCTCTTTTATTTTTATATATGTTGTCTATTTTAAAGTTTCAATCTGTATATATTATTCTTAAAAAAACACCTTAGAAATTTGAAAAGAAAAATATTTAAATTACTTAATTACCTTGTCTAAAGTTTGAATATGTTATAATATTGTTCTTAAAAGACATATTAGAAAACTGAGAAAAAAAATATATATTTAAAGTATTTTTTTTATCAATGTGAAACAATTAAATATATCGAAACCATTTAAAAAAGTAAAGTTTGCTCCTAATTGGATTACATATATTTAAAATAATGTGTAATTTAAACTAAATACGAACACCATAAACTAAAAATTTAGTGAAAAATATCTGAAAAGTAAATAAATAATTTTGAAAATATTTTCTTCATGTCCTTTTTTTTATTTAAATCAGATTTTAAAAATCGTCCAGTTTTAAAAATATCTTTCATATAAAAATAAAAATATATTTAATTATTATTTATATTTAAAAAATTAAGAATAAAATGTTATAAACATTTAAATACTCTATGCATTTTACTTTATAAAATAAAAGAATAAGTTTATGTATTTATCATATAACCTGTAGTTTCAATCTGAACAAATAATAAGATATGGTTTTGAAGCGCAAAAAAGGAAGATGAACATGTGCACGTGTGGCCGTACTGCCAGGCGCACTCAACTTTGACATTCAAGTCACGAAATGTATAAACCTAATTCGGTGGTAATTAATTAAAAATATTTTTTATATTTTTTAAGTATATGTCTAGATCTCATATTTGTTAAAAATAAAAAGATATTAACAAATAAAAAGATAGAACAATATACGAAAATGAAAATTTATAAATTTATTATTTTAAAATTTTGGATTAAAAATGATGTAATTTTTTAGGTGTGGATTAAAATTATGTTTTATTAGTTAAAAAAACTTAACCGAAGGCAAATTTGAAAGATGAAATATTATACGGTAATTGATAAAAGATATTGATAATTATAAATGGTATTAGAATAAAGAGGCGAAAATAGAAAATGGTGATGGAAGTTTTAGGAAATGGATTTTAAATTTAATTTAATCTTATAAAATCGGTTTGTAAAATGAGATTTACACCTTACTTATATATATGAATTGGTCTTATTTCTAGTCGACGTAAAACTTTGAACGGAAAAGTGAAGATTATGTGAATGTTTGAGAATTGCAGTGACAACTGTGTTCCCTTCATAAGACAATGATCGAAAGGTGGAAGTAGTTGTTGTTGAATGTTGTTGGTTTTTGGTGTGTGACAATTGGTTCACACTATCTCATAATTTGAAGGCAAAAGGAAATATTGATGAAGTAAGGTGTTGGTGTGTTTCATCATAACATAATATTCCAGTCTGTCATGTCCAACTAATACTCTGTCAAACTAATCCCATATGGAAGTAACACTTTTATTAAGCTAATCCAATTGCATTTGCTTCAATTTCTGATTCACTTTACACTCTGTCTATAATGGGAAGATAAAAGTGAAATATAGATTACTTAGGATCGATAAAATTATTAGGAAAATGTTAGATGTTGTCATGAAATGGTTTTTCTTTTCTTCTTAAAAAATTTTAAGCTATTTTTGAAATACTTTTGTTCTAGAAATTACATGTTTGATTTTTATCTTAAAAAAAAAAACATAGATTTTATTTTTATAGTTTTGTTCCGAAGTTCTAGAAATACTCTGGAGATATTATTTGGAACTTGTAGTTCTGTCACACTTTTACTTTTAAAAAACGTATTAGAGATCAGAGAAAGGAAAAAATATTTATATAACATTTGATTTTAATTTTGATTCCTGAACGATGTAAGATTTATTAGATATACCGAAACATTATAATTTTGAAATACCTTAAACTTTAATATTTAAATTTTCATTGTTATATTATATTATTCAATCAAATTGAAGGTCAAATGGAAATCGATGAAGTCTCCTCAGATTTTTTTTTCGTTTCATATCAAATTTTGATTATGAATTAAAGTTTAAAATCTCACGTCAAATATAAATAAAAGATTAAATTACATATAAAAAGTATAGATTATATTATCTTAAAATTTTATATAAAAGACGGTGTCATAATTTCTTACATTTTTTTTTTATGATTTATCATAGTGTACAAATTACTTGTTTTAGAAGGAAGAAAAAGAGTAATTTTCTTCTTTTTCTTATTCTATTGTCATTATTTTTCTCTTTGTCGTTTTAATTCAAACAAATAATGATTTTTTTTTTCATTGTAGCATTTGATTAACATTTAACTATCACTTTTTTTTTTGTGTAAATAATTTTTTGTGTGGATGTTGTTAGATGAATAAATAAAGTCGATGAAATATTGAAATGAAATGTTTGTAATTTGAAAAAAAAAAAACAAGATTATTGGAGAAGAGATTTGCTTAAATTATATAAACAATATAAGAACGTTATTTTACATAATCAAACACTTTAACAACCAAGTCACATTCAATCAATATATATATATATATATATATATATATATAAATATATATATATATATATATATATATATATATATATATATATAAGCAACTTTATTTTCAATTCTAAATAATTCAGGTTTATTAAATTCATATTAAAATAATATTTTTTGATAAAAAAATCAATAAAAAGACTACTAAAAAAATATTTTTTTCATTAGTTGAGTACAAAAACATATGAAGAATACAATGATGTAATGTCTTCATATTAGTTATCTTGTAGAATTTAAAGTTTAAGAGAAACCTATTAAACTATAACATGTGTTTCATGCAAAAGTTGTGAATGATGACCTGCAACACCATCATAACATTTCAAACATGTCACATTTGAATACTCATACAATACAAATTCAAGCATGTATAGACATAAATGGCTTGTCATGGCAAAAATCCAACCATGTTTGCATAATTTTCATATCATTCCAAACTGCAAAATTGTTGCCATATATGCTTATGGAAAAAATTTCCTAAATTGAGTTACTTCCATTTTGGAAATATTATTTCGGAAAATAGTTGAACGTGTGTTCCAAAATTATATCATTGAATAAAAAATATTTTTATTGTGAACTAAAAAATAGTTTTTAGAAATTTATACTTTTTTTTGAGAGAAAAATAAACCAGTAAAGAAAAGGAATGCGAGCTACAGCAGCATCACTTTGAGGGACAAAGCACAAATACTAGAAACTAGAAAGAAGAAGAGAAAATACATTTTTATTTCAAATTATAATAATTATTACTATTAAATTTAAATTAAATAAAAATAGTTATAGTGTTATATATGTTATTATTTTAAATTTTTGTTAGTATTATATTATCATCTCTAATACAATTAATTAAATAGTTAAGACATAAGGAAATAGTTATGAGTTTAATGTTTATGAGACTCTTTCATTAGAACATATATCAGGAAAAGATCATACAATTAAGACTCTTAAATGAAATTAAAAATCTTACCTTTAATTTTGACAGAATACTTTTAGTTCACTATTTTTTCTTTTTGAGGTCACATTCCCTTCATTTAATTATAATTTATTTTTTATTTAGTAATTAAATCACTTGAAAGTTATAAAAATTAAAATATAAATAAAAAGTATTAAAAGGTGAGTTTTATAATTTTAATATTTACCGTACAGGTAGTTATAGTCAGAAATTAAAATGACAGACAATTATGAAGCTTGACACTGCTGTTTTGTTCGTTGTTACACAACATGATGCAAGTCATTATGAAAAAATAATCTGCATCTTTTACAAAAGTAAAAAAAAAAAAGAAAAGAAAAGAAAGAAACTGAGACAACTTTTGTAGAGAATAATAACACACATATGAGATTTTTATTACGTGGGGCAAGTTAATGTTAAAGTGACTAGAATGCATTCGCACAATGTCCCCATTTTAAGGTAAGTTAGACAAAGCTCACACAAAAACTGGGAACTTCACGCCGCAACACAACACAAACAACACAACACTCCCATTTTCACCTTTTTTTTTTCTTTCATCGGAGAGAATAGGGTGGTGCATGCACACACACTTTTCATGATCTCTCTCTATATATATGTGCACTTTCACACGTTATATCATACATAGAGAGACACATAAGTCTCTAAGCCAAACCTCACTGTCTCACACGTTGTAGAGCTACTACATTCATAGGGAGCTCAAATCTCAATGGCCCTTCAGAGACTCTGAAAAGGTAGCAAGTGTGGTGGGTATTCATTCTCTTAACTTGCACTCTTTGTTTTTGATGTGTGTGTTGTGTGTCTTATGTTAGTCTCTCCTCTGACTCGGAGACAGAGAGAGAATCAAAATCACTATAACTCTCATATTAAAAAACGAGCAAAAGAAATGATTTTAAATGAGTCTTGATCTCATAAATCGCCTTGAAACATGTCCCCTTTCTTCTCTATTGCAAACCTTTTCAATTTCTGGCTCTCTCTCTTTCTCTCTCTGTTGAGAGTTGAAATGCTGTGATTCTGGCCTCCATTCTCTCACTTTCTCTGCTTAACTTGGTTTGGTAGGTGATTGTTCAGAGAGAAGAAGCACATTCAATGGAGCTTTTGTTTTTTCAGTTTTGGGGAGTGGATCAAGTTGACCCCAGATCTTCAATTTGTGTGATTGCTGCCAAGTGTTATCCTTTCTTCTGATTACTAGCCTGGGTTGGTACTTGGTAGTGTGAGACTTCAACCTGGTTATCTTGTCATTGGGAAATGTTGACTTGCATAGCGTGTACCAAACAACTCAACAATGGATCTCTTCGCCAAGAAGAAGAGGAAGAAGCTGTTCACACACCCAGCACAAAGCAAGCCATCAAGGCTCTCACTGCACAGGTAAATTGACCACTTGATTTGTCTCATTACCAAATCGTAAAACAGTAAGAAACCACCCACATCTTCAATTATGTATTTCTTCATATTGGTTAGTAACAGAACTAACTAAAAGGATTCAATTTTGTTTATCTGTTTGAATGATTTGTATGACTTGTTTTTACTTATCTGGGAACTGTGGTGACAAAAGGGGTGGTTTTGTTTTTCAGATCAAGGACATGGCAGTGAAGGCTTCCGGGGCCTATAAGAGCTGCAGACCTTGTTCAGGATCTTCCAATGGTAACAGAAATAGGAAGTATGCCGACTCAGATATGGGGTCAGAGTCAGCAAGGTTCAACTGGGCCTACCGCAGAACTGGGAGCTCCAATTCAACCCCAAGGATGTGGGGGAAGGAAACAGAAGGTGGGAGGGTGAAAGGGGTTTCCAGTGGGGAAGGAACACCAGCTTCAGTGAGTGGACGAACTGAGTCAGTGGTGTTCATGGAGGAGGATGAGCCTAAGGAGTGGATTGCACAAGTGGAGCCTGGTGTGCTCATTACTTTTGTTTCATTGCCTCAGGGAGGGAATGATCTCAAAAGGATACGGTTCAGGTACTAGTACTTACTTGCTTCTACCCATCTTGTGTGTGTTTGGAGATTGCACATTTGGGGGAGTGAAAGCACATGCCTTTGTCATGTGGTAGAGGTTACTTGCTTTTTAGCCAATGTGACTTTGTCCTTTGTTGTAGTTTAAACTCTTCCTTATTCTTTGATCTGGCAAACTAAGTACATGTTTGTTTGGGAGTGATCACATGCTTTTCAAAGGCTGTCCAGATTCTAGATTGGCAGGATCTATCTTGTTTCTATTGTGCCTCTGTGGAGGACCTCAGCTTTGTTCCATTGTCAGTAACTCATGCTTGGCTGGTGTGGTATGCTAGCCTGGGACAAAAGCAAAAAGGGTTTTTATCTTCTAGCCATGCTCATTCAAATGCACTCCCTCCCTCTTCTCTACCCACAAAAAGAAAAAGGAAAAAGAAAAAAAAAAAAAAAAAAAAAGAAAAGAAAGGAATTTGTGCAAAGAAAAAGGCCAGGCTTGGTTTTCTGCCACTCCTGGAGTAATTAATATTCACTTTCTCCTGTTTGTTCTGAATAAAACATAAAGAACTTAAATGAGTATTAGAAGGGTATAGTCAAACATAAATAGTTTTATGAATATGAAATTCTACTTTATTGATACTGGATAGTTTCATTAACTTGTCTGACAGTAGCAATTAGAGTTCCATGTTAATATTTGTGTCAGTAAATAATTCAGCTTGAGAAATTTTCAACGTAGGGAAACATACTGGTGTAGGATGTGACATTTGTTTTTCTAAGCCTTCGGTAATTGTACTAATTAATTGTTTGATGTTTTTTGTCAGTCGTGAAATGTTTAATAAATGGCAAGCTCAGAGGTGGTGGGCAGAGAATTATGACAAGGTCATGGAGTTGTACAATGTTCAGAGGTTCAATCAGCAAGCAGTTCCTCTTCCAACCCCACCTAGATCTGAGGATGAGGTAGATTACAACTACAACTTCTTTGTTATTTGTTAACGATTGCATGGTTAAATCTTTAACCTAGGAACTCGTTAAGCTTACATGCTATCCTTAACAATCTATCATAAATTCCTTCTAACTCATATTTGAGGTCTGATATTAAGATATTTGAGTTAAGAACCTGGTTTTTATAAATTTTCAAGTGATGATAAATGATTAAGTGTCAGCATATCTGAGATATCAAAGTTTATATGAATTTATTTGGAAAAACCTGGTTCTTGAATGGGGAAGAAGTATGTAAGGATACACTTCCCACTCAATGTGTAACATAATAAGCTCATTTAGAATCTTCTGATTTAGAGAATTTGCTATATATTTTAGTTGGCATTTACATGACTTTTCTTTTTCAGAGCTCAAAGATTGAATCTGCTAGGGACAGTCCTGTCACTCCTCCACTCAGCAAAGAGCGTGCACCACGCCATTTTCACCACCCTATGGGAATGGGCTACTCCTCATCAGATTCACTGGAACACCACCAAATGCATCCTCACCCTTGCTATGAGACAAGTGGGTTGGCATCAACACCTAATCTTTCCAACATCAGTGCTCCAAAGACTGAAAAATCATCCCTTGATGGTTCTGTAAGGACCAGTTCATCTGGTGAAGATCACTCAGGCGAGTTTTCAATCAGCAATGCCAGTGATATGGAAACTGAATGGGTTGAACAGGATGAACCAGGAGTCTACATCACTATCAGAGCATTACCTGGTGGAACTAGAGAACTCAGGCGTGTCCGGTTCAGGTAAGCAGAAATCAGTAGTGTGGAAAACAAATTACTTTCAATGCAACACCTTTTTTATACTTTGTTGCTATCTAAACAAGTTGTATTGTATTGTATTGTGTGAAAAGCTGAACTTGCAATTAGTGATTTGGTAATTTCGTTTACATTTAGTGATTTGATTCTATGATCTGTTTTTGTTATGTTTTTGACTTATCCCTTTGGATGCCTGACTCTTAAAATTCTAAACAGCTGAACTGATTTGTCATCAAGTTTGACTTTGTTTTTTATTCAATTTTTTACACAGCCGAGAAAGGTTTGGAGAAATGCATGCGAGATTGTGGTGGGAAGAGAACCGTGCTAGGATACAAGAACAATACTTGTGACTGTGACTATAGAAAATGGCTTTACACAGACAACTGCTTCAGCAGGCTAACACAGTACAGCTTGAAAGCTTTACAACAGTGTTGTGCATTATAGATCCAGTTACCATCTTTCTTTCCATGCCATGTAACAGCAACTTTCAACTTTGTAGTTTACTTTAGCTGTGGAGAAATGCAGATGTTGGGAAATATTAAACTTTGATAGTGATATTTTAGTCTTAGTTAAAACTTATTCCTGCCAATGTCAGTCAAATGTTTCCATCTTGTATGAATTTTGAACTATTCCAAGTGAGATAACAAGTTTGGTTCTGTCACATTGTTTAAAGCTGCAAATACAATCCTGTAGATTGAAAACTCTGCACAAAACGTATGTATCATTGAAAAGTTGGCAACAAAGTACATGTTTTCTGAAGCTTAGAAAATGTAAAGTGGAGCATGTCCTAGACAATTGCTGTCTCCTTCTGCCATTAATGTTTTGAGTGCCAAATCACATTATCATGACTTAGTAAAAGGAATTTAGGGAGCTGGATATGCTGGATATATATATATATATATATATATATATATATATATATATATATATATACTATAGATTGTTTCCTATGATTATTTTAATACGAGATCTGATGTAATATCGGGTGAATTTATTTTTTTAAAATATTTATTCTAATAAAGTAAGCAGATTTCAGTTTGTCTAATAAGTTTGTTTATTCTATTTATATTTAAAAAAAATAGTTTTCTGCCCTTTGTAATAAGTAAATTCTATTCATTTTTCAAATAAATGATAATTTCGAAAGAGTTATTAATTTCAGAAGCATTTTAATATATCTAACGGAGACCAAGAACTGAGCTATTGAGCTATTGAGTTGTTGTATAGAATCAAAGCATCAAAACTTAATAATTTTAATTAATTCAATTTTGTAAAAACCAGATTTTAATTAATTCAATTTTAATTAAAAGAATAAATCAATTTAAAAGACCCCTCTTGAAAAATACTTTGACAAAAACAATTTAAAAGAATAATGATAAAGAGGGACGAATAAATCATTAATCTCACTCGTAACTCGAGAAATTCTCCTCATCTTTCCTCAAAAATTCTGTAAAACTTACATAAAAGAAACAAGACATCTCAGACAAACTGGTTTGAAAAAATAAAACATGATAAGATCTTAAGTAGTGTCCCTTATCGAAAAAACAAAGGTTGGAGAAAGCTGAACTGATTCAACACCAAAATAGTGAAAGAATGTTAACGCAAGCTATTTGTAAGTGCCTGAAAAATTACCATCTCATCATTCTTTCAATAAACAAGAAAGAAACCAAAGATTCCAGAGAAGTACTATATCAAGATAGGAAGAAGCTTTCGTTCATTCTGTCATGTTGTCTTCTTCATCTTCATCTTCACTCAGATCAAGATCAGCCAATAATTCATCCAATGGAACAGAAGGTAGCTCATCGCCATCAGTCACCGATGCCATCTCTGATGGCTGGTACTCCTTGTTTCGGTACAATGATATGTTGAACCTCATATCAGGGTTTTCTTCCAAATCTTTCAAGAATTGTTCATATTCTGAGACCATTTTGTCTTGATCAAGCCTCCTATCATCAACCTCCATTTCAAGTGATTTAAGCTTCCATGCTCGAGGCTTCCCACGTTTCTTTTGGCGCTTCTCTTCATAACTCTTCTTTATTAAAATTGCTTCAGGAATGTGCCCTTTGTACTTGTCCAACTCCATGTCATTACTATTAGCCCCATACAGATCATAACCAAGAGCATAATCACCAGGATTTAAAAGATGGCCCAGATGGGTCTTGATGTTAAATATTGTGTCGTTCTTGCCAAAATCCGACACACGAGCAACTTGAGCATCTGCTAAGCGATATTTTGTGCCACCAATAGTAACCTCAGATGAAACAACCTCCACATCCAACACTATATATTCCACTAATTGTCTGCTAGTAAGCAATGACTGGAAGGATGTTCTCCAGTATTGATCAGCATCTAAGAAACAATGCCTCAGGGTAAATGGATCAAGCAGCGCAATGCTGTTGGTAACCTTGGTGCAAATCACAATAGGACCAAGATTTCCCAAACTAACAGCGACTTTTGGAGGCAGACAGATTAAATCCTCACGGCAAATGGAGCTGATTTCAACAGAGAATGTATATTTGTAGTTGTAGTTATTACTCTTTGGATCATGAGAAACTAGCTGCTTATCACTGCGGCTCCTTATGGGAGCAACTTTCCCAACAAACTCCACAAATTTAACTGCATGACTTCGATTGGAGAAGAAGAAGTCAATACCTTGTTCCATTTGTTTGATTCTTATAGCCCTGGCAGCAGCACCATGTTTCAGAATTAGCTGCTCTAGATAAAAGAAAGTACGCCTATGAGAAACATGTTGTCTAAGTTGCACAGCAGCAACCCACTGGTCAGGATTAGCCTGAACCCTAGAACAAGATTCACACATATGCTCTTGTTGAACATACTCCACGGTATAAGACTGTTCAAGAATTGCTCCGTTGATAACCTCTTTCTGAACCTTGACCTTGACTTTTATCCTCCTCGAATGGGGTTCAGTCCAAATAAACTCCGCATGTACCAACCTCACTTTACTAGAATTAAAATTTTTCTGCAATTTCTTCAAGCAAAATGTCAGCAGCTCCTTTGATTCTAACTGTAGCTTGACCCAACTTCTTGGTGGCTGCAAGTAACTCTCACACTCAGGGCAATGCACCAGCACTAACCGCTTCAGTAATCCTTCGGTAATGTCAACTTCCGAGCTCAAACACTTAACACACATATTAGCAGCATTTGGCTGCATTGGAATTCCACACTTGCAACACAGAACACTGCCAATTGTTTGATGAACCTTGAACATACCAGATCCATCTGCCATGCCTGATGAACTGAACATACTGATGAATTGAAGATAGTATTCCCCTGTTCAAACAAGCATGTGTAAGCATAAGGATTAAAGAAAAACTCTCAATTGGAATATTACTAATAAACAAAAAGGAAAGGAGTTATTTGTAAACAATGTGTAAGAATCGAAAACTCATTATGGAATTATTAGGTAAAATAAAGACACATAAATATGAATATAGTCTTGAAAACAAATTGCTAAGAACAACCATTAAAAAAGTTCAGCACAAGGAACAAAAGATCAGAAAAGTATAGAAATCAACATCGCACAAACAAGGATAGCAGACAAAGAACCGAAAGGTAAAACAGATCATTTGAAGGAAAATACATTCCACCCATAAGCATAAAGTAAATGAAAAATTCAAAACGAAGAAATATTAACAGATTAGCATTCAGAAATTAAGAACATTAAACTCGAAAAGGCAGAAGACAAGGGCCTCACAAAAGGTACCACTAAAGCACAAAAATAGGACATAAAAAAGAATGAATTGAAAAAATTACTTTGTAACCAAAGGGCTGTAGAGAAAGTCGAAGTGGTAACATAGTCTTCCAGTTCTGTGATAAAGTCAATAGGATTGAAGTCCTGCTACTCTAAAGACCAACACTTTTATCTTGTCTTCCAAACTTAAATTAGATATCGTAAATTTAAAATATGATTTATATATTTAAGAAATATTGATTTATTAGGAATTTTAGCCACCATATAATTTATTTTAACGATATTTATTCATTATAAATCTCAATTATATAAAGGAAGTTTATCTCATGCAATACACATAATAAAATACTTGGATGGCAATTGAGATTGACCCGACCCGCATTTGGCCAGGATAAAGCAAGCTAGGTCGGCCCACCCCACTTAAGAAATGTTGACTCAATTTTCCAGCCCACCCTGCATAGATCCTGGCTTGTGGGCTGACCCATATAAGACTTTTACCTTTTTCCTTTATTTATTTAAATTAGTAGGAATAATTAATATGAACGTAAATTTCTTAATAAACATATGATATTTAAGAGTCCTTAACTTTTATAATATGCTCCATGCATGTGACTGGCATTCTCAGAAGGTTGCATGAGTAATGATGTAAAAAACTAAGAAGTAATTCTGAAATTAGCATTCTCAAAACTTTGTAAAATAATCAACAAAGTAGCGCAACTAGAAGTCCCTGCGAGGTTTTTCACCATGTCCACCTGTTAATTCAAAGTTCAGTAGTTTCTTCTAAGTGTTAATCATTATACATGCAAAATTAATTGTGTAGGACCTCGGCAAGACAGTAATCCACTTTACAATTGTGAACTAAACTTCAAGTAACTATTATATTCTAAAGTGTCCAGACACAGACAGTTCAATTCAAGTAGTTCAACAAGTTGTACAAGTTCTTCTTCATTTACATTTTTAAAAAACAGCAAATCAATACATAGATGTGTACCGTATAAGAGAAGCTTGAGTCAGTGGTCTATTATGCAAAATTAGGGTGAGCTGGTCTCTCACGTGCACCCCTTTCAATATCTTCAAGCTGTAACATTGATAAACTTAGGATCAGGATTTTGATATAAATTGAAAATTAATGTACAAAAATCACTAATTATTTTATTGAATTTTTTGTATTACACAAACAACAGTACATGAGAGGAGAGGAGAAGACCTGTTATACTTACAGTAGCTGCACGCCTTTCACTGAAATCGGAGATCAGAAGAACTGTTCTCAACTTCCTGCCGAAGTTGATGAACAACTTGGGATTGCTGCAATTGGCTCTTAAAGAGTACTTTCAGAGCAACAATGTGATTACTCTGTACCAAAACCACATATCAGTTTCACAATAAAATTCATGTGTGAAAACAAGAAAGTAAGGATAAACATCCTGTACAAATTAGCAACAATACATCACAATCATCTCATATAAATACAATGGTCAATGGCCGTGTGCAATGTAACAGCTCTGATCTTAAACTAACAATTCCAAAAACCTGTTATCAGTGTTATGTGAAGATATTTCAGATGCTTTATATTGCATCCCATAGTCGCTCATCAAAAGACTATTACAACACGTAGTCACAATCCAACAACTGTAAAAACTTGAGTAGCTACACCTGAAAATTCTAAAGCCTTTTTTCATATTAGAATTAATCTTCTAATCAATTTCTAGAAGATTGATTTCGCTCCTCAGAACACGTTAATTTTGCAGGATACAAATTTCACGAGCTTGACCGCAACTCGGTCAGTTTAAGGTTTCAATAAGCAAGACCAACAAATTTCCAGATTAAGAAAACAAAAAAAAATCTACAACAAAACACAAATCAAATGCAGCAACATATGGTCGAAGAGCACAAAAAGAAACTCAACACAACCACTAACCCTTATGGTAAAAATGCAACCTTTTGTCCAAATGAAAGCTCAAACTGGTGAAATAAGGAACCAAACTCAAAAATCATATATATATATATATATATATATATATATATATATATATATATATATATAAAACTAATCATTGAGAGTTAAGAAACATGGGTTTTACAAAAAGAAAAGGGTTGCGAGGAGCACAATTGGTTGACCGCGCCGCAGAAACAGGATTTCCGGAATAAAGGGATTGAAAGAGAGTGTGAAACCAGTGAACTTGTCGCGGTTTATTTCTTTGTCAGTACAGTACATTGAATCGCAGAAATTAAAAGACAAGGGGGAAAGAAGAAGATGATGGTGCCAGCGGTGAAGTACCTTGTTCGGATGTTCCTCGGCGGTGAAGGACGGTGTCCTCGGCGGTGAAGATGGTGAACACTCTCCGCTGTGCTTTTGGATTATCGAATAGTTGAGAGTATCTTTGTTAAAACAATATTTCAATAAAAACATAAAATAAAAATGTAAAAATATAATAACAAAAGGGAATAATGTGATTTTCAAAACAATATTTTGTGATTATTTTTTTCTATATAAAATATGATAAGGGTAAAACATAATAAGGGAGTGAGTGAAAAAATATAAATTACTTAATACCTTAGATTAGTTAAGTAATGGCCATTATTTATTGATAATAATTAATGGCTTCCTAATTTAAATTTAAAATATAATAACAAAAGGGAATAATGTGATTTTTAAAACAATATTTTGTGATTTTTTTTATATAAAACATAATAAGGGAGTGAGTGAAAAAAATGTAAGTTACTTACTACCCTAGTTTAATTCATAAATTTTTTAAAAAATTAACATACAAAATAGTTAAGTAACATTCATTATTTATTAATGATTAATAGCTTCCTGATTCAAGATAACATTTTATAATTTTGTTTTAAAAAACGAATGATGAATACTCATAAATAATTTTGGGAATTAAATTGGTTATTATTTTTTATTATTATAAAATTTGCAATTGCCAAATGAAACTGATAATCCATAATGATGAATAACCCACATGTTGGTTTTGACATTATTGGTGAATCCTTTGAAAATGATTTGCAATTTTTGTTTAAGCAAAGGGTATAACCGTAGTTTAGTGGAGAACAGCACTAGGGCACAACACAACACACAAAGTGAAGCAATGTGGGATTTAAGCGTATAAATTTTTTCCCTCAAAACTAAAGTCATTGTCAAACGTTTTCAAAACCCTCACTCTGTCGCTCCAAGCCGCTTCCTTTTCTCCCTGTTCTTCGTCTCTCTTTCTCTCTCTGTCCCTATTGAGAAGAACAAAACCCTACCCGTCTCTTGTTATCTCCAGTGTTAGCCTCAAAGTTTTGTTTTTTCGTCGCTTTGGTTGTGTTTTATCTTCTGGGTTGGGTCTGTTGGGTTTAGGGTGCAATGGTCCCTGGTTCCAGAACGGAGAGTGGCACTGGTACCCATTTGCTCTCTGCGAGAGTGCGCAAAACCATTCAATCCATCAAGGAAATCGTGGGGAATCATTCTGATGCTGATATCTATGTTGCCCTTAAGGAAACCAACATGGATCCTAACGAAACCACTCAGAAATTGCTCAACCAAGGTTGGTGGGTGCCTTGGTGGGGCCATGTTTTACCTTTTTGTTCTTAAGCCTTGCTTCCCTCTTTTGAGTTTTTGAATTGTGTTGCTTTTGTTTTTGTTTTTGATTGAGGGGGTTTTGGCTCTCATTTTTACCATCTCTTGTGGTGTTTCGTTGATTGGTGGAGAATGTTTTGTGGCGCTGGGGTGTTTGTGTAATTCATGTGTCGGCTGAATTTTGTATTTAATTTGCATTTGTGAGAATGAGGATGATAAGAGTTTAGAATGATTTTGTTGGCTTTTTTTGTGGCATAGAAGGCTGAGCTATGATGAACGCGGTGGAGCTTTCTTTGATTGTGTGTTATTTTTGCTGTTGCTGCATGATTTTAATGTTTGAAACTGTAATGATCTTTGTTATTGTGGAAACCTAGGGACAAACCAAACATTAACGTTGTGGCTGAAATTGTGGTTCAGTTGTTTAAAACCTTACATGATTGCATATGTTCATATCTTTTTGGTTATGTTTTGTTTATTTAGGCTGCCTGCCGAAAATGCTGGCGTAGAGTTTGTTGCACTATCAGAATTGTTTGGGCTGATCATTGGTAACAAAATGTTAACTTCATTATCAAAGTGAAAGTGTAGGACAATTATTCTGTGCTGAATATGTTTTAAACTTCTGCTACCTGTAACATATGATTCAAAAACCATTTAAAATAGTAGCCATCCTGTCATTGAATTATATCATTTTTAGGGTTAATAATTTGTCGAGTCCTGAAATTTATTTGATATACATTTTTTAAATTTAATGTATTTCATTGATGTATTTGAATGGTAAATAGTTGCTGGATGAATGTGAGTGCTTATTGATGGCCATTGCAATTAGGCTGTCTAAATTAGAATGTTGCTAGATTATATTGTTTTAAACCATGTATGTGATTCTGCAACTGGTGAATGTTTTCTTATGTTAGTTTATTTGTTCAGCTCTAATTGGAGTTTGGCAATGTCCCATATTAAGTATTGATTTGAAAGAAAATTAAACAAAAAAGATCTACTAATGTTCATTGTGGCTTTATTATTCAGATCCATTTCATGAGGTGAAGAGGAGGAGAGACCGAAAGAAGGAGGTACAATTTCTTGTATTCTTTCTGGATGACTTATTAAATTAAATCCCAGTTACATGCTAAAGACTAGTGACTCTCTTATCTGTAATTTTATTGAATGTTTCTGTCTTTACAGATTCATAATGTTGGGAACAATGGTTCAGCTGACTCGCGAAGGCCATCTGAGAATAGTAGTGGTCAAGGAGTGAAATTTCACACCCCTTCTGAACGCAATGTTCGAAGAACAAACTATTCTCGGAGTGCTTTACCTGGTAATATGTCTTTTTTAAAATGAGCATTCATGTTTTACTCCCAATTTTTTCTTCAGTAGTTTTTGTTCTTATTGTGGCACATGATAGTAAACATTGCTATGGGGGAAGATCCATAATGTATTTTTAAATTATGTTGCATTTCCAATTCACTTGATACGTAGTAGTTGTTTTTTTTTTCTTTGATTGTAATGCTTTTTATGCTGCCTGTGTCCTTTTGTTCATATGGTGGATGACTTTTTCTAGTTGAAACTAGATGAAGAGTGGTATTTTAGCCATATATGATATATCCATCTAATAATTTACTCTTGATGAATAATTTATGGTTTTCTGTTTTCAAAACCTTCATTTGCATATGTGGTTTCCAATAGCTAAATGAATCACTTGTTTTGTATATGTTTACATGTTGTCATTACTATCTGCTCTGATCTTTAAGTTCATTATTATTATTCAGGCATCAGCAGAGAGTTCCGTGTTGTTAGAGACAACAGGGTAAATCATATATATAAAGAAGTAAAGCCTCTTTCACAGCAGCACTCAACATCTGCCAGTGAGCAGCCAAATGTAAACATATCTGAAAAGGGGTACGATCTCAATTTTATTTTGTATGGATTTTTAAGGATTGGTTGATTGCCTTTTGCCACTTTGTATATCTAGTTTCAGCAGCTGTCAATATATTCTAACCCTTCTTCTGTGAGAGGTTATAAAAGGGGAATGCTTACCTGATCTGTGAAAACAATTTTAATAGAAGATTACTTTACTGATGCATGTGAATTATTCAAACCCAAGGTCAGATGCATGCAAACTAATGCGAGGTATACTAGCCCAGATAGAAAGTTAACAGTTTAACAGAAGGGGTTAGAAAGGAATCAAATGAGGAGAAATAGTAAACCAATCTTCGTAATATAATATTTAAATCAAAATTTGTTATTGTATATCTATAATAGGCAACACCAGGAATGAAAGTCCAGTGATTCTACTGATTGGCATTCTTTAGTTTTAACTAATGCAATGGACCTTTATGTCAGATTTGAAAGACATATTTGTCAGGGATCGCTATTTTGATTTATTCACGTAGTTGTTGGATAATGAATTTTATATATACATGTTTTCATCATTGTTGCAGTTCGTCAGCCTCCACCAGTCATAGGTCATCTGGCTCAAGGAATTCATCCCAGGCACTAAATGGTCCTTCTGATTCATTTGTGAGATACCAGAAAGATGCTGTTCCAAATACTGTTGAAAGAAAAATTGCATCTGAGGATAAGGATAAGGATAAACAAAACATGGTTTCAAATGCAGCTGGACGGGTGCAACCAATTAAGCCTAACCACATCCATCAAAATCCAGCTACAGTGGCATCAAGCAGCAGTTCTGCTGTTGGGGTGTATTCCTCTTCAACAGATCCTGTTCATGTGCCCTCACCTGATTCTAGATCATCAGGTGTTGTTGGAGCTATTAGGCGTGAAGTTGGGGTTGTTGGTGTTAGGCGACAGCCTTCAGACAACAAAGTAAAACAATCATCTGCTCCTAGCAGCTCTTATGTTGCTGGAAAAGATGGTACATCTACAGATTCTTTCCAATCAGTTGGTGCTGTCTTGAAGACTGAACAATTTAGTCAAACTAAAGTAACTGAGCCTTCATCATCTGGTGTGCCAGTTAGCAGAGCGTCTGTGAACAACCAGTATAATAGTAGACCACATCAACAAATTGCGGGACATCAAAGAGGTAGTTCTTTGAAACGGCTCTACCAATTATGATTTTGATCTAAATTTTCAAGCGTATCATGTTGGAGTATGCTCTGCTTTTGTGGTAGGCTAAATATAGCATTTAAATTCAGTCAAAATGACCGAAATCCAGAACAATTGAGTGGGAGAACTTATTGTGGATTTTTGTTTAAGCTTTTCTTACGTGTTTCAGAGAAACTTGCTTATTAAAATGTACCTGTAATGTACCCATTATTTTCTTTGCATTTTTGTTTGATGGAAGTGCTTATGATTGAACTATCCATTTCATTACGCATATTAATGAAATGAGATGATTTTGGTGTAGGATTCTTTTTTATTATATATATATATATATATATATATATATTAATTCTTGCCTAGAAATTTGATGAGTTTTGAATGATGCAGTTTCCCAGCAAAATAAAGAATGGAAGCCTAAATCTAGCCAGAAGCCAAACAGTAATAGTCCTGGAGTAATTGGAACCCCTAAAAAGGCTGCTGCTTCTGCTTCTCCTCCTGCAGAAAGTTCTGGAGATATAGAATCAGATGCAGCAGAGCTTCAAGACAAACTTTCCGAAGTAAATATATATGAGAACCAAAATGTGATTATAGCACAGCATATTCGAGTTCCAGAGACTGACAGATGCCGGCTGACCTTTGGTACCATTGGGACTGAACTTGATTCTTCAAGGCTTCAATCTAAGTATCACATAATAGGAGCTTCCGAAAAATCAAATGATGAATTGGCTGCAAGGTTTGCATTTCTTGTTTTAATTGTATTTTTTAGTTTTAGGTTAGAGAGTTTAGTATTTGGGCATGGAGCTGGCAGCCTCACAGTTCTGATGTATTTGTTAAATTTCTTTGTAGTATTTTTGTTGAAATTTTAAGGTTTATGATTTTTTTTTTTCAAATGTATATTCCATACGTTACTTTCACACACAACTAATAAGTCCATGATAGTTAGTATGCTTTTCCTGTTAACAAAACGTAATGTTGTTTTTATTTGATTGCAGCTTGACAGTACCTGCTGAAGAGTTGTCCACTGATGATGTTTCTGGCAGCAAGCAGGTGGAGTTACTGGAGGAACACATCAGAAGTTCTGGGTCAGACTCTCCTGTATCTGGTGCTGCTTCTGAGCAACATTTGCCTGATAACAAAGAGTCTTCAAACACTCAGGACAATTATGGTAACATTGGGTTAGTTCGTGATGGCAGTCCATCTTATGAACCTTCAGAACCTCAGCAGCAAGATTCTCATGATATGCCAGGCTTTGCGGTGTGTGTTTCTTTTCAATTATACCATCGTAGTCCTTATGTTGTTGAACTTTCGCTGTTGTCTATGCAAATTTATCAATGACCATAGTTGTTTATACTATGTTAGTGAGACTCTGGCAATGACGGGCTGCATAACCAGACCTCTGGTTAGGCACTATGCCTGTGATTTGATTGTCTTTTGCCATTGATCATTATCATCTGCAAACCATTGAAACTGGAGATATTCACTAGTCAGGCACTGGTCGTGACCATAAAGGGTTAGATCAGGTGCAGTATGGATTAGATGTGGCAGTTTGTTCCGTAGCAGTCAATGTGGAAAGTGGTTTCAGGTGACCAACTCCAAAAGATGTTACAGTGGATAGTAGGGTGGCTGCGTTTTGGACCCTAAATATATCTATATTACACTATGCTTATTTGTTGAAAAGTTAAGAAAAAAGGCCTATAATTTTACACTGGACAGCCAAATGTCAGGACATGTATTTGGACATGGTGAAGATTGGCCAGAAAACTCATTGGAAACTGATGGGTCAGCGTGCGCAAAGAATAAAATGTTGAAAAATAATGTCAGATTTATCAATAGGCTGGGGATTTTTCTAGTTTGCACATTCCCCAAAAACTTTGAAATGGGACTGGTTTCAGGGGCAAACACCACCCAGTTGTGTCTGCTCCGCCAAGCATTCACCATGGATTTTTTGGCTATGAAAATTTTTGGCACTGTGGTGACAAGGCCAGCCACGATGTTACTGTCATTAGAGCAGTGGCAGGGTGTCCTCTGCACTAGTGATTGTGACACTATGGTGCAAAATTAATAATTATAGGCTGTTCTGTCTGTTGTCTGCAATGATATTTGAGATGCGTTGCATGTTAGGAGGGACATGAAACATATTTGTTGTCAGTGATTTACAATCTGGCAAAAAAGATAATCTAATGCACTAGAAAACGGTCTGTCTTATTCACATGCACTGAACCCACTGTTAAATCCTTAATGTGACTCCCATATTTTTTGTACTTGCTACACTCTTTTGGCCGTCTGATTGAATTGACATTTAAAAGATGTCCGTCTCTCTTTTCTATTGACAGTATGTGACAATTCTTGAAACTTTTTCCTATGATTCTATCAGTGAAACGATTGCCCAATACAATCATGCCAAATATTTATCAGTTTGTGTAATAGTATGTATAAGAGGTGTACTTTGTGTCTTGTTGTCTTGTCATTCTCACTTTTAATTTTCTAAACAGGCGTATGATCCTCCAACTGGGTATGACATACCTTATTTCAGGCCTACAATTGATGAAACTGTTCGAGGGCAGGGTTTATCATCTCCGCAGGAGGTATAATAAATTTATATGCCTATAGAATATTAAAGTCTTTTAATTTCTTGATTGTAGTTTACTTTAATGGGTTTTTTATCTGTAGAAAAATACAACTTTATACACACACACACACACACACGGTACAAGAGGTACCAACCCATTTTCTATGTCACTGAACAAAGTTGAATCCTCCACCTAATTATTACAATGTATTTAGTATCAACCTCAACTAGATAAATTATAATCAAAAGGTTGGAAGGATTTCTTGTTTATTCACTACCCATGTTTGCAGAATGATTTAGTTATGCCGGGTTTACTTAAAGTAAATCCCTTTTAAAACAATTGGCACAGATTGATCTATTTTAATTTGGATTGAGAAAACATTTGACTTTGTTTTTGATTTAGTTTTTGTGGAGAATGTAAAATGGAAAAGTTCTCTCCTCGCTTGAAATGCAAGATTAATTGGCATTTTAATTTTGTTGGCGTTCTTCATATTTTATTAAATTCTCCATGTTGCGAGTGTAGGCTTTGATCTCCCATGGAACCAATAATACTCCTGCTTCCACAATTGCTATGGTACAACAGCAACAACCTCCAGTGCCGCAAATGTATCCACAAGTTCATGTTTCACACTTTGCTAATCTTATGCCATATCGTCAATTTCTGTCCCCGGTTTATGTTCCACCTATGGCAATGCCTGGATATTCAAGTAATCCTCCCTACCCTCACCCAACCAATGGCAACAGTTACTTGTTAATGCCTGGAGGTGGTTCCCATCTTAATGCCAACAATCTTAAATATGGAGTTCAACAGTTCAAGCCCGTGCCTGCTGGAAATCCTGCTGGGTTTGGAAATTTTGCTAGTCCAACTGGATATGCCATGATAACTCCTGGTGTGGTTGGGGGTGCAACAGCTCTTGAAGATTCATCTCGAGTGAAGTACAAAGATAATCTTTATGTCCCAAATCCTCAGGTAATAATTTGGTTGTGTAGTGTTAAAAAACATTTTTCTTGAATGTCAGCAAATGAAGCATTAACAAAAATGCAATAACTAAGTTGATTAATTATGTGATTGTGTGTTTTTCTAGAATCATTATTATTTCCATTTGTCCTCTTCTTTTTTTTCAGTTTTAAGGGAGGCACCAAAAGGTTCTAATCCTGTGTATATTTCTTTTTAATAGTAGAAGTTGCAGTAATGTAATCCACATTGACTCTTGAATCTAAATAGGAAATAGAATGTAGAGAAGAATAGGATAAGATTAGTAATCTCTGCATCTTCTATCATCAATCACATCATTTGTTGCTTTCTTCTGCAAAACTAAGATTTGATTTCTTATTTCTCCCCTCAATCACAGGCTGAGACATCTGAAATTTGGTTACAAAATCCAAGGGATCTTCCTGGAATGCAATCTGGTCCATACTATAACATGCCAGGGCAAACACCACATGCAGCTTACATGCCTTCACACACTGGTCATGCTTCCTTCAATGCAGCTGCAGCTCAGTCTTCTCACATGCAGTTCCCTGGCATGTACCACACTCCTCCACAGCCAGCTGCCATGGCTAGTCCTCACCATTTAGGACCACCAGCTATTGGCAGCAATGTTGGAGTTGGTGTAGCTGCAGCTGCTCCTGGACCACAGGTTGGTGCATATCAGCAGCCCCAATTGGGCCACATCAATTGGACAACAAATTTCTGAGCTGGGATAACAGAAAAAAGAAAGTTATATTTAACCCCTATGTGTACAAGGGACTGACTGAAAGTAGATATAGAAGAAAAAAGTGTCAGTTTTCATTGTGAAATGGATGACTTATGCTTTAATTTTTTTCCCCTTTTTACAAATGCAATGAGGCATTAATTTTCAGTCTCCTTTGTTTGCAGTAGATGTAGGAATTATTGAGTTTTGGCTTCAAAAGTTAAAATTTCAGTCATTCCTGAAAATCCTTTCAGATAATGCTGAAAAGCTTTTCTTGATTGGATATGCTGTATTTTTACTGATATCTATGGCCACAATAACCCTCAAATTACTTGCAACGTCTTCCTATCCATGTCTAGTAAAATTAGCACCATCTCACAAGCATTTGTTTGGTGGCAACTGTGTTCTTTTCTGTCGAGTATTGAGTGAATATAAAAGGAAGGAAAATTGCTGTTACAAGTGTTAGGGATAGGAAATAGCGAGTTTGAAATTTGAGTTAGAACAAAATTTATCAAACTTGATTTTCCTAACGTAATTTGTGTTGAACATTTGTTTATCTCAAGTGTGAATTTTGACGACATATAAACTAATTTAACTGTATTTAGTAGAATGAGTATGAACTATATACGAAAAGGATGCTTTGTAATTTACCCACGAATAAGTTCAAGCAGCATAGATTTTGAACTAGATTATCTCTTCATTTAAATTAAAAGTTCATTTTCATTTATAATCTTATTTTATTAATATAAAATTTATATTTTATCTAAATAGTTAAATAATATTTTTTTTCAATATTAATGAATAAATTATAATAACTTGAGTAATATAAATAAATTTTAAATTATAGATAAGAGTAAACACTTAACTAAAATTTGAAAGTAAAATAATACTTTGAAATCTTTGGGAAAAAAACATACCCACATTAAAACTTACAATAAAAATAATAATTAATAATAATAATTTGTATTAGAATTTGAAGTTAAAAAAAATAACAAATAACCAAAATATTGTTATTTTAACTTGCCAGTTGGGTATACTTGTATGGATGTCAAAATATCATCTCAAAATTGAAATTCTATGAAAACTACAATATTTAAGAAAAAAAAAATACTTTAGACATAGGAGTGAACTTGGAGATATTAGAAAAAAAAATGAAAAATTGTTTAGGGTTTAAAATTTATCTTTTTAATTAATTTTCTTTTCATTCACAGATACCCAATTGAAACCTAATTGGAGTGCAATAACTAGGTTAACACGAAGAAGTGTACAATGCATGAAATCTAATGCCCTTAAATTGGCAATGAGGCTTATGGTGGAGAAATGAAGGCGGAAAACAGGGTAGTTAGGTAAAGAATGAGGCAAAATGAGTTGTGCTAAATATTTCTAAAGTTGGATTTATGTTAAAACATGATTTTATTACGTAACATTTTAAATTAAAGTCGTATTAGTGTGATACCACGGTTTCTACCTAAAATAAATTAAAATATTTCTAATACAACTTACCAATTTCTTAATTTTTTCAAAATTATTTATATATAATTTTGAAAAAAATAAAATTGAACCATTTTGATCTTTTTCCAAAGTGGTGCTTGTGTTGTTGGGTTTGAGGAGTGAGTGAGAGTGTGTGAACGTGCAGTGGTCCTACTACCCTTGGGATGGGTCTATAAAGAAGGGTATGCTGTCCCTATGAACACGGTTGTAGTGACCCTGAGATTTCAGACTTTGAACAAAAGTGTTTGTTGATAATACAAAAAGAAAAGCTACGGCAATCCCGAGGCCAATTTTTAAAGCAAACCAACCCAAACCCACTCCTATCCTACGCTATGCTAACCAAACCTTCTTCTATTCTATCCTCATGTCTGCAACAAAACATCACAACCACTTCAGATAAAGCCACACATACCATTTTATATTTCTAAATTTCACCTTCTTCTTCTCTGAACAACACAAACTTCCCTCACTTAAGATGAACAAAATTCTCTTGATAATTCATTTTTTCATTACGCCTTGTACCAGTATTATAGGGTCAAAACAAAGCCCTTCAGACAATTAAATAGTACTGTGATGTCTGAAAAATAAACAATATTTGTAAAGAATGTAATTATATACTGCATGGTTCTTCATGCATACTATGAATTCCATTTTTTATTCTCATCTTTTATTCTTTGACGTGACTTAGTGTGAATTATTGATTCTTTCAAATAAAAAGGTAGTGGTACATTAATCAATCATTCACTCTGAACCACATCAGGTAAAAGATAAAAGTCAAAAAATAGAAGTCATAGCATGATCAGAACAGGGTTCCCACCCTGGTGTAATCATACAACCTCTTTTTTGTTCATATTTGCTTTTGCTTCCTAATGATCAGCAACTAATGGGTGTTCAGTCTCATAACACAACCCATTTTGTTGGTGTCAGAGAGATTAAGTATTAGTCATGTACTAGGAGCAAAGCATGGCTATGCATGTGAAGGTTTCTGACTTACAATCTTTATATCTGTATGCATAGAACTCTAGTGGGTTAGTAGATATCTATAGAAGCATGAAAATAGTGAATGATTGAACTGAAAATGTGGAAGAATTAATACTAGTTAAAGGGATAGGCATGAAGGTGGCAACTATGGTTGATTAGTTATCATAAGTGGTGTGTGTGTGTGTGTTGCGGAAACGATGAAACTGGGCCAAAGCAATATATGGTTTTGATTGAAGCTAAGGTTGTGGGGTGTCCCACAGTTTGAATCCAAGTTAGAGAGGAAATGATGTAGGCATGGCCTGCCTTTGCAAAATGGCTACCAACCAACTTTGCAAAGCGTGTTTCTAGTGTGAAGAGGTGTCACATATCATGCATCCATCTCTTTCTTTTCCAAAAGGGAAAAGAATCATACCTATTTCACGATTCGTAATCTAATCCGAGTGTGAATCTAAGTCTCATGTGTTATGGGTGGCAACAATTGTCCTGGAGCAGAGACCGGATGGACTGAGTCACAATCGAATCATGGTACTTGAGCTCATACGCTCTTAAGTAGAAAGAGTTGCGCATTGACTAATAACTATAGTTTTTGGTCAAGTGGTAAGTACTCAATCCAACATCAGGTCGAGTAAAAATGAAAAAGTTGAACACTAGAATAAAATTTATAAACTTATCGTCTTAAGGTTTAGGGTTGAAAGTGATGTTAATTTCTTATACGTGAATTGAACTCATGTCTCATTAATGTTGTATCTCTTTTGTGATCCTTCCGTAAAAACACATCATTTCATCTCGTTCACAGATCATACATATATCTTCCATTGTCAATGTGCTACACAACCTGCATCATTGCAACACATCATCAATCATGTTATTCCATGCGTGTGAATCTCTTCAACATGTTTTCACCCATTTTCCAACAAGTATCTTCTACTCATTCTCTTGGTCTACACCAGTATCTTCTGTTGTGGCTGTAACATGTTCAAACAAGAATGAACAGTGTGTGTGCTGAGAACATGTTTTGTATCATGTTGAAGTGAATGATATGTATTCTTTTTAACTTATCTAGACATGTTCTTATTAATGTATTAAACAACAACAAAAAAGACCGTTTGGATTTGATTGATTTCACATTTAAAAGATGCTAATCATGTTAACGTCGTTCGATTCTCAATTTGCACCACAAAGTAAAAGCATTTGTAATGTAAATAGTTTTTTTTGTCAAGACGATCAATTACTAGTTCAAAACAGATTAAGATTTAATTAATTTATATTCGTTAAGTTTGCAAAAGAATTAATTTAACACAATATGAGTAAACTCGATTAAGTTTATTTAAATAAAAATAATAATTGGATTCTTGTACTAGAAAGAAATTTAAATTATAAAAGGTATATCCTTTTGAGATATTACTTAAAATTAAACATAAAATACGAAAAGTAAGAAAATGAGAGAAAATAAAACTAGTTAAGATAAATCAACCTTTATGTGTAAAACACCACTTTATTTACCCAATTTAATCCGATTAACTTTAGTAAACTTTCTTTAGCTTTAATCGGTTTGACTTAGTTTCTATTATTGATTAGCAATAGAAGTAGTATATAATAAAGAAAGAAAAAAAAAACATAACATATATTTAAGAGCATTGCTTAGCTGTACACAAGTTTTAAGGAGTGAAAAGTGACTGATCAATAATTTACAGAACCAATGTAGAAGGGGAATTGATGGAAGTTAACCCTAATTATTGATTACCATTGTGCTTTTTTGTCGAATCTATTGTTCATTATTTTACATTTATTTAAATATTTCTATTATTTATTTATTTTTATATATTTATATGTGCGTGACACAAGGAATTGAACTAGCAGCATCTTGAAATGGTGTTGAAATTATTTATAAGTAGATATTATAGCATAGTTTCTAACTCTTTTTGGCGTTTCAGACAAAGTGTGATTAACGTGGGACTATCATAGTTCCTTGAAAACAAAGATGTTTAGGACAAACTATTTCCACAATGTGATGAAAACAAAAGTTTCGGAAAGGCAAAAAACAAACGCATTATGTGAAATGACTGCTATCATATTGATAAACATCAATTGACATATAGTAAAGCAATGTTGTAACAAAGTGAATTCTATCTACGTGGATCATTACATATGTAATTTGTTTTACCAATTTTTTCTATAAAAGAGATTTGTAGTATTGAATTACAAGTTATTCATATAAAATATATGTTAAAAATTTAAGTCACGTAATTAATTAATTTTTTTTATCGATAATGTTAATTATTAGTATTTGTTAACGCCGAGAGTCGAAGAGTTGAAGTCATAACCTGTTTTATCTTCCTTTTCAACTTTATTATAAAATATATTGGAAGTTTTACCTGGAGTAGAGATAAAACTAATTCATAATATTCAGGGGAGGTGTAAACCTCACTTTACAAGTTAATTTTGTGGGATGAGTTAGACTTAAAGCTCACAAAATTGGCTTGTAAAGTGAGGTTTGCACCTCACTTATATATTATGAATTAGTCTTATTTCTAGTCGATGTGAAACTTCCAACGCACCCCCTCATGCCAAGGTATATTCATCTCGTACGTGAGACAAGAAATTAGTGGTTGGTCCATTAGCGGCGCCCGATATCAGGCGGAACAAAATGTCCAAGAAAGTTCGCTAGGATAGACTTTAATTTGGCTTTGATACCATATTAGAAGTAGACTTTAAGTCTAACTCAACCCCATAAAACCGGCTTGTAAGGTTTGTAAGGTGAGATTTGCACTTTACTTGGAAGGTGAGGTTTGTCCACTTCTAACAAATTAATTTTATAGTTTAAAAAATTCAAAAAATTGTTATCTTAAAGTTTTAAAGTTTTTGATTGAATTGATATCTCATAATTTAATTAAGGATTTAATGGTATAGAATGTCTTGAGTGGTACGTATAAAGTGTAGTGGAAAGGAATGAAATATTGGTGGAGAGTGAAGGGTACATCCATGAGGAATAAAGTTTAATACGTTAATTCTTAGGAAGGATGATGAGAAAGGAAACATGGGGGCACATTGCAAGTAACTTTTTCCTAATTGGGGGCTATATAGGGCATGTCAATGTGGCATGTGACTTGGCTTTGGGTCCCTATATTGGCCATTGCCACTTATGTAAATGGAATCTTAACCCTCACAATATTACTTTCTTTTCTTAACCCCCATGATATGAAAGCAATCCTCCTCCACCTTTTTCCACAACATACTTTAGGTTTTCTATTATTATAGGGTAATTACATAAAATGTAACATTAATATTCACTTATATCACATGTTTTTATACTATTAGTTATATACTATTTATTTCTTTATTTTATTTTCATCTCATCATTGGTTATGTTGAAACACATGTTTTTAATCTCTAAAAATCGATTTTTTATAGTATTTATGCTATTAATACAAAGTATTTACTAATTTTGTGAATTAATATTAATGATATGAATTAATCGAATAAAAGAATTCTCAAAAAATATATTCAAGTCTTATTAATAAGTGAATTTTAAGTGTAATTTAATTTCACAAAACTAATTTGTAAGATAAAATTTGTACTGTTAAATTGATCTTATCTATAGTTGATTTGAAATTTCTAACCATCCCAAATTTTAAAATATAACTTAATTATTACGTATTATTGTAAAAATTTGATGAGAAAGATACATAACCTTAAATACATTTATATTTGTTGGTTCATGTATATATTATATGTAAGTAATGCTTTCTTCGTACTAGAGGAACTCAAATAGTTAAAATAAGTGGTTTGGAAGTTGATATAGGAGAAGAATTGAATGTGAAAGATATTTTTGAAATCGAAAAAACAGAAAGATAAAAGTTTTTTTTTTTTATTATAAAGAAAATAGAAGTTCTATTAAAGAACTCATAATACTTAAGTTTTGAGATATTACACTTACGCACAGAAGTCATAAGTGGAGCACGTTTTATGCAAAATTTTGTTTAGAAAAAAAAAAAAGTCAAATTGAAGTGCTTAGTTATATGATGAAAGTATGAGTGAAATTAATAGGTTTTACTAAACAAACTTATTGCATTGCTAGGTCAACGGATATTGGAGACAATAATGAAAGCCATTACTCAGAATTCTATTGTGTTTTTTGTTTCCTCAATTTTAGTCCCTTCGAAATGTAAACACTCATTTCTTTTACTTGAAATTCATGCTAGGTTTTCCATTAACAATTTAAGACAAATTTTTATTATGTTTTAACTTTTTTTTAAAAGATATATCGAAAAAAAAAGAGAGTTCTATCGTGGACTACAATTAGTTTATAAATTGAAAAAAAAAATGTAAATTTAGAGAAGTCACACAATAGATTTTTTCTGAGTACATAAAACTAAAGAGAAAATATTCTTCCATATTCTTTTTAAGAATCTTGTTCAAATAGCCTATTTGCAAATTAATTTCGAAAAAGAAATAAAAATTCACTAATTTAAAATAGTTTGTCGTATATGACACATTACTTTATTGTTTTTAAATGAAATTGTTGTTTTATGAGCACAGAAATATAAAAACAAATTAAAGGAACCGCAACAATGTATTAATCGGTCATTTACACTTTTAACTTGAACACATTAAAATGGTTAAATATATTTTACGATTTTAAATTATTATGAAAAATCAATATAAAATATTATTTCCAACAAATAATATTGAAATTTATATTTTAATTTGCTATGAAATTCTGTTAATCATATAAAAAGCATTCCACGTATCATTTGTTGAGAATAATGCTTTAAATTTACTATCATAAAATATAGAGTAAATACTTTATAATTTAGTGTTTTTGATAGCTTAAAAACAAAAAATATATATTTAACCTCATATCAAATTACAATTTACATATTTTGTAACACAAATTTGAGAGCAAAGATAATATTTTTTTCTAGTGTAGTCGTGGACGTAGACATACATATTGTACGCCGAATCACGTTAAATTCTCGTGTTGTTCATTTTTCTTTTCTTATTCTCTTCTTTATTGTCTTGTTCCTAACAACATACACATTGTACGCCCAACAATTTTATCACTGTACTTAAGGTTTTTGATTGTTTTTTTAAAAGGATCCTAATATATTTTTCACAGTAAAAAAATTAATTTGGTCCAAAATTTTATATATATATATATATATATATATATATATATATATATATATATATATTCAAAACCCTTTACTCTTCTATTTTGTGCAAACTAAAACCAAAGAACATATGAGTATGCTTATTGAAAAGTTGAAAAACAGTGATTAACATGAATGGAGACAATTGGAAGAACATTACACTCTATCTTGTACCACATGTTCATTAATGTTCTACAACCCACCTTCTCCATATACCATGTAACAGTATTGCATAGTGTTAATTAGGTTACAATTAGAGACCTATTGTCATCAAACATGGGAGAATATGCATGTGCTTCCACTGTTTTCTAAGTCATGTATATGTCCTATTTCACTTTTTTTTTTCTATCTATTTCTCTTTCTGTTTTTGGATAATAAATAGGAAAAATTCTACTTAAGATATATCATGTCTATTCTATTAGGTTTACAGAGGAAGAGTTTCATCATCGAAAACAAATATCAATGATACCTCAGCACAACCACATAAGACATTGATACCACTTTTAACTCAAAACCTTAAGACAATGAATTTATGAATTTTTATTCTTATATAGTGCTCTATTTTTTCATTTTTAGCCAATGTGAAACTTAGACTCACACTTACATTCCTAACATATTTTATGATACATATTTTTAAATCTTTTTTCTTTCGATAGATGAAACAAACATGTTTGAAAAATGTTGAAATAATGGATTGATTTATCATGTGGGAAAATTGCCTGAAAGCAATGAAGAATTATTAGTTAGAAAAAGTGGTAAAATTGGTGAAAAGTCAAGTTTCACCAAGAATGAACTATTGTTTCACTCCTACTCAAAAATCCAACTCATAAATGATTTAAACATCCTTCATTCCTAAGAATGGAATTAATGGGGAGTGATTACTCATCAACTCCACAATCAATTTCTCATAGATGGTTAATAGTAACGTGCATGATAGTGTGGTGGAATCTGAGATTTGTTTTGTATATATATGATACCAAAATTGTGGTAATTCGAAAATGATTTTTTTTAAGAAGCAAAGTACTTGTTCATACGTAGTACTAAATTATTAAAATTTTTGGTTACACATGAAACGTGAGAGTTGAGACTCGTGTATCATGATAACATCCCATGATTGTTACAAGGGTTTGTATTAGTTGCTTTTGTATAATTATAGTGACACTTGGTGGATGTGTTATTATATTAGCATCCTAGCTGGTAAGTTTCATTATGAAATATTTTCTTGAAACCGAAGGGAAGGTACAAGGAAAGAGAAGAAAAGAGTGAGGCCAAAAAACAATAGTATAACATCCAAACAAACACACACGATGTTTTATTTTTGTTTTGGTCTCTTTTTCAACCCTATCAACTTAATTAACCCCACTTTTCATCTTTTCTCTAGCCTCATCCTTTCCTAATCTTAATTAATTAATTAATTAAATAAAATCTCTTGTGGCTTTGTTTCAAAATTGCTTTCATCTCTTTCTCTTCATAAAGTTTAGGAGCCACGAGAGCAATGATTGTGCAAATAAGCACACAATGTTCCCACTAAGTCTCTCTTTTCTCTTGTTGTTGTGCCCCTACAAAACAATAACACAAGCATAGACACGTAGGTGAAGAAAGTTTGACAATTGAAAGGACTAAACGACCATTTTTTTTTTGTGTGTTTATATTTCTTTTGCATTGTCAATCAACTCAAGCTTCCATAAATGAGAGGGGCAACCATAGATTGCTATTGATCTTGCTTTTGTAATTCAGGCATAGACCTTATGCTATTCATTAATGCCTACAAAATGCATCTTACCAAATTATCTTCCATATACTCAATCAATTCTTTCTACCCACCACCCCCATTTGAGTTGGAATTTCCCCCCTTATGAAAAAAATATCACAATGTAAAATTAACATTTTTTTTTCTCCTTTTCTAGAGTTGGTAAGTGTGGATCTTTAATTGAAGTAATTAAATTCCTGCAAACTTTTTATACATTTTGTAGAATTAAAATGTTGAAGGAGAAAACGTACAGAATTATACATTTGGAATAAGTTCTAAATTGGGTAAAGATTAAAAAATAATCAACTTATAAAAAAAATACATAATCACATAATCTTAAGATTTTGGATTATAAGAATCCTCAATTTCTTATCTAGGTCGAACTCTAATTTAAGTATTTTTTTAATCTTTGAATCTTGGTGTGCAATTAAAATTTGTCCATATTCGAAATTTTGATAAATTTTTACCTTAATACGTTAAATTATTTTACGTGTCAAACAAGTTTTATATTAATATTTAAGTTGTTTTACGTGTCAAAATGTGTTTGACACGTCCAAAAATTAGGTTAAAATAATTATATTCATTCATTTTTAAAGTTTGAACTAAATGTATTAAAGTTTCAGACATAAATAAATTTTAATTTCACGTCAAAGTTTAAGAACTAAAACCATACTTAACCTTTGATTATATATCTTTCGTGTGAATCTCCCTTTAACAATAAATAGTCTTCTATGTGAGAATCACATTATTATAATAAAATAGCAGTATAAAAAGGTTAATTGAACTCGAGTTTTATTGGTATTGTATTTTTTCATTAAATCTTCTCAAAAGATACATAAAAAAAAGAAAAAAAAAACTTATTTCTGCACCGTTGCCAAAAATCAGTTTTCTGAAAGTGTCTATGTAATTTGATTTCTAAAGTTGTCTAAGGAAACTTGAACAAACCATTTGAAGAGGGTGAAAAACTGTTTAGTTTTTACACATCAAAGAAAGTCCTCAATTTTCCTTCCTTCAATTCAACCTCTATCAGAAAACTAGAGTCTTAAAACTATGTACTTCACATCAGCAAAATCCTCAAGACGTTCTTTCGAAAGCTAAACCTAGACCACAATGCAGTTCATTAAAATAGGCAAAAGGAGAAGAGCTTTAATTTGAAGAAGTCACGGGCATTAATAGAATCCACAAAAATAAATGAACACTTAAAGCCCAAAGTTCAGTTCAGTAGCCGCATTAGTTGACTGTGCAAACAGGAGTATAATGGCAATGCCTCATAATACAGTATAATACCTTACGTTGAAAGTGCTCCATACACATGTTTATACTTCTCATTCCTTTGTTTTTAACATATGAGACTTGAGTTCAACCATATAAGATATTCACATTATTTTCAATCCACAACTTTAAAATAATAGATTTATATATCTTTATTCTTATACAATGTTCTACTTTCTCATTTATAATGAATATAAAATTTATACTCAAATTTGAATTCCTAATAATTCCTTCTTCACATCATCACACGAACACCACCCTTCTAATCATAAAACCCACCAATTAAAGAAGGTAATAATAATCAACATTTTACACCAAGTTAACCTCCACACTATCACATTTTGTTTGTACATAGAAAGGAGAAAGAAACTGCAAATATCCACATCAAAACTAACACAGATACTGATCAACCTCTGAAGCAAGAAGAGTGGAATCTTCTTTGCTGGATCAATATATGGTCCTACAAAACTATACATTTTCTTTCTTTTGTTATATAAAGAAAAAGTAAGGATCTAATGTCAATTCATGGGATGAAGGGGAAGAAAAAAATAAAAAATGAAAAACTAAGGAAGAGGTGAATTGAATAATCAGAACATTAGATTTAAAATCAGTGAAATTCCACATCATTATTGACAGCCTGGCCAGCTATTCTCCTTCCCCAACCCTTATAAGAGCATCCAAAAGAAACCATTCTCCAAAACTCTCTCTCTCTCTCTCAATCATCCTTTGTTCTCTCTTCTCCTCTGAGGCGTGGGATTTGGCTTTCATTACTGTCTCTCTCAAAACCATCAAGCACTCATCAACACTCATGTCTCATTTCTTTCTTCCTCTTTCCTCTTATGTCCTCCCACAGTGATTTGCAAACACACCACTCTCACACTCTTTTTTTTTTTTGGAAACACAGCCATGGCCTTGTCCTTTCTCACAATCATTTCTTTCTCCTCATAATTTCTCTCTACTACAGCTTTTCACAGTGCCACTATTTGAAGCAGACAACAAAGACCAAGTAATTGATACCCTCCAAAATCCCCTGTTCCACCCCTCTCTGTTTTTCCTCCCCTGTTCTCTATAAAAAACAGAATGGACAAGTGGGACAATAAACCATCAAGAAAACAGCACCACAGAGAAAACCCTTCTTTCTCTTCCACTCTACTTGACGTTATCTACCGTTCCATCGACGAAGATCAAACGGAAGAGAAGGAGGAGGAGGAGCTCATCTTTTACCGGGAAACCATGAGGAAGCAGAAACAGAGCAATTGTTTCAGAGAGGAGAAAGCTGAAGCTGAGAAACTCAACTCTCGCAGGGCCAGGAAGGTGGAGAGTTGGATGGAGAAGAGAAGCTCCGAGAAAGTTCTAATGGGGAGAAACTCGTTGACGGAATTCGAAAGAAGAACGCGAAGCAATTCAATTTCGAACACTCTCTCCATGTATTCAAGTTCAACCTCTTCCTCTGAGTCAAGCTCTGTTGGGGGCTTCTCTTCTTCGGAGTCAGAGTCCTTCTATGGAGTGCAGAGGCCAAAGCCAATCAAAACCAGTGTTTCTGATAAAACCAAAACCAAAACCAAAACCAACTTCGACGCCGCACTTCACAATCACAGCTTCCGGAGCCACTCTTCTCAAACCCAGAAGCCAAAGCACGAGAATGGTTTCGGCAAAACCAAGTCCAAAGCCTTGAAAATCCTTTACGGCGAGTTGAAGAAAGCAAAGCAACCCATTTCACCGGGTGCAAAACTCGCTAGCTTTCTCAACTCTCTCTTCACTTCAAGTGGGAATGCCAAGAAAGCAAAGGTTTCAACAACTACGACATCATGTCGTCCCGTTCCGATTTCGGTCACAACAAATCGTGCAACTGATTCTAAACCAGCGGCACAACAGCCAGGCTCTACGTGTTCATCAGCATCTTCTTTTTCAAGGTCTTGTTTGAGCAAAACCCCTTCTTCAAGATCAGGCGCAAAAAGGTCTGTGAGGTTTTGCCCAGTGAGTGTTGTGGTAGATGAAGATTGTAGGCCATGTGGGCACAAGAATGTTTACGAGGGTGAAGGAGATTTGGTGGCTTCCAATGGAAAGAACAGGAGTGAGGAACTGAGACTGCATGTCATGCAGGAGAGTCGCAGGGTGGAGGAGTTAGCAAGAGACTTGCTGAAGAATTATCAGAAAAAGAACGAAGTGGAGTTTGATGCTGTTATGCATTATGCAGATGAAGATGAAGAAGAAGATGATGATGATGATGTAGCCAGTTGTTCAAGTTCTGATCTTTTTGAGTTGGATAATCTATCAGCAATTGGGATTGAGAGGTATAGGGAAGAGTTACCTGTGTATGAAACTACCCATTTCAGTACCAATAGAGCCATTGCCAATGGCTTCATTCTGTAATTTTGAAGGTGAAAAAAAAAAGTGGGGTTACTTTTTAATTAGAATTAAATGGTGTGGGGGTTTACATCAGATAATAAGATTTCTCCTTTAATCTAGTTCTCTTGTGTTTCTTAATGATGTTTTTTGTTGGTTATTTTAGCATTGTTAATGGTTTTGTGGTTAAAATGTTCACCTCATGCAATATGATTGAAGAAGAGAGAGCAACGTTTGTTTGCACGAGAAATGGGGAAAAAGGGGTGAAAAAGCAGTTAAAGAAGAGGAAGAATATGAAGATGAAGTTGAAAGCAAAGGCAGAATTTCTACACTTATTCATGGCAAGAGAAAAGAGGGCTTTTGCTTTCTCTCTTATGTGTGGGGGCCCCTTTTTACTTGAAATTAACACTATCTTCATGCATCTCATATGCGTGGGAGCAATAGTCAAAAAGTGCCTATGTTAATCTAATGGGGATATGAGATCTTTTTTAATTTTTTTTTTTTAATTTTCTCTTTTAAAATTTCAAAATTTATATTTTACTTAATGATCCGAAACCATTTTTTCTTTGGGGGGTAAAATCACTCGGCATTGTTAATTTTAGAGGCAGCAAAAAAGAGGTCAAATGATGGGTTTAATGGAAAAAAAGGGTAGAGGTATAAGGCATGGTCTCCAAAGATGTGGACAAAAAATCTCTTCTTGGATTCTCTAAAACCTTCATGTCAAATTGGTTGGCTTCTAAGCCAAGACCTTGTCCCTGAATTATTTCAATACCTCAAATATTGCTAATCATCTCTCTTAACTTCAACCCTAAATCACTCTCTCCTTTCTCTATGTTCCTCTTTTGTTTCATACATGTTTCTAATTTTTTCTTTTTGTCTCATACCCTTCAATGAAATAAATAGATCTCAAGCCAAATTTAATCTTTTCCCCTTTAATGTTCCAAGTTCATTCATCATCCTAAGCATTCCATGGTTCCTATGTCAAAAAGACTATGAGGTGGGAAAAAAAGAAGAAAAAAAAAACTTTATGGGGATTCTCACATTATCTTAAACAAGGGTGAAAGAAAACAGGAATGTTCAGATTTGGACTCAAAACTCTGATTTACTCTTTCTCTTTCTCTTTTGTTCTGTCCCAAATGAAAATTAAGTTATCTATCTCCTCCTTTATTCTTCGAATTAAATTAGCATGAAAAGCACCAGCCATGATCGATGAATATAGAAAATGTTTAATGTGGAGGAGGAGGAGGACCACTAAATCATAACAGTGTGATATGCTAATTGAGTTGAAAGGGTTTAACTAACAGATTTTGAAGGGAAAAAAAAAAATGTTAGGGTTTGAAAGCTAGGTAGCTATGTTGGACTGTAGGAAAAGAAAAGGCTATGCTATGGTTTAAAGTGGCATAGGCGAAGAGTGGGTTTGTAGGGCGTGGCGTTGTCGTGGACCTGTGATGCTCTAACCGCAATTGACAAAACATTAAGAAATTGATTAGTGAAGGGGATTTGGCATGCAACTGTGTAATTATTGCCTTAAAAAAACACTCTGTAATCTAATGAAAATGATTTGTTTCAAATTTAAACACCATGAACTGTTACTGTTTTCATATGGTTGGTGAAGTGGGGGAGTACAGCAATCATAATATATACCAGATAGTTGGTGTCAAACCACCAAACCTTCTCCATCCCTTGGATTTCAAATTATCACACCAATCTTCCTTATTCCCTTCAATTTTTTTATTAACTCTTCTCACCGTTTCTTTTCCTTTAATCAGAATTAAACCTACCGATATATTTTGGAATAGTTTAATCAAAGATAAATTATATTTTTAGTCCTTAAACTTTCACATGAAACTAAAATTCGTCCACATATGAAGTTTTGATATATTTTGAGCATCAAACCTTAAAAATGAATGATATAGTATTTTAACTCAATTGCGTTAATTGTTTTTTAACATGTCAAACGTGTCACATGCTAGCTTTTATAAAATATTATATTATTTGACACGTTCCTGTTTTAAAATATGTTGGAAATCTCACATTGACTAGAGATAAGGTCAATATATAAGTGTGTGTAATCCTCATCTTACAAGCTGGTTTTGTGGGGTTGAGTTAGGCTTGGCATTCCACTTCTATAATGGTATCAAAGCCAAGTTAGAGTCTATCATAACGAACTTTTTTTGACATTCTGTTCCACCTGCTATTAGGCCGCTAACGGACCACCCACTAATTTATAGTCTCATGCACGAGATGAATACACCTCGGCGTGAGGGGATGTGTCGGAAGTCCTACATCGACTAGATGCAAGGTCAATATATAAATGGGTGCAATCCTCATCTTACAAGCCGATTTTACGGGGTTGAGTTAGGCTTAAAACTCTACTTCTAACAATATCGGGTGGGAAAACATATTTGACATGTAAAAAAAACTAATGTAATTGGATTTAAAAGATTATATCTATTCCTTTTTAAAATTTAAGATAAAAATGTATCAAAACTTCAAAGATGAACGAATTCTAATTTCACATCAAAGTTCAGAAATTAAAAATATGTTTAACTTTTTAATCAATTTAGTGTTATATATATATATATATATATATATATATATATATATATATATATATATATATATATATATATATATATATAATATGAATACAAAACTCATTTTATAAACTTATTTTACAAGATTGAGTTAAACTTAAAATTTCAGAGATTTAATTATTATATGAAAACATTTTAAAAGATATTATAATATTATTTTAATGGATCTAATGTACATTTGATTAGGAAATTAAATAAGAAGTATTTCTTTTCAACTTATGCAAAATCTTTCTACACAAGACCTAGGATTATTATATTTATACTAATAAATAACGCTAAAATGACATTATAAATCGTTGCATTATTTGATTAAAGTTTGCTAGAATTTTGATTATTAGATATTAGTCTAAATTATTTTAAAACTACGAGGACATGAAATATTTTTTTCAAGTCAAATTGATGTTTCTTATTAGGAAGTTTGTGTAGAACTAGAAAAATAAATGGAGTTGGGTTGTGAAGTGAACTAAAACGGAGAAGATAAAAAAAAGAAAAAAAAGAAAAGAGATGAAAAACAGAATGAACCTAATTAGAAATGATAAAGGAGAGAGTATATATTTGTGTAATGAGTGGTGGGTCGAAGCTCTTGAAGAGTGTACGTAAGTGGACATAATGGTGAGATTCTTGCTTTATTTTCTACTTAAAAAGATTATTAGAGTGAAAAACAGGATCTTTCAAAATGATTAAACTTGTAATATCTTATCTTAGCTTCTTTTATCTCTTATATTTCATATCTTATGTCTTGCTCTTTCATTGCATTACTTTAAGATCTTATCATAATGTTCAATATTTAGGGGTTGAGGACAAGACTCTTAGATTTTGCCATGATACACATCAACAATCACCATGGTTATGTGAAATCAACTCTTTCATCAACAAAAGGAAGAACACAAAAAGTTTGTAGGGTAGAAACCGTGCCAAAACCTAAAACAATATTATTTTCAATGTTCTTGAAACTTAATACAAATCGGTGAAAACAAAGGAAGGAACGTATATAAAATTAATTTAATCATTTTTAGTGATAGTTTAGCACGCGCAAGAGGGAAAAGCAAATGAAATCTTCAAAACTATGTCTTAAAGACAAAAGCCTAAACCAATAGGGAAACAAATTAAAAGAGAACAAAGTGATTTGGGAGGGGAAACAAGAACCTCCAAAAGAAAAGGTTTCTAAAAGAATAGAGTATTTGTTGTTATACAAAAAAATTCTTATATTGAAATAATAATATCGTGCGTGAAATAAGAAATTAGTGGATGGTCCGTTAGCGACGAAAGTTCGCTAGGATAGGCTTTAACCAGACTCTGATATTATAATAGAAGTGGACATTAAGTCTAACTCAACCCTACAAAATCGACTTGTAAAATGATGATTGCACCCACTTATATATATATATATATATATATATATATATATATATATATATATATATATATATATATATATATATATATATATATTGTGAATTGACTTTATCTCTAGTTGACGTGAGATTTCCAACAGAATCTTATACATTATTAACAATTTAAATTATTGATACAAAATTAGTTTTTGTTATTTTGAGATATGTGAAAATCCGTGGATTAAGAGATTTATTTATTATATCAAGCAAAAATATCATAAGCAATAATTACAATGCAAAACTCGGTTAAAAGTAAAATTTTTTTAACACTTTGACGCGTTCGTTAGAACAAAAATTAACATGGACTAAGTCTAGTAAGTTCAAGTATTGCAAAATGAATTAAAAATTACAAAGGTAAGAATGTCATTTAGAATTCTTTCATTTTATTATAATATTAAATTAAACAAATAGTTTACGCGGTCAACATGAATTCATATTCTACCCATACTTCGAATTTGATGGACTTGTATACCTACTTTTATTTTATTTTATAATTATGACAAATTACTATTAATAGAATTAGTTACTTAACGACCAAGAGATAAGACGTACCAACTAAGTTGTATCACATCTTTAATATATTATTTGATTGTATATACCTTATAGGTAATTAAAAATAAACTGCTAATAACTTATAAATAAGTTTGTTTTTTTATATGATTAATTAGGTTTATAAGAAGGGGTTTCACCGGATAAATACAACACCAATGAGACTGGAGTCCAATCATATAAGGCCTTAACACCACTCTCAACTAAAAATCTTAAAGCAATGGGTTCATGGGTCTTTATTCTTATATAATGTTCTACTTTCTCATTTCTAACTAAAGTAGGACTTAGACTCACATTTGGATTCTTAACATTATATTTATCTTTTATTAATATATAATAACCTCGTTCAAAAAAAAAAAAAAACCTGTTTCAATATCGTAATCAATTTCTAATATTTGCAACACCTCAATTCAATGGCAAGAGTTCTAACAACTATAGTACACAACTTTATTTTAGGAGATTGAAAATTACCAACCAACAAATTTAACAGTGTAATGTTGACATTTGAGTAGAGATTAAAAATGGTACACACAGTAAAAATTAACACAGATTATCTACAAAACATGGAACAAACTCATGATAGATTGACATAAGAAATTGAATACCCTTAAAGAAACAATTATAGTAAAACACGTCACGTTTAATAAATTATTAAGGAGTATAACTTATCAATGATGTAAGGGATATGCTTTACACTTAGTGGTGAATCCATATCCACCTCCCTGTTAACATCATATTAAAGTAACTTGTTTCCATGTTTTTAAATACTTTTAATTATACTACACCCAATTTTCCGGGCTAATTTTTATAAAAAATGAAACTTTTCGTATTCTTAAATTATTGAATTAGTTGGTATCACTAAAAAGAATAATTATTTACTATAGCAACCAATTTATAAACTAAGAATTATTAGTATCTAAAATAATTTTTAAATGTTAAGAAGTGTGAGTTTAAGTGGTCTATCAAGGAGGTTTTATTTCTAGGAGATATAACACTAATGAGACCTGACTCCAAGTACATAAAACAGTGACACCACACTTAACCCAAAACCTTAAGGCAATGGATTTATAAGTATTTATCCTTATATAGTGCTCAACTTTTTCATTTTTAACCTATGTGAAACTTAGACTCACACCTGAATTCCTAACAGTTAGTGTAATGACTAATTACTTTTTATTTTTTTAAAAAGATTAGAGAAAAGCATGAGCATAAATAATGGGAATGAATGTTGGAGAAAGCATTTGTCCCTCTAAACTAAGCACATAATCCAACAAGAAACACTACAGATAGATTTTGGTGTGAAGAATGGTGTGAGTGGGAATAGCTTGGCATTGTTTTGCTGGGTATGCCACTTAACCACCATGCACGAACCACTCATGCATGGTAAGATAAGAGTAGACCAGTTTTTGTGACCATTGAAGTTACGGGACCATACATGCACGCAAGTGGCTTCACCACTGTATTCTCCATGTCCAGAAAAAGGGAACCAAATAGGGTCAAATAAACTAGCATCGGTTTCTTCCTTTTTCTTTTAGAACATACCAGATTAAAGGATTAATTTGGCACCACAGTCTGTTAGATAATCTCCTTAATAATTACTCATTCATATTTCTCAAAATTATGTAAAACACAGCCTGTGATGACCTTATCAATATGATTGGAGATTGTCATTTTGTGTTTTATGAAGTTTTTTTTTCAACAATTATTTATATATATATATATATATATATATATATATTGTGTTTACGATATTTATAGATAGAATGTCAAAATGAAGATCTTTTTGTATTTGAGGTCTATTTAAAGTGAAATTTGTACAAATAAATTCGTTCATTTTTTTTACGAAAAAAGGTTAAAAATTGTTAAAATAGAAGACAATATTATATGTGAAGTCGTCTTCCATGTCAGTTTCATTAAACAGGTAATATTTCTGGGAATACTATGTGAAAAATGGTGTGATGAAGAATGTTTTGTTGTTTATTATTTGTTTTATCGAAATAATAATATTGCGTCTGTGCGGGCTGTTCAACGATTATGAGATGACAAACAAAGTTGGATGGATCGGGATTCACAAATCAAATCTTCATTCTTTTTATTAGTTTAAAACAAAAAGGAAACAAAAGTATTCCCTTTATTTATTCCATTCCTCCTCCTACACACTAAAATTATCAGCATCTCACAACTTTCTTTCTTGATGATAAGAATATATTTCATGGATTTCATGATGAGACACGAAGTTTCCTGCTTCCACTACGCATGCATGCACATGCATGCATGCTTCCATGTATGTGTGTCAGCTGTTCATGCTGCATACATGTAATTTAATACAATATATCACCAACACCAAAATATGTTTGCACCCCACATATGGATATACTCATAAACATGCATGCGCAAACCACTTATCCAAAACAGTTTCTCAATCATTATTCATTACTAATAAATTAATTGCAATTACTCATAAATTCTTCTCTATGTACATTTTAATAACCCAATAATTTGCATCACAAAAACATATATTTTTACGGATTTTAGTTCTTTCTTTTCAAAAAAAAAAATCCAAATTTTACATTCTTTAAAAGAAGATAGAACAAATTTAAGTTACCCTTTTTAGTCAACCAAGTCTCACCCTTGGTTGTGTCTCTCTAACTAATGTCTTTTTTTTTTTCTTTTCTTGTTCAATATCGACAATTCCTTTGGCTTGTGCTTGTCCAATATCAATGTGTTCTGAAGCATAGCCCGTGGAACCAGGGCGCACCAAAAGCAAAGATAATATATATACAAAAACTATAAAAGAAAGACAGGGATATTATGACTTTCAATTTTTGATTCTTATTATTTACTTTCTGACGTAATTTAGTGTAAATAATTGATTAATACATCATCACTATTTAAAAAAAAGAAAATTAATAACTCACGTTAAGTTAATAAAAAATAAACGATAAGAGTTAAAATATAATTTTTCTTAAAAAAATAAACTCTTTCCCTACTCAAAGTAAAGAAGGACCGTTGAATGTGTATATAAAATAGAAATGAATAAGATGACATATGTGGTAGATTAGATTATGTTCACACACATTGAACGGTTAATATGTAAGTAGGTGTACGAAAAAATGATTCACATACAATTTGGATTCAGAAGTTGAAAGGTATAGCTTAAGCTTCTTTTTTGCTTTTCTTCACTTTGCACCCACACGTGATGAAGTGGCCCCACATGTCCCAGAAGTGTCGCGCATGCACACGTGTGTTCTTTCTTACCTTCACCGATCCCATTGAGATCCTCCCTCTCTAACCAAAAGCAAACAACACACAAATATCAATATAATAATAATAATAATATTATGACATGATGCACACATTCATCACTCATTCTCATCCATACACGCCAACTTCCATTATTCAAAACTCTCATGTGTATCGCTGCATATATCTTTCAACATGTACATACGTGGTTAACGATTATGATTAGTTTTGATGTACAATTTTACGCTCACACCACATGTATGAACCATATTGATTTAGTTTAAATAGATTGTTATGTGAATGGGTTTACATGCATTAATGGGTTTAAAGGGTAGTGTGTAGGGGTCCTTCCCCTTTGATTAGTGTTGCTCCCCTTCTGCCTGGCAAGAAACACCACTCTGGTGCTGACACTTGTGTGAGATTCCCACGTGTGCCACTATCACCATGTTTGGTGCTGCAAGTGCCTTATTTGATTTTGACAGACAATATCTATATACGAGTTTAAGTTTTGTATTATTATTATGCGTTCGATCGCTCCGAACCATCGTATACCGTCGTAGAGTTATGTACATTTTTTTTGGTACTGTTTGTTAGTTTTGTTTTGAATTAGGAAAGTGAAAGCGGCAAGGTTTTTGAAGAGGTGAAGTGTAGCAGCTTTAATAAAAGAAAGTAAAAGGGAAAATACAAGGGGATGGTGGATTTGGATGTGAGAGACACTGTGTTTGTCTATACGGAAAATAGAAAAAAGAGAAAGTGAACAAAATTTTGGTGATCCCAAGAAGATTGCTTCTCTTGAAATACTTAATTCTTTGCAGCTTTAATTTTCTCTTTGTAAAGACAGAGACTTGTGTGGGAGAGGGTCTATAGGAGTATGCCAGATATCACAGATTCTCTTCTGGTTTTCAAAATTAATTATCACATACTTTCTTTCACACCCCAAATATATTAATTTCTGCTACAATACTTAAAAAAAGAAGAAGAATATACTTACTATTTCCCCCATTTTTCTTAGCTTCTTTTTTGTGATGGAATGTTCCATTTCTTTAATTTGAAAGAAAATCTGGTATAATATATAGAAGTGTTGGGAATTGAGCTTATGTGATTGTTATATACATCAGGCCTTACTGCACTTCAATAAAGTTGGGATTTGGAATCTCTAGATTATACATTACTTAATGCTCAATCATTTGGTGTCCCATACTATGGAGATAACACAAGAGATTTTATATTAATTTAGCCCAAAATCTAGGTTGTTTATACAAAGCAACACTATTCTCTGCATGGCCACACTGTATTTCAAGAAAATAATACTAATATTCAACCCCTTTTTTTATCAATAAAGATCGGTTCTCATTTTAGTTGGCCTTCATCAATTCCTATAAAGCAAGACCAGTTTACATTTTCTGGTTAATCTGTTGTTTGTTCATAATAATATGTAGTTTTATCATTAAATTTTTCTGATGTGATTTATAATAAGTTTGATTTCATTTTAATCTTTTATAACTTTTAAAAATAGAAACAAAAAGTTAGAATGTTCACTCTATCACAGTTTTATTTCGTTTTTAGTGGATGAAAGAAATGGATATTTAAATTATTTTAGATCTCGATTTCTATTGCACTCAATAATCTTATTTAAAATTAAATCTTAAGACGATTTAAATATTTCTTTTTTCTTGCACCCTTTAAAACACTTTTTAAATTCAAAATTGCTACAAAAAATTGAAAATAATGTAATTTAATAAAAATAATAATATTATTTCAATATCTCTCCTTTATATATGATCAAAATATATAAAAAACATCCTTTTTATTTTAAAATATTTTATCCACTCTCTCATCTTCTTTACCAAATTAACAATTTAATTTCTCCTCTTTTGATCTTCATCCATCATCCTATCAAACAAAATTAATGCACGTAGCTTCTGATGATAATGATGGCACAACTATAAATCAAGCGGTTAACTTCAACACGACAAGACATCTTCCTGAGTCGACAATAACATGGTTATTATTGTGCAGTTGCTCAGTATGCTTCAGACATCAGAATCTTGAAAATTGTTGAAAGCTAGAATCTGCAGTCTATGATGTTCTTCTAGTTTTCTAATTCAACACACAAAAATAAATATATGTTTATAATTCAAATAATTTGGCATAAATTGAAATAGCAAGAATCATGGTTTCATGGATATTGAATTGCTCTGCATGCAGTTCACATAGATCTTTGTATCAGATATATCCATAACGTGTTCCTCGTCCAACCATTGAAGAATAATTATTGTCCCAAGTTAGCGTAAAAAGTTGATGTGTCACTTTTCACCGCAGAGGATATGAAAGTTGAAGTTTGGTTGAGGTTATGAACTGTGTCTTTCATGTTAGTACATCCATTTTATCTTTTATATTAAAGACAAAACAGACTTTGTTACATCTTGAGAACAAGTAAAATTATCATGTAACATCGTACATTAGTTAATTACGGTTGTATATATGAACTGATTCTAAGGTATTCTCGTTATTTACAATCTGCATTTTTGTCAGTTTTTTACTCTTTCGTTTGTTCTTTTCCGTTTGGTCTTTTTCCATCTGTAAAATTTGGCAAAAGTAAAAGAGAAAGCAAAAAGGAAAGGACAAGACAATGTTTCAATTCGTACGTTACTCCTTCGAATAATTAAAGGTCTCAACTTAAAAAATATTTTATCTATTTAATCTATATACGAAGCATTAATAAAGTGAGGGTTAATTTCATATATATAGTTTAATATCCTATGGCTACTGCTCGGTTGGTTCGTGGTTTTGGTTTATAATTAACTTAATTTTCTTATTACAGTAACAAAATATTGCTAAACTCAACTAAAGAAATATAATATATATATATATATATATATATATATATATATATATATATATATATATATATATATATATATATATATATTTAT
>Ga0209589_1000837_pt1 | contig 46574 bp, 39 predicted proteins | sample CowpeawhiteBW_FD_187525 | JGI IMG/M metagenome (GOLD analysis project Ga0209589, IMG submission 187525) | Root nodule microbial communities of legume samples collected from California USA - Cow pea white BW (SPAdes) (version 2) | ecosystem: Host-associated > Plants > Roots > Nodule | place: USA...
GAGGAGTTAGACAAAGAAATCTTGAATACTTTCAAGAAAGTGGAGATAAACATCCCTTTGTTGGATGCTGTAGGACAAATTCCTAAATACGCCAAGTTTCTCAAAGAATTATGTACACATAAAAGGCGTATTATGGACATAGAGGTAGTGAACATGGGAAGAAACGTGTCTAGCTTAATTAAGAAGCCTGCAGTCAGAATGCCGCAAAAGTGTAAGGATCTAGGTATGTTTTTTGTTCCCTGCATTATAGGAAGTACTAAGTTTGACAATGCTATGTTAGATTTAGGAGCTTCCATTAATGTAATGCCTTTATCAATTTTTACTTCACTTCATCTTGGACCTCTTAAGTCTACTGGTGTGGTCATTCAATTGGCCAACCGTAGCATAGTTAACCCTGCAGGTGTGCTAGAGGATGTGCTTGTCTGTGTGGATAAGTTAATTTTTCCTGTAGATTTCTACATCTTGGACATGAAGGATGATGAAGGAATGAGTTCAACCACAATTATCTTGGGAAGACCATTCATGATTACAACACGTACCAAGATAGACGTGCATGCAGGATCCTTGACTATGGAGATAGGAGATGAAAAGGTGTAGTTCAATGTGCTAGAAGCCATGAAGCACCCAACTAAAGACCATTCTTTGTTTTGTATTAATTTATTGAGTAATGTAGTGAATAATTATGCTTTTGGACTTTTGGACGTTTTATTTGATTTTTCTTCTTCTTTGGATTTTTCTTTTTTGAATATTTCGGGCTCGATTTTAGACGAAAGAGAAAATTATAAAACAGGTGATATTGAGGACGCAGTGTCACTATTTGATACCTCCTTGGCATTCGAGTGTGATGCTGAGGTGGCTGAAATTACCTTAGGCAGTAAAATGTTGCCATCTGTGGAACAACCACCCACTTTGGAGTTGAAACCTTTACCATCTCATTTGAAATATGCTTATCTTGAGAGGGATGGGAAACTCCATGTTATTATATCTGCCTTGCTTACTGACGAGTAGGAACAAAAGCTATTGCAGGTTATCAAAGATCACAAGCGAGCAATAGGCTGGACTTTGGTAGATATTCCTAGTATTAGTCCTTCTTTCTGCATGCAAAGAATACTCTTAGAGGAGGATGCTAAGCCAGTAAAGCAACCTCAGAGGAGACTGAATCCTCAGCTGATGGAGGTTGTGAAGAAAGAAGTCACCAAGTTGCTACATGCAAGTATTATATATCCTATTTCTGACAACTCTTGGGTGAGTCCTGTACATGTGGTTCCCAAGAATTTTGGGATCACTGTGGTCAAGAATGAGAAGAACGAGTTGATTCCTACTCGTATTCAGAATAGGTGGAGGGTCTGTATTGATTATAGAAGACTAAACCAAGCCACTAGGAAGGACCACTTTCCTTTACCATTCATGGACCAGATGTTAGACCGATTGGCAGGTAAGTCTCATTACTGTTTTCTTGATGGATTCTCTAGGTATTTTCAGATTTATATTGCCATAGAGGATCAACATAAGACTACCTTTACTTGTCCATTCGGTACATATGCTTATAGGAAAATGCCATTTGGCCTTTGCAGTGCTCTTGGAACATTTCAGCGATGTATGATGAGTATTTTCATAGATTTGTTGGAGCATTGTATTGAGGTTTTTATGGATGATTTTAGTGTATATGGTTCATCTTTTGATCACTGCTTGTCTAATCTTGCTAGAGTCTTGGAGAGATGTGAAGAAACTAACCTTGTTTTAAATTTTGAAGAATATCATTTTATGGTGGAACAAGGTATAGTTTTAGGTCACATTGTTTCCAAGAATGGTATATTTATAGATCCTGCTAAAATTGATATTATTTCACAATTGCCTTACCCCTCTTTTGTGAAAGAGGTTCAATCTTTTCTTGGACATGCAGGATTTTACAGGAGGTTTATCAAGGAATTCAGCAAGATAGCCAACCCTCTCTCCAACTTACTACAAAAGGATGTACCATTTGACTTTGGAGAGAGGTGCAAAGATGCTTTTGATACTTTAAAAAAGGCGCTCACCACCACTCCTATCATCCAGCCACCTGACTGGAAATTACCATTTGAGTTGATGTGTGATGCATCAAACTTTGCAATAGGAGCGGTACTTGCACAAAGAGATGGGAAGCTACCACATGTGATATATTATGCTTCCAAAACATTGGACACAGCGCAGACTAACTACACCACAACTAAGAAGGAATTATTGGCTGTTGTGTTTACCTTGGACAAATTCAGACCGTATATACTTGGTTCCAAGGTAATTGTTTACACTGATCATGCAATATTAAAATTCCTTCTAAAAAAAGCAGATTCGAAGCCAAGGTTGATTAGATGGATGCTACTGTTCCAAGAGTTTGACATTGAGATTCTAGACAGAAGTGGGACACATAACTTAGTAGCTGATCATCATAGTAGGATTGAAAAGGGAGAAGATAACATTCCTATTAAGGATTACTTTCCTGATGAAGTCCTCCTAGCGTTGACTGTTGTGAAAGGTATGTTTCATGAACCTTGATTTGTTGACATTGTTAACTATTTGGTTGTTTCTGCTATTCCTCCTTCCTTCTCCAAATATGAAAGAACCAAGCTAAAAAGTGAGGCAAAGTAATATATTTGGGAAAACCCAATCTTATGGCGCATTGGTAGTGACAAAGTCATAAGGAGGTGTGTTCCAGATATCGAGATACCTTATGTGCTTAAGTTCTGTCATTCGTCTCCTTTTGGTGGACATTATGGCACACAAAGAACAAGTAGGAAAGTGTTGGATTGTGGATTATATTGGCCTACTATCTTTAAAGATGCACAGAGGGTATATGAAAATTGTGAGCAGTGCCAAAGGGTAGCCATATCCATTACAAGAAGGGATGAAATGCCTCAACAACCCATGTTATATTGTGAGGTATTTGATATTTAGGGTATTGATTTTATGGGTCCTTTTCCTCCTTCTTCTGGATTTTCTTATATTTTGCTTGCTATAGACTATGTCTCCAAATGGGTGGAAGCCATAGCTACAAGGACTAATGATTCTCGAGTTGTTATGAGTTTTGTTAGGTCTAACATTTTCTGTAGGTTTGGGATACCACAAGCCATCATCAGTGATCAGGGGACTCATTTCTGTAATAAGCTGCTTGAGAACATGTTGAAGAAGTATGGGGTGACACATCGCATTGCTACACCATATCACCCCAAACTAATGGGCAAGCAAAGATCTCTAACAGGGAGATTAAAAAGATACTAGAGAAAGTAGTGAAGCCTAGTCGAAAGGATTGGGCCACAAGATTGGATGATGCCCTTTGGGCACACAGGAAAGCCTACAAAGCACCTATAGGTATGTCGCCTTTTAGGGTGGTTTTTGGAAAGGCTTGTCATCTACCTGTGGAGATTGAACACACCCACATTTATCCTTTTGCACTCCTGGGCAAAATTGAACAATTTCAAAACTTTATTCTGAGGTATTTTGTTCCATATCTTCACTGGATTAAAGGAATGAATACAAATGGAAACAAATTAATCTTCTAGAAATCATGTTGTCATGCATATACAAATGGAAAAATTCTGTTTCTCACACATGAGTTAATCTTTTGAGTTTACAAGATAATCAAATATGAAAGAGAAACACTCAAGTTAAATGTATATTTTCTCACCAAAATTCGCTCAAGTGTTTTGGCTTGTGTTTCCACTCAAAATACCCATGCAAGTAAACACTCCCAATGCTTAGCAAGACTCTTATATTCACAGCTTTCAGAAAACATGCATTTAAAAAATCATGAGGACTTTTCACAAGTTATAAAAGGGCCAAGGTAAAGGTAGGAAAAAGTTTTTAGGATTTTTGTGTTTTTGAAATAGTAAGGTAGAAAGAATTATGGAGCATAGTTTCAAAAACAATCCCTTTTGTCTTTTTTTTTTCTCTTTTATCCTTTGTTGCTCTTTCTCAGAAAGCAATCATTTTTCATTTCAACATTCTGTCATCAACAATTTTTTTCCTTTTTCCATTTTTTTAACTTTGTGGGGGAAATACTCACCCCCACACTTTATTTCTTAACCAATCTTTACATAATCCACTAGCTCCTTCTTTCTCCCTAAGGTAAGGAAAAAAAACTTGGTCTTTTTCTTTTTAAGGTTTAACAATATGCTCAAAATAGGAATGACACATGGTAGTCCATCCTTTTACAATAAAGCTCAAAATTCACAAGGTCAAAACTCTTTCACAAAAGATTTATTCCAGAAACTCCCAAATCAACTCAATTAGTAAATCACAAACAACAATCCACTCATAGCACATGACTTTTATTTTCCCAGAATTATGACCGTTTCAATTGGTGAATCAAATCCCAAATCCCAAATCCCAAAATCCAATGTCAATATGTTTTATTAAAAGCAAAATTTTTGTTTAATAAAAACAAACAGAAAACAAAATTAGAAAAGAAAAAACAAAACAAATAGGAAACAAAATCAGAAAAGGGGGAAAAATAAATTTTCTCCCAACACCCCCACACTTTATCTATGCATTGTCCTCAATGTATTCAATATCTATATAATGCAAAGAAAAAGTATGAAGTATACTTACCTCCTCAAGGTGGAAGGTATGCGGGAGAAGTCAAGTTCATCCCATCCATCGTCTTATTCACCATATCTTGATTTTCATTAAATATCCGAAGATGATGCCCATTAACTTTAAAAGTTCTTTATGAGGATTCCTCCTTGATCTCCACTGCTCGATAAGGGAAGACTTCTGTAATAATGAATGGTCCTTCCCAAGTGGAGCGCAACTTACCACTCATGTGACCAAGCTTGGATTTGTATAGTAACACCTTCTAGCCTACCTTGAAATCCTTTCTAGCCACAAGCTTTTGGTCATGGAACTTCTTGGTTTTCTCTTTGTATAACTTTGAGTTTTCATAGGCTGCAAGCCTAATCTCCTCTAGTTCTTGCAACTGAAGTTTTCGCTCATTTCCTGCTTCTTCCAAATCCAAGTTGCATGCTTTCACGACCCAATAATCAACCATTCAATTCTCAAACATCCAAAAATCAACATACACATTCATATATTCCAAATTACAACATTACAACACATATGCATCTTTCAACTATAAACACACATTCCTCTTAAATCAATTCCAACCCACATGTTATTTTCCCCTTCTCATTTTCCCAACCCATTGCATGTTTACAAGTCACATACCCCACATAAGACACAATCAAAACTATATACTTATTTCGCATGCCCTCGCAATTCCATTACATTTAAAGTATGATTATCATGTTCCCATACTTTCCCAAAACCCATCACGATCATGCAACACTCAGTCATAGTGATATCATCAATAATGGCCTTTTTCACACACTTATAACATCATACATTCGAACTAACACATACATCAGCAAGCACTGCCGAAAACATACTCATCAATCACACATCTATATATTTATATATATACATTCACCAATCAAGGTCATACCAGCACTTGAGCACACTTAATCATCCATTAGTAATCATACTATTAGGGAATTCAAACAACCAATCATGAGTGACGTGTATCTCCCTCTGCAGGCATCCAATTCAAATATCCACTGTTCAAAGTGAAGAACAACATGTTGTTAATCACCTTCCAAAATTTTACCTAAATCGGACGGTTAACGAACCAGGAAATGCAATTTTACAAAAACTGCGCAAACCAGCAAAAAAATGTGGCGCCTAGCGCCCAGAAGTGAGGAAGGTGGCGCTTGGCGGGACTATGCTAGTGCTGGGCGGTTCCTGTTCCGTGAAAAAAAAATGAAAAACAACGTTTTTCGTAAATTAGAGCACCACACATCACTGGTATGGCACCTGGCAGCAACCAAGGTTCTTGTTGTTGCAAGAACCCCAACATTCTTCTTTGCACCTGCGAACCTCAACCCATTCACAACAACTCTGAGTTCAACCAATTTATGACTCTATAAGATACGATTCCATCTTTTAGGATTCCAATTCATTCTCTAACATTTCCCATACCCGAATTCATTCACATTTTCCATTTAGATTAGTGTTGTTTTCGAAATCCCCAATTCATCAACCCTAAGATAACCTTCATGCAATTTTCATCTCAATTAAACCTCAATTCCATGAATTTCCAATTAAATACGATGTTTAATCATTCATAAAGATTAGAACACGATTTCTCCCCGATCAGAAACCTCCCAAAACCTGAGAAACATCAAAATCGAGCCAAAAGGGGCTCGCATCGCCTGGCGGGTATTCATCACCGCCAGGCCCTTCATAAAATCTAGAAAACTGGGTACACCAACATGCGTCTTCTAACGGTTAAGCCCGTCCCACCAGGCGGTTCCGTTTCTAGAACCCCCAATTACCCAGAAATAGGATAAGTCGTTTGGCGCTGATTCATCACCCGTCAGGCGATTTTTGGAAAATTACATAAAACACGAAAATACATGAAATAGTAGAGTGCATGCATTCAAATTCTCATACATTTTATACAAATAACAACACGAAATAATAGGTTCGGTTCTAGCTCCCCTAACCTGGAAAATTCTTGCTCACTTGGAAGAATTAGGACTTCTCTTGTGCCACCACTAGTCCAGCCTTGGACTTCTCTAAATGCACTTCATGCTATGCTAAATTCCCCTCAAAAATCACCTTCAGACTCTCTCCCTCACTGCCAAATTCGTTTGCCTTTTTTTCTCCATCACTTTTTCTCTCTTTCTTCTCCAAAAACCAACTTAATTAGACCATTAACTAAGCCTTAATGCTTGTTAATGAGATGAAAACGAAAATGGCTTTGAAGATGGAGTTAATGGCCATTCAAAGACCATTAGTGGCTGCCTCCCCAACCCCCTAGGCTGCCCATCTTGCAGTTAGGGTTTCTCTCCCCTTTCATATTCTTGCCAAAAGAAAATTTGGCAAAAAGAAAGTTTAATTCATTCTTAGCAAGGTTTGAACTCAACCATTCAATCACAAGGTAAATGCACAACCAATTCAACCAATTCAACCAATTCATGTTTCGTGATAATTCCTATAATTTAAGGATTACATTATTACTAATCACATCCAAACATAACATTCAAAATAATGCATTTATTAAAAAAAACACAATTTAGCACATATAGGACTTAAACCCAAGTCCTCTCACAACAACCAAGTACTCTCAACCAGTTGAGCTAGTACTTTTTCACATCATAATAATTCGCATTAAATGCCATAAGGCTCCTACTACCCGCATTTATTAAATAATTATTTATTTAATTCTTTAAATTTCTCGGGTCTTACAGCATCCCCTTCCGAGAATTGACGACTTGATGGATCAGTTGCATGGATCGTCGGTGTTCTCGAAGATTGATTTGCGGTCGGGATACCACCAAATTTTAGTGAAGGCTGATGATGTGCAAAAAACGACCTTCAGGTCCTGTAAGAACCGTAAAATTTAATTAATTAAATAAATAATTAATTAATAAATGCGGGTAAGGGAAGCCTTTATGGTATTTGATTCTAACTTGTATGACGTGGAAAAGTACTAGTTTAAATGGTTGAGAGTACTTGGTTTGTGTGAGAGGACTTGGGTTTGAGTCCTATGTATGTCAATTGTATGTTATTTAAGTATTATTATTTTAATATATGTTGATGAGGTTGTGGAATAATATAATAATTGAATTATATTAGTTAGCAAGAAACGTGAATTGGCATGATGGTTTAGCATTGATTTGACATTGGCATGGTGGTGGGTTCAAACCTTGGAGAACCCAAATTAAACTTTATTTTTTGCTTAATTTAGTTTTAGCTTGAATATGAAAAGTTGAAGGAAACCCTAGTTGGATGGCAGCCTAGAGGTGGCTGAAAAACAAACCATAATGCAACCATGAATGGTAATAAACAACCACATTAAACCATTTTCGTTTTTATGCCATCAACCCACATTAAGGCACCATTAAAAGGTAAAATTTAGGTTAGAAGAAAGGTTTTTGCAAGGCTACCAATGAGGTGAGAGAACAGAGCACGAAAATTAGAGAGTGGTGAGGTTGAGTGAGGCATTGGACTGAATTGAGGAGAGCTAAGGAAATCTATTGGAAGCAAGGGGAGAATCAAGGGATACTCAAGTTTTAAGCAAAGGAAAACTAGGTTAGGGGAGCTTTACTCGCTAATGTATATGTGTTTGAATATATGTATGATTGATTGTATATCTGGATGCTTGTATTAGATTAAAAATTGTACAATTTCACGTTTTTGGAAATTTTCCAGAAACCGCCTGGCGGGTCTTCAAAGCCGCCAGGCAGCTCATGAGGAACCGCCTAACGGTACGAGCCTGACCACGAGGCGACACCTGTATGCCAACCTAGATTCTTGGTTTTTGGATGAAGGGCCTGGCGGTGCTGATCAAGCCGCCAGGCAACGCGAGCGATATGTCTCGATTTTGATAATTTTGGGGTTCTAGGTGATTTCCAATCGAGGAAAAGTCTGTGATCATTGTGGAGGGATGATCAGATGTTTAACATACTATTGGATGTTGTGTAATTGAAGGTTAATTTGAATGAAGCAGTGTAAATAGGTATTAAGGTTGGAAAGTTTGGGAATTTGATAATGCGAGACTAATTGATGTGCGAATTTTGTGGGTAAATTTTATGGAATAGGTGTGGTTTGTATATTGGACTTCATGTAGGTGAAGTTACGTGAGAACTAGGGAAAATTGGACTCTCGCTGGTGCAGTGCAGAATTCTGGAATTTTCCAGAACTAGTATACCGCGTGGCGGCAGGCTAGGTGCCACCATGTGACGGATCCGAGAAGGGGCTACTGTTTGGTGGGTAGATGTATTGGAAGGGTGAGGTCTCTGTGGAAGTGGAGCTTTAGGGAAACCAGGTATGAATCATTAGACAAAAACTAAGATTTGTGTAGTCATGCATTGATGGTATGGTTTAACTTGGGGTTTCAATTGGGAAATTTGATGGAATTAATAAGGAACATATTGCAGTAGGGGTATGAGTAAACTAGAGTTCCATGGAAATAAAATTTGAGTGTAGAAGGGATTTAGCCACAATTTTGAGTATGCTGGAATTGGTATTAAGGAGTGGTTGGAGACTTGTGAAACAGGAAGTGTGAACTTGTGAAACCTTTGGAGTTGTGAACCTATTTGGCAAACCTGAGTATAGAGAGAAATATAGTCAAGGAACTGATCTTGGGATTTTGAACCAAAACCATTTGAGTGTGAATGGTATAAATGTGAACCAACTGAATTTAGGTGATAAAAGTTATAGTTTATAGATCCAAGTTTGGGGTGCAGACTGTTCATAAGCCTTGGAATTCAATACTGCGCGATCTACTGGTATGACGACTAGCGGAGGTATTGGAACCGCTAGGCGATAGCTAGGAAACAGTGGGCTTCTGGTGCGAGTGACGCTTGACAGAGAGGGAGGTCCCGCTAGGCAATAGCGGCAAAGTCAGGGTGGTGTTTGTAGTGTTGGTGGTTTTGAGGCGCTTGACGCTTGGTGGTACGCATCCCCCGCCAAGCGGTCTGGAGTCAGCAGCGCCTGGTGGTACGTGTCCCCTGCCAAGCGGTCTAGAGTCGGCAGCGCTTGGTGGTACGTGTCCCCCGCCAAGCAATTTCGATGCTACAACCTTAAGTTCTTGAATTCTACATGCGTGATCTACAAGGTTTTTGGTGATGCTTCAAAGATGGGTCTGCTAGTGTTCCTTGAGTTGGGCTCGAAATGTATCCCTTGAGTTGAGCTCGAGATAGGGGTTAAGCATGTGGCATTCCTCGAGTTGAGCTCAGAATGGCATCCCTGAAGTTGAGTTCGGATTGGCTCATGAACACGAGGAGCCCTTGAGTTGAGCTCGGGTTGGCGAGCGTTGCCGATGTGAGTGTGCTAGTTGTGGCCAGTACGGATGGGTCCAATTAGATTGCCCTCCTCAGTAAATAGTTGACGAGTTTGGTAGTCTTGGGACGCTGCGAACTATGTTCGTATTTAGGAACTCCACCTGGCGTTACAGTGTATGATCCATAGCAATGGTTTCCCGCACGTGCTCTATTGGTTGTGGCTGATAGGTATGACAGCAGGTCATCTTGAAGTACTCATTAGGAGGTGTAGAACGCAAATATCATGGTTGTGGCCATGCGAGATGGAATCAAAGGAGAGAATTTCTATGATGTGATTGGGTGACATAAATATATATATATATATATATATATATATATATATATATATATATATATATATATATATATATATATATATATATATATATATATATGTATATGTGTGATTAATATATGTAGATGTGTTTTATATGATTAATCTGTTAAGCACACCTTATTTGCTTGTGTTTAGCGATGATCGTGTATACGGTACACATGAGCAGATGATGTTCATGTAGGTGGTTCTGGTGAAGCTTAGCCACGGAGAGGGGACAGCTCGGGAGTTTTTATTATGAGATGGTTTTGAAATAATATGTAAACTCTGATGAGACTATTTGTATTGTTTTCGTTTTATAAACTATGGTTTTTTTAGTTATTATTGGACATTAATAAAAGTTTTAAATTTCCCGCGTTTTGGGAAATGAGGTATTATTAAATGTAGCGTACTTATTTATTTTCTTCATTTTATTAAAAATCCGTAATATCCTGACGGGATGTTATAGGTTCCGATATGGACACTACGAGTACGTGGTCATGCCTTTTGGTGTGACCAATGCTCCGACGGTGTTCATGGACTACATGAACAGGATCTTCAGACCATTCCTAGATAAGTTTGTCGTAGTCTTCATAGACGACATACTCATCTATTCCAGGACTCATGAGGAACATGCAGAACACTTGAGATTGGTGCTTAGTGTCCTGAGGGAGAAGCAACTATATGCCAAGTTGTTCAAGTGTGAATTCTGGATGGGTGAAATATAGTTTTTGGGACACGTGATATCTGCACAAGGGATAATGGTGGATCCAGCAAAGTGGATGCAGTGGTTAAGTGGGAAAGTCCCAAGTCAGCAACCGAGATAAGGAGTTTCGTGGGTTTAGCTGGCTATTATAGGAGATTCATAGAGGGATTCTCCAAAATAGTGGCGCCTCTGACACAGCTTACCTGGAAGGATCAACCTTTCACTTGGACGGATAAGTGTGAGGAAAGCTTCCAAGAGCTAAAGTGAAGGTTGACGAGTGCTCCTATACCAGTGATTCTGGATGTTGGTAAACCCTTTGAGGTTTATTGCGATGCCTCTCATCTAGGGTTGGGTTGTGTGTTGATGCAAGAAAAGAAGGCAATGACATATGCTTCGAGGCAACTTAAGGTGCATGAGAGAAACTACCCTACTCATGACCTAGAGTTGGCAGCTATAGTGTTTGTCTTGAAGATCTGGAGGCATTATCTCTGTGGTGCCCAATTTTGTGTGTTTAGCGATCACAAGAGTCTCAAATATTTATTCAATCAGAAGGAGCTGAGCATGAGACAAAGGAGGTGGATGGAATTCCTGAAGGATTATGACTTCGAGCTTCTATATCATCTAGGAAAGGCGAATGTAATGGTTGATGCCTTGAGTAGGAAGACTGTACATACTGCACATCTTATGATCAAAGAGGTGGAACTGCTGGAGAAGTTCAGAGATATGAAGCTGTAGGTGGAGTTGGAATCCGAATTCATTAGATGTAGTAACCTAACTATATCTAGTGACTTCCTGGACTCAATCAGAGAAAGATAGTTGTTGGATGCCAGTTTGAACAGAGTTAGAGAACAGCTTGGGTGAGATGAAGCAAAGGATTTTGCTTTGGGTAACGATGGTATACTGAGATTCTAGGGTAGGGTGTGTGTACTAGATGATACTAAGGTGAAAAGGTTAATCCTTGAGGAACGGCACAAAAGTCGTCTTAGCTTGCATCCTGGCATGAATAAGATGTACCAACATCTCAAGGAGACCTTCTGGTGGCAGGGAATGAAGAAGGATGTTGCACAGTTTGTATCAGCCTGTTTGACATGTCAGAAGGCAAGGGTGGAGCATTAGATACCCGATGGGATTCTACAGCCCTTGGAAATACCGGTGTGGAAATGGGATAGCATCTCGATGGATTTTGTGACCCATTTGCCACGAACTTTTAGGGGGCTTGACACCATTTGGGTTATAGTGGATGGACTAACTAAGAGTGCTCATTTCTGGGTGATGAACTTGAGGATGTCCATGTCCAAGTTGGCCCAATTGTACATTAAGGAGATAATGAGCTTGCATGGGGTACCGTTGAGTATTGTTTCAGATAGAGATCCGCATTTCACTTCCCGGTTCTGGCAGAGTGCCTTGGGTAGTAAGCTAACCATGAGTTCAACATATCACCCCCAGACTAATGGGCAATTTGAGAGAATGATTCAGTCGTTTGAGGACTTGTTGAGAACATGTATACTGGATCACTTGGGTGCGTGGAATGAGGTTTTACCTCTGATAGAATTCACCTACAACAACAATTTTCATGCGAGCATTGGCATGGCGCCATATGAAGCCCTGTATGGTAGGAAATATAGAACCCCTCTATGTTGGTATCAAGATGGGAAAGCAGTACTTGTGGGACTAGAGTTATTGGACTAAACTATTGAGAAAGTAAGAATGGTGAGAGATAGGATGCAAGCCTCTCAGAGTAAGCAGTAGGCTTATGTGGACCGTAGAAGGAGACCCTTGGAGTTCGCAGCTGGATATCATGTATTCTTGAGGGTGACCCGAGCCACTGGTGTGGGAAGGGCTCTCCGCTCAAGGAAGCTTTCTCCTAAGTTCCTTGGTGCTTATCAGATCTCGAGGAGGATTGGGTCGGTGGCTTACGAGATTGCATTGTCTTGGCAAATCTCCGTTCGGTATTCCACGTATCCCAGTTGAGGAAGTTTGTCTTTGACCCGTCTCATGTTTTGGAAGCAGAGGATGTGCAGATCAGGGAGGATCTCACTATGGAGGTATCCAGTTGCTTTGGAGGATAGTCGAGTTAAGGAACGTCGGGGAAAACCACTCAGTCTTGTGAAAGTCGTCTGGGACTAGAGGATAAGTGACTCTACTTGGGAGTTAGATGAGGATATGAGGAAGTCACATCCGCATATGTTTTCCTGTTAAGTCTTCATTTTCGAGGTCAAAAAATTTTCTTGTTGGGGAGAATGTAAGGCCCGATTATTTTCTGTACTTATTTTAAGTGCTGCTCCAAGTCAATTGGGCCTAGGGCTGGCCCATAGGGTGTCCAAAGCCCCTAAGGCAGCCTAACCCCTCTCATTTTTGCCACCCTTTGCAAAAACAATGTTCTTACCCTCTCTTTTCCTCCCAACATAAGCTTTCCTAGGGTTTGGACATTTTCCCTCTTCGAGTTCGCTCAACTCCATTGTTTTTGCTCATGTAAGTTGATTTTTCCTCCATATCTTTGTTTTCAACTCTGTAGTCGTGTTTCTAACTAGGGTTCACATTGGTAACCCGTTTTGAACCTATTTTGTTGTTTTTCAGCTCTTGAGTCTGCTTTTAGAGCTACTGTGCCCACTGTTTAGTGTCAAAGTACTTTGCTAGCTTATTTCCATGTAAGGGAAGTTAGGGTTCACTCGTTTCTTACGTTTTTCTGCTTGCCTCACTGCTATTGTGTGATTATACGGTTTGCATGTTATTTTGAGTTGATGAAAATGCCTTTTGAGCCGTTGGGATTGCGTTGTGTGACTATTGCACGAGAGAACAGTGGTGAGCATTGGTTTTCTCGCCCAAGCGAGCACGTCTCGCCTAGGCGAGACTAACAGAGGCTCGCCCAGGTTTCTTGCTCGAGCTGTCGCTTAAGCGACAAGTCTCCGTTTTGAGCGAGGCGCAGTCTCCCTCAGGCGAGGAGGACTCGCCTAAGCGAGAGTACGTGACAACGCCACTGTTCTCTCTTCGAGCCCTCGCCTAGGCGAAAGGAGCTCGCGTGAGCGAGAGACGCTCTTGCCTGAGCGAGCTCTTTCTGTCTGAGCAAGGAGCTGGGCGAGAACTGTGCTTGTTATGTGGTTTCTTTTTTTTTTATGTTGGCCTTATGTTTGGACTGATTATACATTTTAAAGCATGGATTGAGTGATTATGGGCAAAATGAATCATGATCTGTGATTGATGAGTTTAACATGATTTGGCTATGATGCATGTATGAAATGATTTATGGTCTAAAAATGATGAGTTTGGTATGGTTTTGGTATGGAATATGAATGAAGGTTGGTTATAAATTTTTGCATGAGATTTGTATGCATGACCAGTACATATTGGATGGTGAAACATGATTTCTATGTGGTTAGGGCATAATTCCACGATAGTTTCGTGGTGGTGCCTCATTGGTTAGGACATAATTCCATGAGTCTCTAGGTGAGACCTCATGGTGGTGCCTCAGTTGGTCGGGATGTAATTCCATGACCCTTGTTAGTGGGAGTTCATGGTGGTGCCCCATCTATATAATTTAGTAAGGATTCAAGGTAAGGTTGCATCCTGACACTCTAAAGAGTCAGTTAGTCTCACATAGAGCGTACTAACTCTAGTGGTGAGAGTAATTGGAGGCCTGAAATCCATTAAGGGCTAACCTTTTGTTTGGGGAATGAGACATTGTAATAATTAGCTCGGTAGAGTAGGGAAGTCCACCACAAGTGCAAACATCTGCTGAATCCGACTAAATATATGTATCCGGATTAGTCGTGTCTTAGTCTTAGTGTATTGTGTGCAAGTTGTAACATGATTGGTTGATATATGCATCTTGAACTATTAAATTGCATGTAACTGTGAGATAAATGGTTTTCTACTCTAGCTTACCCTGTTGCTTGTTTGATTATTATGTGTGTGGTTTTCTCCTTTTGCGATGATTATCAACCTGTTGATGTGAGTAGATGCGAGAACTCCCCGTTGTCAACAGGGAAACGGTGATTTCGTTGCGTAGTCTCTCTAGGTTGGATTCCAGCTTTCATTTAGGGCTAAGGCCCATGTATTGACTTGTCTTCAATTTTATTTGAATTATTGTCAATCTCTTACTTCACCTTTTATCTAGCATCGTGGTGTGCCTTAATCCTTTCCTATTTTCTTCTAGATATTTGTAAGGAGTAACGTTATACTCCATGGCTGTTTCTACTTTTCATTTGTGTGACATTTCATTTAAATTAAGGCTCTTATTAAAATGGGGTGTTACAATATAATTAAATAAGATAATTATTTAAAAATATCAAATAAAATATCTAAAGATATATTTTCCCAAATTATCTTTTTTCATAAATATTTATGAATTATCAAAGTCATTTTTTTTTGGAAAAAGATAGAGAAAATATAAGGTCCAATTTTTTTTTGCTCATTCCCTCTTCTGTTTGGCTTGGATTTTTTTGAATTTGATAATTTCCTATTCTTGGATTTATATGTAACGTCCCATTTAAAATATAATATAATTAAATGAAACCTTACACGAAATAGTACTAGAAGTAAGGTCCTGGAGTAAAGCCATTACTCCTTACAGTTATACAATGAAAACATAAATGAACTAGGGAATACCACGATGCCAGTAACAAAGTATAGAAAAGGGGTCAACAGTAATTCAAAATAAAACCCATAGACAAGACACTACATGGGCCATAGCCCTAGAGAAAAGCCCAAATAAATGGAAATTCAGTCCAAGCAGGCTATGCAGTGAAGTCACCATTTCCTCGTTGGCTCACATCAATAAATTGATGATCATCGCAAAAAGAGAGAGAGCCAAACAAACAAAACATATAACAAACAAAAGGGTAAGCTAGAGTAGAAAATAATTTATCATAATGTCACCTACAATTTCATATTCCAACAAAACACTAAGACGCAGACACGACTCATCCGGATACATATAATTAGTCGGATTCAGCGGATGCTTGCACTTGTGGTGGCTTTTACTGCTCTATCGAGCTAATTGTTCCAGTGTCTCATCCCCCACACACAAGGTTATCCCTTAATGGATTTTAGGCCTCCTACTACTCTCACCACTCAACTCAGTACACTCTATGTGAGACTAACTGACTTTTTAGAGTGTCAGGATGCAATCCTTACCTTGAATATAGATGGGGCACCACCATGAACTCCCACTAACAGGGATAATGGAATTACGTCCTGACCAATTGAGGCACCACCATGAGGTCTCACTAGAGGCTCATGGAATTACACCCTAACCAAAAGAGGCACCACCACGAAACTATCGTGGAATTACGCCCTAAACATACCAACATCATGTTTCATCCATTAATATAGAATCATATCTCATACCAACACCATGCCATTTTCATTACCAACCATCTCATTTGTTTTACATGTCGAGATCATACAAACACATCGATCAAGTTCATAACCTCAGATATTTCATGCATATTCACATGCCTCATACTTTAAATAGAGCAAACCAACCAATCAAACAATTCAATAACAACGATGTGAGGAAAACAATGTGGCCTGCAACAGATCTCGCTCAAGCCAGAAGCCCTCGATTAGGCGAGAGGAGTGTTCTCACTCAAGCTGCAGACTCTCGCTTAGGCGAGATCGCGACAAAGGGCCTGGGAGGTTTTGTGAATGCTCGCTTAGGAGCCACTCTCGCTTGAGCGAGATATCACCTTGCCCAAAATGAGAGCTCTCCGCTTGAGCGAGAGCTCGAGTATGAACCTGACCTGTTTCTGCAAGTCTCGCTTAGGCGAGACAGGCTCGCTTGGGCGAGAGTATCAGATCCAGCCACTGTTCTCCTTGATACAGCTATATTTTCATACCCCAGTAGCAATACAAGACATTCCACATTTCAACAACAGCACACAAGCCATATAATCGTGAAACAGCGGCAAGGCAAGCAAAAATCAAACTAAACAAGAAAGCCCTAGCTTCCCTTACTTGGAAAGGGCTAGCCAAACGACTCCGACACTTAAGCGAATGAGTACGAGAGTTCCCTGAGCAGATTTAGGAGTTGAAAATTGTAATACATATGAGACACTAGATTACTACACAAAACCCTAACAAAAAACACGAAGAACCAAACCAGAGAAGAAGAGTATGGGTTGACAAACAACTAACGTGAGCAAAAACGAGGTCGAGCTAAACTTGAATCTGACTGAACTCCAAACCCTAACAGAGCTCTCGGAGAGAAAAGGAGAGTAAGCAAGGTGCTGTTTTGCAAGAATGGCAAGAGTTGGAGGGGTTTAGCTGCCTTTGGGGTCTTGTACGCTTTGTGGGCCAACCCTTAGACCCATTAGATTTGGGGCAACCCTTAAAATAAAGGGCTAAAATATAAGTGGGCCTTACATTATCTATAAGGTGTCATGAAGCTTTAATCAATTTATTTACACATCTCCATGAGCTCAACTTAGCTGCAATTGCACTAACATACCTCAAAATATCCAAAAAACATTTATGCAACTAAAAAGTTATTTTTAACATATTTTTGTATCTCATGCTCAATACACCCAATTGTAAGAAATCCTAATAAATCACTCATTTAAGAACAAAATTCAATAAAAAAAATCCATAATTAAACATTAAATGATGGCAAAAATATGAACTCATTATACCCCACACTTATCCTTTTGCACTCCTGGGAAAAATTAAGTAATTTCAAAACTTTGTTCTAGGTTATTTTATTGCATATCAACAATGGATCAAAGAAATGAACCTCACTGGAACAAATCAATCTTCTAGAAATCAAGTCATCATGTATATACAAATAGAAAGGTTCTATTTTTCACACATGAGTTAATATTTTGAATTTACAAGAAAATCAAATATGAAAGAGATCACTCAAAAAAAAATGTGTATTTTCTCACCAAAATTCTCTCAAGTGTTTCGGCTTGTGTTTTCACTCAAAAAATCATGTAAATAAACACTCATCAAATTTAACAAGTCTCTAATATTCCCTAACTTTCAGAAAATATGCAAGATCAATCTTCACCAGCTGCACTCTATATGATCACGAAAGAGAGAGAATTCCACAGTTTCTAGAATGATTTTGTGCTCAAAAATGGTCTTCTATCCTCGTTTTATAAAAATACAACTTAAATAGACAAATTGTTACAAAATTTAAAAGGTTGATTTTGAAATCAATCAATTAATTGATTTCACTTAACTCAAGTGAAATCAGTCGATTACAAAATAAATTAATTGATTGAATAAGTCCTAGTTAAGACTACTGCAACTAACCTTTTAATCTGTTAAAAATCCATTCAACATATTAAAAGATATCATTTAACCTATTGAAAAACATTTCAACAGATTAAAAGACACAACTAAAACCATATACATCTAATTAATGCAAAATGGTCTACAATATGAATTACAATCTTCAAGCTTGTTTTCCCCATGATTAATCTAGATAGAGAGCATGCACACAAGGCTTGATCAACACGTGAAACATCAAATCTCCATATCTTCATCAATGTAAGCATGGTTCCAACATGTTTCAATGCAATGGCTTCATGTACCTTTACCAAAGCTTCATCAAATCTTCAAGTATTAAATCATCCAGGCTATTTATGTCAACCGTTTAATATTAGCAAGGATAGGCCAGATAGTCATGACTTTCAATTTTTTAGGATCAACCTCAACTCCATTCCGAGAGACAATATGACCAAGGTATTCTATAGTAGCCTAGGCAAAAGTTCACTTTGTTTTCTTTAAAAAGAAAAAATTGATTAGTTAATAAACAATAAAAAGTTGTTCTCATATGCAGTAAGTGTTCATCAACGTCTTGCTATAGATTAAAATGCCATCAAAGAAAACTATGACTAATTGTCGAATATAAGGTTGGAAGATTTCATTCATTGTGGCTTGAAATGTTGTAGGCACATTGTATATGCCTCATGCACTCTGATTTGGTGATATCCACAACACAAGTCAAGTTTTCTAAACTAATGGGTGCCATGGAGCTCATTTAGTAACTCGTCAATAGATCGAATTAGGAAACGATCCTTGTTGGTTATGGCATTAAGAGCTTGATAGTCAACACAAAATTGCCACCATTTCTTAGAATTATCCTTGTTTCCATCATTTCTCTAATCAATCTTTCATTATCTTACTTTTGAAAATGAGGATATTTATATGGTTGCACATTCATGGGGTTGGATCCTTGTAGGATAGGAGTTTTGTGGTCAGTGCATCAAGGAGGGGGAAGGTCGTCAGGTTTCTCAAACAGTTGCGCAAAGTCGTTTATCAAAGCAACCATTGGTTTTTAGTAATGTTGAAAATTCGATATTGAAGATGGAATAACATCTGTGGAGGCTAGGCGTTGGATTCGGTTCAACTTGAAGATCCAAATGCTCATCATCTATGGAAGGAATCTTTAGAGCTACTAAAGATGGAATTACCTCTCGACGTATTTCTGATTTGAGTCCATAGATAAAGCCACTAAGATAAAATGGAGCAAAAAGACCATTCACCCGATTGGTGAGATTTTCAAATTGTGCCTGGTATTCTCGAACAAAAGTTGTTTGACTCAACTTGAACAAGGCACCTCGTGGGTCTTTAAAATCCGATGGGAAATTGATGTTCTAAGGCCTTTAGAAACATTGACCACGACGAAAGTTGTCTGTTTGAATGCATCGATACCAACTGAGAGCTTCACCTTCCATATTGAAAGAGGCAATATGCAACCACTACTCATCAACAGTCCAATGATAATAAAAAAATGGTTCACATTGAATGTCCAACCTAAAGGATCGTTACCATCAAATCTTAGAAACTCCAACCAAATGGGTATGGGTTGGACTAATGGGTCCACTTGTAAGTTGGGTTTCACTTTGGATTTAGTTAGGGTGTTTTTGAGGTTTTCTAACCTGGTGCATATGGTTTTAATGGTGGAGATCAAAGTTTCAAGAATGGTTGATTCAACAACACTAGAAGATTTGCCATAAATCTCTCAATGAAAGCACAAATTTGTATGTTATCAGAGAAAACCACCTATAGGAAGGAGAATTGAGGGAGCGGGAAATAGAAAAAATAAGGCAAAGAAGCAAAATAGAAAGAGAATGTAGTATGAGTTTTTTCTATCTTATTCTTTGGAAGGGGTTATCTAAGATAGATATAGTTCGTTAACCATAACAAACAATAGGAAAAAGACAAACTTTATTTTTTATGTTTATCTTGATCAATAACAAAATACCCCATCCAATTGGGCCTTTTCTTCTTTCTATTGAACTTCTCATAATCTTGCTTGTTATTGCAATGTTATTTTTTTCCATGGTTCATATCATGTTCCCTAAGAGTTGTTCCTTCAAGACACACCACCAAATTAATTTTCAACTATAACTAATTTAAAAAAGGTGCACACTGTAGAACAATGTGATGGATGATTCTAAGATCTTTGCCAAGGTACTTAAGAAAACTATTTACTACCCTGTACCAAAAAAGGGTATTGTTAGAGTTTTCTACCCAAGAATAATAGTCAATGAAAATTAGTACTATAACAAAATATGATATCATTTTTCTAAGCCAACCATCTTTGAGAGAGTTTTCTACCAAAGAATAATAGTCAATGACAATTAGTACTATAACAAAATATGATATCATTTTGCTAAGCCAACCATCTTTCACAAAAACAGGCATAATTGACACTAAATTCACCTTGTATAAATGTTTGTTTAAGGATTCACATGCTTGGACACACACATGCCTTCAAACAACTAAAATATATGCTTATCAAGGGAAACCATGCTTACTCTTTCAAAAATGAATCTTGGATCAACAACTTCACCCAAAGTACTCAGACATTTCATAACATGTGCATGTGTCATAATACCTCCTACACGTTCACTTAGTCTTAAAAGTGAAAAACAAGTCGCAAATCAAAATAGTCATTCATAAAGTAAACACAGTTTATTAACAGTTATAGCTAATTACCCTCGTCAAAGACAAAAAATTATTGCACACTTCTTCAGAAATTTTGTTGCAGTTTAACCTATATGATTAACCATTTCAATAACATGTTGCTCAACATACACAAGGAAATACACGGTTAAGGCCCTCTTAAAATCCCTTTCCTATGTTTCACAACAAACCATAAAAAATGGAACATTTTAAATTTCAAAGTCTAGAACCTGAACATTACAGGACATTACAGGATAGATTTTATTCAAGTGTGGATATGGCAAGCCCAATTTCACATTACCAAATGGACAATCAAAAAATAAAACAATTACACTTCGCACATAAGTTTAAACTGAGACTCTCCATTTTAAATATAACAGATTAGTTACTACCAGTAATTAGTTCTATGCTAAATAGTAAAATGTATGTTGGAGGCTAAAACCAATAACAACTCATCATAATAGACATCGTAATAATGATAGAGGTTAAATCATCAACCAGAACAACCCAATCACCTTGTTTACCAACATGTTTCCTCTCAACCAGAACAACCCAATTACCTTTCAGACACTATAAAGCCCAAGGGCAAAGAAATACATGGGCTACAACCCTTAAGTAAAATCAGAAAAAGTGGAGTTCGACCCAATATGAGCTATGCAGCGGAATCTCCATTACCCTATTAACCACGAGGAGTTCTCGCATCTGCTCCATCAATAAATTGATGATCATCGCAAAACGAGAAAACCACACACACAGAATATACAACAAGCAGAAAGGGTAAGCTAGAGTAGGAAAAACATATTATCATACGATTTCATAGATTTCATAATCAAAGATACATACCTCAACCAATCATCTCGCAAACAATACACTAAGACTCAAAACACGACTTATCCAGATACATATAATTAGTCAGATTCACCGAATGCTTGCACTTGTGGTGGCCTCTACTGCTCTGCAGAGCCAATTGCCAATGGGTTTCACCCTACCACTCACAAGGTTAGCCTTAAAAGATCCAAGGCCTCCTACTACCCTCACCACTTGAGTCAGTATGCTCTATGTGAGACTAACTGACTCTTTAAAGTGTCAAGACGTAATTCTTACCTTGAATCTTACTAAATTATATAATGAGCCACCACCATAAACTTCGTGAAATTACATCCAAAGTATGAGGCACCAACATGACCTCCCACTAACAAGGGTCATGGAATTACGACCTGACCATGAGGCACCACCACCCAACCATCGTGGAATTACGTCCTGACCAATGAGAAACCACCATGAGATCTTACCTAGAGATCCATGGATTTACACCCTGACCAATGAGGCATCAGCATGCAACCATCATGGAATTACGTCCTAACCACACCAAAATCATGTTTCTCCAACCAACATAAAGTCATTATTACGATGTTACATGCCGACGAGATAACCAACCATCCCATACATGTTACATGCCAAGATCATGCCAAAGTCATTATTATAACCCATAACATCAAAGATTTCATACATACTCACATGCCTCTCACTTTAACTAGAGCAAACCATCCAATCATACCATCAATAACAAGCATGTGAGAAAATAATGCAATGTGCGTCAGTTCTCGTTCAAACTAGGAGCCCTCGTTCAAGCAAGAGGAGTGCTCTCGCTCAAGCTGCAGGCTCTCGCTAGGTGAGATTGCAAACTGAGGTCCTAGGGGTTTTGCAAACTCTCGCTTAGGCAAGGCCATCTCGCCTAAGCGAGATGGCTTTTCGCTCAAAACCTAGTTCTTTCTCATTTGAGCGAGTGTTTGAGCTAAAACCCCTGGGTGAGCTTCTGCTACTCTCGCTTAGGAAAGATGAGCTCGCTTGGGGGAAAACAAAAGTTCTCCCTCACTGTTCCACGCCTGTACAACTAAAGATTGATCCCAAACAACATACCAAGCATATTCATTCCAAAGTAGGCACCACACCATCACTAGAAATGCACAACAGAACCAAAAGCATGCAAAATAAACTTAAGATACGAAACTCTAGCTTCTCTTACCTGGAAAAAGCTAGCATAATATCCCGACACCCAAGCAAGTGAGTACGACAGACCACGAAGCAGATTCACGAGCTGAAAACAGCGGAACAAATTCAAAATGGGTTACCATGGATAACCTTAGTTGGAATCATGATGGCAGAGCTGGAAATAAAGAAGGTGTAGTGGAGAATCAACTTACGTGGACTGAAAAAATGGAATTGAGCTAACGCGAAGAAGGGTAAGACCCAAACCCTAGCAGAGCTTTTGTGGAGAGAAAAGGAAAGAGTGAGAGCATTGATTTATGCAAGTGAGTGCAGAATGAAGGACCTTGGCTGCTTTAGGGGCCTTGGCACCCTATAGGCCAGCCTTTAGGCCCATCTGCTTAGGACAGGCCCTTAAAAATTAGGGCAGAAAAGCAAAGAAATAACGTGGGTCTTACATTCTCCCCAATAACAAAAATTTTTGACCCTGAAAATGAAGACTTACTAGGAAAACAGATGCGGATGTGACTTCCTCATATCCTCCTCTAACTCCTAAGTAGAGTCACCTGTCCTCCAATCCCAGATGAAATTGACAAGACTGACTGGTTTTCCCCGGCGTTCCTCAACTCGACTATCCTCTAAAGCAATGGATGGTACTTCCATAGTAAGATCCTCCCTGATTTGTACATCCTCTGCTTCCAACACATGACACGAATCAAACACGTACTTCCTCAACTGCGACATGTGAAACACCGGATGGAGATTCGCCAACTGAGGAGGCAAAGCAATCTCATAAGCCATCGGCCCAATCCTCCTCAGAATCTGGTAAGGGCCAAGGAACTTAGGAGAAAGCTTCCTTGAGCGGAGAGCCCTTCCCACACCCGTGGTTCGGGTCACCCTTAAGAACACGTGATCTCCAGTTGCGAATTCCAAAGGTCTCCTCCTACGGTCTACATATGCCTTTTGTCTACTCTGAAAGGTCTTCATCCTATTTCTCACCATTCTCACCTTCTCTATAGTTTGTTCTAAAACTTTAGTCCAACAAGCACTGCTTCCTCATCTTGATACCAACATAGAGGGGTCCTACACTTCCTGCCATAATGAGTTTCATATGGTGTCATGTCAATGATCGCATGAAAGTTGTTGTTGTAGGTGAACTCTATCAAAGGTAGGACTTCATCCCAAGCAACCAGATGATCTAGCACGCATCTTTTCAATAGATCCTCAAGTGACTGAATCTTCCTCTCAGACTGACCATCGGTCTAGGGATGATAGGCTGAACTCATGGTTAGTTTGCTACCCAAAGCACTATGCAAAGTCTGCCAAAATCGGGAAGTGAACCACAAATCTCTGTCTGAAACAATGCTCGAAGGTACCCCATGCAACCTCACAATATCCTTAATGTATAGCTGGGCCAACTTGACCATGGACATCCTCAGATTCATTGCTAAGAAGTGAGCATTCTTGGTCAATCGGTCCACTATAACCCAGATCGTATCATGGCCTCTGAAGGTTCGTGGCAAATGGGTCACAAAGTCCATAACTATGCTATCCCATTTACACACTGGTATTTCCAAAGGCTATAGAATTTCACCGAGTCTCTGATGCTCTACCTTTGCCTTCTGACACGTCACACAAGCTGATACAAATTATGCAACATCCTTCTTCATACCCTGCCACCAGAAGGCTTCCTTGAGATCCTGATACATCTTAGTCATGTTAGGATGGAAACTAATACGAGTTTTGTGTCCTTCCTCAAGGATTAACCTTTTCACCTCAGCGTCGTCAGGTATACACACCCTACCTTTAAACCTCAGTATAACATCATTTCCCAAGGCAAAATCCTTTTCTTCATCTGATCCAAGTTGTTCCACTATTCTTTTCAAACTGACATCCAACAACTATCTTTCTCTGACTGAGTGCAAGAAGTCACTAGATATAGTCAGAGTACTACACCTAATGAACTATGATCCCAACTCAACTTGCAACTTCATGTCTCTGAATTTCTCCAACAGCTCCACCTCCTTGATCATAAGGTGTGCATTATTCACTGTCTTCCTACTCAAGGCATTTGCTACCATGTTTGCCTTCCTTGGATGATATAGTAGTTCAAAATCATATTCCTTCAGGAATTTCATTCACCTCATCCGTCTCATGTTCAGCTCCTTCTGATCGAATAAATATTTGAGACTCTTGTGATCACTGAATACATAAAACTGAGCACCATACAGATAATGCCTCAAGATATTCAAGGCAAACACTATAGCTCCCAACTCCAGGTCATAAGTGGGGTAGTTTCTCTCATGCACCTTAAGTTGCCTCAAAGCATATGCCACTGCCTTCTTCTCTTGCATCAACACACAACCCAAACCTAGATTAGAGGCATCATAATAAACTTCAAAGGTTTGACCAACATCAGGGATCACAAGTATCAGAGCACTCGTTAACCTTCGGTTTAGCTCTTGAAAGCTCTCGTTACACTTATTCGTCCAAGTGAAAGGTTGGTCCTTTCGGGTAAGCTGTGTCAGAGGTGCCACTATCTTGGAGAATCCTTCTATGAATCTTCTATAGTAGCCAGCTAAACCCACGAAGCTATTAATCTTTGTTACTTACTTGGGACTTTCCCACTTAACCACTGCGTCCACTTTCGCTGGATCCACCGTTATGTTCTGTGCGGATATCACATGCCTAGAAACTGCACTTCATCCATCCAGAACTCGCACTTAGACAGTTTAACATACAACTGTTTCTCTCTCAAAATACTAAGCACCAATTATAGGTGTTTCGCATACTCCTCCTATGTCCTGAAGTAGATGAGTATGTCGTCTAGGAAGACTACGATAAACTTATCCAAGAAGGGCCTGAAAATTATGTTCATGTAGTCCATAAACACAGTTGGAGCATTGGTCACACCAAAAGGCATAACCACATACTCGTAGTGGCCATTTTGAGACCTGAAGGTTGTCTTCTACACATCATCTGCCTTCACTAGTATCTGATGGTATGCCGACCGCAAATGAATCTTCAAGAATATCGATGCTCCATGTAACTGATCCATTAGATCATTTATCCTCATGAGAGGGTACTTATTCTTGATTTTCATCTTGTTTAACTGCTTGTAGTCCACACACAGACGTGAACTTCCATCCTTCTTCTTCACCAACAACACTGGTGCTCCCCATGGCGAAGTATTGTGCCTTATGAACTATTTCCCCAATAACTCCTCTATCTGACTCTTAAGCTCTACTAGTTCTGCCGGAGCTATATGATATGGAGCCATCGACACTGGACCAGTTCCTGACACTAGATCAATAGAGAACTCCACCTCTCTACTGGGAGGTAACCCCGGTACTTCCTTCGGGAACACATCTTCAAACTCGTGCACCACCAATATAACATATGTCCTTTCTTCCTTCTGCACCTCCAGATGCGTGAAGATTATGAAGCACTGCGCACCATCTTGTATCTCCTTCATAACCCTTTGAGACGATAACAACTCAGGCTCCTCTGATTTGGGGAAGAACAACCTCTTCTCTCGGTAATCTATAAAAATGCGATTGGTAGAGAGCCAATCTATCCCTAAGATTACCTCTAACTCTTGTAGAGGTAAACATATCATATTCACCTTGTATCTACGCCCCTCTAGCACACAAGGACGATGTCCTGACCAAACCTGATGTCGAAGTAGATACCACAAGTTCACACTACAGCTCACACACTGGCAGACCCAACTATTTCACACAAAAGAATGTGTCGCTCCAGAATCATACAACACACAACATTTCATACCAGTTGTATCACACCTAGCCGGTCACGATTAGTACATCAGCACATATCATCCTTCGCCGACACACTATATCGGCAAAGGCTGAGGGACTGGTGTACCGTACCTGGCCAACTTAACTATACCATACATGGCCAACTTAACCATATAAATAACGACCCTTACTTATATGCCGGAAACAACCCAAGTACACGACTCGGGCCGGCATAGACCTAAACTCATAACTGAACGAATCCTAAACTAATAGCAAAACGGACAACCTAGGACAGTGCACGGGCAAAGACGACATCCGCCTACTGGAGAAGTAACCGAATCAGACCGTTCTTAAAGACTTAGCGAAATGAAAGCCCTCCTACCATCCAATAAGCCCACGAAACACGAACTAAGGGCCTGGGCCAAGGCCCAAGCCCACCTACAGCCTAAACTAGGGCCCAACCCATGTCGTAACCAAACATAATTAATACTCTATAAATACGCGTGGACCACAGTAATTAAAGGTATGCATTCATTACTCCATTAATCACCTGATTTGACCTTTTGAGAATTTTGACTCACTTGAGCTTCGGAGTCCCTTCTACAGGTAACCCATCCTGGGTCCAAGCCGACATGTATCAACCGGGAAGAGGCCAACTAAGGAGATAGCGGACTACGTGGGTAAGGTGACGCTTGTGCCTAACTTATCTTGTTTGTTCTCTGCAGGAACAAGATTAATCATTAATAAAAATAAAAAATTATTGTTCTTCTATAGTAAGTGAGCAAGATATATGAAAAAAAAAACTCTTCAAACACGTAAATTGAAAAATACCGAAAAATAGGATTGGAGAGAAGAAATGCATTTCTAATTTTAATACAAATCCAAAACAAAATAAAAATAACACTATCTTTACGCTTTGACGTGGCTTAGTGTGGATCATTGATTAATGTACCACTATCTTTTTCTTTGAAAGAATCAATGACCCACCCTAAGCCACGTTAGGGAGTAAATGACGGGAGTCAAAGTATATTTTCCTTGATTGTAAGAGAATAAAGATAACACTAATCATTCTCATTTCGTAAACAAAATTATAATTTACTCAAAATAAATTTAACTCATTAATTATCATTTTTAATACCAATAAAAATTATTAGACAATATTAATTTAATTAAATTTTATGTTCAAACATAAACTTATAATTAATTTAATATAGTAATAAAATATTTTTTTGGGCCTTGTCATTCTTAAACATAATTTTATAATTAATTTAATAGAGGTATACTAAAAAAAATTTTGAGGCCTTTTTTCTAAAACATAATTTTATAATTAATTTAATATAAAAATATTAGTAGTAAAAAAAGATTTGAGGCCTTATTTTGTTGGAGGCCTAAAGCGAGTGTTTTACTCGCGTTACCCATGAGTCAGCCCTGTCATCCATCATAGTCATTATTGGTGACATCGGTGGCAATCAGAGGCTTAACTAGAGTCAACATGATCTCCCTCAACTTTTCGATACCAGATCAGAGACCACCATGACCCTCAACACCAATGTTGTCGTCCAACCTAGAGGAGCCATCGCGACGCCTTCTCGAGTCAAGTCATGTCTTCTCTAGTGTGTCCCTAAACAAGGTCGTGTTGGGCCCAACCCCCAATATCTGACATGGCGTCGTACGCACATCGGTCACATGTTTGTGTCTGCCACGGGAGTTCGACACAAAGGCGCAATTGTCATGGCGTGTCGAAGCTTCATTAAATTATGAATATGTTGCTTAATGAATAATTCCATAAGTTTTACACAAAAACAATCATTTATAAAGACATGTATCATAACTTCTCTATTTAATTAATTTTGTACCTCAAAATTTAATAATTTGAATGATCTCTAACCAAACTTCTCAACAATTGTAATAATAGTATATCATATATTACAACTTAAATTTTGTAATAATTAAAGAAAAAATACTAAATATTTTATTACAAGATAAATGTACTAAACTCAAACCAACCACCACAAATATATGATGTACCAACCAACACATATCTAGAAATAATAATTTATTGTACATAAAAACCATTCCATAATCTTATTGAGCAGCAAGGAAGTTTCTAAATCCAGAAATATGAAAAACTCCTTTTAAAAAATAAAATAATTTCTAGAAGACAAATTTAATTTTTCTTGAGCATCCCTTAATTTTTGATACGAAGATTTTTTTTTTGTCAAACGCATGATCATAAAGATGATGTCAATTAAAATAATTCATTTTAATTTCATGTCATAAATAATATTTTTAAATTCATAAATGTAATGAAAAATATATATATTATCAGTCATTTTTTTCATATAAATATCAAGCTAAACTTTTTTTTCCTTGTAAATGCAAAGTTTAGTTCAAGTGGTTTCCATAACACAATAATAGTTTTAATATGATAAATTATTTCATAATTTTTTTCATACAAAACACTTAAAATATACACATGATATAGAACATTTTTATCAATTGTAAGAGTAGAAGATATTAAAGCATAAATTAATATAATAGAAAAAACATTAGTTTTAGACATCACCACAAAAAAATATTCAGTTAGCCATAATTTCATTTATCCATAATTTCATTTATTGTTACCAATAGAAATAAAAATAATTATACACATAAATTTTTAGGCTTAGTTAAGACTAATTTAATTATAACTAAAACAAACACATTCGTTTATAAAAAGAAATGTTTTCAATCTTTTGCTCTATATTGTCTTTAATGATAGAAATGAATAAGGCTTTTCTCTCTAAGAATTTTAGAAAATAATTAAACAAATTATACTGATAATAATAAAAATATGAATAAGATAGTAATAATAATAGTTAGAGCAATAATAATACCAAGACATACATATGAATCAAAGAATATTAAACAAACTCAACAGTTCTTAAGGCATGCATAACGCTATCCTTAGAGAGGAAACGCCCCACTGCATATGCATTTCTCTTCAAAGATACAACAACCTGTCAGTCAGATCGATCGAGTGCAGTGAAGGATCTTTGAACCTTTTGAACACCACTGTTTAAAGAGATAATACAGAGAAGAAAAGTAGAACACTTTCGAGAGAACTCTAGTTTTTGTTGTGGCTTTTCCCTATGCACCTATGTGGTATTTATAGATAAAAGATGAAGATACAAAAGTTAATTGTAATACATCTGATTAAATACAATATTAATTTGTTTAAAAAATATAACCATTAACAATAAATAACATAAAATTAAAAGTGCATAAAATATTAGTAAGATAATATTTTAATTATATATTTTCTAAGTTATATTAAAATATTTCTCGCAGTTAACAGATTAAATCTTATAAAATTATATTAAAAACGTCCCTAAAGCAGCCAAGGTCCCTCATTCTGCACTAACTTACCAAAATTAGTCCTCTCATTCTCCCCTTTTCTCTCCACAAAAGCTTTGCTAGGGTTTGGGTCTGACTTTTCTTCGTGTTAGCTCAACTCCATTTTTTCAGTCCATGTAAGTTGATTCTCCACTGTACCTTCTTCATTTCCAACTCTGTCATCATGATTCTAACTAGGGTTCACCATGGTAACCCATTTTGAATTTGTTCCGCTATTTTTCAGCTCGTGAATCTGCTCCGTGGTCTGTCGTACTCACTTGCTTGGGTGTCGGGATATTCTGCTATCATTTTCTAGGTAAAGGAAGCTAGGGTTTCGTATCTTAAGTTTATTTTGCATGCTTTTGGGTTTGGTGTGCATTTCTAGTGATGGTGTGGTGCCTACTTTGTAAGGAATATGCTTGGTATGCTATTTGGATAAATCTCTGGTTGTACGGGCGTGGAACAATGAGGGAGAACAGTTGTTTTTGCCCAAGCGAGCTCGTCTCGCCTAAGCGAGAGTAGTAGAAGCTCGCATAAGGATTTTATCTCGAACACTCGCTCAGACGAGAAAGAACTGGGTTTTGAGTGAAAAGCCATCTCACTTAGGCGAGATGGCCTTGCCTAAGCGAGAGTTTGCGAAACCCCCAGGACCTCAGTTCATAGTCTCGCCTAAGCGAGAGCCTATAGCTTGAGCGAGAGCACTCCTCTCGCCTCAACGAGGGCTCCTTGTTTGAGCGAGACCTGACGCAGATTGCACTATTTTCTCACATGCTTGTTATTGATGGTATGATTGGATGGTTTGCTCTAGTTAAAGTGACAAGCATGTGAGTATGTATGAAATCTTTGATGTTGTGGGTTATAATAATGAGTTTGGCATGATCTTGGCATGTAACATGTATGGGATGGTTAGTTATCTACGTTGGTATGGAATTGACATGTTAAATGACTTTATGTTGGTTGGAGAAACATGATTTTGGTGTGGTGAGGACATAATTCCTTGATGGTTGCATGGTGGTGCCTCATTGGTCAGGACGTAATTCCATGATGGTTGTGTGGTGGTGCCTCATGTTAAGGACGTAATTCCATGACCCCTGTTAGTGGGAGTTCAAGGTGGTGCCTCATACTTAGGATGTAATTCCACGAAGTTTGTGGTGGTGCCTCATTATATAATTTAGTAAGGATTCAAGGTAAAGATTGCATCCTGACACTCTAAAGAATCAGTTAGTCTCACGTAGATCGTACTGACTCAAGTGGTGAGGGTAGTAGGAAGCCTTAGATCTTTTAAGGCTAATCTTGTGAGTGGTAGGGTGAAACCCATTGGCAATTGGCTCTGTAGAGCAGTAGAGGCCACCACAAGTGCAAGCATCCGGTGAATCCGACTAATTATATGTATCTGGATAAGTCATGTCTTGAGTCTTAGTGTATTGTTTGCAAGTCATCACATGATTGGTTGAGGTATGTATCTTTGATTATGAAAATGTATGAAATCATATGATAATATGTTTTTCCTACTCTAGCTTACCCTTTCTGCTTGTTGTATGTTCTATGTGTGTGATTTTCTCTCTTTGCGATGATCATCAATTTATTGATGAGAGTAGATGCGAGAACTCCTCATGGTCAATAGGTTAATGGAGATTCCGCTACATAGCTCATCTTAGGTCGGACCCCACTTTTTCTGATTTTACTTAAGGGTTGCAGCCTATGTATTTCTTTGCCCTTGGGCACTTTCTTTACTACTGTTAAACTCCTTACTCGTATTGTTGTTGGCATCGTGGTGTGCCTTGGTTTCTTCCCTTATTTGGACAATTTCAAGGAGTGACGTTGATACTCCGCCACTTTGCTCTTTATATTATATTGTGTGATGTTTCGTTTCATTAAGTTTGTTTATTAAAAGAGACGTTACATTTATGGTATTAGAATGACCGTTCCTTAGAGTCTGTGGACTTATGTGCCTACTTAGTTTCGTTGTGTATTCTTAGTGTCTTTAGTTAAGTTTCTCGTCTGATCAAGTTTGACTAATGGTTTTCCTATGTGACAGTGATATGGCAACTCCGTGTAGAATGAAAGACCCGAGAAAATTTAAATTATTAAATAAATAATTATTTAATAAATACGGGTAGTAGAAGCCTTTATGGCATTTAATGATAATTGTTGTGACATGAAAAAGTACTAGCTCAAGTGGTTAAGAGTACTTGATTTTGTGAAAGGACTTGAGTTCAAGTTATATGTATGCCAATTGTATGATATTTTATTATGTGCATTATTTTAAGGGTATGATTGAATGAGAATAGTGATAATGTAATCCTAAAATTATAGAAATTATCATGAAACATGATTGGTTGATTTGGTTGTGTGTTGACTTTGTAATTAAGTGGTTGTGATTTCAAACCTTGTTAAGATTGAAATTAAAACTCTCTTTTTGCTAAATTTTACCTTGAATTGAATATGAAAGGGTAGAGAAAACTTCATCAAAACTTATTAAATTGATTCTTCACTAATAGGTATGAACATCTTTATTTTGGATTATTCACAAAGGAATATTTTTATATATACATTGTTAAATGACAGTTGATAATTCAAAGAAAATTCAATTTCAAGGGACATAATTTACTCATTAAATCTTTTGATTTTGATTTGATTATCTTGAAACACTTTTAACGTTGCAACTTGTTCCTTTCTATTAATTCATAAAAAAAATTATAAATATTCAGAGCAGTAAAAATAATTCAAATGTTAACATCAAAATGCGCAAACGATATCTCATGGTCGATGGATTGTCTGATTAGTTCAAAACTCTAATCGATTCAAACTTAAATTGTCTAATCATAATGAATCATCTAATGAATAGAAATGCAAACTTGATAGGAATACAATAACAATAAAATAATAATACATGCATAAAGTTAATTTTATTTATTATTTTATGCTGAATTGTTATATTTTTATTACATTGATTTGCATTTATCATTTTAAATATAATTCCATTTATATTAATTTTTCAATTAATATATTTATAACTATGGACAATTATATTAACAACATAAGAGTGTGGTGTGGAGGGTTCTAGTAACCATAAAAATAATCAAAATAATATATACGTATAATTAATTTTATTTATTATTTTAAGTTTAATTGCACTTATTTTTATTACATTCATTATATTTATTATTTCAAGATTAGTTGCCTTTATATTAATTTTTTAATTAATATTTATAATTATGGACAATTAATATTTATATTTTGATGTCAATCAAAACTTCTTTAAATATGAGCAACATAGAACACATTAAACAATCATCTTCTGAGGATTTGTGTCTTTGTTTCATTAGAGAACAAGAGTGTTACAAGTCACTCACCAAGAATGGCGACAACCTTCTCCTATTTCATTTCCATTCTCATTCTTAGTTTTGTTATCAAAGGTATATTTTATTTCATTTTATATATTTCATAAATTTTCTTTGTCTTGTTATCATCATTAAAGTCAGAGGGTGATTGTGTATATCATTGTCACCCGAAAACTACAACTTTCTTTGAAATTCATACATAATCATTAACGGACCTTTTCAATGACATAGGGGAGTCATGGCTTCCAATTTTTTTTTAGTTTAATTTTTCATATATATTTAAATTATTTATTTATATATTATATTATTTATATTAATTTTTTAAGTTTTTTTAAATTTAATACATACTTTCTCCTCTTTTCCTTTTCTTTTTATTTCTCTGTTTTATATCTCTATCTCTTTTTCATTTATTCCTTTTCTATCTCAATTTTTACCTTCAATATCACTTCTTTTTCAAAATAAAATTGCACCATAGTAAAATTGATGAGTTAAAGAACATTTTAGATTAATTAATTTATTCTTTTGAATTGATTTATTTTTACCTTTTTTTTAAGCATATGGTTTCCTTTTACATGTGATAATTTTGTGTACGGTGTACCACTAGGTGGTGACAAGTTCATATTTTTCTAAATAGGTGAGAGGTGGTAGATTTATATTAGAAAAATTATGATAAAGAGTAAATGAGTGTCGTTAGGTGGTGACAAATTCATATTATTCTAAATAGGTGAGATGTGGTAATTTTATATTAGAAAAATTATGATAAAGAGTAAAATAATTGATTTTTTTTTTCAAGAAGAAAACTTGTGATGCATGTACATCAATTAAACTTGAAAACTTTCATGAGAATTCAAAAATTAAAGACTATGAAAAACAACTATCTAAAATTCTTAGAGTTACATATAATGAATTTTAAAAAATCTAATTTGGCACCCCTAAATTTTTTTTTCAAGTTCCGCCACCGTACATAATGGCACTTTGAATAAAAGAAAAAATCAAGAGAGAATAATTTTAACTGTCATGAACTTCTATGTTTTTTATATCAACATTCTTCTCTCTTCATGCATGCGTTGGTTGCATTAATTTTGCAGGATCGAGTTATTGTAACTTGAACAACATCAACATTGCTGCAACAAGAAGTGGGAGAACAATACTTGGAAAATCCGAGTGGAATGTTGTTGTGACAAACAACTGTAATTGCGCACAAAGCCAAATAAAGTTGCAATGCCAAGGGTTCCAGACTACGGAAATTGTTAGTCAATCAATTCTTTCCATTCAAGGAGACACTTGCCTTCTTATCAATGGCAATCCTTTAAAAGGTTCTGCTAGTGTTAGTTTCTCCTATGCTTGGGATCCTCCTTATTTTTTCAGGCCTCTCACCTCTCATACTACTTGCTGATAAATGTTTCTCAAGAGAGTCAAAGAATTACAAATAATAGGATATTTTGCTTTTCATATCCCGTCAAGTTGTTCTCCTGAAAGCAATGCTTGTATTATTTTAAATTCAGGTCTAGATAATTTTAAAACTATCATTCACTTCTTTATATTATGAATAATGTTAGTAAATTTATAAATTCAGAAAATTATTTATACTGTGATGGAAAATTTTTACAATTACATAGTTCTTTTGTGAATTTTTGAAGAAATCAATTCCTATGACAAATAACCAAAAATACACGGATAGATTGTAAAATACAACTATTGTATTTTTAATTCATAAAATGTTTATAAAAAGTATCTAAATAGTGTTTTTAATACTTTTAATTACATATGATTACACTGGATTGTTTTAACTTTAAATTAAATAGATTTATAATAGTGATAATCAGGTATTATGAAGGTACAATAGAGGGAAAAAAAATCTAACATAGAATCCAAATCCTTTGTAATATAGTAGATAGTATTTTTTGGAGTGTTACACCCATTCTTTAGGAATTTACAAAAAGCTTCGTATTATAACATGTATTATTTAACGGTAAAAACTTGGTTTATAACGTATGATATTTTAGAACAACTCTCTATTCAATAATACAGGTTAATTAATTAATAACTAGCATTTTTGCTTAAATTTCTCTTAACTTAATATATAATTGATGAAATTTAAAAATGTTTGGTTTGTATATGCTCTTTTGTATAATGAAATGCTATGATTGTACATATCGAGATAGGTGTAAGAACGTTTGGAGGACATAAAGATTTTATTTTAAATTTTCTTTTATAAATATTTGTATGTATGTATATTTTTGTACATGTTTAAAATATACTTTGAAATATATTATACATTATATTATACATATCCTCTTTAGTATGTTTATAATGAATCTGGTCTTTTTTAGAAATGTTACATCACCTATTTAGGATCTTATAACGTTTCATGATAATATGTTTTAGTTTAACTTTAGAAATAAATATGTTCTAATTATCATTGGTTTTATGAGATCGTCTTTTATAACGTGAGTTTGTTATGTTAAAAGAAATGGTTGGTCGTGTAATATACGAAATCTGGAATGAACTTTATTGCTATTAATATTAGATGAAAGTTGCATATGTGTGTTGGCATAAAAGGTGTCAAAGAAACATAAACCTTATATGTATATATAAATCTCTCCATTTGAAAGCTTCTTTTGGTATGTTAGTTTAGTAATCAAAATCTTTTATACTTTTTCCTTAATTTCTTTTATCGAGATGCGAGTGTTGATTTTAATAGATAATATAATATGTTGCTTATTGTACCACACCTAGCCAACTCAACCAAGTAATAATAATAAACGATCACCATATCTACACGCGAAGTTATTCAGGTAACCGGCCTAGGCTGATCTAAGCCTAACCGTCCTGAACCGATAACCTAAAACGATAAAAGGAATAACCAGCCTAGGACAGCGTATGAGCAATGGCGGCATAAGCCGCCAAAGGGGGTAATCGGCCTACGCCGACCACCCTAGGATACTCAACGAAATCAAAGCACCCATGAAATCCAGCAAACCCACAACAGGATTATCATGTTGATTCTCAGACTCACTTGATAATCAATATTTTCATAACATTAATTATCATGTTGAGTCTTAAACTTGCTTGATAATAACTTTTTACAACATACAAAACTTCTTTAAAATAATTAGAGTTTACAAACCCTTCCATTTTTTCTAAATAGTTTTTTCATTTAGAACTACGTGATCCCTGATTTTTCATTCGGAATGAAAATACGTAGGAGCAAGGTCAAGTCCTTGCTGGGTTCACCTTAAAAAAATTAATTTTTTTTCAAAATCATTTTCCACAGTCTTTTATTTAGAACTATGTGATCCCTGATTTTCCATTCTGAATGGAAATACGTAGGAGCGAGGTCAAGTCCTTATCGGGTTTACCTCCCAAAATTTTAAAATGTTTTTAAGATCTTTTTCCAAATAGTTTTTAAAGAACTATGTAACCCTGATTCTCCATTGCGAATGGAGATACGTAGGAGTAAGTTCAATCCTTGTCGGGCCCAACTAAAAGTTTCAATAATAGTTTCTTTAATAATTTTGTATTTGTTTGTCTGTTTGATTTTTTGGGGGAAAACCAATATTTTAAAAATTACATTAATTTTACACACTTAATTAAAGGGAACCGTCTTTGGATGGACGTTGTGGGGTGCTAATACCTTACCCCCACGTAACCGACTCCCGAACCCAAACTTGGTTTCAAAGACTATTCTTTTTAAGGTTTTTCTATAGTTTTCCTTAATAAACTATAGTGGCAACTCCTCTGTATTTTAAAAGAATATTTTGTCGTCCCATTGTGACCCCGGTTGCAACAGTTAATAAATAATAAAAAAATGTTCTCAATTGCAGTAAGTGTTCATCAAGTGTCTTGCTATAGATTAAAATGTCGTCAAAGAAAACTATGACTAACCGTTGAATATAAGGTTGGAAGATTTCATTCATTGTGGCTAGAAATGTTGCAAGCACATTGTATAGCCCAAATGATGTTAAAAGAAACTCGTAATGGTCTTCATGAGTCTGGAAAGTTGTCTTATTAGTATATGCCTCATGCATTCTAATTTTGTGATATCCAAAACACAAGTCAAGTTTTCTAAACCAATGGGTGCCATGGAGCTCATTTAGTAACTCATCAATAGATCGAATTGGGAAATGATCCTTGTAGGTTATGGCATTAAGAGCTCGATAGTCAACACAAAACCGCCACCATTTCTTTGAATTAGCCTTGTTTCCATCATTTCTCCAATCAATCTTTCAATCAAAAAATGAGGATATTTATACGGTCGCACATTCACGAGGTTGGATCCTTGTAGGATGGGAGTTTTGTAGTCAATGCGTCAAGGAGGGGGAAGGTCGTCAAGTTTCTCGAACAGTTGTGCAAAGTTGTTTATCAAAGCAACCATTTGTTTTTGGTAAAGTTGGAAATTCGATATTGAAGATGGAATGACTTGAAGATGGAATATTTCAACGATAACATCTATGAAGGCTAGACATTGGATTCGGTTCAACTTAAAGATCCAAATGTTCCAACAAATGGTGTAGCTCATCATCTATGGAAGGAATCTCTAGAGTTGCTATCAACAAATTAAATTGCTATTTACTTTGATGACCACAAGCATATTTTTCATCACAATTAAATCTACTATTATTACTCATTGATAAAGGCTTCACGTGGGTTGGTGTGGATAACAACCCAGTTGTATTATGATTTGTAGTTGGCAATGCATTGATGATGTGACCCCAACAAGGCTTATAGCATTGGACCAATGCCTAGGCCATTTCTTTTATTTTCTTTATTTTTAATTAAATAAATGTTTGATTGAGGAGTATATTTCTGGCTAGTGATGCTTGTCGACTGAACCATATCTGCATGATTCCATATCTATGATTGATCTGTCTTTGTTCAGATAAATCTAGTGGAAATCAACTGGTTTAGTTGTTGCTTAGGTTGATTCTGTTCTGGTGCAGTTCTTATCTAGCAGTCTCATTTAAGTTGATTCAAATTGTTGTTGGAATTCAGTAGTTGCATTTTATATTTGTATGAATCAGTGTTGAAACCGTTTTACACTTGTGCATAAGTGATTCCTATTTACTTAACTCAGTATCGTGCTTTTAATTCCAGTACTGCTTGTATATTTGTTATGCAAACAACTTTTCCTTACATTTTTGTGTTTAATCTAGTGTATCTTTGCAATCTGATTCATAACTACTGTGCCCAAATTCTTGAAACTGTTGGATTGAAATAAAGTGTTGGCGCATCAGTTCCTTAGTAATATACAAAGAGTGTTTGAACTGTTTTCATTTTCGTGAGTCTTGATTCATGTTGATTGATTCAGTTGGTGATCGTGATGCTGTTATATTATATGCCTCAGTCTGGAAAAAAATAAATGCATTCTCTTCATTCCGTTTTGTGCTTCACTTTTGTTTAGAGTCAAGACCATGTCATTGTGTTCCACAATGTTGATTGCTTATTTTCACTGCAGTTTCTGTTTTGCTTGCTTCGTGTGAACAATTTTTCTTTGCATTTCACTCCTTATTGTGATAGTTTCTTGAGTTGAAATTGAATTCCCTACTGTTTCTGTTTGTCAAACTGTTTGAGTGAAAGCTTATGCATGACTTTGTTATTTGCTCTGCATTGGTCGAACCTCTTTTGTTTCATCATTGTTTTTGAGTTGAATTAATTGCTTCTACTCTGTCATATACACTTGCTAGTTGAATTGGAATGGGAAAATTGAACTTGCTGTGACCTGTGGCTTCAAACGCTAATAAGTCCAACCAATTTGAGAATTGGAAGAAATGAAAAGAATCCCTGGAAAAAGCAAATCTGCTTAGAAAATCTGCCACGAAATGTTCTGGAATGCACAACGTGTTTCTGTAAAAGTGGCCTAGTCACCACAGCATATTTGTACTGTCCATTTCAACTATGTTTGCATATGTTATCACTCATGATTAAACTTATTTTTTAGTCTTTTTTTATTTTGGTTTTATGTAATCATATTCTAGATACCTTCCTTAGGTTCCTTTTGTGTGCCTTCTTTATTTGTTAGCTTGTTTTCTTGCTTGTCTTTATTGGCTATCCTTTGAGTTTGTCTATTAAATCCATCAGTTGATGTTTTCCTTGCCTCATATTTGAGCTTTTCTTGTTTTCCTGATTCTTTTTACTTTCACGCAGCAGCTTGCCTTGTAGGTGAAGCCTCTTATGAGAGTAATGGAATGGTGAGGACTTTGTTGGGAACTCAACTACCGAGAGGAAAAAGGAGTAAGATGAGACTTGAGAGCATCAAAGTGGAAGCAACACTTGAGGGAGACATACTTTGGTGGCTGGACAGAGAGAGACATAACATATCATACTTCTTTTATTTTTGTGTTGTTTTTGTAATATCACATACTTTGTGTATTTTCCTTTTTTTTCAGTTTGTTGTTTTCTCTTTCATTTCGCTTAGGTGGGAAAATGCTTTAGAGCAATCCCATCCTTAGCAAAGTTTGTAATAGTTTTAATGTGTTTAGTGTGAGGTTCAAGGGGTTCCAAAGGCCACTTGCTTCTTCACTTAGGATTTAATTTTTCGTCTAGTTTATGTTTTTCAGTTTTTATGATTTTAGTCTTTATGTTTTAATGTTCAGGTTTTGTGTGATTTGTATGTTTGTATTTTTGTTTTAGGTCACCATGATATCTAGGTGCCATACATTTAACACCTAGCTGGCCTTCTTTTGGTCTTTAGGTTTTCAATTAATACACACACTTTGACAAAACTTTGTTTTTCACACAATTTGTTTTGCTTAGAATTTTTCTTGAGAATTTTTGTGAAAGAATTTTAGAGATCTTTAATAGGAAAGGTTTGGTTCCCAAGCTTGTCCATGAGACTAACCTCCCTTTCCTAGGAGTATCTCTAGAAATATTTTCCATTATTTTCTCTTTAGAAATTCTTCAAGTTCTTTGTGAAAAATTTGTTTAGATAAAAGTGTTTCAAAATCTGTTTGCAAAATGAGTTTTTCTTCTTCTAGCCGTGTGCATTTAGATAGGCATAGTAGTGTGCATTTAGGTAGGCAAATAGTAATGAGTTACATCACATCATTCATTCCATTCTTTGGGGAAGATATAAGACCAATATCATTAAGAGATTGGATGTGGGATACAGAGAAATTGGTGCAACCATTGTTTAGTAAATATAGTCAATTTGATATTATTAGGCATGTTACTTCTAAGTTTGTAGAACGTGCATCTGAGTGGTGGCAAGAGAGGCAGTATAGAGTGCAAAAGGGGAGAGAATCATGGATTAATAAATTTTATGAATTAAAAACATGCATGTGGAAACATTTCATTCCCCCTTCATTTAGGATCACTAAAGAGCAACAAGCTAGGATAGAAAACTTCATTGACATAGGGGATGCTTTCATCCAAAATCTTACTAAGTTTTCTAGACTAGAAAAAGATTTTAAGCACAGTTTGGACTTGCTCTGTACTGAACAAAAAAAGAGAGCAAAACATAAGAAAGAGCAAGCAAAACTTAAAAAGCTTCGAGAGTATGAAAATAAGAGAGAAAAAGAAGAGCTTGAGAAGCTTTGTGCTAAAAGAGAACAAGAGGAAAAAGAGATAAAAGAGAGGAAAAAAAGAGATGAAGAAGAAAAGGCAAAGGAGGAGAATATTAGAAAATTCAAAGAAGAGAATGAGAGAAAAGACTTTGAAGCAAGAGAGAAATTAAAAAAAGAGAGTGAGTTTGAAAGAAAATCAAAAGTGGTAGAGTTAAAGAGTAATTCAACCTCGAGGGAACTCATTGTTAGGGATTTGGTGTGTAATCCTTCACCAATTCCTTTCATGAAGACCCAAGTTCCAAAGGGAGTTTTCCCATCTTTAAACTCTTCTCACATTTTCATTAAATCTCTTGTTTTTTTTCCTTCTTAAACCTTTTGTTCTTTATCTCATTCACTTATCTCATACTCCTCAAAATATTGTGCCAAAATACACTTTGACTCTAAAATCCTTTTCAAAAATCATCTAAGTCAAAGTGTAAGACATTCTTATTGTGAAGTGGGCCTAATACCAACTTTTTCCAATGTTATAAGCCCATTTTCACCCATTCTCCAATCAATTATATTGTATTGTCATTATGATTTCATTATAATTTTATTTGATGACTATTGCAGGTTTGTTTTTGATCCTGGTGGAACTTTCAAAATTGATTGTTGTGGGCCTTTCAATAACCTCTTGATCTGAGGATAGAACGTCTTCAAGAGGGAGGGGATGATGTGACCCCAACAAGGCTTATAGAATTGGGTCGATGCCTAGGCCATTTCTTTTATTTTCTTTATTTTTAATTAAATAAATGTTTGCTCTAAAATTGGCTTTTATTAAATGCAGATCAACTTCTACAAACATGTGCGTTGTGGGCCTTAGTTTGTTGCGGCCCATTCCAACAAAAACCTGCATCGTGCACCTTTCTTGTGGGCTTGCACCCAATTGTTTATAGGAATCATGTGTGGCCAGCATCATACGGATCCCGCTTTTGCAGTGTCTTTAGAAGAGCCATGTATTTGGGCTTTAGCCCAAATAGCTTCCGCTTGAATATCTTTCACGCACACAGCCCATTGAAGCCAACATCTCCATTAGGGTTCACGCGTTTTTCCACCTTTGATTCTCTTACGTTGGGAGCATGTCTCTCGGGTTCAAACCATGAGCTTCTTTACGTTTAGCTCAAACACGTCCCTCACCATTTTTCGCTAAGGATTCCATATGCGTGCTATCCTCTTCACGGCACTTGTAGTTTCATAGTCGTTAGTTTAGGATCTCACCGTTAGGATTGTTAGAACGGTGTTCTTCTTTCCATCTTTCGTTCAATCTCTCACGGTGGCCTTCTTCTCACTATAAAAGGCCAGCCATCTATTGTAATCATAACTAAGATGAATGTTAAATTTCGTTGAGAACACTCCCTCTTTCGTCTCTACTCAAACCCTAAACCCTAGATTAGGTTTTTACCTCTTCGAGTTGCCCCAAACCAATGAGAAACCAGAGAGATTTGAGTCCTAAACACTATAACTTGAGTATTCCGCTGCGTTTTCCTCGCATACCGCGAGTTTCAATTGAAGGGACACCGATTCGAGAGGTTTTCCGGCGAGTACCGCGACGAAGCAGCCTCATCAATTGTACCCTGGATGGGCTTAGCAGTGTTGAATCTCAATTTCAACAGATGAGCTTAGCATTTGTAATTTAGCAAGACTGATTGCTTCGGAGAGTGAGTTGGGGCGAAACAAAATTACCTCTAACGTATTTCTGATTTGAGTCTACAGGTAAAGCCACTAAGATATAATGGAGTAGAAAGACCATTCACCCGGTTGGTGAGATTTTAAAATTATGCCTAGTATTCTCGAACAAAGGTTGTTTGAGTCAAATTGAACAAGGCACCTCGTGGGTCTTCAAAATCCGATGGGGAAATCGATGTTCTAAGGCCTTTATTTGAATGCATCCATTGATAGCAACTGAGAGCTTCACATTCCATATAGAAAGAGGCAATATGCAACCATTGCTCATCAATAGTCCAATGATAATAAAAAAATGGTTCACATTGAATGTCCAACCTAAAGGATCGTTACTGTTAAATCTCAGAACCTCCAACCTAATGTGAGTAGGTATGGGTTGGACTGATGGGTCCACTTGTAAGCTGGGTTTCACTTTGGATTTAGCTAGGGTGTTTTCGAGGTTTTCTAACTTGGTGGAGATGGTTCTAATGGTGGAGATTAACGGTTTCAAGGGTGGCTGATTCAACAATGTCGCAACCGGGGTCATGATGGGATGACGAAAAAATTATTTTAAAAATACAGAAGAGTCGCCACCATAGTTTATTAAGGAAAATTATAGAAAAACCTTAAAAAGAAATAGTCTTTGAAACCAAGTTCGGGTTTGAGAGTCAGTTACGTGTGGGAAAGGTATTAGCACCCCACAACGTCCGTCCAAAAACGATTCCCTTTAATTAAGTGTGCAAAATTAATTAAATGTTTAAAATATTAGTTTTCCCCCAAAACATCAAACAGACAGAAAAATACAAATTGGTAAATAAAATATTGTTGAAAATTTTAGTTGGGCCCGACAAGGATTGACCTTGCTCCTACGTATCTTCATTTGCAATGGAGAATCAAGGTTACGTAGTTCTTAAAAAACTATTTGGAAAAAGATCTTAAAAACATTTTAAATTTGTGGGAGGTGAACCCGACAAGGACTTGGCCTCGCTCCTACGTATTTCCATTCAAAATGAAAAATCAGGAATCACGTAGTTCTAAATAAAAGACTATGAAAAATGATTTTGAAAAGATTTTAATTTTTTTGAAGGTTAACCCGACAATGACTTGGCCTTGTCCTACGTATTTCCATTCAAAATGGAAAATTATGGATCACGTAATTCTAAAATAAAAAATAATAATTAAAAAAACTGTTTGAAAAATATGTGACTTTTGGAAGGTAAACCCGATAAGGATTGACCTTGCTCCTACGTATCTCAAATCAGAACGAAGAATCAGGGATCATGCAGTTCTAGATGAAAAAACTATTTAGAAAAGATAGAAGGGTTTGTAAACTCAAATTGTTTTAGAGAAGTTTTGTATGTTGTAAAAAGTAATTATCAAGCAAGTCCGAGACCCAAAAAGATAATTAAAAAGTATAACAACTAATGATTATCAAGCGAGAACAAGACTCGGCATGATAATTAATGTTATAAAAAATAATGATTATCAAGCGAGTATGAGATTCAACATGATAATTAATATTATGAAAAATAATGATTATCAAAAGAGTCTGGTACTTGACATGATAATTAAAGTTATGAAAAATTATTATCAAGCAAGTTCGGGACTCGATATGATAATTAAAATTATGAAAAATAATTATTATCAAGCGAGTCTGAGACTCGACATGATAATTAAGTTATGAAAAATAATGATTATCAAACGAGTCTAAGACTCGACATGATAATTAATGTCATGAAAAATAATGATTATCAAACGAGTTTGGGACTCGATATGATAATTAAAGTTATGAAAAATTATTATTTATCAAGCAAGTCAAAGACTAGACATGATAATTAAAGTTATGAAAAATATTGATAATCAAGCGAGTCCAAGACTCGACATGATAATTAATGTCATGAAAACTATGATTATCAAGCGAGTCCGAGACTCGATATAATAATTAAAGCTATAAAAAATTATGATCATCAAGCGAGTACAAGACTCGACATGATAATTAAAGTTATTAAAAAAATGATTATTAACAAACAAGTCTGGGACTCGACATGATAATTACAATTATGAAAATAATGATTATCAAGCGAGTTCGGAACTCGACATGATAATTAATGTTATGAAAATAATTATGAAGATAATTATTATCAAGCTTGGGGAAAACTTTCTAAAAAGTATTATATTCTTATTATAATTATAATAAAAAAATGGAAATTCAAATATATAAAATATATGTCTAATTAGAGATAAACTTAATTAGAGATAAACTTAATTTTAATTTACCGCAAAATGTCTTTCACATAAAATTCTATAACAATAAAAAACTATATTAATTCCATGGCAGTTCTAAAAAGCGCGAGTCTGGGACTCTATATGATAATTAAAGTTTTGAAAAATAATGATTATCAAACGAGTTTGAGCTCGACATGATAATGAATGTTATGAAAAATATTTTAAAATATTTTAATTATCAAGAAAGTCTAAGACTTATCATGATTATTAAAGTTATGAAAATTAATTATTATCAAGCGAGTCCGAGACTCGACATGATAATTAAAGTTATGATAAATGATTATCAAGCAAGTCCGAGACTCGACATGATAATTAAATTTATGAACAATGATTATCAGGCAAGTCCGGGACTCGACATAATAATTTAAATTATGAAAATCATGATAATTAAAGTTATGAAAAATCATGATTATCAAGCGAGTTTGGGACTCAACATGATAATTAAAGTTATGAAAAATGATTATCAAGCAAGTCCGAGACTCGACATAATAATTTAAATTATGAAAATCATGATAATTAAAAAAACATTTAATTATCAAGCAAGTCCGAGACTAGACATGATAATTAAAATTTATTTAAGAAAAACACTTAATTATCAAGCAAGCATGAGACTACATGATAATCAAACTTTATTTAGGAAAACATTTTGATTTAAAAGAGAAAAATAAATTTATATATAAAAAAACATAAAACCAAATGAAGCATAAAGCATGGGTATGATAGCTAAATCAGGGGTGCAGACGGCATAAATTTCTAATTAACAATCCGATAGGGTGTAAGTATTTACAATGGGTACAGGTAAATGAACAAAGGTGAAATGTATAAGAATGGGGTGCGCAAGTAATGAATTGAGTTAACCTATACTGAAACATATGAAACTACTTCTCTGAAAAACATTCCTAGCCACTCCAAATTATGTAACCTCACTTCATTTAAGCACACTTTTCAAACTCACGCATTATCAAAAATTCCACACCGATACACAGTTTTTAACATGAATATAGCACCGGAAATGACAGGGATGGTGGAATGGTGGTGGTCACGTTTTCTGCAGGTGGCTTCGTCACAATTGTGCTGCGGATGGAGGAAATCGAAAGAAACAAGATGATTTTTGTTGAATTAGGGTCGTCGTGTGGGATTGGCGGAGAAGGAAGGGGAATTCCGAAGAGGCTCTGCGTTGGTGGTCTTAGGGAATTGGTGATGGTGGAGGGTGCGGAACGTGAATAGGTTTCAGAGAACATGGAGGAATTATGTGGTGAAGAGGAAGAAGGAGACCCATGAAACGTGGGTTGGTGCGGGTTATGCCCCTCCAAGGAGTATTTTTCAGGTGTTTTTTCTGTGTTTTGTACAGAAGTGTGTGATTTCTTAGTGTGAGTTGTTCTAGAATGATCACTAATAAAAGATGATGAGGGTGAAATTCAGAAAGGATCTTTTTGACCTTGGGAAGAAGATGACCGTGGATAAACAAGAAATGTATCGTTATTTGTTGTGTGAAAAAACCTTGTTTAATGAAGCAAAGAAAGAAAAAAAAAAAGCAAAGAGAGTAATTATGAGATCCTGAGACCTTTTTTCTATTCTTTTTAGCATCATCTAAGATATTAACTATGTGTTGAAGTTGAGAGAAATAGGGAGAGAATCTAGATCGAGGGAGTATAAGGAGGATGCAGTTGAATAACAGTAACATATAACCACTTATTTTGAAATGTCCTTACTTTTTCTAATTTTAATTTTACTTCTTTCTTTAGTAAAAGTTATATATATCTTTTTATTTTTATTTTATTTTTTTTACTTTATTATATATATCTTATTCTTAATCATTTTTTTT
>Ga0209589_1000841_pt1 | contig 46501 bp, 25 predicted proteins | sample CowpeawhiteBW_FD_187525 | JGI IMG/M metagenome (GOLD analysis project Ga0209589, IMG submission 187525) | Root nodule microbial communities of legume samples collected from California USA - Cow pea white BW (SPAdes) (version 2) | ecosystem: Host-associated > Plants > Roots > Nodule | place: USA...
ATATATATATATATATATATATATATATATATATATATATATATATATATATATATATATATATATTGAACTATTTATTCAAAACATGTATGGTTGCTTATAAATAAAAAAAAAAGTAATTGAAATTAATCAAGTTTTTGAAAATTTTTCAAACTAAGTCCCCATACTAGAACTTGATTGGGAAGTTAATTTAGTTGTCCCACAAATAACCAAATATGGCTTAAGTTTTGAGTGTTATAAATAGTACATTTTCCAGATGAAGAGATGTAAGTGTATTCAAGTCCAGATCATCGTGCTACAAATATAATATTAATAATCAACATCTTCAAATTAAGGAAAAAATGTTTCAAATATTTTATTAAAATATTAAAAAAGAAATTTATTAAAACATATACATATGTATTATAGATTATGTACATATTAACTTGTCTATCTAAAATTAAAATTAATTTTCTTAATATGATTTAAATATAAAGATACATTTTATTTTTATTATTTTTGTTTAGCAAACCAAAATAACTTGTTAATTAGACAGAAGACTTGGTCAAACTTAAAAAATTTAAACAATTTAAAATATAAGTCAAGAGCAATTGACTTAAATTTAATAAGTTGTCCATGAGGTGCAATTTTTAAATACTAAAGATTATAAAAATATTAAATTTTACACTAGTTTATTAAAAAAAAAGTACATTTTTAGTCATCATCTTTCTCTTGTTAAAAAAAAAACTAACTAATGATTGTGCATAGATAATGTCACCTAAATGAAATTCATTATTATTGATTTAGGAAAAACATTAATATTTTTCAAATTAATTTATTTTACATATAAGTTTAAAGCAAATATTAAAAACAATCTTGTATAATATTTTCATTAACTTGTGCTTAAATTAACTTTAATCTATAAAAAGTTAAATTTATTTTTCTTCTTTATGAGAAATCATCAAAGATGACGTTACCATTCCGTGTCCCCAACCAAAATGTTATGACTTTTTTTGTTATAACGTTGTAAAAATTGTCACACTAACCATCATGACATCATGACAATCACATCATCATTATTAACTCTACTTAAAGTAGAAATAAAACAAGATCAAAACACATTTTAATATTTTACTTTACTTTTATTTTATATGTTCTTGAAAATTATTAATATTTTTCTGTATTATTAACAATACCATATCTTCTCTTTCATCTTTAATTTATTTTAAAATAATTTGGTGTTTTATCTCATTCAAGTTCCTTAATTAAACTAGAAACGAGTCATTATATAAAAATAGGTTTCAAGTATCAATCAATAAAATATTAATTACTTTTTAATAAATTTATAATTAAATTATAATAATATGGACACAAACAAAGTATTATAATAATCCATGAACTTTTTATTTATAGAAAGAAAGGAAAAGAAGAGGAATAAAAAGAGTAAAAGCAGTTGATGTCGTTTTGCACAAAAGTTGAAAACCATAGAAAGGCGGAAAGAAAGAAAGAGTTTGTGGTTTGAGTTGGCGGCACCAATTAATGCGATAGCGAAAAAAAAAAAAAAAAAAGCGTGTGCGAGAGAGTGAGGAGTGAGTGAGGTCATAGCTTAAGAAGAAAGAGGAACCTTTTCACTCTTATTTTCTATGTATAGTATGTATAATTACATTTTTTTTTAATTTACATTTAAAAATTAAAATAAATGAAAATTGTTTATTGGTTTAAGTAAAAAAAGGAAAAAAAGAAAAATAAAAGGGAAGGGAAAAAGAGATGGCACGTGTGGGAGAAGAGAGAGAAAGAAGAGATGAGAGTTGTGGTGAGGTTTGTGGAGAGGAGAAGTTTCTCTTTTGAGGAATGGGGTGGAGAAGGTGGGAAATGAGAATTGAAAGGCTTATGAATGGAGAAGAAGAAGCTCAACCTCATCATCCCTAATCCTCAACCTCATGGAATCATTCCACGCCGCAATTCCCCAATCTCTCAAGGACAAGGTTTTTTTTTTTTTCTCTTCTTTTAATTTTTTTGTTTCTCTTTTGTCGTTTCGTTTTTTCAAATTGAATTCGCTGGTTTAAGAAAGTAGCATTTCGTGTTCCAATGCTTTGCGTTAGAATTAGGAGATGTCACGTGTTCAAGTCAGATCAATATTTTTTATTTATTTTTTGCTGGATTTAAACTGCTGCGAGAATCAAATTCGATTTCTGTTGAAGCGGTGTTTGATTTTTATTTTTACTTTTGTGAACATTTTAAAAATGATTATTATAGTTATTTATCGTGATGTAAGCTTTTTGTAACGGTAGTTGCACCGACACTTTTTATTATTTTTGTGATTGTAGGTTTGGTATTTGTAGCCATTGTGTGCATGATGTGGCTTCAGTTTCACTTACATGCTGTTCACGCGTTTATGATGTTGTTTCAGATTCACTGTGGATGATGAATTTGAGGAGTGGCGAAACAATGGATTCTGGAGCTTATCCGGAGCGTCCAGGGGAGCCAGACTGTTCATATTACATCAGAACTGGACTCTGTAGATTTGGTGCAACGTGTCGATTTAATCATCCTCCTAACAGGAAGCTGGTACAAGTTGGAATGCATTTATTTCTACAAATTATGTTGTAATTTTATGATATATGTGTTTAAATTAGATGATACATGTCTCTTGCTCTCAGACGGATTCGTTTTCAATTCTTCCTATTGTTAAAATAAAATATTAAAATCTCTCTAGTTGGTCAAAGCTATGCACACTTGAAACTATTTGCTGTTGTCCTCTAACATCTTCTGTCCATCCCATGTTTTTGGTTAGTTTTTTTACTATGTTTCTATGCAAAACACGTGCATTTCTATTCGTTGTACTGGATTATGACAGCATTTTAGCAGAGAAAGATTCACTTAAACACTGGGGGGATGTCACTCTATGGTATCTTCCTTTCTTGATGCAGCACTCCTAACTATCTTTGGGTGTGGAAACAACATTGTTTTTCTCTCTTTTTGGTTTTTCGCATACATGCTCTTTTTTCACATTAATGGTTTCACTTTACTGAAGCTACATAATGTTGAATCATACTGTGTTGTTGATTATTTTGATTTTGATTTCATACTGTGTGAATATAAATACCTAATACTGATGATCTCCTATCAGGCTATTGCCACTGCAAGGATGATAGGCGAGTTCCCAGAAAGAATAGGACAACCAGAATGTCAGGTACGTACTAGTTTCTCAATGCATGCATAAGGTGTATGTTGCTTATTTGTTTGCGTGGTCTGGCAATCGCTCCTTTTGGGTGGAGTTTAGCAATTTCTCTAAATCGTATCAATCTTTGTGAGGGTAATTGTTGGATTTGGATTGACACTTTCATGTGGTTCTTGTGACCATGTAAGGCTAGCCTAAAATTGTCAGTTATTTGAAAGTTGTGGAGAATGAATGTAGGGGAAAAGGGAAGAATCATAAACTTGTGTGTGCATGACTTTGCCTATATTATGTGGAAATTGTTGTAATCAGATTCAGTTTACTTTGGCTTTTATCTAATTAAAGCCGAAACTGTTTTGTCAAACTAAATACATATTCATACATACGTACACACACACAAATCTCTCTCTCTCTCTCTCTATATATATATATATATATGTATATTTATTTATTTATTTATGTGTGTATGCATATTTATATATTAAAAAACCAGTTGAACAATTGAAAATCTAAGTTGGATTAAATAGAAAATCTGCTTCTTGTCATTCCGAAATATATGCATGGCTTGCACGTAAGTGTGCCATTAAACTCTTAATAGCATGTGCTAATTCTTGATTTAAGCACTGATATCAACAGGAGCTCTAGTTACTATAGATCTGGAAATTACTTCATGCTACTAGACTATGGGTGTGTTTGGTTCAGCGTTGGAGAATTGATTTAAGCTTAATCAATTCTCCAACTCAGAAGTAAGAATTAGTTACTTCTAATTCAACATGAATATTTTACCCTTTAATTGATTTTGGAAACCAAACACGTACTGATTCTACATTAGAAAATCAATTCTATATCAATTTGACGCAGAACCAAACACGCACTATGAATGCTTATTTTTTATCAGATTTTCTTATTGATTTTGTATTTTTGTTCTTTATGAGTAAAAGAGATGTTAAGTGTTAACATCAACCTTGATCTTTGGAGCACTAATGTCTATCTTGGCATGCCTTCTTTATTTAATCATTCAACAATCACCATAATGAAGATGTCTTTTTTTCTGTTTTCCAGTACTATCTGAAGACAGGAACTTGCAAATTTGGCGCTACATGCAAATTTCATCATCCTAAAGACCAGGCTGGGATTGCTGGAAGAGTTGCCTTAAATACTTTAGGCTATCCGCTCCGACCTGTTAGTTTTCAATATTATTCATTTATAATTTATGATTACAATAGTAGTTGCTCATAAATTTGTAGCTCATTACTGTATCTTCACTCATTTGGTAAACAGTAAATTGTCAGACCTGCTTTTAGACCAGCATAAATTCAGATGTTATGGTTATACTTTCCAAAACTTTGTGTTCTTGCATGCAGATATTTAATGCCTGACCTCTGAGCTTTATAGAAATTGTACTTGCTTTATGATTTATATTAGTGTTCATATAACTTACAAAACTTTTGCTTTGTCTCCTGATTCTGCAGAATGAGCCTGAATGCACTTATTATTTGAGAACAGGACAATGCAAATTTGGAAACACTTGCAAATTCCACCATCCTCAACCGAGTAATATGATGCTTTCATTACAGGATTCCTCCGTTTACCCTACTGTCCATTCTCCAACTACACCAGGTCAGCAGTCGTATGCAGGGGGAATTACAAATTGGTCAAGGGCATCATACATCCCTAGTCCCCGCTGGCAGGGCCCTTCAAGTTATGCACCCTTAATTCTTCCTCAGGGAGTAGTTTCGGTGCCTGGGTGGAGTGCATACGGTGTAAGCTCATCTATTTTTTCCATAGGAAACAAACAAGAACAGCATAGTCTTATTCTGTGTTTTGGCTGGTTCTAAGGCATGTCATATGAGATTATGTTAAATGTACGTAGAAGGTCATTTATTCCATCATTATGATCATTGTTCCCCTGCAAAAATGATGCTGAAATTTTGTTGGTGTGAAATTTCACGGTATTAATGCCTTGGTGATCATTCTCTTAACTTCTGTAATAATGCAACATGGTGCATATGTGCACAACTGTTTTGTTAGAACCTGCCGTGGTTGATACAATGTCTTGATAGAATATTTATTTTTCAGGGTCAAGTGGGATCAATCTCTACTTCAGACAGTCATCAGCAAGCAATGAGAAATGGTCAAACGTATGGAACTTCTCGCCAAAGTGAGCTAGCAAACGCAGGATCACCTGGAGCATATTCTCAATACCGTTCTGGCACTGTTCCAGTAGGGTTTTATGCATTGCAGAGGGAAAACATATTTCCTGAGAGACCTGGCCAGCCTGAATGCCAATTCTACATGAAGACAGGAGATTGTAAGTTTGGCGCAGTCTGTCGGTTCCACCACCCAAGCGAAAGGCTAATTCCTGCTCCTGACTGTGTCTTGAGTCCCATGGGCCTTCCTTTACGTCCGGTGAGTTGGGTTCTTGCTATGGAGTTCTATCTGCCTAGTTGTTTTTCCTAGGCGTAAATTTTATTATTTCAGAATTTATTCTTCATTATAGTTTTCAGGATTTTGAGTTTGACAACAATTTGATTAAGATTAGTCTCCATAATTTTGCTTGGTTTCATACGACTTGTTATTTGATTATTTTTGCATTACCTCTTACTTGGATTCAGATCCCCTCCTTTTTTTTTCCTAGCATGACATGACCTGTTGTTAGGAAGTGGCACTCATAATTCTACTACAGATAGCTTTCTATGCATGGATTTAGTCATATTATACAACAAAATGCTTATCGAATTATGCGTGTGGCAATACAATGATGAATGTGGACATCGAAAAATTGTTGTTTTAAGTTTCAAAATAATTTGAAGTCAACCTAAGTTGGAATGGTTTGAAGTAGTTGCATAGACACCACAGTGGATGCTGAGAAGGGTCATTAGTTTGAGTAGTTTGAAGTATGTATTTGTTATATTATCTTAATCAAACTATGATGACTGACAGCATTAGGGTTTCTCCTTTGGCTCTTGATTTATCACATCATTCACAAAATATGGACATGGTATGATTTTCATATTAATTATTTTTTAAGTTAGTGTGAAGTCTGTAGAGTATTTTTGTGTATTCTCATCCTTTCCTTCACTGAACTGGATAAATGCGTGAAAAGGTTATTTGTTTGTGGTAATTGGAGAAAATGGGATGATCTGCAAATATTTATGTTCTCTTCATTAGTTCGAAGTATGTATTTGTTATATTATCTCTGCAAACTTGTCAGTTTTAATTGAATTTGAACAAGCTGATACGAGGCAGTGTCCCATTTCTTACAGGGAGAACCTTTGTGTGTCTTCTATTCTCGTTATGGCATATGCAAATTTGGCCCGAGTTGCAAGTTTGACCACCCAATGGGAATTTTCACCTATAATATCTCTGCATCGCCTTCAGCTGATGCCCCGAGCAGGCATCTGCTACGATCTTCATCAGGAACTGCTGCGTTAAATTTATCTTCGGAAGGACTTGGTGAGTCGAGCTCAGCAGCAACGCCCAGGCGGCTTTCATTATCAGAGACAAGACAGATACCTTCTGGTGATGATGACATCGATGATGATGGATGATGATGTCTCTTGAAAATGGGTCATTTAGCTTTTACAATTTTTGTAAGGGGAGAGATGATTAATCTGTAAATTAATTTTCCCATTGCTGGAGATGTACAGAGGTCATGTATGTTTTTGATTCTGTCAATAAAATTAAATGCAGTTGGCAGAGTCATTTGTTCTGGATTTCATGTTACCAGGCTCATTGGATAAATTTAAGCAAATGTTGTCACCTTAGGTCCAACCCAATGTGAACAATCCTTCTGTCCTGAAGCCATCTTTCTTTCTAATTAACTTTTCACATTATGTAAAAACCTCCTTCTGGAAATCTGTAATGACCAAAGTTTACCTCCTCTGTGGATATTTATTGGTTGCAGGATTGAAACTCGTTGCAAAAACCTTGCTCTCACTGTACTTGGGTTTATGCTGTCTACTGTGCATGTATGGAATTCTTTCCAATGGCAAGCAAACAGTATCGCCAATACCTTTCCATTTTTCATATTCTTGTACATTCTTACCAGAATTTAGCTGATCAAGTTAAACTATGATTTGGTACATCCGATCCGAGTAAATATCAACTGGAGGAATGTAATTGAAATCTGTAGCTCTATATTGTCCTTGTTATGCATACTATCTCTGGTGTTTGTCCTTGATAGATTTTGTTTTGCAGAAGTTGGAAGGTAGAAAGTCTTGATTATGAATGTTGGAGGCAGTGAAAGCTGAACCTTACTGATGTACTTTTTCCAATATGCCAAATCTCAACACCTATTTTGTTCCTGTAGAGAATGCTGTGGGTTTCAGGCTATAAATTTCATGGTCCCATTATAGGTGGGTGGATTTCTGGAGTTGGGTTTGCAGTTCACATGCATCAAATCGTAATCTGAAATTTATATCTTTAATGGAAGCTTTAGAAAGTCGCATTTTCTTTTGCTTGATCTATAACTAAACTTATGCAGGTGCTGCTGATCCTATTCTTATCTTTTATAGCAAAAATAATTATTGGATCGACTTTTGGCAGTTTTTTTATCCCTAAAATAATATAATTTCTACCATGTACAGTGAGTAGAGGAAGGATTTTCTTCATTATGCGGTGAAGCAAACGAAATGTGTTGGGGTTTCATTGTTGATATCAGACCGAGCGTGGGGTTGTACACGTGCGATGTACGATGTACGATGCAACTGCAGTTAAACCACCAAGCAGGTGCTGACGAAAATATATAATGGAAGTCGAGGTGAAAAGACATGCTAAGACCAAAATAATTTTTGTGACCGACAATGTTCACAGCTCAGTCAAATCAAATTGAAAAGAAAGCACGTCTAAGCCACTTCCAAAAAAAAAAAAGAGTAATGCAAGACATGATCGTTAACTGAGGTGAAAAAAATGTAAATAACAAGAATAACAGTAACACCAAAAGTAATATTTAGTCAATAACAACTCACGATCATGTAATAATTTATTTTCCAACGTAAGCCCGATGTGATGTGGTTTGTGTGCCACCAGACATCTTTTTAATGATGGAGAACGGCCTAAACTTTCAGAAATTCTAGGTATCATATGGTTGACATCTTTTCAACCAGTCAGAAATCTTAATATATTTTGGATAAAATATATAGAAATTTTAAAAACAAAATAGCTATTTTCATGTAAATTTGTATAATTGTTTTATGTGAAATGACTGTTTACATTAATGATATGTAATTGCTTATATTCATAGCACAAAAAGAAAACACTTACGCCTACATAAACCCAATTGATGGAAGTGTTTCCATAAAATAGAAAGTGTAATGAGAACAACGTTATTATTTGAAAGTATTATGCGGATAATTTCCTTTTATGTATGGACTTTTTGCAGTATTATACAGTGGTGGTGCAAGGTTTGAAGAGTTGTACAAGGGAAAATATTTTCCTACACCATTTGCGTCTGACAACCTATTTTTAAAGGTATTTTTTTAGATCATTAAAAAGTTAAGAAACAAAGAAATTGAAGAATAAAATAATGGATCTAAAAGTTTGTTATATGTTAAAATAATAATAACCTTGTACACGTCATAAAAAAGTGGTGACATCGTAAATAAAAACCAATGGGATTATCAACTCTAGAGAGAGTGGAAAGCAGAGAGGAGAGACAACAGGGGTCACACTCTGGTCTCTGATTTCAAATTAAACACTTGTTCTTGTGTTTGTGTTTCCTCTGCAGTTCATTAAACTCTTCGCTCTCCATCACCACCAACCTAGGAAGCACTTCTCAAGATGCACGCTCATGGCCTCATCATCTCTCTCATTATTTTGTCTATTTTCTTACCCAATGTGAATGTGAGTCTTCTCTCCTCATCCTCTCCCCTAAATCCAAAAGAATGTATCAAAAATTGTACCTCAATTTTCTTAATTTTCATTATAAGCAGGCAAATGGTGGTGCAGCATCCATGCAGATGATGATGATGATGAATGACAACCGAAGAAAATTAGGAAGTTTCCAGATATGCGCACTATGCACCTGCTGTGGTGGCGCCAAAGGGATCTGCTTGCCCTCTCCATGTTGCTATGCCATCAATTGCAACATTCCCAATAGACCTTTTGGCTTCTGCTCCTTCACCCCTAAAACATGCAATTGCTTTCAATGCCATCTTTAGTTCTTTCTCTTCACACTTTTTCACCTTCGAATCATGATACTAATTCGGGTATTATATTCGGGTGTGGTGTGGTGGGAGAATAGGACATTCAAGCCTTAGCTACAAACCTCCCACATTTGTAATGTTTTTTGCTTCTTCTTTTTTTTTCATGATGGTTCGTGTATCAATGCAATTAGCCTTGGTATGTGTATTATTCTCTCTTTTCTATGTGTTTTATGATGCTACTAATGTCAAGTTATTAATAAAGCAAGAATATTGCACTTCTGTGTTGCTAAATTTGTGGCTGTGCGCTTTGGTTTGAAGAGTTGCTACTAAATTCTGCATCTTGAGAAGAGTGTTTTGGAATCTTTCTGACCTCATTTCGCAACAACCCACGCACTGCTGTAAGGATAATTTAAGGATCCAACTGGAATTGTTTGTAGTTATTCTAATCAGCTTTGTTTCATCGAATTTGGATTCTCTGTGTTGTTAATGTATTATGGACACTAATTTTGATGTTTTAAAATATATTAAAAAAATTAAAGTACTCTATGCAGCATATTGTTCATGTTTAGCGGGTTTTACTCTGTGCAGCATTTACCATTCAAGTATCGTCTAACATTTTCTGCACTGTCTTGCGAACAAGTTCTCTTGAAGGTGCTAGTGCATTCTAATGAATGATTCTAAATATAATTACTTTTATATTTTTAATATAATATGTATTATCGTTTTCATTGAATACTTTTTACTTTTATTTCTTCAAGTATAACCTAAGAACACCCGTTAAGATTTGCCTTAACTATACTGATGTTGCTACCTTACTGCAGAAATCATTTTATACTGCTGAAACCTTAGAATACAGTAAACGTTCTGTAGTTTTGAGGGGGAATAAAAGCTCACTGGCCAGTGACCACTACTAATTTTTCTGTTTTTGAAATCTTAAACTGCATCTCATCTTGTTATCGTTCAGACCCAAAATCTGTGACTGTCTTGTACAATGTTCTGGGAAGGAAAATGTTGAATAAAGTGATGATCCGAGTAGAAACAAGAGGAAGATAAAAGGAACGATCATAAAATGGTATAAACTCAATCTTCATTAACTCTTTTCAAATGAACTTGACAAGTTGACAACAATTACTTTTCTCAAATCAAAAAAATTGACAAAAAAAATGACGGCAAAAATGTTTACTCAGGATAAAAACAGGGTGAAGAATCTAACTTACAAGTTTCTAACTACCCCCTTATCATTATTTTATTTCCTTCAAAGCTGATCCAATAAAAGGTGAAATTTTCTATTTAAGAAAAAAAAATATTCCAGGAGTCATGTCCATGTGATCTTGTAAGCTTTCTCTGTATGTCTTTTACTCATGATCCACACTTGCTGAAGCTACCAGTAGCACTTTTCTTCACATATAATATGTTTTTTTCTGTACAAAATTTACATAAAACTTGTTTGCCAATCCAATTCTTACTCTGATGATGGTGGAAATGGATCCACCCAACATTCATCCTCGTTAACTGCTTTTTCCCAACGTTTCCTAAAAATATCTAATTCCCGGTAAGAAAGTCTCCTCACCTGCACAATGTTAATGTTAGTGATGACAGAAAAAAAATATGTATCACTCAGATATACTAAATGTTCGGCATAAAATTTTTCTCTTGCAAGAATCTCAAACATGTAGAGCCAAATGGCAAAGCAATTAGTTCATTGGCTTCCATCAAACATCAAAGGGGACCCCCCTCCCCCCCCCCCCAAAAAAAAAGTTGTTTTTCTTTTCTATCAAACAAACACCACCCAAGTATTAGCACATCCAGAGGCACAAGTTTAGCAAATAATCTTCCGAGTCCAGATTCTCTATTGGATTTTTTGGTATTGTCCTCTGTTGAGCATTAACCATACACTGATGTTGGTATTAAAAATCTTTTGAACATATTTTAAAACATCAAAATTTGTCTATCAGTATATTTTGAAGGTACAATAGAAAAATAATACAACAAAACTCAGCAGAGAATCCAATTCGAATCTGATTGGTATCAGTCTATGAATCAAAATTGGATAAAAACGTGGTCTTTTAGAGGTAACATTCAGACAATGCTTGAATAGACAAACCATGATAACATGGTAACTTACATCTACTCTATGATCCTTTTCCTGAGGATTAAGCTGCAAAACACAGATAAGCTTCAGTTTCTAGGAAGATAGAATGCGAGACACACATGCAAGGTAAGAATTGAGCAAAGAAATTATAGTGATTTAGAAAATTAAAACAAGTATTTCTTCATAATTAAACTCCAATAAAAAAGCCGTTTTTCTGACCACAGTCTGATCTACTCCTCCGAGGGTGGGACGATTGTAGTGGATAATGTATTCAGAATCCACAACACCAACGTTTTTTGTTCGATCACCCTATAACCATCAGAAATAAGGTCAGATTGAACTATAGAATGCAGAAGTAAAATGTAAAAGGAACAAAGTTTAAATATGTTAGCATTATTCTCTAATTAAAATTTATGTTTCATCAAGCTAATCACCATTGATTCTAGTTTCCACTATGAAAACAAAGGCTACCCAAATAAAAAGTTCATTTTTTTATTTGAGAATAGTACCACCAATGCCATATAGAAAAAGAAAATCAAATTTAACCAAACATGGTTTAACTTGCCTGAGCACAGTAACCAAGCTGCATGTCTAGACCCCATGCATGGATCAAATCATTCTGTAAAACAAACCACAGATTGTGAAGAAATATGAAACAGTATAGAACAATGCTTATGAATTAATAGTACAGAGTGGAGCAAAACCTGAATCATATACCAAACACAACGCCATGCAGCTCTTGAGAAAACAGGAGCCATCATTTCTATCCACCTGAAGCAAATTACTTCACCTTTTATTTCTTCAACCGTGTAAATAAAGGGAAATCCACATTAAATTTGTTTTTACAACGTTAAAATCTTACTTACCCTGTACAAGGTGGAGCTGTACTGTTATTGTCACACCCTTTACCATCATTACCAGCTTTATAGGTCCTTCTGCAAACACAACGACCAAAACCATCCATAAAAAAGCATGTTCTTCATTCAAAGCACACTTATCCATTACAAGGAAAACACAACAAAGGTTCTTAACCGAAAAAAACATAAGCAAACCTTAGTTGATGCTAGAAATAGGGGAGATGAGATGAACTTTATAGAAAATGTATAGAAGTGAACCTGTGCACTGTTGACCTTCTCAAACGTGCAGTAATCTGATGATGCACTTCTGAGATTTTAGGATCCAGTGCTGGTTGTGATATCTCTAACCCTTCAAGTTTGATAATAGAAACATACCTGAAAATATTTTCAGAAATATTTGGATGAAAGTCCATGACCATCAAACTATATTATTGCAATTAACAAATGTTGAAAGGGAATTCTACATACTTATCTGGATGGAAATGTTCTACTCCCAGGTCCTCGTCCCAAAGGAAAATGTAATCATAGTCTTCAACTATGTCAGGGTGTAAGAAACGTTTTGCAAACCACCTAGTCAATGAAAACATGCCCATGATGATAAAACATCCTCAGAATAACAAATAGTATTATTCAAAATATGGATCTGGTGGAATGTGAAATCACCCTAGAAACCTACCATTTGCCTTGACCGTTTACTGACACATGAATTACACGACTATTCCACTCAAGATCGTTCCATCCATCAACAGTACCATCATAGTGGAAGAGCATCACAGTGAAATTACTTTCCAGAAACTGCAATGTAGTGTAGAAAGAGGGTCACAAACCCATAAACAAGGTTAACGGACGTAATTTTAGTTAATTTTGTTTAATTTTTAACTGGTTTATTGATCATTCAACATTGAAAATTAGTTAAAGTTAGATGACTTTTTCACTTTATCCGTCCCGGTAAACAAGAAGAGTACTTGTAATGAACAATATGAAGAAAACTCATTAAAGTACCTTTTTGACCATTTTGTTCACAAGGTCTTTCTGCTTTATCCCAACTGCCATCGCAAACAAACTGCTTGATGCATTTAGCTTAACCTTACCATACCAGAAGAAAAGAAAAAGGGTTTAGTTCCTTTATCCTTTTTCTCTCAAAACTTTTTCAGATTTTGGCATTTAGTCATTGATTAACATTTTGACCAACCAAAGTTACTAAAACTTTAGTTACCACTTTTACTCTCTGCTATTAGGTAAAATGTTGATTGATACACATAATTGGCAGTCTAATAACTTGTCACGTAACAAGACAATAGTGGATAGTATTTTTGGTAACCTGTATTCTTAACTTTTCATCTATTCAGATCAGTAGATGACAAAAATATTGCAGTTCATCCAAAATTGCAGATTGATCATAAAAACTCAAATAAAGTTTCAGAACCGAAAAGGCCAGAAAACCCAAAAGAAAAAAACCAATGAACACAGTGTTGGTGGTGATGTTATGAGTTTTCTATGGCAAAAGAGTGTAAATTAAAGAGACTGCATATTCTGCATCAATAAACTATAAGAAAGAGATATATAGAAACTCACTTCTGCAGCAGCTTCAGGAGGTTCTACAGTGTGATGATGACCTCTCTTTCTAGGCATTGGAGGATCCCAGAGAGGTCGCAAATCGAAACTGGAAGTGGAGGACACTATCCCTGCAGGTAATGCCTCACTTCCCTTAGGCCTGCACTGGTTCTACTAAACAATATAAACAAATATTAAGCACCAAAATTCAGTACCTGAAAAAATTGCACACGATCAAGAAATATAAATGCCTAGTGCGAAATCGAACCTTGCATTTATCAACTGTTGCAGATTGTTGAGCGTCCATTTTCCAGCTTGATAATCCAGGCTGCATGGAGTTTGGAAGAATGTGATGAATTCTACTTAATCAAAGGCAAAGTCGTTAAGAGACAAGGATGATTCATATATACCTGTGATGAGAACATCAAACTCGTGAAAATTACAATAGCACAAATTAAACAAACTGCTGGGAACATCGCATAAAGACATGATCTTTTACTCTTTGAATCACCACCAGACAAAGCCTGGTCCAACATACGACAAGGTTAGGTAAAAGCAACCCAAGATGTTTTTTTTTTTTTTTTTTTCATAAAATTGAAGACCTTTATGGTACCCTTTTTCACAAAATGATTATTTTTTTCATCATCGATTCCTTATGTAAGACAAATGAGGCATAACATAACCCTTATAGCCATTGGCCATGCAAAAAAAGGAAAGAATCAAAGAACATAAAAAAAAAGGGAAACATGAATCGAAGCAAAAGTACGATGATAACAGAAGGGAAAAAAGAAATGGTACTCGAGAAGGTGACTTCATATTTGGTTTTGAAAAACAGAGGAGGGTGCTGTGGTGTGATGAAAATCGAAAGCAAAGGTCATGGAAAAGTGTTGATTAGACAGAAGCAACATTCAAGATAGAGAAGGAGAATTAGTGGCGAAGATGGTGATCGTGGTCGCAATCACGAATCTGAATTCTAAGGCATAGAAAAATTAAATAAAATGGATAAGTTTCTTTCCCTTGATTTTGAGTTTAGATTAGATATAGTTAGTTTACGTAAGGAGCGGGAACGGAAAAACTCATGCCACAAACAAACAAACTGACAAATATCATTGTTAGAACATCAAATTCATCTAACTTCTTATCTTTTCTTTCTTTCTTCTTTATTAAGAAAAATTAAGGTGGTTACAAATAATGCACACTTTTTTGTCTTTTGCTTCTTGTTCAGTCCGATCCCATTCAATCTCAATAACATTCCTTCTTTTCTTTTATAATGGCAATGTACCTTGCAACTATGAGCAAGTAATACTATTAATTTAATTTAATACTATAACTTTCTTGTTATTATTTGTTAGGGTTAAATATTTTTTTTCCAAAAAGTATGTTTGGCTCTTAAAAAAAATTATATATTTTTTATTATTATGCTTGATGAAGGTCGTGTAATTACTTTTTAGCAAACTACATGTAAAAGATTTTTCATGTAAGGAAGAAGTTTTAAAAGTCAACTATAATATAAATTCCACTAAGATGTTTTATATGATTTTTCTTAAAATACAGAGACCAAATAAATACGTAACTTATACGAAATATAATTTTTGAAAGTAATTTACAGACGAAAAATATATTTAATTTTTTAAAAATAAATAAATTGATTTATGTCTAACAATGATTTAGTGAAGTTGTGTAATTTGATTAGATTATATTTTAAATAATTCTCAGTTGTGTTAGAAAGTGGACTCAACATTACAAAATAAATTTAGAAAATGAGTTTTTGCATTCGTTTATGTATATTATAATTTAGTCTTATTAGAGTTGTGGTGTAATCTAATAATAATAATATCACTATTAAGGTTATATATATATATATATATATATATATTCCTAAATTATTATAATCAATGACACTGAACTAAAATAAAACATCTGTTGAGAAGGATTTACATTAACTTCTATACATAATTCAATGACTAATTACTTTATAATTTATTTTAGAGACTAAATATAATTTTTATAATAATTTAGAAACACAAAATATATTCTACCATTATTATTATTTGTGTTTTGTATTTGTTTAGGGAAGTGATAATATTATTCTCTTGGTAGGTTGCGGCTCTGTATCATGTGCTTGTATTTGAAGCCATTGAAAAAGGTAACAGAGACAACCATGTTGGCCATATTAGTATTTTCTCTGTATTTGGTTATTGATTTTTCTTTTAGTGAAGTTATCACTATCAAACTTGCCTCATGAATCATTATCATCCAAAAAAGCCAAATTAGATTTTCCTAACTTGCTTTTATTTACTCATATATGAAAATACTTCACAGTTTAAATTATCTCCCTTTGCAATAAATTGTATATATAATCTGCTCACAAATGGACAAAGAAACCTCTTCCACTTATCCACAAATATCATATTTTTTGTTGATTTGCAAACTAAATTTCAACTATTTTTAAATTTTCAATAATTTCAAATATTTTAAAGTATTTTTGAATTATTGAAAATGCTTTAAATCATTTCATTTATTGTTTCTGCCAAACTCAATAGTCCCACATCCCTTAGGAGTTAAAGGCTAATGCAATTTAAATATTCATTCATCCTTCCACCTTTTGGATGTCTTTTAAGATAAAACTGTGACAAAATTTCATATTCAAAATGAATAATACTCCATGTTCCTGACTTTAGGATTCGAGGCCTAAGACAATTTAAGTTTACCTTCCAAAGTAGGTGCATGATGATTGACGCTAACTTTAAAATTTGAAGCATAAGACAGTTTAAGTTTACCTTCCAAAGTTGACTATTGATTCAATGATGTCACTTGGGATCATAACAATTGTAAATCTATAAAAATAATTTATATAATCATATACACAAATTTATTATTTAAATTATATATCCAAATATTTAAATTTTTAAAATTTTAGTTATATAAAAAATAAATAGTTATACTAACTATACTAGAAATTATATTAAATTAAAATCAATAACAAGATTGTTGTAAATAAAAACATTTTAATGACTTCGTCGATTCATCACACATAGTAATATATAATCTTCCCTTCTATTAATGATTAAAAAGCGATATTTTTATATGTTCTTGCTTCTTTAGAAAAAAATTCGGTTTTCATCAATTTTACTAAAACGGAATATAAAATATCTCGATTAAATTCTTATTTAGTTATTATGTGCATTAAGTATAAATTGCATTTTCATTTTCAAATAAGGTTTTTTTATTAAAGTTTGCATATTTGAGTGTGTTTTTTTTCCATAAAAGAAGATAAAAATATTTATTAATTAACTCTCAAGGCCTTTTTCATACGCATAATTATTGCATAAAGTAAATAAAACTTTACTTCTTTTTAGTAGAATAATTAAATACACCAAACAAAATAAATTATGAATACACATCTGACTAAAGTATTTTTATCATTGTCAGCTCTCAAAATATATGTTTTACTATTAGTATTAGTAATTATGTATCACATATATCGCTTTAAGATTTTCTAACTACTTGAAAGTTTTGATTCCATTACATAAGATATTGTGTAGTTTTTATATTTATTATTTCAAAAAATGAACTAATAGGTTGGACTTAACTATATCTCTTTGATTTAAGCTATAATTTTTCTCAACGTTTATGGATTTTTCATATTAATCTATAACTCAAACTTATTTGCCATCTCTCTAATTTTTATTCCTTACCTTGTTACTCCGTTGGTTTGTTTTTTTGGGAGGTTAGACATGTTGTTCCAAAAAAACCCACAAAAATAATATTAATTAATAAATTTTAAATATTAAAATAATAACACAATTTATTAACTTGTGGATAATTGTGCAAACTGCAATAATTACATATTAGGGTAATCGAACGCGTGACTTTAATTCTAATACCAATTGTTATGATTAAACGCTTATTACTAGATAAAAAATTATAGATTTTAGTCAAGACGCAACTCTTTTTACTTTTTAAGCGTCACGATTCAATTATGAACTGACTGACTTGACTTCCGTTATAGGACAATTGATGCCACTTGTTACAATCGTGTAAACATCTTATTTATCAATTTAATATAAGGACGTGGAAAAATATAGACCTAATTTGTCAAATTATATTGAAAATTTTAATAAATGTGGGGACAAAAATGAAAAAAAATAAATAAAAAGTAAAACCGAATAAGATATTAAGTATGTAGCTAAATCAAAATTTACAGACACAAAAATAGTATTTTCAAATTGTAAAAAGGTACAAAGTAATTTAAAACTACAAATTTGTCAAATCTAAACTCAAATGCTTGTTTTCATTTATGTTTATATATTATAAATTTATTTTATTTTTTAATTGATATCATACTTCCAATTCACATATAAAAAGTTAGATAGCTCTTTACGAGGTAACATAATAAGTTTAAATATCAATTAAAATAAATTATGTTCTTGTCGTTATTGTCGTCCACGTATTTACCCTTTAGTGTTTATGTGTTCTCTTTACGATTATTCGAATAAGGTTTTTGAGTTTTATCTCACGAGTCTTCGACCAAGAAACCTGCAAAATCAACACTTTAATAATATGTCACGGATAATAAATACTGTAATAACTAAATTAGATGTTATATCTTGTAAATAGATTTTTATTATAGTATATGTATGAGTGTATTTTTATTACGAATGTATTTTTAGGATTATAAAAATATAAGAGATATATACAAGATTATTTTATTTCATTTATAATATATATATATATATATATATAAATTAAATTAAATTAAATGATTTTACATAATTAATCAAATGACATATTATGTAATATTTTTTTTAATTTAAATAATAAATACGAATTTAAACGAATATTTACTGTACAAACTTTAATATCCGAAGTCAATTCTTCAATTGATTTTAGAGTCAAAATTTATCTCAAACTCAGATCAAAATTCTTGTATCATATTCTTATAGCAAAATTTGTATGTAACCAAATTCTGCAAATTAACTTAATAAAATAATATTTACCTACTTATTATAATTTAATTATATTTTTAGTTGAGATTAATTTAAATTTAAATAGTAGAATTATGGAGATAATAATTGCGTGACATAAAATAATGGCTGCGGGAGACTTCTCTATGGTCAACTTGAGTGGTTCAGAAGTCTACTTCAACATTCACTTTACTTCTCAATTTATCTCTGAATGAAGTAAACGTTTATGTGCGAGAATTTAGATGCATCCACGAGATAAAGTTAAAAGCCCTTTCTTTCTTATCATCTTTTATTTTTGTATCATTTAGTTTTCTATTTATTTAATTATATCTAGCAACAATTATATATGGTCGTCATCCGTGTGATAGTTTATTTTTTCTTTCCTTTTTTTTTTTAAATTTTAATGTATTTAATGCGTTTGTTTTACTTATTATAACAAGACATCATATACATAAAATATATCTACTCACATTTTCAATATCTCGAAAAATATTCGTTAATTAATGGGACAACTTTATGAATTATTTTAATATATATATATATATATATATATATATATATATATATATATATATATATATATATATATATATATTCCATAATAATTCAACCTTACCACTTTTTAATTTTTTTTTGTTAATTTAAGTATAAAAGATGTGACGTAGCTTTTAATAGATAATTTTAATAAATAAAGTATCTATATTTTATATCCTATTATTTGAGTTATTTGGTTCATTTGAGTTGGTTTGATTAGTATAACTAAACATTTTTATTGAATGGAAATTGTGTTGTGAATGATATAGTAAGACAGTGAGAGGGTGGGTTATGTTGGGATAAAATACCCTGTAATGTAATGTGAGACTTTTGATTATGTGAAATTGTGAATTTTTGAGTATCAGAATGGTTTAGGGAGATTTTTTCAGTTAAATAATTATTTGCAACATGTTGGATTGATGAGTTGTTTGTGATCTTAACTGTTGAAGTGTTATTTATTTGTGCTGTGTTAGAAACAATGATAAAAATAAATTTTATATAAAATTACAAATGATTAATTTGTACGTTTTTTTTGTGTGTGTTTAAATTTATGTACAATTATATGTATACCTTGTGAAGATCAGGAAAAAAATGAATATTTTATAAATGTAAGATTTCCTCTAAAAGTTTAGTGTGCTATGATTGTCACATCAGTTATTTCTGAGAGGAAATGCTACTATAGGATTATAGGATGAGGTCGAGTGTATTGGAGGGGACTTTTGATTTGGGAATATTTACATAAAGATGATAACTGACGGTATGATATGAAAGATGATCATACTTAAGGAACCATGCATAGTGGAAGGAACACCAGAATCAGGAAAGTTTAAAGAGTTGAAATAGAAACATAAAGGAAGCTAATGTTTTTGCACTTTTTAAAAATATTTGGTTGATATTGGTTATGTTTCGTGTTCCTGATGCATGAATATTGTTTGTGATAGTGTGAAAATATATTGCTTGTGGTTCTGGTTTGATTTTTGGGTTGCACATGCGTGAGTAGGAAAGAATTTTGTTGTTTTCGCCCAAACGAGCAACCCTCGCCTGAGCTAAAATAGCAGAAAGCTCGTCCAAGTTCTGCTCGAGTTGTCACTCAGGCGACGAACTCCAGTTTTGAGCGAGAATAATCTCGCCCAGGTGAGGACGTCTTGCCTAAGCGAGAACTCCCATAACCTTCCAATGCTCCCTGTTTGCAATCTCGCCCAGGCGAGGGGTTGAGCGAGGGACTCTTATCGCTTGAGCGAGAGCTCTTTAACTTAAGCGAGATTGACAACAGAGTTATTTAAATGCGTTTGTTTCCATGATTGTTTGGTTTACCCTTCTTAAAGTCTGAGGTATATGATGTTGTGTATGTTTAAGTACGATGGAATGATACTGTTATATGTTGTGCTTGACATGAAATGAAGCGTGAATTGGTTGGTTGTGCATTTGCATGAGATTGTGATGCGTTGAGATAACATGAGGTTTTGGTGTGGAAACATGGACATGGTATGAGTAGACATAATTCCATGAAACTCTTGGCGAGATTTCATGGTGGTGTTGTAGTGTATATAATTAGATAAGGATTCAAGCAAGGTTGCATCCTGAAACTCTAAAAAATCAGTTAGTCTCACATTGAGCGGACTGATTCAAGTAGTGAGAGTAACAGGAGGTCCTAGTCTTTGGTAGGATAATGACCCATGGACTAACCTTGTGCGTGGTAAGGTGAAACCCATTGGCAATGGCTCTGTAGAGCAATAGAGGTCACCACAAGTGCAAACATCCAGTAAAACCGATCTCTTTATATTTATACGGATAAATGAGTCAGAGGATCTTGCATTGTTTGACATCACATGCCTTATGTACTTATTGAAATGCTTGTTTATAATCTATTTAAGATTAAATGTTTGTTTATATATACATATGTTTGATGGAAATATCTTTTTATCTCTAGCTTACCATTTCTCTCTGTGTTTGTATTCTCTGTTTGGCTTTTCCTTATTGCGATGATCACCAAATACTTGGTGTGAGCAGATATGGAAGCTCCTGGTGGTCATTCAAGTGATGGAAATGCAACTGTGTAAGCTAGGTTCTATTTTTGTGCTTGTTTGGAGCACAATTTGTGTGCTATTATTTTGTAATTCATTGCAAAGTTGAGCAATATGTTGTCGAAATTGTTTTTTTTAGTTCTGTTATTGACATTGTTCTGTGTCTTAACTTACCTTTCGGTATATTATGGATAACTGTAATAATTATTACCTGAATTACAATTACAATTGTTCTTCAAAAGGGTATTCCTAAGAGAAAAAAACTTAAGGATGAGATATATAATGTACCACTTGAGTTATTGTTGTATATAATGAGGAGAACAGGGTTAGTATGACAGGTGCAAAGTCTCACAATTCCATTCAATATATTAGTTTTTCGGAAGTAAGAGTCTTAGTCTAAACAAATATTTGTAGGATGATTCTTGAAATTTTTAATTATCTGACTTTAATTTAAAACTTTGGTGAAAATTATGATATATTTCCATTATAGATTATTTTTGTGATATTTAGCTCACACTTGCATTTTATATCTTGTGTTATTTTATTCTTGCGATGATAGTATATTATGTATATACGAGAGTAGATTTAGGAGCGGACGAGGATGGAGTTATCCATTAAAGAAGTGCTATAGGAACGAATTAGAGGATGTGTGTTAGTTTTGTTTGAAATGAAAAACTATATTAAGTTTTTAGTTCCTATTTCGAAGTATTTACCCGAACCATATCTTGAAATACTCTACTATTGAGTTAATGACTAAATTATAACTTAGTTTAACTATAATCATTGATGTTATGAATGAGTTATAATCTTAATTATAATTATAACAAAATATAAAAAAATAAGATTGTTACATACCCAATAACACACGGGAAATAAATCAATTTGTTAATAGTGGAGAAGAATAGTTGTTGTTATGATAATTTAGATGTAAAAACGTTGATTTTTTTTGGTGAGATATCATTTATCAATTTTAAAGATTCCAAAAGCTTATTCAATCTTAAAAATGGGACAGTTAAAAAAAATTATAAAATTCAAGGTATATGATAAATGCACTTATACATTCTACTTTAAAATCGCATAAAAAATATTTTAAAGAAATTTGTACATTTTTTAATAGCAACATACATTTATAATTCTAATATAAAATAATATGAAATTCGTCGAGGTTTTGAAAGAAAATCTTATCGAGAATTTTATTTATAAATTCTAAAAGACTTTTTGTGAATTATTTTACACTACATTTTTTCATCATTATTCATTACTATATTTCGATATCCTTTCAATTTAAACTATTTAGTGTAAATTTAAATACAATTAACATAGTAAAATCATTTAGGTTAAATTATTATTTTTTCTTCTATTTATCAAGTAATATTAGTTTGGTCCTCAAGTTGTTTTTTGTGTCAATTTTGTCCTTATTTTTTTAAAAATAATTCAATTTGGTCATTGTCGTTAATTTTGACTAAACGGTATTAAAGTCAATGTCACGTGTCAATTTCTTATTTTTTTTAATTTTTTTTATTTTTTACATGTGTCATTTTACATTTGTGTCACGTGTCAAAATAATTCAATTTGGTCTCTATATTTGTTTTTAGTTTCAATTTAATCCCAATTTTTGTAAAAGCAATATTGTCTATCCTTAAATTGACACTCAATTTATTTTTTGTGTAAATCTTATGATGATACTCTTACTAAAATCGACATTTTTATTAAATATTTGTAGAAATATTTTTAAACAAGCTTTTTTTAGTTTTATTATTAAACAAAGTTAAACCCCAAACTTAATTTCAACTAACAATTTTGTCATCATATATAAAGACATCAAGTGTATCATATTATACAAACTTAATGAAAATTATAAATCAAATAACTTGTCACACATAAGATTATGAATTAAATTTCAAGTTTAAAACAAAACCAAAGTTTAATGTTTTGTATAGAATTTAAAGTTAATTTTAAATATTTCTAAAAATATTTAATAAAAACGTTAATTTTAGTAAGAATATTGTCATAAGATTGATAAATAAAGTGAATCGAGTGTCAATTTAAGAAGGACAATATTGTTTATTTAAAAAAAAATGGGACTAAATTGAAATTAAAAACAACTATAGGAATCAAATTAAATCATTTTGACACGTGACACAACTGTGAATTGACATATGTAAAAAATAAAGTTTTTTAAAAAATTAAAAAAATAAAAAAAAAAACCAAAAATTGACACGTAAGTTTGACTTTAACACCATCTGATCAAACTAATGATAATAATTAAATTGAATATTTTTTAAGAAAATAAAAATAAAATTGAAAAAAAAACTTGAGAACGAAACTAATATTACTAAATAATCCAATGAGTAATTTAACTAAATATTTATTATAATTATTTTCTTATATTTAAAAAAGTGTAATCGAATAATGTGATGGCGTGGGTGTTGTATAAACCCTTGGCAGTATGGAGAATGGAAGAAAAGAAAGGAAAGAACAGAAATTACAGTGTGGAAGCAAAGCCCTTAACCCAGCAGGGGCATCAAAGGGAGAGAGAGGAGAGAGAGTAAGTAACCCAGGAACCCTTTCTCTTTTTCTGTCGTTTTATTGCGAAAACCATTCATTCTTAGCGTCGTTTCGTGTATCTATGTGGAATATCTGTGGTTCACTGAGAGAAGATTAGGAATGGGATTTGTTTATCTCTGTGGCGATAATCGAAACTGAAATTAACCTTATTCTTTTCAAAAATCCTACACCTGAATTTGAGTTCGTGGTCCGTTTCTAGTTCGCAGGTTGCTTCTAACAACTCAGAATCATGTCTTGGTGCACCATTGAGTCCGATCCCGGTATGCAAAGTTCATGGCTTTTTGACTAGGGTTCACGGTTCATGCAGTATTTTGTTTGATATAGATGTTGATTGGTACATTGTTTTAGAGTTGATTTTGCTTCTTTTTCTCCCCAGGCGTGTTTACAGAGCTCATTCAGCAAATGCAAGTGAAAGGTGTACAGGTATTTTTGTTAGACTTATTTATTTTTTCGTTGTATTTAGCTTGGTCTTGGAGTGGGATGTTGGTTTTTGTTTCTTGTTTAGGAGATTTTGCTTCCCTTGGGGTGTGGTTGGGATTTGGGTTTTGAAGGGGACAACAATTTTTGTGTTTTTGATAAATTAATAAATATTCTCGATTTTACTTATTATTTTTTAAAATGACATGATAGATTAATTTGTTTATTTTTATGAACTTTGCATAACTGTTAATTTGGAATTGATAAATTACCCTCCCCTGCTAATTTCAAGGCGCAATGTTGCATTCCTGGGAATATTATTCCCACGAACATGTTTGGTTGGCATTTAGTATCAACATTATAGAGATATTTAATTGGAAATTTTTTCTATTTGTTAGTACTGTTATTCAGGTATTTTTTTAAGAAGTCTTTGTGTTGAACTCTATTGTATACTAGCATCTATAATAATGTGAATAACCCGTTGGAGAGAGGAGAGGGAGAATACAACCAGGGGAAGCTAAAAGTACCCTCCAAACCTTATAAAATGAGAAAGGAAAATGAACAAAATATAGAAAGCATCAATGAAAAGGTTGCCAAGTCTATTGCGGATTGTAGCTAACTCCCTTGAAGCAATCGTGAATCTATGAGCACAACGGCAATTAGAATTGATAAACACAACCTATCCTGTAATAATTTTAGCAGTAAAGAGACTTTCTTAAAGATGCAAGCATTTGATCCAACCAAAGTCACCTGTAGACTTAACATACCGTCTCGAAAATGTCATCCTCCTTGTTTTCTCAAAATTTGTAATGAAGTAATGAACCATCAGAAGCACCACCAAACCCCTCCAAAGGAAAAGGACACTGTCTGCTCAAACAGAAATCTTAAAAGTTCATCTCATGGTAGCAGAGATAAGCAAAAGGGCTGCAGGTCAACCTAATAGCAATAAAAAGTGAGAGTTAAAGAAGGACGACCTTTGTAAAGTTAAAGGGTTTGTGAGGAGGTGAAAGACCTCTATCTAAAATTAGATTTCTCATGGGTTGCCTTTTCAAACAAGAAAGTATGATCTATAGGGAAAATGAAAAATTATGCTGTAGAAGTGGACGGGCTGTCTTTCTACCTCTGCATGTCCTTTGAAAAAGCTTTTACCTTGTCAAAAAGATTTATATTCCTGGACATTAGTTAAAAGCACATTGTTAATTGCCATTTCTTGCCAAATTCAGGGCATGGCTATTTGGAATTATTCCGAGTCTGTTAATATCCTAAAAACTACTAGAAAATTATCGAATATTTCAATTCGATGACCATGGAACTTGTTAAATTTTGTGATCCAAAATAAATCTGATAAATTACAGGGCTTAGCAAAATCAATTTATTTTTCGTTTTGGTTCTAGTTAGAATGCTATCCTCAATCACATATATCTTGGCAGGTTGAGGAACTATATTCTTTGGACATTGACTCTCTCAACAGCCTAAGGTTGGTGCGCTATTTCAGCTAGTTTTGAACTTCCATATGTTGTGATGATTAATTTGTGAATGTTGGACTTCTATCTGTCTGGGGATTTTATCCTCGATTTCAGGCCTGTTTATGGGTTGATTTTTCTTTTCAAATGGCGTCCAGGAGAAAAGGATGACCGAGTCGTAATCAAAGATCCCAACCCTAACTTGTTTTTTGCTAGCCAGGTTATTGTTACTATTTTAATAATTGAAATCTAAAATCACAATTGTTCTCTGCGTGATTTTATTGATCTCGGGTTGATTTGTAGGTAATAAATAATGCTTGTGCAACCCAAGCGATCCTGTCCATTCTTATGAATTCACCAGATATTGACATTGGTCCGGAGCTGACAAAATTGAAAGAATTTACCAAAAACTTTCCTCCTGAACTAAAAGGTTTAGCTATCAATAACAGTGAAGCCATACGAACAGCCCATAATAGCTTTGCTAGGCCAGAACCTTTTGTCCCCGACGAGCAAAAGGTTGCAACTAAAGATGATGATGTTTACCATTTCATAAGCTATCTACCTGTTGATGGGGTGTTATACGAGCTCGATGGATTGAAGGAGGGTCCTATCAGCCTTGGTCAGTGCTCTGGTGGGCAAGGTGACTTGGAATGGCTGAAGATGGTGCAACCTATGATACAGGAGCGCATTGAAAGGTATTCCCAAAGTGAGATAAGATTTAATCTCCTGGCAGTCATCAAGAACAGGAAAGAGATGTACACTGCTGAGCTGAAGGAGCTTCAGAAAAGGAGGGAGCGCATTTTGCAGCAGCTGGCAGCATCAAAGTCGGATAGACTGGTGGACAATAGCAATTTTGAGGCACTGAACAATTCCCTCTCTGAAGTGAATGCTGGGATTGAAGCTGCTACTGACAAGATCTTGATGGAGGAAGAAAAATTCAAAAAATGGAAAACAGAAAATATTCGTAGGAAACACAACTACATACCCTTTTTGTTTAACTTTCTAAAGATTCTTGCTGAGAAGAAGCAGCTGAAGCCCCTCATTGAGAAGGCCAAACAGAAAACAAGCAGCCCGTGAAGAACGTTTAATACAAACTTTTTATGTGGATTTCCCGGATATGAGTATGCCCATATGTATCACGTTGCACTTAATTTTTTTAACATTTTGTTAAGTACTGATGCACAAGCTTCTTCTGATCCATGGATATAACTCTACCCTCTTTGGTAAAGATTCATTAGTTCTATTTACTAGTGGTTCTGGGTTAAATAATATATTGTTAGGGGATGAATTTAATCTTCAAAGTTAGTCTTTACCCCCTTCTCATATCCTCGCTTGTATTCTCTCTCTGCAGTTGAAAGACAAAACTTTCGAAAACTAGTGATATCAAGCTACTCCCCACCTCTTCTTTCCTTGTGAATGAGGAAGTGCCATGAATGTTCCGAAATGTTTAAGGAAACCATCACATTTTGTTTGACATTCCGAGGAATGTACAACATAAATGTTCACCGTGAAAATTTGATCCGTAAAATACTAGTTTTTCAACTCCCGTACTACTGATGCTCTGGGTCTTGATTTTCTTTGCATAATAATGAACCGAGTATATTTAAGCTTTGGGTTAAATAAGATTTTAGTTACTGAACTCTGATGTTAAATTAAAATTTGTCACTCTTGATTCTTCTTGCATAATAATGAACTATGAATGAATATGGTACTTTAAACCTAATTATACATTAGACAGATCAAAAAATGTATCAAATTTTCAGATAAGATAAATCTCAATTTCCTGTCAAAGTTAAGAAACTAACAACGTATTTAACATTAAGTTTTTTTTTTTTCAATTGTGCAAACCCTTTAAATTTGATAGTTAGTAATGAAGTTGCAAACTTACGAGTATACTTTTGCATGCAACCTTTCCCGTTTATAAAAACACGTATATAAAATATAATTTGCAAATCACTCCAAGATGCAGCAACCTTGCTCTTTTATCATAGGGTGGTATTTGGAACGATCCTTATGTCTTGCCATTTACCATTTGATTTAAATTAAACTTCTTTCACGATCACGAATAAATAACAATAGAGGTCTTTGCACATAAAGAGAGGTAACTCAAACTTGTGTGTCTTGCACATAAAAAACATCCTAAAATTACGAAACATATTTATCTAGCGCACTCCGTAAATAGTGCAAGCCAAATTATTTTTTATCTTCATAAAATTCAAAATTACACAAGGTAAAATTCAAAATTACACATGCTCAATCAAATGATTAGATGGTATCGTGTAACGGTAACGGTGGTTGTTACTTGTTTTACAATAATTTTTTATTATTCTGATAAATTCATTGGAGAAGAAGAAAAAGGTTACGGAGAGAGAAATAACACATTTAAATAATTTATCTAGTAAAATAAAAAAATAAAAACAACGAATGTTATCATATGTTTATGGGAAGATAAGAAATTAGAAAGCACGTTAAAGCGAAGGTGGCATGAGCATTTGCATTTCCCTCCTCCATGACGCTAGTTGCTTCAATTTCTCCTCCTCGTGTTGCATTACATTGAGGAAGAGTGTTATATGTTTCTGATCCTGAAACGGTACCGTAGCAAGAGTTATAGCTATTATAGGTAGTAGCGTGCGTGGTTGATCAATGATTTGATCAGAATTGTGATCGTGGATCGAAGCAATGTTCAAATTCTTGAAAGAGGTGGTGGCTGGATCTGGCACCGGCCTCAAAGATCTTCCGTACAATATCGGTGAACCTTACGCTTCTGCTTGGGGCTCGTGGCTTCATTTTCGCGGCACCTCCAAGGTAACTCAATGTACATATTTTTTTTATTCCTGAACGAGTAACTCCTAGTCCAATTATGCGTGCATAATGTTTATGTCAATGTTAGCTTCAATTGGAAGCTATACCTAACTAATTTGTCGTTAATTTGGTTTTGGTTTTGGTTTCAGGATGATGGTGCTCCAGTGTCAATATTTTCTCTGTCTGGGAGCAATGCTCAGGATGGACATTTAGCTGCGGGTCGTAATGGTGTTAAGCGTCTACGCACTGTAAGCTTTGCTTGTATTGTGTTGCTGCGGGGTTTCAAATTTTGGATGTTTTTCTCTTTTTGATGGTGCACCGTTTCAGGTTAGGCATCCAAATATTTTATCTTTTCTTCACAGCACAGAGGTTGAAACTGTTGATGCTGGTTCTCCCAAGGTTACAATTTATATGGTGACCGAGCCTGTGATGCCGCTGTCAGACAAGATTAAGGAGCTAGGTCTTGAAGGTAGCCAGAGGTATGAATGCAGTTTCTGCTGCATGATGTGGTTCAGTTGCTAAAACATTGATTGGCAACTTTCATTGCACATGATTTCGAGTGTAACATTAAATTAAAATAATGCAGGATGAAAGCTTTTGAATTTCAATTTGATTTTGATTTTGCTATTTTGTATCAATTGGTTTTTGAATTGAGAAAATAGTATTCATTTGTTATATTTTACTCCTTATCGTGGTTGTAGGGATGAATATTATGCTTGGGGACTGCATCAAATAGCAAAGGCTGTGAGCTTCTTAAATAACGATTGTAAACTGGTGAGTGTTCATGAGCTAATATAAGTATGGTTTTTATGCTCTCTGGTTATTGTTTTGTTTTTTTCTTGATAAGCTTTGCGTGTTGCAGGTTCACGCTAATGTTTGCTTGGCAAGTGTCGTTGTCACACAAACTTTGGACTGGAAACTCCATGCTTTTGATGTTCTATCAGAGTTTGATGGGAATAACGAAACTTCCTCTGGGCAAATGCTGGTAATTTAGTGTTTGGAAGTAATACCTTCTTTTCTTGTCAACTTTAGAACATGTTTCTTGGTATGTGGTTGAAAAAGGTCACGATGGCCTTACACTTTAGCAGACCCTAGTGTGACATCAAAACAAGCTATAGGCATGTGTTCTCTCTTGAAAGAGGGAGTCTTTTTTTCCCAGGGGGGGATGGGAAGGACCTCGCTACGATTTATGACACCTTTTTTTTATCGTCTAAAAGAAAAAACTCAAGCTGTGAAGAAACCTAATATCTATTCCTCGCATGTTTTCCATTCAGCAATATGCATGGCTTGTTGAAGCACAATACAAATCAATGGAACTGGCAAAATCTGACTGGGCTGGAATTAAGAAGTCTCCTCCTTGGGCCATTGATTCTTGGGGCATGGGTATGTTATTCTCAGTTATAATGCATTATGACGGCAATTTGAAATATTAAGTGCAATGGAGCCAATTAACATTTTGGCATTGTTACAGTTTCTCTTGCTTGCTGATGGTCGCATTTCATGTCCTCTTACTAGCCTAATCAATATGGTTGTACCGTGGTGCCCAGAACATATATTCTGGAATTCGTTTTCATCTATAGCTGGCCATAAACAAATGAATTTTACTTGTGAAACTACTTTAATTTTCTTACTAAAGATATAAAAACCGATATTGAACCTCACCAAACATCTTAAGCTTTTGCAAAAGTTGGTCCTTGACATGGTATCAAAGTTTCTATGATAAAATGGTAATGAATTTGATCCTCCACCCCTGTTTCTTGTTAATCTAAAAGCTGAATTTCAGCAAGAGAAAGATACAGCCTGTAAACTATTTATGCTTCTGATCCAGAGGGCCCATTTGCAAGGAGGTAGGCTATTGATATAAAACCAATCTTGAACCATCACCTAACTGCTTAAGTTTTTGGACAGAGTGGTGCTATAAGTTAAACTCCATGCCCGTTTACTCTGGGGGCTTGGTTCTGTTTGTAATTTACTGTTTTTGCTAAGAATGGATCATAATATCAATTTTTGTTCTTAGTGAAGAAGGAAGAACTAGAAATAATGTATCTTATGCTTTGCATAATGTTACGATAGTTACCAATCGACTTCTTTGCAGTCCTAGTAAGTAGCAAATCATATTTAGTTTGGAATTTATTGTTTACATATTTTGTTTAACCTTTTCCCTTATAAGTATTCCTTAAGAGCATGGTTATATATCAGAAAAAAAAAATGTTACCATTTGTCCATGCATTAGTAATATTGGTTAAAATGATGTAAACTGCACAGATATTGTTGGTTTACAGAATAGACCTCTCAAAACCAACAAATTCTTATTTTATAGGTTGTCTTATCTATGAGCTATTCTCTGGTTTAAAGTTGGGCAAAACGGAGGAGTTACGCAACACTGTCTTCATTCCTAAGGTCAGCCTGCTTAGGAATTTACTGTTGTTGTCTTTGTTCGTGTTACTACATATAATGTTTATTAAGTGAGGCTTTGATCTGTTGGTTACTTTTTTATATCTCATTCTAATAAAATATTCATTCTTCATCTCTGATTGTCTTTTTGTTTTTGGCTTACAGTCTCTGCTTCCAGATTACCAGCGGTTGCTGAGTTCTACACCCTCTCGTAGATTAAATACATCAAAGCTTATAGAAAACAGCGGTGAGTGCTTATTGATATATTTATAATTTGTTTTACAGAAACTTGGTTAGCTTAGCATTGTTACAGTTTTACTTCTTTGTTTGAACTTTGAAGGATTGTTTTGCAATTTGTCTTATATGCTATAGGATACAGTGTATTCCTCTGTCAGGCTACTTAAAACTGTGCTAGTTATGTCTAGGTATTTTCCATTCGGGCTGGCTTTACTGCGGTAGGATTGTCATAGATTGTAGTTTAAAACTTCATGGGAACGTTGGTAATTATTGGAGTTTTGATAGCCTTAGTTTTTTTGAGATGGTTGCTTAGCATTTTTGGAAGAGGTTCCATGTTTGATTAATACATTCAAGTGTAGTTTATAGCTTACCAGAATGCGTTTAAAACTGATGTTGTATAACTCTAACTTCCTGAGTTTACTGTATATAAGAGAATAGAGAAATTTAATGGCTTTTCTTGAAAAGAGGATTAATCAAGGAGAGGGGGTGTTGAGTATTACATGCATGCAGAGGTTATGGTTTATATGATAGAGTGTTGTTGGGAGCACATTCTAATGTAAATTGATCTTAGCTTTTTCAGATTTAGGACTTAGGAGGGAATTCTTCTGCTTCATGATCAGGTGAAAACAAGCTAAAATAAAATCCAGTTCAATAATCTATACCACATTCTAAATGTTTGCTTTTCTTGTTTTGAACTTCTAATAGTTATTATTTTCTGTCATGATATAAATCTCTGCAACTTTAAGTTTGTTGGTAATGGATGTGCAGAGTATTTTCAAAATAAGTTAGTAGACACGATTCATTTCATGGAAATTCTTAGTTTGAAAGATAGTGTTGAGAAAGACACTTTCTTCCGCAAGCTTCCAAATTTGTCAGAGCAACTTCCTCAGCAGATTGTGTTGAAAAAGGTCTCTTTACAAGTTCAAATTAAAAACTTTTAATGTTCAAAATTTTATCCCAATTGATTAATGAGACAATTTTGGTTTTCGCAGTTGCTTCCTTTATTAGCTTCTGCACTTGAATATGGTTCAGCCTCTGCCCTGGCTTTGACTGCATTGTTGAAAATGGGTTCCGCACTGTCAGCTGAGGAGTTCTGTGTCAAGGTGTATAATAACTTCAATACCTTTATGATGCCCCTTTTCTTCGTTCTTTCTTATTGTTTGATTCTCTCACTAACTAGGACTCATCTCATTCCTGTATTGGATTTCACTATATTATACTTAGGTGCTTCCAACCCTTGTTAAGCTTTTTTCATCAAATGATCGAGGTATTCGAGTTGGACTTCTACAACATATTGATCAGTATGGGGAGTCATTATCAGCACAAGTTGTTGATGAGCAGGTACGTTATCAGAATAAGATTGTTTTTTTTTTCCGTGGTATAATATATGAAGATTAATGTTATCAATGTGGATATTTTTATTCTATTGTTGACATTTGATGATCAGGTTTACCCTCATGTTGCTACTGGGTTCTCTGATACATCCGCTTTTCTGAGGGAACTTACTCTCAAGTCCATGCTAATTCTGGCTCCAAAGGTCTGTCTTTTAGTATTCATATTGGCTAAATTTCTGTCTTTTCGTAATGTTATTGGTGTAATTAGAATTTTAGGCACTAAAAATTTGTTCAGAAGAGGCGTGGGTTGTGTTAGAGCTTGGGAATTAGCATCACGGAGAAGCTCCTATTGCTATTAGAACTACCAATAAATCTTAATTACACTAATCTATGTTTGAATAAGTACATGTTTGGGAATGACTAAATTTCGCGAAATTATTGCTAATTTTTTAAGATAAATTAAATGTTTTCAAAGAAGTTGAATGATGTTGGGTTTGCATAATTGATTTTGAATGCACATCAATGAGATAAATGGGTTTCTTGTGATCGCTTTTATAATACCGAATTGTCTTTGAATTCTGATTGACTCTTAAAATTGGTTTTTGATATTATATAAAAGAAGAAACTAATTGAGACAGAGAATATTACACAGAGAACATATGATAAAGAACTCTCCTAAACAAAAGGACAGAAATAAGAAGTACCAAGAAAAAGAAATTCAATGAAACGAAGTGTACCCAATCGCTCAGTATATGTTAGTGAACTCTGTTAGCATCTTAAGAAAAGAAAAGTTAACATAGTTAGAATATTAATGAATTAGTTCGTTCAGGTGTTAATTAGATATAAATAGGGGAAGAAGGATAGGAGATAGAGTGAGATGTTCAATTATAAGTTGAGCATTAGGTCTTTGTGAAAAGAGAGATTCTTTGTAAAGGAGAACCCTTCGAGAAGAGAGTGTTGTTTTATATCTTGTTCTATTGAATAAAATCTTTTTTTTTCTCTTTTCAATTTTTGGTTCCTGACACAACCTCAATTAAATGCCATGTTTTTGAACGCTTTGTTCCTTTTTCTTTACGGGTTCTTTTCTTCTTTTCCAGCCCAAATCTTCTTTTCTATTTGATGAGTCTTTAGTAGCTAATTTTATTTGTTAAAATGTTATTTGTCTCATAATTGCAGCTGTCTCAAAGGACCTTTTCGGGGTCATTATTAAAGCATTTGTCAAGGTTACAGGTACTGCTTCAACTATTAATGTGTGGGGAACGAAAGCTGACTGGGAAAGTGAACAATTTTCCTGGTTTTTCCTTTTCTAAAATTTATAAAATCTACAATTTGTTCTCTATAGGTCGATGAAGAACCAGCTATACGAACAAATACTACCATCTTGTTGGGAAACATTGCAAGCTACTTAAACGAAGGGGTATTATCACATGATGTTTTCTAGTTCAGATAGTTGCCGTACTTTTGTTTATTGTTAGAAAATGTTCATTGGTTAATAACTCCTCGGAGCTTTTTCTCAGACAAGAAAAAGAGTGTTGATTAATGCATTTACAGTCCGTGCTTTACGTGATACCTTCCCACCTGCTAGAGGAGCAGGTATTGGACTTACCCCGAACGACGTATTACATTTTTTCTTCAGTTTTGCAACAAAATGTATTTTTTCACCATTTTAAATTTTAATTTACAGGCATTATGGCTTTATGTGCTACCAGTTCCTACTATGACATCACTGAAATTGCAACTCGGATTCTTCCTAATGTTGTTGTGCTCACAATTGATCCTGACAAGTTATATCCTGCTGATGCTTTATTTTCTTATATCCACTTTCAATTTGTGAACAAGTTTGTTAGTCAATTGATTTCTATATAACTAATATTTTTTAGTTGGTTAAATCCTTTTTTAAAGAAAAAAAGTTCTTGTGTTGCACAGTTGCTTCTTAATTCCTTTTTTTATGTTTTAAATTTTTTACGTTAGGCTCTTAAATAATGAATGTTCTTTATTTTTGTCCTGTGTGCTAATTTGTATGTTTTGCCAATCCTCATATTCTGCATAGAGATCTTTCTTTTCCTTGGAATATTTCACCTTTTTCAAGGCAGTGATTATATGTTTTTCTTGTCATGGTTCAAACAGTGATGTGCGATCTAAGGCATTTCAAGCTGTTGATCAATTTTTGCAGATGGCGAAGCAATATTATGAAAAGGTATACAATAAAATTCTTTTTGACTGTTGCCCAGATGCATAATATGGTTCTAAATATTAGCGTGTATCTTTGAGAAGAAAATAAATTTACGTTCAGAGTTAATTTTTTAAAACCCTAATTCTAATTTCATGTAAATCCACTCAGATGGCATGGGTGTTCCATTTCATTTTATCACATGCCCTTCTTTTTCCCCCTTCCAACTCAGGTATGGGATGGAATCAATCCCTTTTTTCATTCCATTATAAAAATTATCCAAACAATGGAATGGGAATTCTCTTCTATTCCAAAAAATTTTATTCCATTCTTCTGACCATTATATATCCAAAAGCATATTCTCCCTTAAGGAATAACAGTCATTCTTAACATCTTATAAATTCAAAATTGAAGTTGTTTTGAATTAATAACTTAAGAATTTAAACGGGAAAGCCTTGGTGCAAAGGTAATACTGTTTCCTTGTGATCTAAGGTCACGAGTTTAAATCTTGAAAATGGCCTCTCTCTGCTTAGAGGGGCAATGCTGTGTACATCCACCCTTGCTGTATCCAACTAAGTGGGAGCCTTGTGCACTAAGTCACTCTTTCTTTTCTATTTTAATAAATATTTTTTAGATTCTACCTACTTATACATATCTCCCTCATAATTTATTTTTTCTTTTAATTTAGATTTTTTGGACTTTACCTAAATCTAGAAATAGTTGTGCAGTGTACTCTAGTTCCTGCTTTACCTACTAATGCTCTTTGTTACACATTTCTCAGAAGGAAAATTCACTGTTTAAAGAAAGTGTAACTATTCTGGTTATCCCGTAAGGCCTGCTTCTCATCATTTAAACTAACAATATCTAGGATGATTTGCATGGGCCTACAGCTGAACGTCCATACTTATGTATGTACAGTCAGGGTATTCTTTTGCTTATGCACTGCCATCGTCCTGATCGCAGTAGTAAGAATATTTGCAAAACATCAACGCAAGTGTGACAAAAGGGTTGAAGCCAAGGAAATTAGGGGGTGTTTGACAATTATGATCTGTACATTTCGAGAATAACCTAACATAAAATTTTACCGCTTAAGTATTTTAGTCTTGCACCAAATTAGAATGGCTCATGTCAGGCCAGCATTTGAAGTTTTGTAAATGATCTGTAAGTTTCAATAACTGTCTTAATAGTGACAGTTTGTTGCCACCTTTAATGGTGAATTGTGATACTGATGTTCATGCTCTTATCTTTAGACGAATACAGCAGAGGATACTGAGGAAGCTAGCATGGGGATCTCTTCAATTCCTGGAAATGCTGGTTTACTTGGGTAAGTCAGTTCAAACTTTGTGGCCTGGCTGTTCACATATTAAACAACAGAGAATAAGTAGTGCCAGCTGGAGTTTTACGATATTGAGTAATTTAGTTTACACTATTTAATGTGAAGTTGCGCCTGTTTTTGTTCTAAATTAGTCAATTAAAAATGCATGGACTCTTTGTTGTCTACTTATGTAGAATATTAGTAGTAACAATCATAGCTAGAACAAACACGCCATTGAGTGAAACACACACGCCTCTCTCTCTCTCATTGAGTGAAATTCATGTGGGTTTTGCTAATTACGTAGGTTTTTTTCCTTATTTGGTGGGGTCCATTCCAAAAATAGTGGGACCTACAGGAATTTCAACTAATGGATAGTGTGTGTTGCTATTACGCCTCTTGATGTGATGGTGTATAGTATACCATGTAAAAATTTGTCTTTGTTTGGGTTGGGAGGGTTTGTGTCTAGATTTTGCAAGTTTCAGTATATAAACTAGTTAAATGATGCTATCTTTTGTCATGCCACTGTAAGAAAGGTACTTAATCAGTTGAAAAAATAAAAACCTGGCAGTAGTTGTCTTGTCTAAACAGTCCTGAGGAGCTCAGCATCCCATTAGGGGTGCCTGCTTTTCTAGCTGAGATTCAGTCTTCTTTAATTGCACCTAAGCTGCTGAGCTGTTTCTTTGCATTATGGTTTCTGACTTATTCTCATCATTGTGTAGATGGGCTATGAGTTCCTTGACTCTGAAGGGTAAACCTTCTGATAATGCTCCAGTCTCTTCTGTGAGTTCTACGGCACTTCCTCCAGCATCTGCTAATGCAGGCTCGGGTATGACAGATGATCGGTCTCTTGGCTATTTTAAATATGATTTACTATTGTGTATTCCTCTGAGTATGTGATCAAATCTTCCTCTCCCCCATCCATTTTTGCCTGCTAACCTTCATAACTCAATACACAAGGGTAAAAAAATATAAATTTAGGACAGATTTATCATTATAAACTAAATTAACTACTTTTCTTAATTCTGATGAACAAAGTAATTGAGGCTCATAAATAAGAATGCAGAGAGTAACTTTAAATCTGGTAATGCTTTTGTAACCAACTTGAGTCACTCAGTTCGCTAGTACTTCAGTGGAATAATGTCATCGTCTTTGATGCGCGTTTTGGCACGTAGGCAATTTAGGTATTACAAGTTCGTCATTGCATTTGTTAATATGTTGAGATGATGAAATCTTTTTAATAGTGAAATTTTTGCGAGAAGGACGGAACAGCTTGAAGAACTTTCTCTCTCTCTCTCTCTCTCATATTTGTATAAATTTAGTAGAAAATTGAGCAGCAGGTCCTATGATGGGTGGGGACAAAGTAGGTTAAAATTGTGCTACGACGCCTCGTTCCTTTTTCATGTTCATTTTTTATTTTCGTGTCTGCTGAACCTCTCACGTTTAAAGACAAAGGCTTTTCTTGTAGATGATGGGGTTTAAGGTCATAAAAAAAAATCTTAACCTGACACTTTCTTTTTGAAGTGGCCCGACTAACTTAGTGTGCCCAAAAAAATCAAACTCATTAGATGTGGGCGTAATTTTATGTTATTAAATGAAGAAAATAATGAGAAGACTGAGAAACCGTGAGGCGAAGGCATAACTGAAGATCTCATGCATGATCTCCCCTATCCATCATCCACCTTTGAGGAAAATCTATGCAATTTGCCCCCTTACCTGATCTTTTGACGCTGCAATTTGTTCTGCTTCATTCCGAGTAAATCTTTACAATTGAACTCTTGCTTATTTAACTTCTTGTTTGGGTATTCTAGTTATAGATACTCCTCCAACAGCACCTCTTCGTGTAAGGTCTGCGCCAGATTTTGCTGAGCAACCTGTCCCTACTTCCCCAACATCAACAGACGGCTGGGGAGAAATGGAGAATGAACTCGACGAGGAGTGTGAAAATGACAAGGATGGGTGGGATGATCTGGAACCACTTGAAGAAATCAAACCAACTCCAGCTCTTGCAAACATTCAAGCAGCTCAAAGGCGGCCGGTTTCGCAACCTGTTTCACAGACAAAACAAGGTATTAATTATTCAACTATTAGCAGCAGTTTGGTGAGGATTCCTTATTTACCTGTTTGCTAGTTACTATTTATAATTTTCGGCTCAGATTGGAAGTTATTTATCCATTCACTTGCATTGAAAAAATGCTTCTATGTCAATGCCAATGATTGATGCGACTGTATGATTACTAGTTCAGGTTTGCAACTTTTGATTGAATTTAGCGTTTAGTCACCCTTTGACAGGGCATGAACTTTGTTTCTTTGTTGCATGATAGGATTATTGATTTGATGATTGCTACTGAAAAAAAATTAGAGGTTTGTTTTGAAGATTATGCTGCCATTTTATTCACCCTTTCCTCTGTGCTTTAAACTTGAAAGTTTGACAGTGTCCCTACTCCCTAGATACAAAGGATCATCCCCAACCTAATTACTCAAATTCAGCTATTTACTTGGTGAATTTTATGCATTTGTTCTAATTGGAATTTTTGTGTGTAAATTAGCCGCGAATTTGCAATCCAAAAGTACATCAAAGTTGAAAAAGGATGAAGATGATGAGTTGTGGGGTTCGATAGCAGCTCCTGCTCCAAAAACATCAAAATCTTTTAATTTGAGATCAACTGTAACCGATGATGATGATGATCCTTGGGCTGCCATCGCTGCTCCTGCACCCACTACTAAGGCCAAACCCTTGTCTAGTGCCAGAGGGCGGAGTGCTAAACCTGCTGCTCCAAAGTTAGGTGCCCAGCGGCTAAACCGGACATCGTCCGGCGTGTGAACAGAACAGCCTCTTGCCGGTGATCATGTTCAAATTCAGGATCCCATCCAGTACATCAATTATTTCTCATTTTATTTCAAGGGCCGCAATAGTTGAATTATTCTAAGTCAACTAGGCTATTGTATTTACTACAATATTTTGAGGGCATGCTTTCTTTTTTGTTTGTTTTTTTTTTCTTTAGGGGGCTGTCCATCGAATAACATAAACATTTTACATGCAATGTAAATTACTTTATTTATATTATTATAGGAAAGTTTTCTGTGGAATTATTTAGTTAAACCTGTTCTAATATTTCTGATTTATTTGGTTCTTGTACTCTGGATAATGAATGTTCGGTCATTTATGACGAATTACAATCACGAAGTTGATTTTGATTTCATTTTATGTACCAGTCTATCCGGAGAAATTAAAACCTACACGAATTGTGACGACGAACATAGCCGAAGTTTCCATGGCACGGTTTGAGATCATGCTCACATATAATATATTATAAAACATTATTTTATTTTATCTTTTTCAAGTTTGGTCTGATCGTTAATGAACCCCAAATTAATATATTTCTCGGGTTAAATTACCCACTCGATTAAAAAGACATAGAGTTGGCGAAGAAAAGTGATGATTTTTTCTAAAAAACAAAGCAAATTGCATTACTCATGTTGACCACCTAAATTTATTAAATATATTAATTAGATAATGGATTGCATATTTATTAAAAATAATATTAGTAAAAGATATCCAGGACTGTCAATCGTACATTGCTACTTTTTTACTTTCTTTCAATGGGTTAAACAATTTTAGTCAAATTATGTTGTAACAGTAAAAATCAACACTAAATATAAAAAAACTGAAGTTGCATATTTTTAAAAGTTTATTATTCTTAAAATACTTCAAAGACAAGTTTTTAAAGATTACATAAACCAAAAATATACTTTTCTCCTTCTTAAATTTATGCATTCGCATAACAAAGTAAATAAGTAAATTTTATGATTACAATCATTTATAAAAGTAAGATTATTCATATCATATCATTAAAATCAAATGTATAAAATAATCTAGATAAATTTTAATAAAACCATAACATTAATTATGTTTAAATATAATATTTATCAATATAATAACTTAAACTAGTTAAAATTCATAAATATTTTTATTTTTAATATATTATAATGTGTGATTAATCTGGTTAAGTTAAATGAAGTAAGAGCTAAAATAATTATAATAGACTAAAAGATAAAATAATATATATTGTTATATTCACGGTGTTATATAAGAGAGATAATTGATACTCATAAAATCAGAATGAGAAATTAATTGAAATCGTGATAAAGGTAAAAACAAATCAAATAAAAGATGAAATAACTTAATTCAAAAGATAAAGTAGAAGAAAAATCTTAAAAAGATGTTTTAGAAAAATTATTTGACAATTTTTAATTAAGTGTTGAACTATATTTTTTATTGCGTTATTTATTTTTTAACTAGGTCCTTTAAAACGTTGATTTGAAAAATTACATGTGTTTAGAGATATTTGTGTAAAAGCAGATTTGGATGGAATAAATTGGCATATCTTACAAATATGAGATTCAGAATTTGGTGAAAATGCAAATATGGATAAATACTGTATTGAAAAGGTAAAAACACTTAACTAATCACTAGTTAATAATTAATTAGGTTTATGTGATTATTTTTTTGTAATTAAATAGAGGAATTCAATTAAAAACAAGAAAACACTCCTCAATTTTTCTACACCTATTAAAAGTTAATATTTTCATTTTTATAAGTATCTTTTTCTAAATTATTTTATATTTTAAAATAAAAATATCATATTAATAGTGTTGAATAGGTGTATAGTACAAATTGAAATGTCTGTTTTTCATCAATTTTCATGAAATAAATGTGATCTTTTTATAATGAAAAATATTCACAGGAAAATATAGTTAAAAGACAATTTAAATGCAATGAAACGCCAAAAGCTAAAGTACTAATTAGTTGTATATAAGAAAAATTATCATGTTAAAAACATTATTTTATAGTTTCTCCAAAAAAAAAAAAAGATTTTTACAGTTATAATTATAGCAGGGGGACATGTAAAACTAGAAGTATAATAACGTCTTAAGATAAAAAAAAAAATGCTCATAAAAGAAAAAGGAGGGCAGCAGCAACTTCCATCTATTGAACAAATCTGAAGCTGAAGTGAAGAGTAGGATATTTCAAATTTTTTGTAATTGGGAACCCTAAACCCTAAAACCTTTGACTTTCCTCAATTCCTTCGACATGAGTATGACCCAATTTGCCATGGTATGTTTCTAGGTTTCTCTTTCTAGTTCTCTCTATAGTGATATAATGAGTGGTGCTCAAATGAATTTCAATTCTGTGCTGCCATGCGCTACCCTTTTCACGGTATTATGTTTTTAAGGTCGTAGCAATTTGCATTGAAGTTAGAAGTTTCTGAACTTTAGGATATGTTTCATCACAAAGGTTGTTCCTCTTTCTTTCCCAATGTTAATTGAGGGGTTTTTTAAGGACAATTTCTGCTTTGTTTGGTTTCAGTATAATATCATGCATGTCTGATGATTTTGCTTGGCCTTTATGTTATTTGAACTGGCATGGCGCTAAGTAGCATCTCTTTAAAAGGACTTACCTTGCTGTTTTTAAAATTTTAACTGAGTCTTGGTACTGACTGTTGTTTTTGTATATCAGGTTGAGGAGTTGGCTTTTCTTGTCAAGGACAATCTTTCTTGCAAACATCTAGTTCTAACAATGGAAGAAGTCTTGGTTAACTTTCTTCAGGATGATCACACTAGGTAACATTTATGAGATAATTTGAGTGGTGTTTAACTTGAGTATTAGTCCCAGGTTTAGTTAAATTCATGTTTTACCTGTCTTGAGCATGGTTCAAAGACAAATTTGAAGACTCGGTGGATCCCTGCACATCGTTTCAACGGAAGGGTCAGGGGAATAATTCTAAACAATTTTATGATTTTTTTCAAGTTTCTCTAGTGTATGTACTTATGGCCCCTAAAAGAAGAAATCAATTCGTTAGAAATGAGAGGATACATTGTTACAATTAGTGTTATTGCATCACAGATTTCAGGGAAAACGCAATCACAACACTGTTGTATCATGGAGCTTGCAGAAAACATCATCAAGGTCGTGTGTTGTGGCTGCATGTTGTGTCATAGATATGGTGTTGTGGGTGGGTGTAATCCGAGGAGGCGGTCAGGTTTTCAGCTTTTTCTGAAAGCTGGCGTCTATGGAGACAGGGTGGATCTGGTTCTGCAAGGGGTGTTGAAAGTTCTGTGTGCTTGAGTTTGGAGAAATGAAATCAAAGGGGGCTGGGTTTGGTTTGCATTAATCATAGGAGAAGGCTATATAGGTTTGAGTCCCATTCTTAAATCGACTCACAATACTTTATAGTAATCTTACATGAAATGCAACGTATCACGGGACCATTTAAAACACTTCCATATATCCTCACACATGGCCTCTTCTTTATTCTATTTAGTGTTTATTTATTCACTTGGTCTTTTTGAGTTTTAGACTAAACCCAATATACCTCTTCAAGGAATTTGTCTCTGAAGATTAGACAAGACTGTTTCAGTCTCTCTCAAGATTTATTTGCATGTAGCATCGCACTTTATAATATGCCACTGTTATATTTGTGTGTGTGTGTACTATATTTCAACCACTGCGCCTTTTGCTGTTTGCGTGCAGTGCTATCTGCTATTTGATACAGTGGATATTTAGCTTTTCCCAATTTTCCATGATCCAAATGTTGATAATACTGGTTGCAATTAAAAATGGTTTGAAGTTTTTAATAATTAAATTTTGTTGCATGGTTCTTGCATGCAAAATAAAAGGGTTCATTTATCATATTCTAAAAAACTATGACAAACATTTTAGCATAACAATTCAATTATTAATTTCAAAACCAGATAGTGCATTTCAAGCTTTCTTGCAATATTAATAGTCTTAAGGTCTTAATGTATGTTGATTAATGTGTAAAGGGGATTTTGTAGAATAGCTTGAAAGCTTTGTCAGTCATATATGGCATCTGACCGTGGCTAGTTTTTGTGGCATTTAAGCATATGCACGGTGTGCTAAATATTTGTTTTACAATGAAGTTTTTCTTTCGCTGGTAGACTGGTTTATCTAATATGCTTCTTAATATCTGTTTTTATTGACTATAGTTCAGATGGGATCTTGGAATTGGAGCCAATGAACTCTTACAACCGTCTTCTCTTGCATCGCCTTGCTGAGATATTTGGGTATTTTCTCCTGAATTTTACGTTGGTGGATTTCAAAATTCCTTTCTGGTTTCATTTTGAATCTGTGTCTATTTTTCTTTTCACTTGATAGTTTTATAATTGGTGCCAGGTTTGCACATGGATCTGTTGGTGAAGGAGATGACCGTCATTTGATTCTGGAGAGATGTCCAGATACATCCATGTAAATGAACTTCCCTCTGTTTCTCTCTTGCTATTCTTATATGTAGAATAATTTGTATTACCTTATTTTATGGTTTCTTTTTATGAAATAAATTGTGTTGGATGGATTGCAGACCTCCAATCCTTGTTAGTGATATCCTATGGAAGTACGATGACGAACCTCAATCTTTGGTTACTTCCCACCAAATATTAAGGAGAAGCGAAGCCTCTTCAGGTAATGAATGCTGCTGATTTTTAGATCAGCAGCTATCATAGCACATCATATACACTATTAACCTACCTTTAGAATCTACCATTATCAGCAAGTTGGATTTTTCTATGATGTGGGTTCCTGTTCTGGTTAGGTAGCCTTAATCTGTGTGATGCATCTTTCAGTCTCGCAGACAAACAAAACATCCTTTTCAAAGTCATTGGAGGAGAGGAAAGCAGCTTATTTAGTTGCTCGTGAGCGAATTTTCTCTATGAAGTTGGAAGAGGCAAAAGAGCCTGGCGAACAAAAACCTCGGAGTGTGCCTGTGGTTGCACGCAGAATGATTGCTCATGCACTGGGTCAAAGAATTCATACAAACAATCAGAATGGCTTGGCTAGTGACAATATGAATGATGGAGGCCTCAAAGATGAATTGAATGCTCGAGATAAGAGCAGTGAAGTGTCCAATCTCACCAAAGATTCTGAAGAGATTTTATGCCTAAGAAGGAATCCAAACAACAGAATAAGAAACAGTAGCAGTTCTAATGCGTCCTCAAATGATAAAAGGAATGATCAAACACCAGTTCACCAAGAATTGCCTCTGTTCTCTCAAGATACAAAACAAGGGCAAACTGTAAATAAAGACCACATGAAAAAGGAGCACTTGGGAGCTGCAAAGAGAATGTTTGCACATGCTTTAGGAGTGCAATCTGGGAAGGATGGTTCAGTTCCTAGAAATAGAATTGGAGAAATAAAGAAGAATTAAGCTGAGAGGGTTGTGGTATATTTAAACAGAATGATATTCTGTTGCCCCAAATGGACCTCTTACTAGGTGCTTCCCCGGTTTCAAATTTCAATCACAATGACGAAGATGAGTAATGAGCTTTCTTTACTCAGGAGATACATGCAAATGACTATCGTAGTATTATGTTGGTTGCTTAGCTCTTCTGTGACTGCTGCTGGAGTAACTTCCCTAGCAGCCAAGTCAAAGGGCATCATGAAAGCACTGTCGAGAATGAAGTGCGACCTGTTTTGGTTATGTTCGAAGATGAATGAACAGGCTATGGTGCTTTGGCTCGTCAGCTATGTGTTGTTAGACATGCAGTTCTAGTTTCAGACTATGTTTAGTTTGTTCTGTGAATGTGATGATTTTCATTATGGCTGTTCCCAGGGCCAGGGGCAATGCTTGATTTCCTCTATCATGGAGGGTCCTGTGTATATAATACTTAAAATCGTAAATTTAATGTGTCATGCTTAGAAATTCCAAATTTCTTCCTCGTTATCCTTATATACGCTGACAATTGTCATTCACTGGTGGCTGTTTGATTTTGGAAAACATTTTCAAATTTTTCCAGAAGATTTATAAAATACAAAAAAAGTTTATAGCAGTAGAGCAGCTTTCAGGGAAGTTCAGGGGACTAATTCTGTCAAACGCTAAGTTAGTAGTTTTCTTCAAATATAATTATTTAATATTTAAAGTGACATTCGAAACTTATTTTGGATCATTTAATTAACTCAAATTATTACTATTTGTTTCAACTAATGTAAGTACGTATAAATATTTCGACTATAAGAGGACAGTTTATATAAACTGCGGAAATAACTATGGCTAATTTTAGGCCCCACGCACTTGGTTTCAAATTTTCCCAGGCCTCAGTTTAATACGTTAAGGTTTTTAAGAATAATGTTGTTGATTTAAACAATATAATAATTTTATAATAATATCAGAGAAATATTATATGACGTTTAAATTCTTTTACATGAAGTGTTATAAAACATCAAAATACTATTCCATTTCTAAATTTATCCATTATTTGCAGAATATTATTAATAATACAAGCAATTGTTGCTATCATTGATTTTTTTATTTTCAATACTGAAGTCAAAATTCGATTTGAAATTAATTATGTCTCGGGACGAACTAATTAAATCAGTAATCTTAGCCTTAAGATATGATTATTAGATAATAAAAAAAATCCATATTAGAATAAGCTTCATACAGTTTTTGCCTTAAGTCCTAGATTAAATATGGTCCTTATAATAACACTATACAAAAAAATTAACCCACTACGACTTTCTACTTTATCAGCTATTGGATGGTCGACTTAAATTACAAGCAACTTTAGAAATGAAATAAAATTGTCTCGAATAACATACTAACGACACAAGAACTTTAACTTATACATGTTTGCTGTGACTGAATGAATGTACTATTAAATATTATTTTTCAAAAACACAGGAGTTTAAAAAAGTTATAAACATTCATTTTCAAAAACAATATATTAGCCAACTGTTAGTCTATTATTTTAGACAGTCGCAAGGTTGCCACAAATTTGATTTCGAGATAAACTCAGTTCTCCTAAACTACTTGCTCCCTCCATATTTGAATATCAACAATTATCCCCTTTAGCTAGGGATTACAGGACTGTTTACAATCATAATTACTCAACAGATTCGTATACATGATGGGAAATTGGAAAGTATCAATTTTCAAAACATAAACACCAAGGAGCAGAGGAATTCACCCAAAAATATGGAACACTGGGTGGGTGATAAATATGACTTGCAACAATTAATAAGCATTGTGTGGTTTATAGTACAAGTCCCTTGTTCATTTATCCAGCAATCCGCAGTGAGTACTCAGGGACTGTTGCAACATCAACCGAGTATAATAAAACAGACAAGAGCCACGGCCAACACGAACATGCTTGACCAACATTGCACATCACATCTCAATGTCTTCAAGATCAGGGAGAGGGAACCGAAGAATTGCAGCAATGCCACTTATCTGGGCTAGTTCTGTCCATTAATATAAAGTTGGCATATTCAATTCAAACAGACAGTAAATTAGAACATAAAATTTTTGTGCAGAAGTTTCATTTACTTCCGTGAAGTAGCTCTAAATAATACAAGGGGAAGAGAAAAAGGGGTATTAGTTTATATATATATATATATATATATATATATATATATATATATATATATTGTTATTTTTTTTTTTTTACTTTTTTTTT